>Ga0306920_100007791_pt1 | contig 14142 bp, 13 predicted proteins | sample flu12Cox44000170_FD_204666 | JGI IMG/M metagenome (GOLD analysis project Ga0306920, IMG submission 204666) | Lab enrichment of tropical soil microbial communities from Luquillo Experimental Forest, Puerto Rico - flux4day.12C.oxic.44.000.170 (v2)... | ecosystem: Environmental > Terrestrial >...
GAGAGAGCCGCTGCGCGTGCAGCGGCTCTCTTCACGTCCAAGCCGCCCGCTCCTGGCCCCGGCGCCGCCCCGGTTACGTACCTGGGGGCTGGATAGCGGTTCGAGAACCCGTAGTTCTACCGCTGTGTCTGGCGATCTCGCGGCGCATGATCAAACGCATCGTTTTCTGAGCTGCCCGCACTTCGACCGCAGGACGTGACGAGATGGAAGGCTTCATTCACACCGACGATGACGTGAGACTCCGCTATACGGAGCACGGGTCAGGCCGGCCGGTTGTGTTCGTGCACGGCTGGCTGGGCGCCGCCGACCAGTGGCGCCCCGCCGCACAGGCGCTGGCCGGCGAGTGCCGCGCCGTGGTCTATGACCAGCGCGGCCACGGTCGCTCGGAGGACGCTCGGTCCGGTTGGACCATTCACCGTCTCGCCGACGACCTAGCCCACCTGCTCGAAAGGCTCGGCGCGACCGACGCCGTGCTCGTCGGCCACTCGATGGGCTGCTCGGTGATCTGGGCCTACCTGGAGCTGTTCGGCCCGGCGCGCCTAGAGCGACTGGTGTTCGTCGATCAGGCGCCGGCGATGGTGAGCGATCCCGTCTGGGATGAGCGCACGATCGCCCACGCGGGCGCGATGTTCACCGACGCCGAGCTGCACCGGCTGTGTCACAGCCTGGCCGATCCAGAGTCGGGCGAGGACACGGTCCGCGCGATCGTTGCGGGCATGGTCACCCGGAGCGCACCGCCCGGGCTCACCGAGCGCGTGATCGCATGGGCCTTGCGGGTCGACGGCTCGTACGCGGCCGAGTTACTCCGCAACCACGCCCACCAGGACTGGCGGCGCCAGATCGGACTGATCCGGCTGCCCGCCCTCGTGGTCGCAGGTCGCGCGAGCGTGGTCCCCTGGACCGCCGCCGAGTGGATCGCGCGGGAGATCCCGGGCGCGCAACTTGAGATCTTCGAGCCCGACGAGGGCGGCTCGCAGCTGCTGGCGCTCGAGAACCCGGCCAGGTTCAACGAACTGCTGCGCGAGTTCCTCGCCGGCCCTGTGACCCGGACCCAAGACCGACTTTCTGCTTCCTCTCACCGACACCCATTGAACGCAAAGGAGCAACGACATGAAACTCACAGCGATAGTCCCGCGACTCAGGGCGCGCGCCGAAAGCAGGCGCCGCCGACGCCTGCAGCACGTGGAGGAGCTGTGGCGCGTACGCGAAGACTGGCGCGACGTCAGAGGACCGATCACAGTCTTTCCGGGTCCGGGGCCCTTGACCGCGATTCCGGGCCGATGGCTGCTTTCCGCGGCGGCGTGATCGCCATGAGCACCGCAACGCAGAGCCTGCATGAGGGCTTTCAGAACAGCCCACCGTCGGTCGAGGTCGAAGCCACGTTCGCGTGGCTCGACCGCATCGACGCTCATCCGCTCACGCAGGAAATCAAGCGGCGCATGTCCGAGCTATGTCCGATCGACGCCGGGGATCGCGTCCTGGACGTCGGCTGCGGCCTGGGGCACGAGCTGGCCCGGCTTTCCGAGCGGGTCGGACGTCGCGGGCGTGCCGTCGGCATCGACGCGAATCCGGCCATGATCGCCGAAGCGCGGCGTCGCGCCGCCGAGGCCTGGTTCCCGGGCCAGTACGAGGTCGGGGACGCCCACAACCTCGGCTTTCCGGAAGACACGTTCGACCTGTGCCGAACCGAGCGCGTCCTGCGCTACCTGCGCGATCCCGAAGCCGCCGTGCGCGAGATGACTCGCGTGGTGCGGCCCGGGGGATCGGTCCTGGCGTTCGACTTCGATTCCGACCAGACGATCGTCGACGCAACGGACCAGTCGCTGGCGCGTCGCCTCGCCGACGTGCTCGACGCCGCGGTGCCGAATCCATGGATCGGCCGGCAGATGTATGGGTTGTTCCGCCGCGTGGGGTTGGCCGACGTGCGGGTCGTCCCGCACACGGTCGTGCTCACCGGTGCCGACGGCTTCGCGACATACCGGCAACTCAACCAGGGGACCATCGCCCGCGCCGTGCAAGACGGTCAGATCAGCCCGCCCGAGGCCAAGACTTGGTGGGGCGGTCTGGAGCAGGCTGCGAACACGGACAGGTTCCTCTCGGTGAATCTCGGCTTCATCGTCGCTGGACGTAAGGCGTGACGGTCACCACGTACTTCGGCCTGCCCGGTATGTACGAAGTGACGTAGATATACCGCTGTGCAATCGGTTGGTGACGTTCATGCTCCTGACTGTCAAGTCCGAACACAAGGAGCCGAACATGTCACCTCACATCTACCGGATGCTCGTCGCGGAGAAGCTCGCGGAGCTTCGCCGGCGCAGCAAGCGTCACTACTACGCCTGATCCCCGTTTCCTGGATCCGCCGCGGTGTGCGCGGCGGATCCAACTTCGACTGCAAAGGAGATAACTCCGATGGACCTTGCCACTGACAATCCGCTCACCCAGCGGCGCAAGCGGGGCACGCTCGCGATCGTGTGCCTCGCCACCCTGATGCTGTGTCTCGACATCGCGGTCGTCAACTCCGCGCTGCCGTCGATCTCGCGTGACCTCCACGCCGGGCTCGGCGGCGTGCAGTGGGTCGTCGACGCGTACACCCTGGCGCTCGCCTCGGTCGTGCTCAGCGCCGGCTCGATGGCCGACCGGCGCGGCCGCCGGCTGATCTTCGCGACCGGCATCCTCACCTTCGCCGGCGCATCCCTCGTGTGCGCGCTCTCGGGCAGCATCCTGGTCTTGGACATCGCCCGCGCGGTGCAGGGACTCGGCGGCGCCATGATGTTCGCCACCGCGCTGGCCATCCTCGCCCACACCTTCCAGGAGCCGCGCGAGCGCGCGGGCGCGATGGCCGCGTTCGGCGCCACCGTCGGCGCATCGTTCACGATCGCCTCGGTCGTCGGCGGCGGGCTCACCACTTGGCTCGGCTGGCGCTCGGTGTTCTTCGTCAACATCCCGCTCGGGCTGATCGCCCTCATCGGGACATTCGCCTGGGTGCGCGAGTCGCGCGATCCAAACGCCCACAAGCTCGACCTGCCCGGCCAGGCCACCGCCGCGGCCGGGATGTTCCTGCTCATCCTCGCGCTCCTGCGCGGCAACACCGACGGCTGGGGCAGCGCCCGGACGATCGCCGAACTCGCCGGCGCGCTGGTGGCCGGGATCGCGTTCATCGCGATCGAGCGGCGGGTCGACTCGCCGATGCTCCCGCTCGGCATGTTCAGGCGCCGTGACTTCACCGCGGCGCAGATCGCGGCCTTCGCGATCTCCTCGACGTTCTTCGCGATCTATCTGTACGTCACGCTCTACCTGCAGAACGTGCTGCACCTCTCGCCGCTCGACGCCGGACTCACCTATCTCCCCGGCACCACGGTGGTGTTCATCGTCTCCGGCGCGAGCGCCAAGCTCGCCGCGCGGATCAGTCCGGTGGTGCTGCTCGGGGCGGGGTTGGCGATGGTGGCCGGTGGGCTCGCGCTGCTGACGACCATCGGCGCCGACTCGTCGTGGACGATGACGCTGCCGGGCGTGCTGCTGGCCTCGGTCGGGACCGGGATCTTCAATCCCACCCTGGCCAACATGGCGCTCAGCGCCGGCCCGCCGGAGAGCAGCGGACTCCTCGCCGGGGTCAACGACGCCGCCCGCCAGGGCGGAATCGCGCTGGGCGTGGCGGCCTTCGGTGCGCTCGTCCCCGCCGGCGCCGCCCTCGGCCGCGGCTCGGCGAGCGCGTACGTGGCCGGACTGCACCACGCGCTGTGGCTCGGCGCCGGCATCGCAGCACTCGGGGCGGCGATCACCGTCGGGCTGCTCCGATCCCGCCGGGCACGGACGCCGACGCTGCGCGTCGTTCCCCGAATCGACCCGGCGCCCGAGGCCGCCTGAACGGCGGCCACACCGCGACGCCGAACCGAGCAATGCTGAATCCCGCCACCGTCCGACAGCACGAGCGCCGCAATGTCCGGCGCGTCCGCCTGACGGACGGTGCGCGGGTCAGCCTGCGCCCGATCCGATCCGAGGACGCCGACGAGTTCGCCCGCGCATACACCCGCCTCAGCGACCTCTCGCGTCAGCGCCGCTTCCTGTCCGTCGCCCCCGCCCTGCGGCCCGCCGAAGTCCGGTACCTGACCTCCGTCGACCACCACGACCACGTCGCGCTCGTGGCCGTCGGTCCCGACGGCGAAGAGATTCTCGGCAGCGCCCGCTACATCCGCCTTCCCAACCGACCCGGCGACGCAGAAATGGCCATCGAGGTGATCGATGAGTGGCAGCACCGCGGCCTCGGCCGTGCGCTGCTCCAAGCATTAAGCCACCACGCGCGAGTCAACGGGGTGGAACAGTTCCTCGCACTCGTCGCGTCGGACAACCTCCGCATGCAGCACATCTTGAAGCGCGCCGGGGCGACCGCACAGATGGAGGACGGCGAGCTCGAGTACACGGTTGCCGTCGACGCGCTGGCCCCTCCTCACCCGGCTCCACAACCGCCGGAGAAGAACGCCAGGTCTGGGCTGCGCGATCTCCGCGGCGCGGCTCTGGTGCTCCTATCCGCCGCGGCGTTCGGATCGCTGGCCGTGCTCGCCCAGCTCGCATACGGGCAAGGGGTCTCGGTCCTGGGGCTTCTGTGCGGACGCTTCTCGGTGGCAGCCGCCGCACTGTGGCTCCTCGCGCTCACGCGGCGGCGGCCGCTGCCGCCACGCCGCGGCGTCACACTCGGGGTCGCGCTCGGCGCCGGCTACTGCTTCTCAGCGCTGTTGTTCGCGGCTTCGCTCCGTCACATCGAGGCCGGGCTCGCCGATCTATTGCTGTTCGCCTATCCCGTGATCGTGTCGGTCGGCGCGGTGCTGATCGGCCGCGAGCGATGGAGCGCACGACAAGCCGTGGCCTTATCGGTCGCGGGGGTAGGTATCGCCGGCGCGCTGAGCGGCGCCGGCACCGGCACGATCGACGTCGCCGGCGTCTCGCTGGCGCTCGGCGCAGCCCTCATCTACGCGGCCTACGTCCTCGCCTCCTCCTCGCTGCTCGGCCGCACGGACCCGCTCACGCTCGCGGCATCGGTGGCCACCGGAGCAACGCTGGTGTTCTGCGGCTACGCGCTCGCGCACGCGAACCTGACGCTCAACACCAGCATCGAAGGGTTCGGGCTGGTGATTGCCGTGGCCCTCACCTCGTCCGTGATCGGAACCGCCGCGTTCTTGGCCGGCGTGCGCACACTCGGCGCGTCGCGGGCCAGCATCATCTCGAGTGCCGAGCCCGCGCTCACCGCATGCTTCGCCTGGATCGCCTTCGGTGATCGGTTCGGCGCATTGCAGCTCTTCGGCGCCGGGCTGTTGCTCGTGTCAGTGCCGATCCTTGAACTGCGAAAGACCGATCGTGCGAGACGGCCGCGCGGAACGAGCCGGCGACGGCAGCTCGCACGCGGTGCGCTACAACCGAGCGGCAGCCCGGCCTGACGGCCGCCGTCCTCGCTACCCGCCCCAGCGGCTGGGCACCAGCGACGGACGCTCCCGAGTAATGCGTCGCCCAGATCTTCGGTGTCGCGGGTTCCGGTGGAAGAGTGAACCACGTAGGAGTGGACGCCGAGGTGATCGCAAACTTCGTAGATGTACCGCTGTGCCGGCAGCGCTGATGGCTCACGCTCTAGTTACCACCTCGACGGGCCCGGTCCGTCACGACAAAGGAGAGCCAAATGCACAAACTCAACCCGCAGCGCGGAGCGACAATCGGTCGCGTTATCCGCACCCTAGCGCCGGCATCCGCCATAGCGGCGCTGGCACTCACCACCGCGACGCCAGCGCTCGCACACGCGGGCGGCGGTTACCACCGTCACCACCACTACCGCTACCCGGTCGCGCTCGTCGCCGTGACACCAGGGCCGGGCGACACGGCCGGTGCCGGCGGCGCGTTCAATATCGACCTCGCGCTGCTCGCCCGCAACTCCGCAGGCGACGATCTGCTCTCCGCGGCGAACGGCTACCACCCGGGACTGAACCTCCCGCCCGCCCCGACCGCCGCTCCGGGCAAGCCCGACCCGACCGCGCCCGGGCTGGTCGTGACGCTTTCCAGCACCCCAGCGGCAGCCGGCGGACCCGCCGCCAACCTGGCAGGCTTGTTCCAGGAGAACGCCGTGCCAGCCGCGATCGACCGGCACACGCTCGTGCCCGCGTCCGCGGAAGACCAGGACAGAAGGGCTGATCGGTCCCAGCGGCCGCACGCCCGATGCAGCGGCGCGTCTCAAGATTGGCGAACAGGAAGACTCTGCGCGGCGAAAGAGCTGGTTTGGTCCCGGTTCGGTGTCGGCGCGGACTTCGGACCTTCCGGGGTGAGCGAACGGTCCCGGCATCCTGCTGCAGGAACAGCCAACCCGGCTGCGCACCGCTCCCTCTGGAACAGGGACGGCAGCCTCCGCTTCTGTTGTCGCGATCGCCTGAGCAGCAGTCCAGTCCGAGCGCATTGCCCCGCTGAGTCCGCGGCGGCTTGTCAATGCTGCTCGGCTTGATGGCCATTGTGCGCCGGTCTGTCGGCCCCGGCACGCGTCGGCGCCCGTGGCCTCGGGCGCGTTGAGGACGCCCGGGCTGTATATCGCGGCACGGGAGTCCAGTGGTCGAATCAAGCCGGATGGCGGCGGTGTTCGGATCTCGTTCTTGCCGATATGCAACCGAAGCTGTGCGCGCGGTATGGTCGCCGGGACATGGTCACGAGGTGGCCGAGTCAGGCGTTGCTCGGCCGGCGCAACGAGTGCGGTGTACTCGATGGGCTGCTGGCGGCGGCTCTCGGCGGGCGGAGCGGGGTGCTGGTGATCGTCGGCGAGCCGGGCGTCGGGAAAACGGCGCTGTTGGAGTACGCCGTCGAGTCGGCGTCGTCGTTCCGCGTGGCGCGGGCGGGTGGTGTCGAGTGGGAGATGGAGCTTCCGTTCGCGACCGTTCAGCAGTTGTGCGCGCCGATGCTGGACCGGCTGGACCGGCTACCTGATCGGCAGCGCGACGCGCTGAGGGTCGCGTTCGGGATGGGCTCGGGGGAGGCCCCGGATCGGTTTCTGGTCGGACTGGCCGTGCTGAGCTTGCTGTCGGAGGTCGCCCGGGACCGCCCACTGTTGTGCGTTGTCGATGACGCGCAGTGGCTCGATCGGGCCTCCGCGCAGACGTTGGCGTTCGTCGCGCGGCGGCTGTTGGCCGAGCGAATCGCTTTGGTGTTCGCCACGCGTGAGGCAGGCGATGAGCTGCAGGGACTCCCGCGACTGGTCGTCCACGGGCTGGGCAATCGCGACGCGCGGGCGCTACTGGTCTCGGCCTTTGGCGTGCCGCTTGACGAACGGGTGCGGGACCGGATAGTTGCCGAGACGCGAGGGAACCCGTTGGCCTTGCTGGAGCTGCCGCGGGAGTTGACCGCGGTCGAGCTGGCGGGCGGATTCTCGGTCACGATGCCGCTGCCTGGCCGGATCGAGCAGAGTTTCCACCGGCGGCTCGAGGGGCTCCCGCCCGAGACCCAGCGCTTGCTGCTCGTCGCGGCGGCCGAGCCCGTCGGCGATCCGGTGCTGCTGTGGCGCGCGGGCGAGCGCCTCGGACTCGCACCTGAGTCTGCCGTCCCCGCGGCCGAGGCCGAGTTGCTGGACGTCGGCGCGCGGGTGACTTTTCGGCATCCGCTGGTGCGCTCGGCCGTGTACCGGGCAGCGCCGCCGCGTGAGCGCCAGGCGGTCCACAGCGCCCTGGCCGACGCGACTGACCCCGCGGTCGATCCCGATCGCCGCGCGTGGCATCGTGCGCAGGCGACCCTCGGGCCTGACGAGGAGGTCGCCTGCGAGCTCGAGCGCTCGGCGAGCCGGGCGCAATCGCGTGGGGGGTTCGCCACGGCAGCCGCGTTCCTGGAGAGAGCGGCCGCGCTGACGGTCGAGCCGCGTCGCCGCGCGGGGCGCGCGCTAGCCGCGGCGCAGGCCATGCACCAAGCCGGCGGGCTCGATGCGGCCCTCGGGCTGCTGGGCACCGCAGAGGCTGGACCGCTCGACGAACTCGAGCGCGCGCAGGTCGACGTGCTTCGCGCACAGATCTCGTTTGACTCGAGTCGCGGCGACGAGGCTCCGCCGTTGTTGCTCAAGGCGGCGAAACGGCTCGAGCCGCTGGATGTGAGGCTTGCCCGGGAGCTCTACCTGGATGCGCTCGCGGCCGCGGTGCACGTGGGCCGGTTGGCGAAGGGAGGCGGGGTGCACGAGATGGCCCAAGCCGTCCGCGAGGCGCCCGCTTCATCCGAGCCACGGAGCGGGCCGGAGCTTCTGCTCGAAGGGTTCACCGCTCTGGTCACGGAGGGGCACAGCGCGGGGGCGCCGCTCTTGAAGGAGGCCCTCAGCGCCTTTCGCAGCGACGCGGTGTCCGCCGAGCAGGCGCTCCGCTGGCTCTGGGTCGCATGCACGGCAGCAGGACTGTTATGGGATTACGAGAGCTGGGACGCGCTGTCAGAGCGCCTCGTGAAGCTGGCCCGCGATTGCGGGGCGCTCACGCCGCTTCCGATCGCGCTCAACACGCGTGCGGGTGCTCACCTGCTCGCCGGCGAACTGACCGTGGCCGCCTCGCTGGCCGAGGAGGTGTCGGCGGTGGTGGAGTCGACTGAGATCGACCATGCCTTCGAGGGCTCCAGCGTGGTCGAGTTCGTGGAAGGGAAAGCCACGGAGCTCGGCGAGAGACACTCGATGATCACCACCGGCTACTCGAACCCGACTCCGTGGAACACCGAGCGCGAGCTGCCGGAGGACGCGCTCGAGCAGCGACTCGAGGACATGGTCTCGTGCGTCGACGACGTCGAGAACCTCGTGGCCGTGATCCATCCTCCTCCCTACGACTCTCACCTCGACTACGCGCCGCAGCTGGATGGTGACCTGCGGGTTAAGTTCGACGGGATGGGGGGCGTGCAGATGACGCCGGTCGGTTCCACGGCGGTCAGGCGGTTCATCGAGAACCACCAGCCGCTGCTGACCCTGCACGGCCACGTGCACGAGGGCGGCGGGCGCGTGGCGATCGGTCGTACCCAATGCATGAACCCGGGTAGCGAGTACGCGAAAGGCACGCTCGTAGGCGCCATCGTGACGGTCGCCTCCGGGAAGGTGCTAAGCCACCAGTTCGTGAACGGTTAGGCCAGCAATGGAGCTGCTCGACGCGCGCAACGCCACAGAGGACATGTCCAGCAAGCACGATTATCAGGATTCGGACTCCGATGGACCGCGGCCAGTCACCGAGGCCGACATCGAGCTCGAGGCGCGTCGGCTTCTGGCGGCTGCGTGGGAGGTCGGGATCCACGCTCGGTTGCTCGGGGGCCTAGCGATCGCCGAGCGGGTGCCGGCGGCGGTCCGCGCGATGTTCGCCCGGAGATGTGGCGACATCGACCTCGTGATCACCCGGCGCGCCTCGGCCAGCCTTGTCGCGCTGATGCAGGCGAACGGCTACGTCGAGGACGTGGAGTTCAATGCGATGAACGGGCGGACACGGCTCGTGTTCACCGATCGTGTCCACGCCCGCGACGTGGACGTGTTCGTTGGAGGCTTCGAGATGTGCCACGTGGTCCCGCTCCAGCTCGACGAGGCGGAACGGCGCGGCAGCCGGGCGCTGTTGCTGTCGGATCTGATGCTGACCAAGCTTCAGATCGTGCGGCTCACCGATAAGGACGTGATCGACGCTGTGATGCTGATGATGTCGTACGAGGTCACAGGCGATGACGACGATGCGATCGACGGCGCGCGCATCGCCACCCTATGTGCGCGCGACTGGGGTTTGTGGCGCACTGCCTCCGAGAATCTGCGGCGGATCGGCGCGGCGCTCGTCGCGCTCGATGCTCCGGCGGCACAGTTGGCAGACACCAGCCGCAGGCTTGCGGCGCTCACAGAGCGACTTGAAGCGGAGCCGAAATCGGCCAAGTGGCGCGTCAGGGCACGCGTAGGAGACCGTATACGCTGGTACGAGGAGCCGGACGAGAAGTGATCGCTCCGCTGCTATACGACCAGTTCGCGGAGTTGGGGATCGAGGATGCGTGCCCCCGGCTCCTCGAGCTTGAGCGCCTCCCGACCGGCGATGTGCTCTCGACCGTCGTCAGCGGCCGATTGGGCGGCCCCGAGCAGCAGACGCGCAGCGTCTCGGGCTACATCGAGCCGATGTCACTGATTGACGAGGTCCGCCGCACACGCCGCGCGGAGGCTGAAGAGCGAGGCGAAGCGTGAGCGCTGTGCGCGCCATTGTTGGTGAGCGTGACGAGGACCGGGAGAGGGTTCAACGCGGGTATCAGGCGGCTGGGCGGGCGGATCTGGCGGTGGCGCGGATCCTGGCGGCGAGCGCGGCTGGGGAGTCGCTGTATCCGCGTCTGCTGGCGGCGATCGGCGAGTCGTTGGGGTGGGAGTTCGGGGCGTGGTGGGAGGTCTCGGATACGGACGGGGCGCTGCGGTGCGTGGAGACGTGGCGGTCGGGCTCGTTGCGCGACGACGATTTCGCATCGCTGACGAGGCGCACGACGTTGCCGTTGGGTGTGGGGTTGCCGGGGCGGGTGTGGGCCACCCGTGAGCCGGCGTGGATTGCGGACATACGCGAGGATCGAAACTTTCCGCGGGCCGTGGGCGCGACGCTGGCGGGCCTGCGCTCGGCCTTCGCGTTCCCGGTGCACAGCGCGCGGGGGGCGCTGGGCGCGATCGAGCTGTTCGCGAGTCGTGTGTGCGAGCCCGATGAGGAGCTGCTTGGGACGATGGCGAGCCTGGGCAGCCAGCTGGGGCAGCTGATCGAGCGAGCGCGGGCCGAGCGGGAGGTGCGCGAGAGCAATGAGCGCCGGCGGGCGATGCTGGAGGCGGCACTTGACTGTGTGATCACGGTCGATCAGCGCGGCCGGGTGGTGGAGTTCAACCCGGCCGCCGAGCGGACCTTCGGCTATCGGCGGGCGGAGGCGCTCGGGCGCGAGATGGCCGAGCTGATCGTTCCTCCGGCGCTCCGAGCCCGCCACCTGGCTGGCTTCTCTCGCCTGTTGGCGACGGGCGAGGGCCGCTGGTTGGATCGGCGTGTGGAGCTGACCGGGATGCGGGCGGATGGGAGCGAGTTCCCAGTTGAGTTGACGATCACCCGGATCGACCTTCCGGGACCGCCTATATTCACCGGCTACTTGCGTGACATCTCGGAGCGTAAGCGGGCCGAGGTCGAGTTGCGGGCGTCGCGGGCGCGGATCGTGGAGGCCGCGGATGAGGCGCGTCGGCGGCTGGAGCGCGATCTGCACGACGGCGCGCAGGCGCGGCTGGTGAACCTGGGGTTCGCGCTGCGGCTGGCGCGGGCGAAGCTGGAGCAGCCCGAGCAGGCCGGCGGGTTGTTGGACGAGGCGATCGAGGAGCTGGCCCATGCCGCCAACGAGCTGCGCGATTTCGCCCGCGGGATTCATCCGGCGGTGCTGAGCGAGGGTGGTCTTGCGCCGGCCGTGCAAGCGCTCGCCGCGCGCGCGCGCGTGCCGGTGCGGCTCGGCATGCTCCCGACGGGGCGCCTGCCCAGGCGGGTCGAGGCGACGGTGTACTTCGTGGTGGCCGAGGCGCTCACCAACGCGGCCCGGTACGCCGGCGCTGAGCGGGTCGAGATTGACGTCGAGGTCGGCCGCGAGCGGGTGTCGGTCCAGGTTCGAGACGACGGCCGGGGCGGCGCCGAGGAGGCGCTCGGCTCGGGGCTGCGCGGGCTGGCTGACCGCGTAGCCGCGCTCGACGGGTCCGTTCAGGTGCTCAGCCCGGTCGGGGTGGGCACGACCGTCCGGGCGGTGATCCCATGCGGGTCGTGATCGGCGAGGACTCGGTGCTCTTGCGCGAGGGGATCGCCCGGATCCTCGCCGAGGCGGGTTTTGACGTGGTCGCCCAGGCCGGGGATGCGCAGGATCTGGTGCGCAAGGTTCGCGCCCACCGGCCCGACGCCGCGGTGATCGACATCCGGATGCCACCCGATCACAGTGACGAGGGGGTACGCGCCGCGCGCGAGATCCGCGGCTCGCTGCCCGAGGTCGGGCTTCTGGTCCTGTCTCAGTACGTCGATGAGCACTACGCGCTCGCCCTTTTGTCTGACGGGGCGGAGGGGATCGGCTACTTGCTCAAGGACCGGGTCGGCGAGGTCGACCGGTTGACCGACGCGATCCGCCGCGTCGCCACGGGAGGCTCGGTCCTCGACCCCGAGGTGGTGGCCTACATGATGGGACGCCGACGCCAGGACGGCCCGCTCGTCGAGCTCACGCCGCGCGAGCGGGAAGTGCTCGAGCTGATGGCCCAGGGGCTCTCCAACAAGACGATCTGCGAGCAGCTGGTGGTCACCGAGCGCGCCGTCGAGCATCACGTCACGAGCATCTTCGGAAAGCTCGAGCTAACCGCGAACGGACGCGAGCATCGCCGCGTGCGCGCCGTGCTCGCCTACCTACAAGGCTGAGCCGCCGACCCAGGGGCTGCGGTCAACCGAAGCCCCACCCGCGGTTACTCGCCCCCGCACTCGTCGGGTCGCCCCATAGCGAACCGGCCCCGGGACGACGATCCTCTAACAACCGTCGCATCCCCGGCAGCGGGCTAGCCGCGACGCGCAGGAGAAGACCGCAATGACCCACGGCTACAACGAAATCCAGCTCACCACCTTCCTCGACCAAATCTTCTGGCGGCTGCGGCTGATCGAAGCTCAGCTCACGCTGACGGCACGGGAGCTGGGAATGAGACACCACGACGCCGCGTCGATGACCCCGGCGGAGGTGGTCGAGCTGCTAGTTCGCGCCGCAGATGCGCACCGGCAAAGCGACCACGCACTGCCACTTGGGAAGGGCGGGCCCGCTGCTGCCGGGCCCACCAGGTCCTGACACACAGCACATAAACGCCAACGGAGACCCAAATGCCCACCGAACTGATCGTCCTCAACGTCTTACTCGCCGTCGCAGTGACTACCGGCATCGTCGGCTTGCTCGCCCGCAGCATCGCCACCCAAACCCGAAAGCACTTTGCAGAGCCGACGCGGCCATCGCGCGCCAGTCACAAGCACGACCCTCTCGTCGCTCCGCTTCGGCATGCACCCGGGAGCTTCGACTCATCGGTCCGCACCGGAACTCGCGGCGACGTCGCTCGGGCATTTCCGAGGGTCAACTCGTGACACATTGGGCCGCCCAAACAGTAGAGGAGAGTGCAGTGAGAACCGAAACGATCCCGACCGACACGGAAGCACGCGGGGGTAGGCTGGCTCCGCCAATCGAGCGCCGAGAGGACCGGAAATGAGCGACCTCACGACGGCTCCCGTTGCTGAAGTCGCCCGCGCCTTTTTCGACGCGTGCGAGACGGGCAAGGGCTGGGAGGTGTGCCAGCAGTTCTGCACTCCTGACGCCACCTTCTCGGCGCAAGCCGATCCCCTCGAGGACGTCCACACGTTGGAGCACTACACCGACTGGATGAAAGGTCTACTGACGATCCTGTCCGACGCCGGCTATGAGCTGAAGTCCTTCGCAGCGGACGAGGACCGGGGAAACATAATGGCGTACGGCGCGTTCCACGGTACCCACACCGGTGAAGGCGGCCCCCTGCCGCCGACCGGGAAAAAGGCACGGGCGGACTACGTTTACGTCATGGAGTTCGAGCGCGACCGTATTCGCCACATGACGAAGATCTGGAACTCCGGCATCACCCTCAAGCAGCTGGGCTGGGCATAGAACAACTCCACAGTTCACCCGCGGCGCAGTCCCCGCGGTGACGAACCCACGACCGAGAGGCGACGGTGATGTTCGGCAAGAAGGAGCAAACGTTGGCCGACGAACAAGCGGTTAAGGAAGAGTTGCAGCGGCTCCAGTCGTCGCCGATCGAGCAGGTCGCAGCTGAAGTGATGACGCGAACATTCGCGCCCTCCCGGGCCGATTGCCGACGGCGAGATCCGGGCCAATGAGATCGCCCACGGATTCCTGCCTGAACCGATACGCAAAGAGATCTACCGGCTCAAAGATCGCCCCGTCGACGGGCGCGGATTCCCCGAGTACTGGCAGCTGAAGACGCTCGTCCGCGAGGGGCTTCAGATCCTCGAGAACAAAGGCCAGGTGGGCTTCGAGCCGTCGATCAAGTTCCCCAAGTTCGGGGCTACGCATGTCGGCGCCGAAGCCATCGAGCAGGACGCCGTCGCACGAATTATCAGTGGCGAGACGACCGCGTAGCTAGACGGGGACAAC
>Ga0306920_100007792_pt1 | contig 14142 bp, 12 predicted proteins | sample flu12Cox44000170_FD_204666 | JGI IMG/M metagenome (GOLD analysis project Ga0306920, IMG submission 204666) | Lab enrichment of tropical soil microbial communities from Luquillo Experimental Forest, Puerto Rico - flux4day.12C.oxic.44.000.170 (v2)... | ecosystem: Environmental > Terrestrial >...
TGCGCCGCTCGGGCCACAACCTGAGGCACGTGCTCGTGGTGGGGACGGGCGAGCCGGCGCGGATGCTCCTGAAGAAGATCCGCCGCCACCCCGACTTCGGCTTTCGCGTGCACGGCCTCGTGGCCGCGGACACCGCCGACGTGGGGCGCTCGCAGTACGACGTGCCCGTGCTCGGCGTGGTCTCGGAGCTGCCGCGGCTCGCCGAGGAGCACCGCGCGGAGATCATCTACCTGGCGCTCGAGCGCCGCGAGTGGGAGGCCGAGGCCGAGGCGCTCGGACTGCTCGCCGACTCCACCGCCGCGGTGCGCCTCGTGCCGGACCTCTCGCAGGCGTTCCGGCTCAATGCGACCGTGGAAGACTTCGACGGCATGCCGGTCGTGCTCGTGACCGAGAGCCCGGAGCAGGGCTGGAACGCGGTGGTGAAGCGGGCGTTCGACCTCCTGTGCTCGGGGCTCGGCTTGCTCGTGCTCGCGCCCGTGCTCGGCATCCTCGCGCTGCTCGTGAAGCTCGACTCGCCGGGGCCCGTGTTCTACACGCAGGAGCGCGTGGGCATGAACGGCCGCCGGTTCCGCATGTTCAAGTTCCGGAGCATGCGCGTGGACGCCGACCGCAAGGGCTCGGCATGGACGGTGAAGGACGATCCGCGCCGCACGTCGCTCGGCGGAACGCTCCGGAGGCTGTCGCTCGACGAGCTGCCGCAGCTCTGGAACGTGTTCATGGGCGACATGAGCCTCGTGGGCCCGCGCCCGGAGCAGCCGCGGTTCGTGGAGGAGTTCCGCGGCGCCATCCCGCGCTACATGCTCCGCCACCACGTGAAGGCTGGCATGACCGGCTGGGCGCAGGTGAACGGCCTGCGCGGCGACACGCCGCTCGAGGACCGCATCCGCTACGACCTCTACTACGTGCAGCACTGGTCGATATGGTTCGACCTGCGGATCCTGTTCCTGACCGTGGCGCGCGTGTTCCGCGACGCGAGCGCGTACTGAGCATGCGTCACCCGCGCTTCGCCAGCGCCTCCTCGTAGATCGAGTAGGTCGCCGCGGCCGTGCGCTCCCACGTGAACAGCGCCGCGCGCTTCAGGCCGCGCTCGGTCATCTCGGCGCGCTTCGCGCGGTCCGAGAGCAGCCGCAGCACGGCGGCCGCCCAGGCGGCCGGATCGCGCGGCGGCAGCAACTCAGCGGCATCGCCCAGCACCTCGGGCAGCGAGGCCGCGTCGCTCGAGAGCACGGGCGTGCCGCACGCCATCGCCTCGAGCGGCGGCAGGCCGAAGCCCTCGGCGAGCGACGGCTGGACGAGCAGCGAGGCGCCGCTGTAGAGCAGCGAGAGCGAGCGCTCGTCCGTCACCTTCCCCGAGAAGCGGACGACCCCCGCGACGCCGAGTGCCTGCGCGAGCACTGCGAGCGGGTCGTCCGCGGCCCACGGGATCCCCGAGAGCACGAGCGGCGGCCGCTCGGAGGTCCGCATCGTGGCCCAGGCACGCAGCAGCAGCTCCAGGTTCTTGTGCCCCTTGCGCGCCCCGACGTAGAGCACGTAGCCGTCCGGCAGCCGGCGCTGCTCGCGGTAGTTCTCCACGTACGCCGCGTCCTTGAGGCTGAACACGGGATCGACGCCGAGCGGGACGACGCGGATCCGGGCCTCGGGAGCGCCCAGGAGCTCGATGACGTCTCGCTTCGTCGCCTCGGAATCGGCCATCACCACGCGGGCGCGCCGCACTGCGAGCCCGGCCATGAAGCGTGCGTAGAGCGCGGCGCCGGGCGGATGGAAGCGGGCGAACCGGATGTGAATCAGGTCGTGGATCGTGACGACACTGGGCCCACTCCAACCAAGGGGTAACGTGTAGTGCGGCGCGTGCAGCAGCTCCGCCCCCGCTCGTCGCGCTTCGGCCGGCACCACGACGTGCTCCATGAGGCCGTACTTGCCGGCCCGCACGGGGCGCACGGTCCCGGTGTACACGTCGCGCATACCGGTCTGATCGGCAGGGTCCACCAGCGCGATCCACTCGTCGCCCCGGTACGACGAGCGGAGGGTGCCGAGCAGCCCGCGGATGTACGTGCCGATGCCGCCGTCGTGGAGCTTCCGCGCGTCGAGCGCCACCCTCACGTGACCGCCCCGGCCCCGACCGCTGCGCGGTAGGCCGCCACCGTGGCCTCGGCGGTCCGCGCCCACGTGAACGCGGCCGCGCGCGCGAGGCCGCGCCCGCGCAGCGTCGCGCGCACCGTCTCTTCGTCGAGTGCGCGCTCGAGCTGCGTCGCGAACGTCGCCACGTCGCCCGGCGGCGCGGTGAGCGCCGCGTCGGCCACCACCTCGCCCAGCGCGCCGCCCGTGCTGCACACGACCGGCGTGCCGCACGCCATGGCCTCGAGCGGCGGCAGGCCGAAGCCCTCGGAGCGCGACGGGAACGCGAACACGCGCGCCGCGGAGAGCAGCATCGCCAGGTGCTCGAGCGGCACGAACTCGAGCACCCGCAGCTTGTCGACGATCCCGAGCGCCCTCGCGCGCTCCATCAGCGCCGGGTACTCGGGAGCGTTCAGCACGTGGCCCGCGAGCACGAGCAGCAGCGGCGCGCTCCGGCGTGCCACGACCCGGGCGAACGCGTCGAGCAGCGTCAACACGTCCTTCCGCGCCTCGATGCCGCCCAGGTAGAGCACGAACGGCGCGGCGAGCGCGTGGTGCTTGCGCACCGCCGCGATCTCGGCCACGGTGGCGGGCGCGAAGCGCGGGCTCACGCCGAGCGGCGCCACCCAGACGCGGTCGGGCTCCGTGGCGTGCATCGCCAGGAGCTCGTCGCGCGTGGCGTTCGAGTCCGCGATCAGCACCGTCGCCTTGCGCATCGCCATGCCCTCCAGCTCGCGCGCGGCGCGGTAGGCGAACGTCGTGTGCTTCGGTTGCAGGTGGGCGAAGCGCTCGAGGAACAGGTCGTGCACGGTCACCACGCTGCGGCGCGGCGGGAACGCGGGCGCGTGCATGTGCGACAGCCAGTGGAAGACGTCGTGGGACCGGCCGCGCGCCGCGGCGGTCACCCCCCACTGCGACGCCAGCCGGTGGTGGAGGCCGAACGGCAGCCGACCGTAGCGGCGCGTCAGCACGCCCGCCGGGATGAGGCCATTGAGGACCGGCAGCGCCGGCTCGAACCACAGCGTGAGCGCCAGGTCCTGCCTCGCCGCCAGCACACGCAGCAGCTCGCGAGCGTAGACGCCGATGCCGCGCGCCGAGTCGTCGCGGAACCCGGGCTGCAGCGAGCGTGCGTCGACGCCGACGCGCAGCACGCGCGGGCCGGCGCCGTGCCTCGTCGTGCTCATGGCGTCCCCGGCCCGGCGGCCGCCGGGCGGCCGCTCCGCTCCCGCCAGCGGCGCCAGCCCTCGCGCCGGCCTCGCCATGAGGCCAGGTGGCGCCGGGCCTGCGCCGGGCGGCCGGAGGACGCCATCGCCACGACGCCGAGCCAGGCGCGCCAGACATGCCGCGCGTAGAGCCGGCGGAACGCGCGCCCGTCCGGCCCCTCCGCATGCTTCGCGAGCAGCGCGCCCAGCCCGATGCCGTAGTCGGTCATGCGCCTGAAGCCCGCGGTCTCGTCACGGATGGCGAACGGATCGGGGTGTGACACGCGCAACGCCGGGTCGTAGATGCCCGCGCCGCCGGCCTCGAGGATACGGAACAGCAGGTCGCTCTCCTCGCCGCTCGGGTACTCCGCGCCGACGCCGAAGCGCTCGTCGAATCCACCGGCGCGCTCCACCCAGTCACGGCGCACGAAAAGTCCGGGGCTCACGGTGGTCCTGAGCGTGACGTCCAGCTGATCCAGCACCCTGGGGCTGCCCTCCATGCCGGGCTGCATCGGACGCCGGTCGGGATACGCAACGCGCGCCTGCACGAACGCCGCATCCGGGCGGCGGGCGAGCGCTTCCGCGAGACGCCCGACTATATCATCGGCCACCTCGGCGTCGTCGTCCGGATAGGCGATCCACTCCGAGCGCACGTGCACGAACGCGGCGTTGCGCGCGTGCGAGATGCCCCGGCGTGCGAGGTGCAGCCAGCGCGCCCCGAAGCGCTCGCACAGCGCGCGGCCCGCATCGCCGGCCGACTGGTCGGCCACCCACACCTCGGCGAACGCCGGCCGCGCGCGGACGAGCGCCGCCAGCGAGCGCTCGAGCCACTGCGGGCGGTCGAGCGTGGGCACGATCGCGGTGACGTTGGGGACGCTCATTGCCGCCTCCGGCGGCTCGCCTGCGGCCTGCGCGCCGGGCGTCAAGGCAGGAACGCCTGGATCTGCGCGCGCACGCGCGCATCGCCCGTGTCGCGCGCGCGGTCGAGCGCGTTGCGCCGCATCTTCAGGAACAGGGCGGGATCGTGCTGAAGCTGGCGAAGGCGCTCCACGAACTCTGCCTCGTGCTCGCAGAAGAAGCCGTTCTCGCCGTCCACCACCCAGTGGTCGGTCTGGCCGACGCGTGTCGTGAGCGCCACGCAGCCGCGCCGCAGCGCATCCGCCAGCGGCAGCGGCCCGCCCTCCTGCCACGACGTACAGATGTAACAATTGTAGCGGTCCACCGCTGCTGCGTAGTCGGCGAGCGGCTGGACCGCCGCACCGAGCCAGGCGTCGCAGCGCTCCACGAGCGCGCCCGCGTCGCGCTGGATGGAGCGGAAGAGCCCGAGGTTCTTGCGCGGGTACTCCCGCGCCCGGGTGAACACGCGCACGGGCTCCTCGGCGATCGAGGCGGGATCGCGCACCGGCAGCAGCGAGCGCGTGTCCACCTGGGTGACGTGAAGCCCGAGCGCCTCCAGCGCCACACGCATCTCGTTCGACGTGACCGCGACCCGCCCGAATCTCCCGAGACCGTCGAGCCGCGGTGCGGCGGAGCGCCAGTCCGGCCGCTCGGGGAAGACCTCGCTCGGATCCTGGACCACCGCGCACGCGCGCGCGGGGTCGACGCGCCGCCAGCGCAGCACGCCCGTGGCTCGGCGCATCAGGCTCGCAAGCAGGAGGCGACCCGAGTAGCCGAGCGTGCTGTAGCCCCAGACCACGTGGTCGAACGCGGTCGGGTCGAGCGACTCGTGCGCGCCGAATCGCTGCAGCGTGAACGCGTGCGTGTCCGCCGCCAGCGCCGCCCAGTCGCGGCCCACGTTATGGATGGCCCAGTCGGTGGCGTTGTAAAGGAACAGCACGCGGCGACGGCTCACGCGGCCGGACCCCGCGTCGTCGACGGACCGGGGCTGGCCGCGCACATGCACAGCGCCGGAGTGAGCACGGCCGGCACGGGCAGCTGGTAGCCGCGGTAGACCGCCTGCTGCCCCAGGCGGGCCAGCCAGCGGAACGTCATCGCGAGCAGGTCCTGCGGCACGCCGAGTACGAGCTTCTCCTCGAAGCAGCGGACGTCCACGAAGCCCGCGTCCTCGAACAGCTGGCGCAGGCTCAGCTCGGTGAAGCCCGTCTCGTGCGTGAGGTCAGCGTAGCGCAGGAATCCGCCCGCGAGCATGTTGGCCATGTTCGGGACCTCGACGATGCACAGCCCGCCGGGCTTGAGCGCCGCGCGCATCGCGCGCACGAGGCGATCCCGTTCCTCTCCGGGCACGTGCTCCAGCACGTGAAACGCGAAGATGCGGTCGTAGCGCCCGGCGTGACGCTCGAGGAAGCCCGCCGTGTCGGGCTCGAGCGAGGCGCTGCCGGGCATGGCGTGGTTGCAGAACTCCACCACCTCGGGCGAGAGATCCACGGCGGCGGCCCGGGCGTAGCCGCGATCCACGCGCAGCGCCTCGAGCCACTGGCCGAAGCCGGGACCGATCTCGAGCATGTCGGCGTCGCGCGCGGCCGGCAGCAGGCGCGCGTACGTGCCGAGGAGCTGGCGCTTTCGGCGCGCGCGGAGGCGCTGCTGGTCGCCCAGGCGCGCGTAGTGCCCGGAGAGATAGCGCTCGAATCTTCCGGGCTCAACCGCCGGCACGAACGTCTCCCGCCGGCGCCACGGCCGTCCGCTCGTGCGCGCTCACGATCCGCGCGACCCACGCGACCTGGATCAGCGAGTTCACGCCCTCGCCGATCAGCAGCGCGAGCGGCGCGCCCGGCATGCCCAGCCGCGGCACGAGCCAGGTGAGCAGTCCGAACACGAGCACCAGGTTCCAGCCCGCGAGCGCGGCGAGGCCGCGGAACCGGCCCGCGGCCTGGATGATCCCCGCCAGGGTGGCGTTGAGCGAGCGGAAGAGCAGCGATGCGGCGAGGATGCGCAGCGGCGGGATCGCGCCCGAGTAGGCGGGCAGGAAGCGCGTGATCAGGGGCGGCGCCAGCGTCGCGAGCGCGAGCGCCGCCGTTGCACCATAGGCGAGCGTTCCGGCGGCGTAGCGCAGCGCCGCGGTCCGCGCGTGGCCCGCGCCCGGCTGGAGGAAGCTCACGAACCGGCTGTAGACGGAGAGACCGAACACCGCGGCGGCGATCTGGAACGGCTCCGTGAACCGGTACGCGATGCCGTAACGGCCCACGTCCACGGCCGGCAGCCGGCCCGCCATCACGAACACGTCGAGCCGCGAGTAGACCATGATGAGCGTGCCGGTGACCACGATCGGCACCCCGCCGAGCGCGAGCGCTCGCGCCACGCGCCTGCTCGGCCGCCCGAACGCCCAGTCCGGATCGCGGCGCAGCACGAAGAGCATCACGAGGCCCGCGCAGAGCTCCAAGATCGGCAGGCAGGCCGCCTTCTCGCGCAGCCCGGGCAGGTGAGCGAGCAGCGCCGCCGCCGCGAGCCCGCAGGCTGCGTTCACGGCCAGCGCGGGCGCGAGCGCGCGCGCCACGCGCAGTCGGCCCTGGAACCAGTCGAGCGAGAAGCCCTGGAGGAGTGCCGTCCACACGGTGAAGCTCAGGACGAGGCCGACGCCGAATACGGCGCTCGGCTGGGTGAGCGCGAACCACCCGATCACTCCGGCCTGCACGATCAGCGCCCAGAACGCTCGCAGCGTCGCGAAGCTGGCGGCGAACGTGGCCTGCGCTTCGTGGCCGCGCTGTACGGCGTACTCGCGGATCGCGAGCGTGTCCATGCCGAAATCGGCGAGCACCTTCGCCACCTCGACGATGGACAGCGCGAGCACGAGGTGGCCGAATTGCTCCGGTGGCAGCTGGCGCGCGATCAGGAACAGGAGGCCCAGGCGCACCGCGAGGTTCGAGCCGCGCAGCACGACGAGCGCGCCGGTGTTCGCGAGCACGGGGCGCCGAGCCAGGCCGCGCGCGCCCGCCCGACGCGCGGAGGCATCGGACTTCGAGGCGGCGGCCGGGGCAACGGATTCGGGCATGCCGGGGTCGCGGGTCACGGGATTCCCAGGGTGTGGGCGGTGGTCGGTTCCGAGCTTCCTGCTCGAAACGCCGCAGTCTGCGGATGGCCGGCGAGAGGTGTCAAAGCCCCGCGCTTCCTCTCTTGCGCGCCACGAAGCAGTGGTTCTGAGCGATGCCGTTGAGCGGCGACGCGAGCGCGCGATCCACCGCGTCCCAGAGGCTCGCGGCCCGCGCCGCGTCGCGCGCCGGGCCCAGCAGGACGTGCGCGTTGTTCCGCGGGATCACACCGTAACGGCGGGTCTCCAGCAGCTCGAGGCCCGCGCCCGCCACGAGCCGCTTCACGTCCCCGCGCGTGTAGCGATAGAGGTGATGGTGCTTGCCTGGCACGCGGCGCGCGACCACGTCGATCCAGCTCCAGCGGTTCGGGAAGTGCCAGCACACGAACACGCCGCCCGGCTCGAGCACGCGCGCGATCTCCGCCAGGCTCCGCGACTCGCTGCCGCCGGTCTCGCGCACGTGCTCGAGCACGCCGATCGAGGCCACGGCCTGGAACGACGCGTCGTCGAACGGCAGGCGCACCGGTTCGCGCTCGCTGCCCCCGACGAACGTGTAGGGCGCCCCCTCGGGCAGCGAGGACTCGTACACGAACGGCATGAACGAGAAACCCGTGGCCCGGTAGCCCGACCGCACGAGGAAATACGAGAAGTGTCCGTTGCCCGCGCCCCAGTCGAGCACGCGCGCGCCCACCGGCACGTACCGGCGCCACAGACGATAGAGCGGCAGGTACTGGTGCGCCGAGGCGAGGCTCCCGAACTGGAGCATCTCCGGCGCGCCCCGGCGCGCATGCGCCGCCAGCTCCGCGAGGATGGCGCGGTCCTGCTCCTCAGGCGACACCGGGCGCTCAGTCACGCATCCGCCCCTTGCTGCCCGAGAGGAACGCGAGCACGCCGCGGAGCTGGAGCCAGCCCTCGTGCGCACGACCGGCCAGGACGTGGCCTGGCACGCCCACGAGCGTCCACAGCAGCACCGCCGGCAGACGGCCGCGCCGGTGGCGCGCATGCCAGATCATGCGGTTGCGCGCGTCGTAACGCCGCACGAGGTCGTGTCGCGCGCCGGTGTCGGGCGTGACGTCGTGCCAGACGCGCGCCGCGGGCTCGAACCACGTGGTGAACCCGGCCTCGGCCGCGCGCGCGCAGAAGTCCTCATATTCCCAGGTCTTGAAGTAGTCCTCGTCGAGCCCGCCGATGCGGCGGATGACGTCCGTGCGCACGAACAGGCTCGAGCCGTTCGCGTAGTCGACGGGCCCGGGCCCATAACGGCCGCGATCGGGCTCGTTCCGGCCGCGATGGCTGGCGCGGCCGAGGCGATCGCGGCCCACCACGCCGCCCGCGAACCAGATGCGCTCCGCCACGTTCGCGTGGAGCGTGAGCGCCCCGACGATGCCCGAGCCCGGCTCCTTTCGCAGCGCCTGGACCAGCGCCGCCATGGCCGCGGCGTCCACGTGCACGTCGTCGGCGAGGAGCCACGCGAACTCGGCACGCGTGGTGAGCGCGTGCGCGAACGCGGCGTTGACGCCGCCGGTGGTGCCGCGGTTCGGGCCCAGGCCCACGAGGCTCACGCCCTGGTGGTTCCCGAGCCCCTCTTCGAGCTCTGCCACCGACGACGGGGACGAGCCGTTGTCGAGGACGGCGATCTCGTATGAGGGATGCGTGGAGCGGAGCACCGAGCGCACGCAGGCGAGCGCCCCGAGCGGCCGGTCGTGGGTGAGGACGAGCGCGACCACGCGACCCCGCTCGACGGGGAGCGCGGGGGTGGTCATGCCCGCGGGTCCGAGCCCGCGTCGAGCGGGCTCACGCGCCGTCCACCGGGATGCCGGCGGAAGCGAGCACGCCGCGGATCTCGGCGTCGAAGCGCTCGCCCGAGAACGGCCGCGCGAGCGCCGCGAGCGCGGAGGGCTCGAACGTCTCCTTCTCGAACGCGGCCACCGCACCGGCGATGGCGTCGGCGGTCTGCGTTCCGAACAGCATCCCGCCCGGAACGCGCGCGACGCCGCCGGCCGCGATTCTTTCGAGTGCATCGGCAGTGGCGCCACGCCCCACCGTTTCGAGCGCTCCACCCCGTCCGTACGCGATCACCGGCGTGCCCGATGCCATGGCCTCGAGCGGCATGATGCCGAAGTCCTCCTCGCCGGGGAAGATGAATGCGCGCGCGCCCGCGATCAGCCGCGCCAGCTCGTCGTCGGAGACGCCGGCACGGAACTCGGTGCCGCGCGGCGCCGCGGCGTGGAGCCTCGCTTCCTCCTGGCCACCGCCCACGACCAGGAGTGGCCGATGGAGCCGCGCGAACGCCGCGAGCGCGAGATCCAGCCGCTTGTACGGCGCGAACGCGCCAGCGAGCAGGTAGTACGAGCGCTCGCCGTTCCACGGCGAGAACCGCTCCACGTCCACGTGCGGATAGACCACCTGCGACTCGCGGCTCCAGTGCCGGCGCACGCGCTCGGCCACGTGACGCGAGATCGACACCAGGTGCGTGGGCCGGCCCGCGGTGGCGCGGTCCCAGCGCCGGAGGCGGCTGCACGTGCGGCGCACGTACGCGGACAGCGGCCACGGGAAGCGGCCCGGCGGGAAGTACTGCGGCTCCAGGTCCCAGACGTAGCGCATGGGCGTGAGCACGAGGCTCACGTGCGGCGCGCCGGGCCGCGCGCGGGCGGCCTTCGCGACCGCGTGGCTGATGCTCACCACGGCGTCGTACGCGGACAGGTCGAGCGATTCGACCGCGCGCGGGAACAGCGGCAGGAACCAGCGGTAGCGTGTGTCGGCCGACGGCAGCCGGTCGAGGAACGAGGTGTGGATCGGGTGGCGCTCGAGCTCCGCCGAGACCGAGCCGCGGCGCCAGACCAGCGTGTGGATGTCGGCGCCGGGAAAGCAGCGCGCGACCCGCTCGAGCACGCGCTCGCCGCCGCGCATGCCGGTGAGCCAGTCGTGAACGAGCGCGACCTTCACGCCGCGGGCTCCGACCACAGGCGCGAGGCCCATGCGATCCCGACCAGCGTATAGAGCTGGTAGAGCAGCTCCTCGTCGCCGAAGTTCCACTCGAAGCACCCCGCGACGAGGAAGCCTACGAGCGCCGCGGTCACGCCCAGCCGCACGCCGGCGGAGAGTCCGGAGCCGACGTCGTGCGCCTCGAGCCGCCGGAGCCCGGCCCACGACGTGCGGAGCAGCGAGGCGTAGAGCCAGGCGAACGCCGCGAGCCCCACGACGCCCATGCTGGCCGCGATCTGGACGTAGACGTTGTGCAGGTGCCCCGCGCGCTCGACGGAGTCGGGCGAGCGGTACTGGTCGTAGAGCGGGTGCAGGTCCTGGAGGCCGACGCCGGTGAACGGGTGGTCGTGGAACATGCGCACGCCCGCCTCCCACATGAACACGCGCTCGCGGTTCCAGAGGTTCGAGGGGTCCGCGATGCTGTGGAGCCGCGCACCCCAGGCGCCGGGCGCGAGGTACCACGCGGCCACGCCCGCGACCGCGAGCACGGCGAGGCCGCGAGGCCGCGCAACTCCAAAGATCACGACGCACGACACGAACAACCCCAGCCAGGCGCTGCGCGTGAACGTGGCCGCGAGTGGCGCGAGCGCGAGCACCGCCACGAGTGCCGCCCCCCAGCGCCAGCCCGGCGAGCGCGCGGTGATCGCGATCCCCAGCGCCACGGGGATGAACAGCAGCAGCTGGCCCCCGAACGTCATGTAGTGGCCGACGAGCCCGCGCGCACGAGACTCGAAGCTCGCGCCCTGCGCGATCCACATCCCGAAGCCCGTGGCGCTCACCAGCGCGAACGCCACGAGGTACACCATGAGCGCGCGGCGACCGGCGGCGGCATCGCGCGTGTGGAACGCCGCGAGCCCGACCAGGAGCGGCATGAAGCCCTTGGTCACGCGCGGTAAGCTGCCGGCGGGATCGAGCGCCGCGAAGCTCACGACGATCAGCGCCAGGAGCCAGCCCACCGCGGCGGCATCGACCGGCGTGCGCGGCCACTTGGGCCTCGGCACGAACGCGAAGCACGCGAGCGTGAGCACGCCCGTGACCCCGGTCGCGATCCCCATGGGCGCGATCGGGCCCGCGAGCGACGCCACGAGCAGCAGGAACGCCCACGCGGCGAGCCGTCCGAGCGTGCCTTCCGCCGGCGGCCTGCCGTCCGTGGCGCCGGCCCTCATGCGCGCGGCGCCCGCGCGCGCGCCAGCTCGCGCAGGAAGCGCTGATCGGACTCGGACAGCTGCGCGTGGTCCAGGAGGTCCGGGCGCCGCTCGAACGTGCGGCGCAGCGCTTCCTCGCGCCGCGCGCGCGCGATCTGTGCGTGGTGGCCGGAGAGCAGCACCTCGGGCACGGTCCAGCCGCGGAACTCAGCCGGCCGCGTGTAGTAGGCGCAGTCGAGCAGCCCTGAGTGGAATGAATCGCTCTCCACCGAGTCGAAGCAGCCCACCACGTCCGGCTGCAGCCGCGCCAGCGCGTCCACGACGCACAGAGCGGCCGGCTCGCCGCCCGAGAGCACGAAGTCGCCGAGCGAGAACTCCGCGTCCACGAGATGCTCGGCCACGCGCTCGTCCACGCCCTTGTACCGCCCGCACAGGATCACCAGGTGATCGAGCTCGGACCACTCCAGCGCCGTCTCCTGCGTGAACCGCGGGCCCTGCGGCGACGTCAGCACGACCTTACATGATGCAGGCCTCGCGGCCCGCTCTGCGAGCCCGAGCGAGGTGAGCGCATCGAAGACCGGCTCGACCTTCATCACCATTCCGGCGCCGCCGCCGAACGGGTAGTCGTCGGTGGTGCGGTGCGGGTCGGTGGTGAAATCGCGCAGGTTCACGATGGAGAGGTCGAGCCGCCCCTTCTCGCGGGCCACGCGGATCATGCCGTCGCCGAACGCGTCGGGGAAGAACTCCGGGAAGATGGTCAGCAGTGTGATCTTCATGGGGGCGGGAGTATCGCATGCCCGTCGCGCGGGTCAGAATCGGTCCTGGCGCATGCTCGACCCACCCGCGGGAGCCGATGTGCCCACGCAGGCCGCTGGATCAAGGCGACTGGATGGCACGGGGTGTCGGGCCGGACGTAGGCTCAGGCACGCGCCATGGAAGTCTTCATCCCGCGAGGCAGCCCGATGAGTGAAACGTCTCACATGCGTCAGGCCTGCCCGATCTGCGGCGGCCTCGATGCGCAGTTGCTGTTGCAGAAGAACGGCTTCGAGATCGTCCGCTGCCACACCTGTCGCGCTCAGCAGGTCGCGCCGCTACCGACGCGCGAGCAGCTCTTTGCGCATTATCAATCGCCCAGCTACTTCCACGGAGAAGAATCGCAGGGGTATGCCAATTACGGGGCCATGCACAGGGCGCTGCGCCCACACTTCCTGCGCCGCCTGAAGATCCTCCGCGCACACGACCCGGTCGGTGGTCGCCTATTGGATTTCGGCTGTGCGGACGGGTATTTCCTGAAGTTGGCGCGCGACGCGGGCTGGCAGGTCGCGGGCGTTGAATTGTCACGCGACATGGCTCGTGAAGCTGAAACGGAGCTGGGATTGACGATCCCATCCACGTTGCGTGACCTTGCTCCCGTTGAGTTCGATGTGATCACGCTGTGGGAAGTGATCGAGCACTTGCCCGATCCGCTCGAACAGCTGCGCGCTCTGCAGCAGTACTTACGCCCGGGCGGGGTCCTGATGTTGTCCACGCCGAACACCGGCCACTGGCAGGCGATTCAAGAGCCTCTCCAGTGGAGCAGCTATCGGCCGCCATCGCATTTGTGGTTCTTCACCCACGACACGCTGTTGCGTGTCCTGAAGGACGCGGGTTTTGATCGCGTCGCGATCTCGGGTGTGCAGCCGGTGCCGCGCCTGCCCGCCTGGTTGGATCGCCTCAGCGCGCCGCTCCAACATGCGTTGGCGACCGGGCAGGCGCGCTGGTGGCCGTTGGCACGCCTGAGTTGGGCTGCGATCCGGATGGCGGGCTGGATCTGGCAACGTCTCACGCGCCCACGAGAAGACGTGTTCATGACCCTCGAAGCCGTGGCCTTCAGAGCATCCCGCTCGACGCGAGGAGACGGCGATCGGGAAGCAGCCCGGCCCGCCCCGAGCCCGCCGTCATGAGTGCCCCGCCATCGGCTTCGATCGTCACTCTGAATTACAACACGCGCGAACTGACATCACAGTGCCTCGCGTCGTTCGCGCCGGCGCTGCACCAGTGCGGCTGGCAGATCATCGTCGTCGACAACGGATCGATCGACGGCTCAGCGGATGCATTGCGGGCACGGTACCCGTTCGCCGAGGTCATCGTCAGCGATCGCAACCTCGGGTTTGCGGGTGGAAACAACCTGGGATTGCGCCGGGCTCGCGGGCGCGTGTTGTTCTTGATCAACAGCGACGTGCTGGCCTCTGCCGAGGCGCTGCAGGGGCTGGCGGGGCAGTTCGAAGTGCACCCTGAAGTCGGCATTCTCTCGGCGGGATTGCGCACGGCTACCGGCGAGGCGCAAGCGTTTGCGTACGGCGATGATCCAACACTGGGTTACCTGATGCGCCGTGGCGCCCGCGCCCTCTTGCGGCGCGGACCGCTTCATCGCTGGAACGTGGATCAGCCGATTGAGACGGGCTGGGTTTCCGGAGCATGCCTGGCCATTCGTCGTGAAGCTCTGGAGCAGATCGGATTGTTGGACGAACGCTTCCCGTTGTACTTCGAAGACAATGATTGGTGCTTGCGCGCGCGGCAGGCCGGGTGGAAGGTCGTCTACGATCCACGTTTCAGCGTGACGCATCTGGGCGGCAGGAGCCAGCCGCAACGCCGCACGGCCAACCAGCTGTACTATCGAAGCATGATCGAGTTCTATGCCAAGCATTACGGCGCGCTCAGGACCGGCCTGCTC
>Ga0306920_100007793_pt1 | contig 14141 bp, 11 predicted proteins | sample flu12Cox44000170_FD_204666 | JGI IMG/M metagenome (GOLD analysis project Ga0306920, IMG submission 204666) | Lab enrichment of tropical soil microbial communities from Luquillo Experimental Forest, Puerto Rico - flux4day.12C.oxic.44.000.170 (v2)... | ecosystem: Environmental > Terrestrial >...
CGTCGGGGGTACCCGCTGAGTGCCGAGGGCGGAAGCTGTGCCGTTTGTGCTGCGATGAGGTAGATGTCCGTGGCGAAGCCCGGGCGCCTTCGGCAAAATTAAACGTTAGTCCCGAGTTCAAGCGCAGTCGGCGTGCGAGCATCGAGAACCCTCGCCGGGACACAGAGAAGTACTGTTACCCTCGCGTCAGGAGAAATCAATCATGAACGCGGCAGCTGCACCGATCCACCTCGCCGGCTCGACGCTCGGTCGCTACCGGCACGTCTGTGCGTTTTTCAGTTCCCGGCATGAGGAGTACGCAACCCTGCTGCCATTTGTGCGTGACGGCATCGAACGTGGGGAGCGTGCATACCATGTCCTCCCGCGCCAGTACCGAGAAGAACATCTCGACGAACTGCGCAACGCTGGTATCGATGTCGACGCGGTGGAGCGAAGTCACCAACTAGAGGTAGCCAGCCCGGAGGAAACCTATCTGCGCGGTGGCGGCTTTAGCAAAGAAGCGATGCTCGTGACCATCCAGGAGGCGCTCAAAGCCGGTCCGACGCTTGGATTCCCGCTCACGCGACTGATTGCGCACGCTGAAACGGTTCTCCAGGACGGGTCCAAAGCCAACGAATGGGTCGAGTACGAGACCCGGCTGAATGATGTCCTACCTCGTTTCGATGATGCTGTGATCTGCACCTACGACACGAACCTGCTCGACGGGACGCTCTTGGTCGATATCCTGCGTACCCACCCGGTTGTCATCTTCGGCGGCCGTTTGTATGAGAATCCGTTTTTCTCACCGCCGGCTGACTTTCTGGCTCGGATCATTGAGCGCAGTGGGAAGTCATTCAACCCGTACCGCCGGCCATGACAATGGTGCGCATGACTTAGTTTGCGTCTGTGCGCGTCTCCGAGGCGGCTCATCGCGTATTGGCTAGAGCGAGGACGGTAGGTGAATGAGACAGCCAACGAGATCAAACGTCTGCAGGGCTGTATCAACGATCTGATAGGCGTCCTGGCTCTTCCCGCCTTGTGGAAGGGCCAAGATGCGAAGCAGATTGTCAAAACGCTACTGGACGTGCTGGTAGCAACGCTGCGCCTGGATTTCGCCTACGTGCTACTGAATGATCCCGTCGGTGGCGGCCCGATCGAGATGGTGCGCCACGATCAACTCCGACATCTTGCGGCCGAGCCCGGACTGGTCGGTCAGACACTCACCCAGTCGTTGGGGGCTAACCCGCGGAAATGGCCGCCGCATGCAAAAAACCCGTTCGGAAAGGGAAGCCTGGCGGTTGTACCGCTCGGATCCGTTCGCGATGACGAGATCGGCGTCATAGTCGCAGGCTCCGAGCGAGCTGATTTTCCGTGGCAAACCGAAACAGTTGTTCTGAGTGTGGCTGCGAATCAAGCTGCTATCGGGCTAGCCAGCGCTCGGGCGTATGAACAGGAACGCCTGCGTGCGGAGGCTCTTGCCCTGCTGGCCAGCGAGCAAAATTTGAGGCTCATCCTTGACACCGTGCCCATCAATATCCAGATGTTGCGCCCCGATGGATCCCTGCTATACGCGAATCAAGGGGCGCTGGATTACATGGGCATCACCCTCGAAGACGCGCAGAAAGACGACTATCGCGCTCGTTTTTTTCACCCCGAGGACGTAGAAAGGCTCAGGGAGGAACGCCGGGAGGCGCTCATACGCGCCGTACCATTCGAAAATGAGCAACGCGTGCTTCGTAAGGACGGTACATATCGGTGGTTCCTGGTCCGCTACAGCCCTCTGCTCAATGAGCAGGGTGGAGTCGATCGGTGGTATGTGGTCGGAACGGATATCGAGGACCGGAAACTAGCGGAAGCGAGGATTCGCCGCTTAGTCGACGCCAACATAATAGGAATCTTCGTTGGCGATCTCGAGGGCCGCATTGTCGAAGCCAATGATGCATTTCTCCGAATCATCGGCTACGACCGTGAGGACTCCGCTTCGAATTCGCTAAATTGGGTCGAGCTCACCCCGCCAGAATGGCGCGAGCAAAACACGCGTACGGTGGCAGAACTGACTTCCACCGGAACTACTCGGCCCTTTGAGAAGGAATACTTTCGAAAGGATGGGAGCCGCGTTCCGGTGCTTATTGGTGCCGCGCTGGTCCAAGAGGGCGGCAGGGAGGGCGTTGTCTTCGTGCTCGATCTGACCGAACGCAAGCGGGCGGAAGAAGCACTCCGTGAGCTTGAATCGAATCTCGCCCACATGAACCGGGTGAGCATGATGGGGGAATTAGCTGCCTCGCTGGCTCACGAGATCACACAACCGATCGGCAGCGCGCGGAACAACGCTCGTACGGCCCAGAATTTCCTGAAGATGCAGCCGCCGGAGCCGAACGAGGTCCACGCCGCACTCGATCGTCTCATCGGCAATGTCGACCGAGCCACAGAGATCATTGATCGCATCCGGGATAACATCAAGAAAGCGCCGCCGAGAAACGAGCGCTTTGACCTCAATGCGGCAATCAATGAAGTGATAGCATTGGCGCAAAACGTAATTGTCAGGAATGGCGTCTCGGTCCGCATTGGGCTTGCGGACGGGTCGCTTCTCGTTCAGGGAGATCGCGTTCAGCTTCAACAAGTCGTCCTGAACCTGATCCTGAACGCGGTTGAAGCAATGGGGCCAGCTCATGCGGGGGAACGAAATCTATTGATCAGCACGGAGCGAAAGGACACAGGCATCCGCGTTGCCGTTCGAGACTCCGGGCCGGGCATCGATCGGCGACAGCTCGAGCGCGTTTTTGAGTCGTTTTACACCACAAAGCCCGGTGGAACCGGAATGGGCCTGTCGGTATGCCGGTCGATCGTCGACGCCCACGGGGGTCGACTGTGGGCAGAGGTGAACGAACCTCAAGGCGCGGTGTTTCAGTTCACTTGGCCTGGCGCGGAGGTGAGATCATGAATCACTGTTGGGCAACCTCAGAGCTTCATGAAGACATCGCGATAGAGCCTGCTGGTCGATTGGCTTGCGAAGATAACAAAGCACACCACGCTTCAGAGCGCGAACCCGGTCAGCCTCACTGGGATAGCCAGTAATGAGGATTGTGGGAATCGCGTATCCTGCCTCGGTAAGGTGACGATAGAGTTCAACTCCGCTCATCACAGGCATGTGAACGTCGGCGATCAAGCAGGACGTTTCGCCGAGACGGGGGGACGCGAGGAAATCGGCCGCCGACTGAAAGACGGCTGCACAATAGCCGAACGACCTCATCAACCCTTCCATCGACTCGCGAAAGGGCTGATCGTCATCGATGATCGAGATCAGTAATTGGTTCGACAAAGCAGCTCCGGCGTGCCACACGAGCACAGGATGGAGTCCTTGACCGCATAGCGCAATCCGTACATACCAAGAATGACCCAGGAGCGAGATCCGGAGGTATAAGCCTTGGTTTAGATCTACGCAGCCCTGATCGAAGGTGGGGGCAGGGCGAAGCGCTTCGACGCGACCGCATTCAAGCGCAAGCGCCCCATATCGACAGACCGCTGGCCTTTTTAGGATGATGTGGTGCGACTTCTGCTGGGTGGAGACATGCCCCCGCGCGCATGGCGCAGCTTGCGTATTTAGTGCGGTTTCTTGTGGGCGCGGTACTATAGTCTTGGGTGGTCACCTAGGACGGCTGCTCATGAGCGCTGCGTTCGATCAGCCTAAGCCCATGGCCGGTAATGAGCGCGATCGGTCCCGGCTACACGGCGAGACTGTGATTGCCGCCGTCGAGGGTGAATCGAGTGCTCCGGCTCTCGAAGTAGAAGCAGTTTCCCAGTCGTGGCAACGGAGCGCCCAGCTCCACCAGATCGACCCCGACAGCCGCGAAGCCCCGCACATCGTGCCGGACAGCACGCTCCGCCGGACCAGGGAGCCGATAGAAAGCGTCGTCCTGGCGGCTGAGTCCGAACTCGACCGACTGCATAAGATCGTTGGCGAAGCGGGTTACGTCACCCTGTTCTGTGACACGAGCGGCGTCGCAATCGACCATCGCGGCAGCGACGCGCGTGCGCAAGAGTTTCGCTATTGGGGAATATGGCTCGGTGGCGTCTGGTCGGAGGCGGTCGAGGGAACCAACGGCATCGGCACGTGTATTGCCGAGGGCCGTGCCGTGACGGTGCATCAGGCCCAGCACTTTCGCACACGGCACATCGGCTTGAGTTGCTCTGGCGCACCCGTGTTCGACGCAGATGCACACCTGGTAGCCGTGCTCGATGTCTCGGCAATGGATCCGCAACTATCGGCGCAGGCTCATGCCCTGACTCTGCCACTGGTTGTGAACTCAGCCCGTCAGATCGAGGAACGGATCTTTCGTGAGCACTTCGCCGCGGAGTGGATCGTCCTGCTTGCGCCGCATGCGGATCAACCGGCATCGCTCCTTGCTATTGACCGAGATCATCGTGTGGTCGGCGCCGATCGCTATGCTCGCAGGCGATTCAACATTGAGCAGAGTGCCTTGGAGGCCGGCACCAGTGTGTGGTCGATCTTCACTCGCAGCGGCCTGCTCTTTCAGCGAGGCGTACGAGCTGACTATCCGGTTCGTCTCACAACCGTCCGCGGGGGCGACATCCTCTTTGCTCTCGTCTCGAAGCCGGTCATCGCCTCGCGCGTTCACCTTGGGAAACTCGATTCAACGCTGCTGATGCAGCCGCGCCTCGCGCTGCTCGAGGACCTGCAACGTCACTCCGAGCCCGAGCCCCCGCGCGGCGGACTGCCGCCCGGCGGGCTGCGGCGAGTGAAAGAACATATCGCGGCGCACCTTGGCGAGGATCTCACCCTCGAGATACTGGCCGCACTCGCGGGGTTATCCGTGCACCACTTCGCCCGCGCGTTCAAAGTCAGCGTGGGGTTGCCTCCGCATCGCTACCTGCTGCAACAGCGCATACAAAAGGCTGCAGAATTACTCAAGAGCGGCGAGCTGCCGGTCACAGACATAGCTCTGGCGGTTGGCTTTGCCGACCAGAGCCACTTCTCACGCAGTTTCCACGCGCTCGTCGGGGTCGCCGCCAGTCAGTTTCGTCGCGCGCATCGCTGACTCAGCCCCTGCACCCGTAAGCTGGGGTTCGGCGCCCTGGCCGAGAGGCCGGGCCACGTTAAAAGCGCAAAAGCTGCAGCTGGCAACGCTTCGGCACCCCCACAGATGCGTAAACGCAGCAAGCAAATGCATGTGACGCCGGGTGAATGCAATTCGTCCAAAAGGCAATACGGGAAAATATGCACTACGGACGAACTGCCGCACGAGCCGCTGGAGGCGGAGAGATGATGACCTCCAATCGTATCGAGCTACCCCGGCGTTGAGTTTTTGTGGAAGCACTCATGTTACCTTCTGCGCAACTGGAAGAACTATCGCAGTCAACCCCCGGCCGTCGCAGCGAGCTTCGGCCGGCTGTGCGGCGCAACCCACCGAACCCGACACTCCGTCCGGTGCTGAACCGCATATCGGAATTGGTGCATCGCAGGAGAAGCGGACGCGCGGCCATTGGCGAGCTTACCCGAGGTCCGTTCAGAGCCGGCGGAGTACTCCGTGCGTCCAGGACGACGGGAGTCATTACCAATGAGCGCAGAACGCCCCAGTGGGGCAATCTAAAGCGAGACCAACATTTGCAACCCGGACCCAAGTCCTCCGTAGCGATCGTTGACGACGATCCCGACTTTCGAGTCTCGGTAGCGGGACTACTTCGTTCGGTGGGGCTCGACACTCTTTCATTTGCATCTGTCGAGGAGTATCTCGGCTCAGAGCCGCCTGATTGTCCAACCTGCCTGGTTCTCGACGTCAGAATGCCGGGGCAGAGCGGACTGGACTTCCAGCGCGATCTCGTTGCGGCAAATGCCGAACTCCCGATCATCTTCATCACCGGACACGGCGACATTCCTATGAGTGTGCAGGCGATGAAAAGGGGTGCAATCGAATTTCTCACGAAGCCGTTCCGCGATCAGGATCTTGTGGATGCAGTTAAGCTCGGGCTCGCACGTGATCGTGCCCGGCGCGAGGAAAATGAATCTGTGATTGAGCTTCGCGCTCGACTTGCGGCCCTTACTCCGCGCGAGCTCAGCGTACTGACCGCAGCTGCACGCGGCCAGCTGAATAAGCAGATCGCCGCCGATATGGGCATAACCGAGAGCACGGTAAAGGTACATCGCGCCAATATGATGCGGAAGATGAGGCTCGCATCTTTCGCGGAAGTGTGCCGAGCTGTGCACAAACTCAAGCTGCTGCCGGAACTACGCGAGCTCCCCTAACAAGTTGAGATCCCTGGCGCAGCCCGACTTCTAAGCCGCGTCACCAATCTTCGCTTCCGCCCTGCCAGAGTCGGTTCCGGCGTCCGCTGGTTCCACAGGCTTCCCCCGCGCCTTTATCGCCTAAACCAAAGGCGTATTTAGTCCTACCACAGCACGATCTTGTTTTAACCGAACGTTGAATTGAGCGGTCAGTGGACAATCGGCAAACATAAACACCAAGCGATACCCCATCGGTACCGCGTGAGTGGAGTCAACGACCATGAGTGCACAACGCCCCAGTGTCGCAATGTCAAGCGATAACACCAGTGGCGATTTCTCGGCGGTAGCCACGCGGCTCGTGGAAGCGGCATGCTTTGCGCGCGATGGCAACCGCGAGGCCGTCAAAGCCTACATCGCCCGCGCGATCGCGCTGCTTCGTGGTGAGCCCAGCACGATACCGACAAATCTGCGCCCGCTTGAGGGCGACACCCGTGAAATCGTGCGCGGTGGGCTGGTGGCGTGGCAGAAGCGGCGGCTGACAGCGTATATCGATGTCCACCTCGGCGAACGGATTCGCGTCGAGGATCTGGCGAAGCTGCTGGATCTAAGCGAAAGCCACTTCGGCCGCGCCTTCCGCCGCACCTTCGGAACTTCCGCTCATGAATACCTCACACGCCGGCGCATCGAGGTGGCGCAGAGCCTGATGCTCACGACCCGCGAACCCCTGTCCGCGATCGCGCTGCGCTGCGGGTTGAGCGACCAATCGCATTTCACCCGCGTGTTCCGACGGATCGTTGGGGAAACTCCCTATGCGTGGCGCCGAACGCGGTGGGGCGAGATTGAGGACCGGTCCACCGAGCCATCGCGGATTCCAACCGAATCGCCCCGCACGTCAGTCCTCGCAAGCCAAACCGGATGCGACTAATGAGCGGCAAGCGAGAGGCCACATCTTCATGCCGCCACCGATTGCTTTCGTCGATCAGCGCTTCCGGGTCAGGAGTCGGCGCGAGACTTGCGACTCGCGATCGAACGGGCGAAGCGTTTGGGGTTTTTACAGCGGCGATCGACCGCTGGCAGCCAACGAAGAGCCGCCGCTGGGCGCACACCTTATTACGCCACGCTTCGCGTATACGCACCATGGCGTCTACGTGGGCGCTGGCACCGTCGTTCACTATGGAGCTTTCGCATATCACTGGCGCCGGGGTCCGGTGGAAGAAATTTCTCTCTCAGGCTTCGCTCACGGACATCCGGTCTGGGTGCGATCCGCAGGGCCGGATGCTCTGCGGTGTGAAGAGATCGTTCGGCGTGCGCGCTCGCGGCTTGGAGAAAACCGCTATCGCGTATTGAGCAACAACTGTGAGCACTTTAGCGAGTGGTGTGTGCACGGTGAGCACCGCAGTCCGCAGGTGGACCGCCTGCTGGGCCGGCTGTGCGGGTTTTCCCGCGCGCTCAGCGAATGGATGCGTCGGCTGACTGCAACCCCAGTGCCGCGGCTCCCGGCGCTTTCAATGGCTTCCTCCTCCCGCGTACCGTGCGCCCGCCCCCCTCGGGGCATAGTACGCGCTCCTCGGCCGGCAACTCAGGTTGCCGGCCTCTTTCTTCTCCCTCGGCGCTCAAGGGTGCGCCGATCGTGGTGGGCGGCAGAGACAATTGTGCGGGTCCCCGCACAAGAATCGCGTGCTGAATCTGCGTGACGATTTGCAGCAAGGCGCGCAGACGACTGGACAGGACAAGGTGAACCTTATGGCGAGCTCGATGCGAAAGGACATACAACCCTGCCAGGTGCCAGAAGAGGATGCCACGGCGGCCGAGGAGGACACGACGCTGAACATCGGTCACGCGGGCCTTCCGAGCGAGTGCTGGCTGGGTGCGCGGGGAACAAGACCTGACGGCCGAAGCAATGCGATGGCTGCGCAGCGATGGCCGCTGCGTTTGCGACGGGCCGCGCGGTCGCGCATGCGGCACTGTCCGCGGCCATCTTGTCCGGCCGAAACGCGATTTGTCGCGGTCGAGCCTCAATTCTTGACGCAGTGAACTGCTGCAATTCGACGAGCGCTCGCTGCGGGTGCGAAGGAAATGATCAGCTCAAAGTAGTATCTGCCGACTCGCCGATCGCATGGCGGAAGCGCCTCCGCATCTCCCCAACACCGAACACGTAGTCGGCTCTTTCGTCGAGGCCGTGCAGATAGCTCAGCCGCCTCCCGAAGAGGCCGCGAAGAGCAACTCTCCGTCGCAAATTGAGACCAAGACAGACGGTCGCGGCGGAATCTGCGCAGTCTTACGCGTATGTCCTTCCGGAGGAGAGCGCCCTCAGAGCAGCATGTGGGCGGGTGATCGCGCACGCGTAAAGAGCCGACGCTTGCGGGGCTTCTGCGCATTGACAGCGAGATCGTGCAAGAGCTCACGCACAGCAACTCATTACTCTGACCCCAGACTCGACCAATGGCGGTCGCCGAAGCCGATTTGGCAAACCGCTGGGAATTGTTCAACGGCTATTCACGCAATCGAAGGAGCTCGAAATGACCACTGCAGTTGCCAATGCGAATGATTTCTACGAGCTGTCACCCCAGCTACGGCGGCCCGCACGGACGATCAAGTTGTACATCTTCTTGGGCTGGATCGCTGAGACGACTTTCTTGTTCTTCGGGATGTTCATGTTCCCTCAGCTTCACGCCCCGTGGATCAACCGGCTGATATGGACGCAAATCATGTGCGGCATCGGCATGGGCGCCGCAGTAGGGGCGCTCGCATACGTGGCCGCGTCAGGGTTCAAGCAGGGTAGCCGGGCTGCACTGATCATCACGGGGCTTGTCGCGGGCACAGCCTACGTTGTATGCGGCACCGTCTGCTACTGGGTCGATGCCTTGCCTGGGATGGATTACTGGGGCTCGCACGAGAATCCGGCGCTGTTCCTGCTCAAGGGCGACGGGGGTGGCTTCGGTTTGGGGCTCATCGGGTCGTGGCTGCTCAACACCGAGAAGGGTGTGAGCCTGCTCAACAAGATTCCGTTCTTGCGGTGAGTGCGGTCATGTCGGCTGCCATCGTGCGCGTCAGCGTCGCACTCGGGGCGTGTGCCGCGCTCGTCAACCTTCTGGTGTGGCATCAACCGATCATGGAGATGGCCAACGGCCACGTATGGGCGGTCAAAGTCCTTTTTGCGATCTGGTTTGTGCTCGGGTGGGGCGTTGCGACCGGGGCGCTCACGGGCCTCGCGCTCTCGTCGATGTGGCTGCGAAGCTCCGGTCGTCTGTCCGCTGCGGTAGCGTTCGTGGTTGGTCTGTTCCTCACGTTCACCGTCTGCCTCGTGCTGCATCGGTTTCTCACTGACGAAAAATTTATGCACGACGCGGTAAGCGGTCAGCGTCCTGATGAGGTCACCTCATCCAGCTCAATCCGGGGAATGGATATGGACATGCATCCGGGAATGGATATGGACATGCCGTCCGCACACACGCAAGCGATCGGGTTCAACAGGGTTATGGCACTCACACCCAACTTCATTGCGGTTGCGCTATCCGTTATCTACGCATTTGGAGGCAAGCGCCGGCGGATGCGTTTGTCAAAGCCATGCCGTTGTTAACGAAACTCGGACACCTGGTCCGTGCGATGGAGACACCAGGAGTTCGGCCCAGCTGTCCCGCGCAGCCCGACGATCGAGCGTTCCTGGACAAGTTCATGGTCAATGCAAGCGCGAGTTGGATCCACGCCCCCGACGATTCCGAGGCTGGCACAGGATACCAAGCACTTTGTGGAGTCGCTACGATTTCACCTCAGAGCTGCGACGCTCGATTCTCCCTTCGGCGCTTTAGCCAGCGCTATCGGCCGCGATCTCATTCTCCAGCCTGGCCCATGCTGCTTGCGGTCGCAGCGGGCGGCATGTGTGAGCGCGCACTCGCTGAGAGCACTTCCGACCTGCCCACAGTGCTGGTCGCAGCCACTGTCGAGCCGAGCCCGCTGGGTACCGTCCGGTTGCTCGACGCCGACGAGCTGGCTTCTGGCCGCATCAGCAGCAGCGACGCCGCGACCCTCATTCCGGGAGCCGAAGTCGAGCAGGCCGGCGGCGCGTCGGGCCGCCCGGTGTTGCACGGGCTCGCGGACGATCGGGTGAGAACGCTGGTGGATGGGGTGCCGGTTAGCGCCGCCTGCCCGATGCACATGAATCCATCAACCTCTTACATAGATGCCTGGAACGTGTCGCGCATGGACGTGCTACCGGGGGTGACGCCGGCAAGTCTCGGCGGCGACAGTATTGCCGGCACTGTGCTGGTTGAGTCGCCCCCGCCGAAGTTCGCCACCGACGACCAAAGGCTCGCCCAGGGTGCAAGCATTTCGGCATTTTACCGGAGTAACGGCAGCAGCGGTGGCGGCGCTCTGTCGGCTTTCATTGCAGATCGCGACCGGAGTGTTACGTACCAGGCGTCGGGAGTGCGTGCGGGGAATTACCAGGATGGGGACGGTCAGCACGTCCTGGCTTCGCGATTCGAGAACACCAACCAACAGCTGGCACTCGCGGCGCGCCGCGGAGACGATTCATACGAGATGAAGGTCGGACTCCAGGACATGCCGTATGAGGGATTTCCGAACGCCGACATGGATCTTTCGGGAAACCGAGCCGCGTTCGTGAATCTGCGCTACCGCGGTCTCTTTGGATGGGGCAACCTGAACATCAGTGGCTATTTCACCAACATACATCATCAGATGGACGGCGATGCCCCGGATCGCTATCCCCCGCCCCCGGTCAACATCACCAGCATGGGCGTGATGCCGGCCCGCGAGCGTGGGCAGGACTTTGGCTACCGGGTCGAGGCCGACCTCGTTGGTACCGCGCATGGTGTGCTGCGCCTCGGCAACGAGCTGCACGTCCAAAAGCTCGACGATCGATGGCCTGGCGTCCCGATGGGGATGCCTGGCGCCCCGATGGGGATGTCTGGCGTCCCGATGGGGATGTCTGGCGTCCCGATGGGGATGTCTGGCGTCCCGATGGGGATGTCTGGCGTCCCGATGGGGATGCCCTTCGACTTCGTCAACCTAAATCACGCAACGCGGGAGCAGCTTGGAACCTTCGTGGAGTGGGAGCGCCGGTGGGGCTTCGGCTGGCGCACGCTCCTCGGGGTCCGCAACGACACGGTGTGGATGAACACAGGACCGGTACAAGGCTATGACGGATTGGACCCTCTCGCGAGCACCTTCAATGCATCCCAACGCGCGCACACCGATTTCAACGTCGACGCGGTGTTGATGGCGCTCTATCAGCCTGGTGCCGCGCAGACCTATCGGTTCGGGATTGCCCGCAAGAACCGGACACCGAGTCTCTACGAGCGCTACGCGTGGGGAACAAGCACCATGGGCATGGTGACCTGGTTCGGCGACGGTAACGGCTACACCGGAAACCTGCAGCTCAAGCCCGAGACCGCCAACACCGTGAGCGCCTCGGCAAATTGGCACGACCCCGCCGCGCAGCGCTGGCAGCTTGAACTCACCCCTTACTACACGCGCATCGAGCACTACATCGGAGTAGAACAGCTCTGCGGCCCCGCGTGCTCAGGCCAGCCGGCTTCTCAGCTGCTCTTCGTGAATCACACTGCACGGCTTTACGGCCTGGATGTCAGTGCCGCGTACGCGTTCGCGCACAGCGACACCTTCGGCAGCTATCGTGTGACGTTCACCGGCGGCTTTGTGCGCGGTGAGGATCTGAGCGCGGGCACCAACCTCTACCACATGATGCCGCCAAACGGCACCTTGGGGCTCGAACAGCAGCTAGGGGGGTGGCAAAACCGCCTTGAGATCCAAGTGGTCGCTCGAAAGGACCGGGTCGATGCGCTGCGGCTCGAGCCGACTACTCCGGGATATACCACGCTCGCACTACGCACGGCATACGTCTGGCGAGCGTTGCGACTCGATCTTGCGGTGACCAATCTCCTCGATCGACAGTACTCGAGTCCGCTCGGCGGGAGCTGGCAGTCTGCGCTCTATCCCCCAGGTTATGCCGGCGCCACGTTCCACCCCCTACCGGCCCCGGGGCGTTCGCTGGATGTAGGGTTCACAGTGCAGCTATGAGCGCGATTCCATGTCTGATGATCCTCGCAACGGCAATTCCGGCAACAACCGCGAACGCTTCCCACTAACAGACGATGAGCCACGTACCTATTGCGTTCCTCTTACTCGGCGCGCTAGCTCTGCTCTATACACTGGCGGTCAAATGGCAAGGAAGAGAGAAGAGCTCATGCGCGCAGGGCCGATCGCGCGCACCGGGAGTCCTCTGAGACGAACGAGTCACACGTCGAAAGCACATCGGGCCACTTCTGTCATGGAGCTTCCCTAACTTCTCGGTCGCGCATGCCCGCATCGCCGGCCGATTCGGCACAAGGGCACGGCTTCTGCACAAGAAGCAATCTGAACCGTCCCTCAAGATGGATATCACGGATAGCGCGGACCGAATCGAAGCCCGCGTAGAGCGACAGAGCCGCCGATTGGAGAGGAGACGCTGACCGCCGTCTCGACATGTGAACCGAACCATTGACGACCAACACCCCTCCATCAACCCCACTTCGAAGCAGCCAGCGGCCTTGGTCACCCAGCCCGACAATGACATCGCGCGAAGTGCGCCGGAGTTGCAGCTGACGGGCCATGCCGGTGAGCATCACGGCGTGGCGCTGTCGGGGCAGTGGACCACGCTCGGCCTTGCACGCCGCGTGTCAGGTCTTAAAGCGGAACTCGCGCGGCATTCTGCGGATCCCGATGTTTGGTGGGATTTGTCCCGGCTCGAGAACCTGGATCAAACCGGCGCGCTGCTGTTGTGGCGAGCTTGGGGCCGAGTGCTTCCCAAGAATCTGGGGATTCCAGCTAGGCTGTGCGCTTACTTTACCCGCCTGAGCGGGAAGCCCGCACAAGCTCGTGAGCGGCGCGAAGCAGGGCGCCGGATACTGCGAGCCGTCGAGCACTTGGGTCGGGGCCTGATCGATGTGCTCGCGCAACTATGTGAGGTTGTTAGACTCATCGGCCACCTGCTGCTCGATCTGGCGGATCTCGTTCAGCGCCCCGTGAGTTGGCCGGTGCGGGAGATCTCGGCGGGAGTCTTTCGTGCGGGGGCCCAGGCCATGGGCATCCTGGCCCTGGTCGGATTTCTCATCGGAGTGGTCTTGAGTTACCTGTCCGGGGATCAGCTCCGCAGGTTCGGCGCGGACGTTTACGTGGTGAACCTTCTCGGCATCGGCTGCGTGCGGGAGATCGGACCTTTGCTGGCGGCCATTCTTGTGGCCGGCCGCTCCGGATCCTCGATCACGGCGCAACTAGGCGTGATGCGCCTCAACCAAGAAATCGATGCGCTGACGACCATCGGGATCGCGTACACGCAGCGCTTGATCCTGCCCAAAGTGCTGGCCCTGGCCCTTTCCCAGCCCCTGGTGGGCTTGTGGACCAGTGGGGCCGCACTGGCCGGTGGCATGGTCGCGGCGCATCTCTCACTCGGCGTCGGCTACACCTATTTTCTCGATGCGATACCCGGCGTCGTGCCCATCGCGAACTATTGGATCGGCCTGGGTAAGGGCGTGCTTTTCGGGGCGATCATCGCTCTAGTGGCTTGCCACTTCGGGCTGCGAATCAAGCCAAACACGGAGAGTCTGGGCGCTGGAACCACCCGCTCGGTGGTGGCGGCGATCAGCTGCGTACTGGTGGCGGACGCGGTGTTCGCGGTGCTCTTTTCCCGAGTCGGAATCTGATGGACTCGCCCGCTGAAACGGTCATCCGCCTGACCGGCATTACCACCCGGTTTGGAGCGCATGTCGTCCACCGCGAAGTCGACCTGTCGGTCTTGCGGGGAGAGGTGCTATGCATCGTGGGCGGCTCCGGCTCGGGGAAGACCACTCTATTGCGCGAAATGCTGGGCCTGGATGCACCAGACGCGGGCAAGATCGAGGTCCTA
>Ga0306920_100007794_pt1 | contig 14140 bp, 15 predicted proteins | sample flu12Cox44000170_FD_204666 | JGI IMG/M metagenome (GOLD analysis project Ga0306920, IMG submission 204666) | Lab enrichment of tropical soil microbial communities from Luquillo Experimental Forest, Puerto Rico - flux4day.12C.oxic.44.000.170 (v2)... | ecosystem: Environmental > Terrestrial >...
TGTTGATCCCACCATCATGGGTACGCCGGCCGACTACCAGCTAGCTCGAGTGGTCGACATGCTGCGCGGCATTGCGTTGTTCAATGGACGCGTCGTCAACTGAGCCGGTGTTGGTTTCGACGCGACGCAACGGCACAATCGGGCGCGCGATATGCCTGAATATCGTCGCTCTGTCGGCATAGTGTTGCTGAACCGGCACGGCGAGGTGTTCGTCGGTCGGCGTATCGACATACCCTCGGTCCCGGCATGGCAGATGCCGCAAGGCGGCATCGATCCGGGAGAAACCCCGCGCGAGGCGGCACTACGTGAGCTAAAGGAAGAGATCGGCACCGACAAGGCCGAGATCCTCCGCGAAAGCCGAACGTGGCTGCTATACGACCTTCCTTCCGAACTCGGCGGTACCGTCTGGGGCGGGTGTTATCGTGGCCAGAAGCAAAAATGGTTCGCGATGCGCTTCACCGGCAGCGACAGCGATATCAACCTCGCGACTGCGCATCCGGAATTCGATTGCTGGCAATGGGTGCCGCCGCGGCGAGTGCCCGAAATGATCGTTGCGTTCAAGCGCCAGCTCTATCTCGACATCTTCGCTGAATTTCGTGAGCATTGCATCGCGAGTCCGGACAAGGATAAGCCGTAGTTCTTAGGTCATTTTGCTGAGCTGATGAGCGACGACTGGCAGCCGCACCAGCGCCGCGTCGATTGCCGCTGCATCCGGCATCGCGGTTTGCGCGCCGTATGCCAGGCACGCAAGACCCGCTGCGGCGCTGGCCCGCAACAGCGCCTGCTCGAAGCTTGAGCCCAAATTGAGCGCCGCGGCGAGGACGCCAACAAATGTGTCGCCTGCACCTGTGGTGTCGACCGGGTCCACAGCCAAAGCCGGCACTTCCAGGCGGCTTCCATCAGAAAGAAGAACGAGGGCCCCCGCCGCGCCGCGCGTCACGACGAGGCCACGCCGCAGCCGCCGCGCGAATCCTGCTGGATCGCGGCCCAACGTCACCGCTTCGCGTTCGTTCGCGACCAGCAAATCGATCTCCGGCAAAAGCCCGAGATCGAGCGAGAGCGCCGGCGCGAGGTTGAGCAGACATCGCGCGCCGCGCATGCATGCGCGGCGAATCAACGAGGCGGTTTCGCCGAACGGGACTTCCATCTGGGCGACGACGATCGTACGAAGATCTAGCAGTTCGTCGGGAACCCAATCCGACCGAATCTCGGAATTAACACCCGGCGAAACCGCGATTGCGTTCTCACCCGCCGCAGAAACCATGATCGCGGCGCAGCCTGTGGGCCGATCGAGTTCTCGAACAAGCTTCGTGTCGACGCCATCGCGGCGCAGCAGACTGAGAGCGATCGAGGCAAACGCATCCCGGCCGATGGCGCCGGCGAGCACGACCTCGGATCCGGCTCGGCGCGCCGCCAATGCCTGATTGGCGCCTTTACCTCCCGGCAGCAGGGCATAATCGCCGCCGAGAACAGTCTCTCCGGGTTGTGGCAAATGAGGGATAGGAGCGACCAGATCGACGTTAATCGACCCAAAAACCAGAATCATTGGCGCTCCCGCTCTGGGTGTGACGATTGCGGACGCTTGCGCCGCAGCGTTGTATACCTTCAAAACTAAAGGTAGGTGATGGAAAGGGCGGGATGACGGGCTTCGAGACACGCCCGCTGGGGCGTACGTCCCTCAGAGTCACGGTCCTCGGCCTCGGCACCGGGACGCTCGGCGGTCATCGGATCCCGGTGACCCGCCAGGAGGGCGAGGCCGTGGTTCGAGCCGCCTGGTCTTCCGGGGTGTGCTATTTCGATTGTGCACCGTTTTACGGTTTCGGACGGGCAAGCCGCATTCTCGGCGATACCTTGCGCGAATTGCCGCGCCATGAATGGGTATTGGCGACCAAGGTCGGGCGGCTGCTGCGCCCGCAAACAGGTGTCGCGGCCTCCGCCACATTGCGACATCCGATGCCGTTCGACCCCGTCTATGATTATTCCTACAGCGGCATCATGAGGTCCTTCGAGGACGACCTGCAGCGCCTGGGACTGGCGCGGATCGATATCCTGTATGTGCATGACGTCGGCGCCAGAGAGCATCGGGACGCTTATCCCGAGATCAGGCGCACATTCCGCAAAAACGGTTATCGCGCGCTCGAGGAACTACGTTCTTCCGGGACGGTGAGCGCAATCGGGATCGGTGTCAACGAATGGGAGGTACTTGACGAAGCCTTGGATTGGGGAGCGTGGGACGTTTTTCTCCTCGCCGGGCGGTATACGTTACTGGAACAGACGGCGATCGAGAAGCTGCTTCCGAAATGCCTCCGGATGGGGATCTCGGTGGTGATCGGTGCGCCGTTCAATACCGGTATTTTGGCGGGGCGCGACAGTTGGAATTATCGGCCTGCCCCTCGCGAGATCGTCGACCGGGTGGACGAAATCCGAGCAGTCTGCGACGACCACGGCGTGCCGCTAATCGCCGCCGCCCTTCAGTTTCCGCTTGCCCATCCGGCCGTCGCGGCAATCCTGCCCGGCCCGCGCAACGTTGAAGAGTTCGAGACCAATGCGAGGTTGCTGCATTATCCGCTCCCAACGGCGCTGTGGGCAGATTTGCGCACTGCTGGGCTTCTGCACCTCGACGCTCCGATACCGGCAGATCCCGCAGGTAGAGCTGTAACCCGAGGAGGATCGCGATGAGATTGAAGGGCACAACAATCCCTGATTTCCTGGTACAGCGCGTCGTCGGCCGCCGCGGCGCAGAGCATTGCTTCGCCGATCTGGAACCGAGCCGGACGGCGCTGGTCGTGATCGACCTGCAGCACGCCTTCATGAATGACGCCGTCGGGCACGCGGTGGTCCCCGCGGCGCGTGAGATCGTTCCTGCGGTCAACCGGCTGGCGGCGGCCGTCCGCGCCACCGGGGGCGGCGTCTTCTGGGTCAAAATGACGCACGACGAGCGCTGCCTCAAGGACTGGTCGGTCGCCTTCGAGCTCGCGACCCCGGAGATGCGCGAAAAGCGCATCGCGGCGCTCACTGAGGGTTCGCTTGGCCATGAGCTGTGGCCCGAGCTCGACGTCCGGGGGGAAGACGAGATCGTCAGGAAATACCGCTACAGTGCCTTCATGCCCGGAACATCCGAACTGCCTGACCGGCTGCGCGCTCGGGGCTTCGATACGGTGCTGATCACTGGGACGGTGACCAACGTGTGTTGCGAAAGTTCGGCACGCGATGCCAACATGACGAACTTCCGGACGATCATGGTCAGCGACGGCAACGCCGCCAACAGCCAGGAGGAGCACGACGCGTCCTTGACCGCGTTCTACAACGTCTTTGGCGACGTCATGGACACCGATATGATCATCGCCAACCTCGAACGCGGCAGGTCGGCGCGGGCAGCCTAGGGAGCAGAGGATGAAGGAGAACCGGGTCAAGCGCATCCTGCGCGAGGGCGGTCTCGCGCTCGGCACCCATGTCGGCGGTATCGCCGATCCGCAAATCGTCGAGATCATTGGGCTCGCCGGCTTCGACGCCGCCTTCATCGATATGGAGCACACCACCTACGACCTGCACGATGTGCAGCTGGCGGTCATGGCGGCGGAGCACGTCGGGATCACCCCGATTGTCCGCACCCCTGGCTTCGACCCCGCCTTCATCTTGAGGTTGCTGGACATGGGCGTACAGGGCGTGCAAGTCCCGCATGTCGGCAGCGCCAATGCCGCCCGCGCTGCGGTCAAAGCGGTGCGTTATCCGCCGCTCGGCGAGCGCGGCATGGCGGCTGGCAGCCGAGCCGCCGAATACGGCCGCATCACGCTCGTCGAGCATATGGCGCAATCCAACCGCGAGATCATCCTCGCCTGCATGATCGAGGATATGGAGGCGGTCGAGCGCATCGACGAGATCGCCGCCGTGGAAGGTGTCGACCTCCTGGCGGTCGGGCCTTCGGATTTGTCGCGCTCGCTCGGCGTCAGCGGTCAGCCCGATCATCCCCGGCTCGTCGCCGCCATCGACCGCGTGCGCGAGGGGGTGAAGAAAGGCGCCGGTGCCCGGCTCGCCCTGCCGCTCAACCACTCCGCCTTTCCGCGCAACGCGGCACAGCTCAGGGAGTTCGGCGCCGGCTACACCAATTGCGCGCCGACCCCGGAAGCCCGCCTGCTGCACTCGTTACAGACGCAGCTCGCCGAGGCCCGGAAGCTCCTCGGATAGCACTCCCGGCACGAGCCCGGTTCGCTGTTTTTGCTGTTTTTCCCGAAAATTTACAGCGGCCCGCATTGCGTTTGCCGCAGAAATCCTCGGGTTTCGGGTGATCGAGAGATAAGATAACAGCGAAACCGCCCGCTGTTTTTCATTTGTTTCCCGCTGTTTTTGGCTCTCCGACTAATCAGTCTTGACCCACCTCGAAAGAAACTGAGTACCTCCGGTCACTGCGCGGGCGCCCCCGGGTCCGCGCTTGTCGCGGCCCGAGGACAAACTCCGCGCGCAAGCATTCTCGATCGAGCTGAGCGCAACGGGCACGAGATTGCTTCGCCGCGCTCGCAATGACAAATTTGACATTACTACATTATGGCGAATTTGTCAACGAGAACTTAGGCAGTCAATCTCGCCAGCTTCGCCGCCCGATACCGGATGAACCACCACGCAACGCGGCTCGCGGTCCGTGCGAGCAGGCCGTGCGGGCTCAACCCCACCGCTTTAAAGACCAACATGACGCCGCGCGCGACGTGCTCGTCGCGGCACAGTGCATAAGCGCGCGCAGCGTAGGCGCGGCTGTAGCCACGGCGCTCGTAGGACCGAATGGCCTCGTTTGCGGCATAATAGGCATAAGCGAGCTCGTCATCCTCGGATTCAGCGATCCGGCCGGCCGCGACGCGCAGCCGCTGCCAGAACCCGATTTGTTCGCGCTCGAGGGAGCCCATCAGGTTTTTGTAAAAGAGCTTGTAATGCCGGATTTCGTCGGCCGCGATGTTCCCGCAGATTTCCTTCAATACCGGCTCCTGCGCCGCGTCGCGCAGCGCCGAGTAAAAGGAGCTGGTGCCGACTTCGACCATGCAGCGCGCAATCATCTCGCCCGAGCGCGAGCCGCGGCGCGAGACATCAAGGTCGAAATCGACCCGGTAGCCCGCCTGAAAACGGGCGAAAGCGGCTTCGAAATCGAATTCGGGGTCGGCCATCGCCGCCCAGCGCGCCAATGCCTTGCCGTGCTGAATCTCCTCCCCGCCCCAGCGGCGTGCGTCCTGCTGAAAATTGGGGTCGTCATGGAAAATTCGGCACAAGTGATGCGCGTACGCCCCACCATTGAATTCGACCAAGCTCGCGGCCTTGACGATCCTCACAATCTCCGGGTCGACTTTGCCGCGATCGAACCGATCCCACGGAATGTCGTCGAGAGCCCAGTGACCCATCGCTCTCCTACCCCGCCAGCTTTTTCTTGAGCAATTCGTTGACGAGGGTGGGATTGGCCTTGCCTTGCGTTGCGCGCATGACCTGGCCGACAAAGAAGCCGTAGAGTTTGTCACGGCCGGCGCGGTATTCTGCGACCTTTTCTGTCTGCGAGGCGAGGACGGCGTCGACCGCCGCCGCGATCGCGACCTCGTTGGTAACCTGACGCAGTCCCTTGGTGTCGACAATAACCGCGGGACCGGCGCCCGTGGCGACCATCTCGGCAAAGACGTCCTTGGCAAGGCGACCGGAAATCGTGCCGTCGGCAATAAGGTCGATCAGCGCGCCCAATCTCTCGGCCGAGACCGGTGAAGCCTCGATGCCGACGCCGAGCCGGTTCAGCACACCGAACAGATCGCCCATGACCCAGTTCGCGGCGGTCTTCGGGTCATGGCCTTGGGCCACGCGCTCGAAGAACAGCGCGGTCTCCCGCTCGGCGACAAGCACCGCGGCATCCTCCGGCGATAAACCAAGGTCCCGCACAAACCGCGCCTTCTTTGCATCGGGCAGTTCGGGAAGCTCGGCCCGCAGCTGCATCACCCACTCGCGGTCGAGGATCAGCGGCAGAAGATCGGGGTCGGGAAAATAGCGATAATCGTGCGCTTCCTCCTTTGAGCGCATCGGCCGAGTGACGCCGCGGCCGGAGTCGAACTGCCGCGTCTCCTGCACGATCGTGCCGCCATCTTCCAGAATCTCGACCTGACGACGCGCCTCGTATTCGATCGCTTGCATCACAAAGCGGATCGAATTGAGGTTCTTGATCTCGCTGCGCGTGCCGTAGGGGTCGCCGGTGCGGCGCACCGAAACGTTACAGTCGCAGCGCAGCGAGCCCTCCTCCATATTGCCGTCGCAGGTGCCGAGATAGCGCAGGATCGAGCGTAATTTGCGCAGATATATCCCGGCCTCCTCGGCGCTCCTGAGGTCGGGCTCGGAGACGATCTCCATAAGCGCGACACCGGCGCGGTTGAGATCGACATAGGTCTGGGTCGGGTGCTGGTCGTGCAGGCTCTTCCCGGCATCTTGCTCGAGATGCAGCCGGGTGATGCCGATTTCGCGTGTCTTGCCGTCTGGCATGTCGAGAACGACTTTGCCGCAACCGACGACTGGCTGCTGATATTGCGAGATCTGATAGCCGGCGGGCAGGTCTGGGTAGAAATAGTTCTTGCGCTCGAAAATGCTTTCGCGCTCGATCTTGGCATTGAGGCCCAGCCCCGTCCTGACTGCCTGCTCGACGCAGACCCGGTTGATGACGGGCAGCATGCCGGGGAAAGCAGCATCAACCGTTGAGACCTGTGTGTTCGGCTCGGCGCCGAAATCGGTCGCCGCGCCGGAGAACAACTTGGCGCGCGAGATAACCTGGGCATGGACCTCGAGCCCGATCACCGTTTCCCACGCCCCGGTGCGCCCTTCGATCATTCCCTACCGCCTGCAAATAGGAAGCCCCTCCCCGCCCATTGGGGGGAGAGGGAGGGGCCCACACCGACGGTGTGGGAGGGTGAGGTGGGAATTTGCGATTGGGTCGAGCGACAGGCCCCTCACCCTACCCTCTCCCCCCAATTTCGGGGGGAGAGGGGGAAAAGCGCGGATCATTCGCGGCCTCCCGCGACAAAGCTCGGCACGCGCCGGAATTGGGCAGCGCGCTCCAACACCTCGCCGACGCGCAACACCGTCTCCTCGTCAAAGGCGCGGCCGGTGATCTGCAGCCCGAGCGGCAGGCCGTCGGTGGAGAGTCCGGCCGGAATGGAAATCGCCGGAATTCCGGCGAGGTTGGCCGGTACCGTGAAGACGTCGTTCAGATACATCGCGACGGGGTCCTCGGTTTTCTCGCCGATCGCGAAAGCGGCAGACGGCGCGGTCGGGGTCAAAATGCATTCAACTTTCTCGAACGCCGTCGCGAAGTCGCGCATGACCAATGTCCGCACGCGCTGCGCCTTCAGGTAATAGGCGTCGTAATACCCCGCCGAAAGCACATAGGTGCCGATCAGCACGCGACGGCGGACTTCGGCGCCGAACCCGGCGGCGCGGGTCAGCTCGTACATCTCGTCGAGAGTACTGCCTTCGACCCTGAGGCCGAAGCGCACGCCGTCGTAACGCGCCAGGTTTGAAGAGGCTTCGGCGGGCGCGATGATGTAGTAAGCCGGCAGCGCGTATTTGGTCATTGGCAAGCTTACGTCGACCAGCTCCGCCCCGGCCGAGCGCAGCCACTCGGCTCCCTGCTGCCACAACGTCTCGATCTCCGCCGGCATGCCGTCGACGCGGTATTCCTTTGGGATTCCGACACGCAGCCCACGAATGTCGCCGGTCAGCGCTGCTTCGAAATCTGGCACCGGGACCGGCGCCGACGTCGAATCCTTCGGGTCGTGGCCAGCCATTGCACGCAGCATGATCGCGGCATCACGCGCGGTCCTGGCCATCGGCCCGGGGTGGTCGAGCGAGGAGGCGTAGGCGATGACACCCCAGCGCGAGCAGCGGCCGTAGGTCGGCTTTAGGCCGACAATGCCGCAAAAGCTCGCGGGTTGCCGAATCGAGCCGCCGGTATCGGTGCCGGTCGCGGCGAGCGCCGCGCGCGCAGCAACCGCGGCGGCTGACCCGCCCGACGAGCCGCCGGGGACCCGCGGGCGGTTGTCTTCCATCTGGCTCTGAATTTGGGGGCGCCACGGGTTCTCGACCGGGCCGTAGAAACTCGTCGTGTTCGACGAACCCATCGCGAATTCGTCGAGATTAGTCTTGCCCAGCATGACCGCGCCGGCCTGCCACAACCTGTTGGTGACGGTCGATTCGTAGGGCGGATTGAACCCATCGAGGATGTGCGATGCGGCCGTCGTCAGCTCGCCCTTCGTGCAGTAGAGGTCCTTGACAGCGATCGGGATGCCGTCGAGCGGCAGTCCCTCACCGCGCGCGAGCCGCCGATCCGCGGCTTCGGCCATCTCAAGCCCACGCTCGGGCGTCGCAGTGATATACGCGTTGAGGGGTTTGGCCTCTTCGACAGCATCGTTGTAGGCGAGTGCAAGCTCGCGCGCGGAGAACGACTTGCCCGCGAGCCCATCGCGGGCTTCGGCAAGACTCAGTCGAAGTAGCGAGGCGTCGCTCACTCCACGACCTTCGGGACGACGAAGAAACCGCGAGCCGTACGCGGGGCGTTGAGGAGAATATCCTCGCGGCAAGCACCGTCGGTGACGACGTCCTCGCGCATCGGCAAGGATCTCGCCACGGCGCTCGTCATTGGTGGCACGTCCGATGTGTCGACCTCGTTCAGCTGCTCGACCCAGGTCAAGATGCTCGACAGCTCGTCCGCCAAGGGTTCGAGTTCAACGTCGGTAAGCTTGATCCGCGCCAGGGCGGCAATGTGCGCCACCGCAGTCTTGTCCAGCGCCATGATTTCACCACCCTCCGAAGGAGCAATCAAAACGGGCTATCATCGCTTATGATCCTAGCCAATCCCGCCGATCTGCGCGAGGTGGCGCCGCCCGGTAGGCGGCTGATGGGCCTTGATATCGGGACCAAGACGATCGGCCTCGCCTTGTCGGATACCCGCCGGGTCATTGCGACACCACTCGAGACGATACGGCGCCGCCGCTTCCGCGAAGACGCCGCCCGACTGATTGCCCTGATCGACGCTCGGGAAGTCGGCGGCCTCGTCATCGGGCTGCCATTGACGCTCGCCGGGGCCGATGGCCCGCGCACCCAGTCAGTGCGCCAGTTTGCGAGAAACCTCGTCACGCTGCGCGATCTCCCGGTTGTCTTGTGGGACGAGCGGCTCTCGACCGCCGCAGTTACCCGTGAGATGATCGCAGCCGACCTCACCCGCAAGCGCCGCGCCGAGATCGTGGACCGGGTAGCGGCCGCGTACATCCTGCAAGGCTGCCTCGATTACCTGACCCGCCCAGCGTGACCGGAGCGCAGCCCTAAGAACCGAATCCATGCGTTGACCCCCGGATGCGCCAGCGCCCATCGGCCAAGCTGCTGATTTTGGACCCTTCCGGAAGGCGCCTGCTCTTCCGCTTCGTTTTCAACAACCGGGTGCTCGCAGGCCAGGATTACTGGGCTACACCGGGCGGCGGGGTCGAGGATGGTGAAACCTTTGAGGAAGCTGCTATCCGCGAGCTCCGCGAAGAGACCGGCATTCGCGTGACAGATACCGGCGCGGAGGTGGCCCGCCGGAAGCTCATGCTGCAATTGCCGAACGGCGAACTTGTGATCGCAGACGAACGGTACTTCCTCGTGAGATCCGAGAACGCAACTTTGTCCGGTGAGGGCTGGACCGTCGAGGAGAGGGAGGTCACAGCCGCCTCTAAGTAGTGGTCGCAGCACGGATTGGCGCAGACTTCCGAGACCTTCTGGCCCGAGAACTTGCCGGAAATGCTGAGAGCCGCCACGGCCCGATGAAGCTCGCGATGGCCGTCGGCAGTGGATAGTCGTTATAATCGGGACAGCAGGTTCATTCTCCGCGAGGCCGCAGATGAGCGACACGATAGACCTCGAAGGTATCCGCCGCCAGCTGGCACTGACGATCCACGCGCACTGGAAGCTCTTTCTCGCGCAAGGCATCCTGATGATAGTGCTCGGCTTTTTGGCTGTCGCCGAGCCAAATATCGCTACTGTAGCGGTGGCGATATTTGTCGGATGGCTGTTTTTCATCGGCGGCATTTTTCGGGCGGCGTCGGTCTGGCATTCCCGGCATGCGCCGGGCTTCGCGTGGTCGATGTTGACCGCGATTCTGTCAATCGTGCTCGGCCTGATATTGATCCTTCGTCCCTTGCCGGGTGTGCTGACCCTGACGATGGTGCTTATCATCTTCTTCATCGTCGAGGGGATTGTCTCGATTCTTGCCGCGATCCAGCATCGCAATCACCTCCGCAGCTGGGGTTGGGTGCTGTTCAGCGGCATCATCGACCTATTGCTAGCTTTCCTGATCTGGGACGGCTGGCCGAGCTCGGCCGAATGGGCGATTGGCCTCTTGGTCGGCATCAACATGCTGTTCTTCGGCCTGTCGCTCGTAATGACCGCGCTCGCCGCGCGCCAGATGGGCGATCAGCTGCCGTAATTGAGGTTAGGGCGTTTTCAGCGGCTGCGGCGGTTGCGAACGGTCCTCTTGCGAACCGCCGGGGGCCGTCCGCGCCAGCGAGGTGATGCCGGCGATGCCTCCCAAGTTCATGCTGTCCACGGCACTGCTCGGTACGATTATCGTGCTGCCTCGTTCCTTGACGCTTTCGTACAGCATGTTCATACCGCGCAGGTGCAGCGCGGCAGGGTTGTCGGCGTAGGTCTGGGCTGCCTCAGCGAATTTATGTGCGATTTCCGCCTCGGCGGCGCTCAGGATGACCCGAGCGTGACGCTCGCGTTCGGCTTGCGCTTCGCGGCTCATCGCGTCCTGCAGCGGCGCCGGGATGGTGACGTCGCGTATCTCCACGGATCTTGCATGGATGCCCCAATCCGACGTCTTCGCATCGATCGTCGCGCGCAATCGATCGTCGAGCTTCTGACGGTCAGAAAGCAGCGTGGCAAGATCGGCCGCGCCGATCACATCGCGCAGCGAGGTCTGCGCCGCCCAGGAAATCGCCTCACTATAATCAGCCACCTCGAGCGCGGCGCGCCGCACGTCGGTGACGATCCAAAATATGATCGCATCGACGTCGACCGGCACAGTGTCCTTGGTCAAGGTTTGCTCGGCGAGGAACTGGGTAGTGCGAACGCGTGTGTCGATCACCGCAGCGATGCTGTCGACGACCGGGATTATCCAAAACAAGCCCGGGCCTCGGACCGAGAGGAACTTCCCGGCTCGCAATACCACTGCCTGCTCCCACTGGCGGGCCAACCTCAGCGCGGCGAGGACAATTGCCGCAAGCGCGACCAGTAGCGCTCCCGGGACGAGAAGCCGGCCAAAGGCAATAAAGAGAGCGCCCACGACGGAGAGAACGACAGCAATCGCGAGTGAAATCGGATTAGGGGTCATGATTCAGGTAATCCCGTTGACGTCCGGGGCCACTGGTGCTGGCAAAACTTGCCAATGGCTAGCGAATCGAGCTTAAGAGAAACCATGCTCAGCCGCCCAAAAACGCCATCGTAATCCGGAACCGAGATAGCATCGGCAGCACATATGGTGTTGGGTTGACTCCTCGCTGTCAGACCTATCGATGCTGACGCTCGACTGACGCGCGTCTGGCCGCTCCTTGCCCGTCCGGGCCGTTCCACCTATAGTCCGGGGCTCATGCAGGAGGTTGCCGGCAACCGTCCCTTTCCGCACCGCCATCTGCTCGGCATCGAGGGCCTGTCGCCCGAGGACATCAGCTATGTCATCGACTTGGCTGACGGCTATGTCGAGCTCAGCCGGCAGGCCGAGAAGAAACGCTCGCTGCTGCGCGGCCGCACGATCATCAACTGCTTTTTCGAGAATTCGACGCGCACGCGCACCTCGTTCGAGGTCGCCGGCAAACGGCTCGGCGGCGATGTGATCAACATGTCGGTCGCGGCGAGCTCGATGCACAAGGGCGAGACCTTGATCGACACGGCGATGACATTGAACGCAATGCATCCCGATGTGCTGATTGTCCGCCACCCCGAATCGGGCGCGGTGCAGCTGCTCTCCGAGAAGCTCGACTGCGCCGTGATCAATGCCGGCGACGGTAACCACGAGCACCCGACGCAGGCGCTGCTCGACGCATTGACGATCCGGCGCCGCAAGGGCCGCCTCGGCGGCCTCGCCGTCGCGATTTGCGGGGACATCCTGCACAGCCGCGTCGCACGCTCGAACATCGCGCTCTTGAACACGATGGGCGCGCGCGTGCGCGTCGTCGCGCCGCTCACCCTGCTGCCGGCCGAAATCGAGCGGCTCGGCGTCGATGTCTTCCACGACATGGCGGCCGGGCTGGCTGACGCCGACATCGTCATGATGCTGCGGCTGCAGAGCGAGCGGATGCACGGCGCGTTCATCCCGTCGACGCGCGAATACTTTCATTTTTTCGGGCTCGACTACGACAAGCTGCGCGCGGCCAAGCCGGACGCGCTGATCATGCATCCGGGGCCGATGAACCGGGGCGTCGAGATCGGCAGCGAAGTCGCTGACGACATCAACCGCAGCCTGATCCGCCAGCAGGTCGAGATGGGGGTTGCCGTCCGCATGGCCTGCCTGGAGATTCTGATGCGGGATCTCGGCAATGGACCGCCCTTGCCGTGAATCGCTTGCTGTTCCGGCGGGCGCGGTTGCTCGATGCGGAGCGCGGGCTCGACGTGGTTGGCGATTTATTGGTCGAAGGCGATCGGATTGCCGCGGTTGGCGGCGATGTGTTCGCCATTGCGCGCGAAGCGGAGATCGTGAGCGCCGAGGGGCTCTGCCTCGCGCCGGGGCTTGTCGATATGCGCGTGCAATTGCGCGAGCCCGGCGCCGAGCACATGGAATCGATCGAGACCGCCGGGCAGGCCGCCGCCGCGGGTGGGGTCACGACGATGGTCGCGCTGCCGAATACCGACCCGCCGGTCGACGATGTCTCCGTCGTCGAGTTCCTCGCTCGGCGCGCGCGCGAGGCCAAACTTGCCAAGATCCACACCTACGCCGCCGCAACCAAGGGGCTCCTTGGCCGCGATCTGACCGAGATGGGTCTGCTCGCCGCCAACGGCGCGCTCGGTTTCACCGACGGTGTGCAGGCGGTCTCCGACGCGCTCGTCATGCGGCGTGTCCTCGCCTACGCCCGCACCTTCGATTTGCTGGTGATCCAGCATCCGGAGGAGCCGAGCCTTGCGGGAGCCGGTGAGGTGAGCGAAGGGGAGACCGCGACCAGGCTCGGCTTGCCCGGCATCACGCCCGCGGCCGAAGTGATCATGATCGAGCGCGATCTGCGGCTCGTCGAGATCACTGGCGCCCGCTATCACGTCGCTCATGTCTCGACCGCTGCGGGGATCGAGGCGATTCGCCGCGCCAAGGCGCAGGGGCTGCCGGTCACTTGCGATACCGCCCCGCCCTATTTTGCGCTGAATGAGACAGCGATTGGCGATTATCGGACCTTCACCAAGCTTTCCCCACCGCTGCGCGGCGAGTGGGACCGGCGGGCGGTCGTCGAGGGGTTGCGCGACGGCACGATCGATGTAATCGCCAGCGATCATGCGCCGTGGGGCCAGGATTCCAAGCGTCTGCCGTTCAGTTCGGCCGCATACGGCATCGTTGGGCTCGAGACACTGTTGCCGCTCTCCCTCGAACTCTATCACAATGGCCATTTGGGGTTGCTCGAAGTGATCCGGCGGCTGACCTGGAATCCCGCGCGGATTCTCGGTTTACCGGTTGGCCGGCTGGCGCCGGGGGCGCCTGCCGATTTGCTGGTTTTCGACCCGGATTTGTCGTGGCGCATCTGCACCGATGATTTCCGCTCGAAATCGAAGAACGCCCCGTTCGACGGACGCCCGGTCCAGGGTCGCGTGCGGCGCACGCTCGTCGACGGCCGCACGATTTTCCAGGGCGAGGGCTGAGTGACGCTCACTGCCATCGGCGTTCTCGGCTATCTGCTTGGCTCGATACCCTTTGGTTTGCTGCTGACCCGGCTCGCCGGCCGCGGCGATATCCGGCAGACCGGGTCGGGCAATATCGGTGCCACCAACGTATTGCGCACCGGCAGCAAGACGCTTGCGGCGCTGACGGTGCTGCTCGACGTAGGGAAAGGGTTGGCTGCAGTCATGATCGCGCGGCAGTGGGGCCCCGAAGCCGGACTGGTCGCTGCCAGCTGCGCGGTCCTTG
>Ga0306920_100007795_pt1 | contig 14140 bp, 15 predicted proteins | sample flu12Cox44000170_FD_204666 | JGI IMG/M metagenome (GOLD analysis project Ga0306920, IMG submission 204666) | Lab enrichment of tropical soil microbial communities from Luquillo Experimental Forest, Puerto Rico - flux4day.12C.oxic.44.000.170 (v2)... | ecosystem: Environmental > Terrestrial >...
GTGAGCCGCTTGGGCTTGGGCACGCACTGATGGGCCTGGCAGCGCGCGAACTGGCAGAAGCTCCCGTAGTTGGTCTGATAGCCCCAGATGCGCGTGCTCTCGGCGAGCATCGGGTCTTTGCCCGAACACACCCAGGGATCGTCGGGCCGCCACCATCCGCTGTGGACGATGACCTCGTCGCCGACCTTGACGTTCTTCACGTCCTTGCCGACCGACCACACGATCCCGGAGCAGTCGCTGCCGCCGGCGTGAAAGTCCTCGGGCTCGCCCGCCCGCTGGCGCTCGGCGATCACGTCGAGTGGCGTGCCCAGCGCGGCCCAGACGTTGTTGTAGTTGATGCCGGAGGCCATGACGTACACGAGCACCTCGTCGGGCCCCGGCGTCGGCGTCGGGATGACCCCGCGCTTCCACGCGTCGCGCGGCTGACCGAACCGGTTCTGGCGGACGAGATATGCGTGCATCCGCTTGGGGACTTCGCCGAGAGGCGGGTGCTCACCGAGCTCGCAGAGGTCGATCATGCGTTGAATTCCTTGATGAACCGGGGGAGCCGGGGATCGTCGAGCCCCGGCTGATAGGGTTGATAGAGCGCCGTGCTGTCGAGCAGCCCGGCGTAGCGCGCCTTGAGCTGGGCGCCGATCGTCTCGTAGCTGCCGGTCACCGCGAAGGTGTCGAGCATCTCGTCGGTGATCAGGTCCGCCATGCCCGGCCAGTCGCCCTCGACGGATTTCCGGTGGAGCGCCGGCGTCAGGTCCTGCCAGCCATGGGCCGCCAGCACCGGCTCGTAGGTCCGCGTCGAGGCGTAGAAGGCGATCTGCTGCTTCACGGCCCGCCGGTTCTTCGCGAGCTCTTCCTCGGTGTCGCCGACGACGACGAAGCTCGCGGTCGTGTACGTGAAGTCCGTCCGCTTGCGGCCGGACGCCGCCAGCCCCTCCTGCACCGCCGGGTGGACGTACTCGCGCAGGTACTTCGGGCTGTTGAACGGATGCACGTGCAGGCCCTCGCAGACCTCGCCCGCTATCCGGCACATCAGGCGATTGACGCCCGCAATGTAGATCGGCACCTTCGGGTGCGGGATCGGCCCGGGATTGAAGAACGGCGTCATCAGGTCGAAGCGGTAGAACTGTCCCTTGAACGCGAGCTTCGTCCCGTTCTGCCAGCAGTCCCAGATGTGGCGCAGCGCCAGCACGATCTCACGCATCTTCGGGCCAGGCGACTCGAACTTGACCGAGAAGCGCCGCTCGTTGTGCCCCTTGACCTGTGTGCCGAGCCCGAGGATGAACCGCCCGTCGGAAGCTTTCTGCAGATCCCAGGCCATATGGGCAAGGATCATCGGGCTGCGCGGGAACGCCACGGCGATCGCGGTGCCGAGCCGGATCGACGAGGTCACCGAGGCGGCCACCGCGAGCGGAAGGAACGGGTCGTGCTGCGTCTCGGACGACCAGAGGCAGTCGTACCCGAGCGCTTCGACCTTGCGCGCGTACGCGGGGATCGATTTCAGATCGTGCGTCAGCATGCCGACGTCGAGCTTCACGGGCCTCTCCTCGGGACAACCTGAGATCTGGTAGGCCATTGTAACGGACTGCGTGGGGCGGCGACAGGCGAGGGCCGCGGTGGCGAGCTCATCCGTGGCCGCCGTCACGAGCGGTCCGGTGGCGACGAGCTTTCAGCGCCCGCCGGCTTCCCAGGCCCCGAGCCGGATCGCTCCGGCCAGCGTGGAGCCGAAGAGGACAAGCGCCAGCGCCATCACCGCAAAGAGGGCGGTGAGCTCGCCGGGCAGCTGCCGGAGGATCAGCCAGCCGCCCGCTGCCGCGCTGACCAGACGCAGGCTGCCGGCGAGCAGAGGCCACAAGAGCCGTCCGGCACCCTGGGAGGCGAAGTAGAGCGCGAGCCCGAGGCCGAAGAAACCGTACGCGGGGCCGACGACGCGCAGGTACGCGGCGCCCGCCGCGAGCACCGCCGGCTCGTCGGTGAACAGGCCGAGCCACGCGTGCGGGAAGAAGGCGGCCGCGAGCCCAATCGTTTCGGTCGCGCCGGCGGCCAGCAAGGCTCCGGTCCAGGCCACGCGTCGCGCGCGCGCCCGCTGGCCGGCGCCGAAGTTCGTTCCGACCATCGTGACGAGCGCGGAGCCGAATCCGAAGACCAGGGGGATCAGCAGATACTCCAGGCGCACGCCCATGCCATAGCCCGCGAGCGCGAAGGTGCCGAACGGGCCGACCAGCGCGGTCAACAGGACGACCGTGAGGTTCGTCATGACGTTGTTGACGAGGCTGGGGCCGCCGACGCGCAGGATCTGGACGAACAACACGCGCTCGAATCGACGAGTCGGCGCGAGCCGGATGAGGCTCCGGTCGGACGCGAGATACGTGAAGAGCACGAGGACGCCCGCGAGGTAATACGCGACCACCGCGAGCGCAGCGCCCGTGACACCAAGCCTCGGAAACGGCCCCCAGCCGAAGATCAGCGCGGGGGAGAGGGTCACGAGGAACGGGCTGCCGCCGAGCACGATCCCGGCCGGCAGCAGCATGTTGCCGGTGCCGCGTACGGCGCTCGCCAGCGTGTTGAAGAGCCAGACCGCCGCCGCGCCGGCGAAGATCACGTTCGAGTAGGCGAGCGCAGCGTCCAGGGCGCCGCCGCGCGCGCCCATCGCGGAGTAGATCGCGCGCCCGGCGCCCAGCACGATCAGCGTGAAGGCGGCCGACATGGCGAGCGCGATGACGATCGCGTGCGAGACGAGGCGGCTCGAATCGGCGCGGCGGCCGGCCCCGAGCGCCCGCGCCACCGCGGAGGCGACGCCGCCCCCCATCCCGCCGGCCGACATGGTCTGCATGAGCATGACCAGCGGGAAGGTGACCGAGACGCCGGCCAGCGCGTCGGCGCCGAGCCAGCCCACGTAGTAGGCCTCGAGGATGCTGATGGCGACCTGGGCGACGAGCATGACGACGTTCGGCGCCGCCAGCCGCAGCAGGGTCGGGGCGATGGGGCCTTCGAGGAGCCGCCGGGTCGCCGGGTCCATGTGACTTGTTATTTTATAGTGACTAGCTTTTCTGTCAAGACCTGGGTAGACTCGGCGCATGCCCAAGCGCTACGGGCAGGCGTGTCCGGTCGCGAAATCGCTCGAGCTGGTCGGCGACCGCTGGACGTTGCTGCTCGTCCGCGACCTGCTGCGGGGCGCGCACCGGTTCCAGGACTTGCAGCGGAGCCTCACGGGGATCCCGCCCAACATCCTGTCCGACCGGCTCAAGCTGATGGAGGAGCACGGGCTGGTAACGCGGCAGTTCTACTCGGAGCATCCTCCGCGCGCGGAGTACGCGCTCACGGACAAGGGGCGCGAGCTTGGAGTGGTCGTCGGTGCGCTAGCCGCGTGGGGCTCGCGCCACGTCCACCGGCAGACCGCGCTGGTGCACACCGAGTGCGGCCACCCGGTGGAGATCAAGTATTTCTGCCCGCAGTGCGCCGGGCGCGTGCGCGGCGCGGCCGTGGAGCTCCGGCGGCGTCCACGCGGCAAGACCGCGAAGCGGCCCTAAGCTTGCCGCACCCGCTGGGGCAGCGCGCCCAGGACGGCGCGGGCTTCGCGGATCACAGTCTCGACCACCTCGGCGGCGCCCGGCAGGTCGCGCACCAGGCCGCAGCTCTGTCCCGCCATCATCGGGTAGTAATCCGGGTCGCCCTGCTCGAGCGCCGCGATGTAGATGTCGTTGGCAGCGCCGCGCTGGACGAGCGGCGGCAGTACGGGCGCACCGGATTCCGCGTACTCGCGCGTAAAGCGATTCGCGAGGGCGCGGGCCCAGAGGCCGCTCAGGGTGTCGGTCACGGTCGTGTCCCCGCTGTCGCTCTCCAGCAGGCGCTTCTTGTAGAGCTCGGGCGCCATCGACTCGCGCGTGGCCACGAACCGCGTGCCGAGCAGGACGCCGCTGGCGCCGAGAGCGAGCGCCGCGACGAGCCCGCGGCCGTCGGCGATCCCGCCCGCCGCGACGACGGGCACCCGCACGGCGTCGACCACTTGTGGGAGGAGCGCCATCGCGCCGATGCTGGCCGCCTCGGGCGATGCAGGCTTGCCGTCGATCGAGCGATGTCCGCCCGCCTCGCTGCCCTGGGCCACGATGACGTCGGCGCCGGCGGCTGTGGCGGTGCGCGCGTCTTGCACGGTCGAGACCATCGCTACGATCTTGATGCCGCGGCGACGGCACTCTTGGGCCAGCGCCGGCTCGAGCCAGCCGAGGGCCGCCGAGAAGACCGCGGGACGCTCGTCGAGGACGACCGTGATCGTCGCGTCCATGAGGTCGGGCGCGCGCCCGGGCCGGGCCGTCGTCGTCGGGATCCCCAGGTACTGGCGGAAGCGATTGAGCTGGCCCTGGGCGCCGCGAAGCGCTTCGTCGGTGATCGCGGCAGGGTCGATCGGCGGCCGCAGCGCCGGGTGAAGCCAGAGATTCACGCCGAACGGGCGATCGGTGAGGCCGCGGACGCGGCGGATCATCGCACGCAGGTCGTCGGGCGGCACGTTGAGGCCGGCGAGGATGCCGAGACCGCCAGCGCGACACACCTCGGCCACGAGCTCGGGTCCGGCGATCGCGCCCATGCCCGACTGGACGATCGGATACTCGATTCCGAGCAGATCGCACAGCGCCGTGCGGAACGTCATCTCGGACTCCTTTCCGGCCGGGTTGTGCTTACTGGAGGCGGTAGACCTTCACGGCGTTTCGGTGTGCGACGCGCTCGGCGACGCCCGGCCTGAGCTCGCCGAGGATCCGCCGCGTCCACGCGAAGAGCCGATCGAGCATGGCCGGCTCGAAGAGCCGGGCGGCCCAGACATCCACGCCGATCATGAAGCGGTCCGGCATCTTCTCGATCAGGGCCTTCCAGCCCGGATCGAGCGGCCCCGTCTCGGACGCCAGCGCGGGCGTCCGCTGGAAGTGCATGCCCGAGAGGTCGACGAAGAGGTTTGGATTGCGCAGCAGCAGCCGGTCGAGTCGGCCGGGCGGTCCCTCGCCGCCGTGTGCCAGGACGATCGTGCTCTTCCGGTGCGCCGCGAGGGCCCGATCGAGCGCGGACTCCGCCTGATCGGTGAGCTCGTAATGGATGACGACGGGCACCTCGAACTTCGCCGCGGTGTCGAGGATCTTGCCGAACACCGGCGCGTTGGGATCGCGATCGATCAGTCGGCGGCCGACCTGGCGCATGTGGACCTCGCCGATCGCATGCGGCTTGCCCCGATCGAGCTGGACGGGGAGCTGGCTCGCCGCGGCCTCCGATGTCGGGTCGGGCAGGGGCAGCCCGGCGATCACGCGATCCGGGTACTTCTTGCTGGCCGCCGTCAGCCAGGCCGTGTCGTCCTTCTGCAGGCCGCCAACGCCCAGCAGGATGACCTTGAGGACGTTGTGCCGCTTCATCGCCGCGACGTACGCATCGATCGCGGTGGCGTTGGGCAGATGCGAGTGCGCGTCGATCAGCGGCCCGCCGTAGTCGGCGCCCCAGGCCGGCACGCCGGCTCCGAATGCCGCAACCAGCAGTCCGGCGAGCACACCCCGCACGATTCGTCGTCGCATCAGATGATCCCGTCGCGCACGAGCGCGTGGAGGCCCGCGAGCGCTCCGCTCACTTCTGGGGCGACGTCTTGAAGTGCCGCGCCAGCGCTTCCATCATCCGGGCGAGCGCCTCGTTCTCGGTGTGGCCGGTGGCCTGGACGTTCCAGGCCACGGCGACGGCGACCCACTCGCCGAGCTCGTTGCGGTGCACCTCGACCTCGAATTGCATACCGAGTCCCCGTCTAGTGGCTCTTGGGAAGGGCGGGATGGCCGGCGGCCTCGTCGGCGATCGTGTGGTCGTTGTCGGCGGGCACGGCGCCGCTCACGCCGACGGCGCCGACGATGCGGCCGTCCTCGACGAGGGGCACCGCACCCCGACCGAAGACGAACTGATAGTCGCCGAGCATCGCGACGTTTTCGGCGAAGAGCTGGCGCTTGGTGAACCGCTCTTCGAGATCGAGCGTGGTCGCGTGAAACGCGGCGGCGGCGTTGGCCTTCGCACGCGCGATCTCGGGCGTCACCCAGAGGGCCCCGTCCATCCGATCGCAGACGACCAGGTGCCCGGCGTCGTCGACGACGGCGATCGCCACCTTGAAGCCGAGCGCCTGCGCCTTGGCAAAGCCGCGCTCGACGCTCTCGCGCGCCCGCGCCCGCGTCAGCGCCATCGTCAGGGGAGCTCGATCCAGACGTCGCCGCCTTCGATCGTGACGGGGTAGGTGACGATCGGCCCGCCACGCGACGGCATCAGGCACGTCCCGGACTTGAGCTCGAACATCCAGCCGTGCCACGGACAGGTCAAGCGCGTGCCCGACAGCCGTCCCTCGCCGAGCGGCCCCCCTTGATGCGCGCACTCGGCTTCGCACGCGAAGACATCGTCGTTGACGCGCGACAGCACGAGCCGGGCGCCCTCGGTCTCCACCAAGGTCGGCTGACCCGCCGGGAGATCATCCAGGCGGCCGACGCGGCGCCGACTCACAGCTCCTCCTTGGCGACGAAGGCGCGGTAGAGGCCGGTCATGTACTGCCACCGCATCTCGGTCGCCTGGCGTACGGCCTCGATCGCCTCCGCCTGCCGCTCGGGAGTCGTGCAGTGGCGCTCGACGATCTGATAGCCGCGCTCGCCGTGGATCTCGTCCGCTTCGATGTGAATCGCGAAGAACTCGACCTCGTGGTCGGTGAAGCCGTAGTGCGTCTTGAGGGGCGGGAGGTTGCGCTGGTAGATGCCGGGCACCTGCGACTCGAGTCCCACGAGCAGGCCCGCGGCCGCGACGTGGAACGTCTGGTGCGACATCTCGAAGCACCATGCGGTGAGCCCGCGGGTCGTCGGCAGCTGCTGCTTCGACTCGACCTCGGCCCGCAAGACGCCACAGGCTTCCGCGAAGCGGATTAACAGATCTACGTGCTTGATGCCGGACTCTTCCTCGATGATGTTCTCGAGGAGGAAATCGCGCGCGTCCGGGTCCGGGCACTGGCCGTACACGGTGGCGCACCACCGCGGGAACTGCGACACGTACTGATAATGCTGGGCCGCCCATGCGCCCAGCTGTGCGCGATTCAACTCACCCTTGACCCACTTCTCCGTGAACGGGTTCAGGCGGCTGTGGCGGGCAGTGACGGCGGCCTCGAGCCGTGCGCGGAACGGGCTCTTGCTCATGGAATTCCTCCTCGTCGATGCGGAACCTTTTGACACACGATCCCGACTCAAGTCAAGCGATCGATCGGGGAGTGCGACGCGCGGGAGCGCTCTAGAGCGCGGCGACGCGGTTCCGACCCAGGCGCTTGGCGTCGGCCAGCGCGCGCTGGGCGGCGGCGACCAGGTCGTCGGCGGACGCCGCGTCGGCCGGGAGGCCGGCGACGCCGAAGCTCGCAGTGACCGTCCCGTGCGCGAACAGGTGCGCCGCGATGACCCCGCGGATGCGCTGGGAATACGTGACGGCGCCGGCCTTGGGCGTGTTGGCGAGCAGCGCCGCGAACCCGTCGCCGTCGAGCCGGGCGATGATCGTGAAGCTCCGAGAGTGCTTGACCAGCAGCCGTGCGACGTCGCGTAGCACCTCGTCACCGGCGGCGGTTCCGTGATTGGCGTTGAGCTTTTTGAAGTGGTCGACGTTCAGCACGACGAGCGAGAGCGGATGGCCGAAGCGGGTGTGGCGCTTGACCTCCTCGTCGATGCGCAGCGCGAAGTAACGGCGGTTGTAGAGCTCGGTCGAGACGTCCTTGAACGAGAGGTCCTCGAGCCGCGCGTTGCGGATCGCGACGGCCGCCTGCGAAGCGAGCGCCCGGATCACCTTTTCGTCCTCGGGATCGAACGGCACGATCGCGCCCGACTCGTCGAGCGCGTTCAAGAGCTCGAGTACGCCGACGTTGACGCCGGCCAGGTCGTGCATCGGGACCGCCAGGACCGAGCGCGTCGTGTACTCGGTGGCGGCGTCGAAACGCCGGTTGAGCGCGCGGGTCTCGTGGACGCCGATGGCGCACGCGTCGGCCACGTTCACGGTCTCGCCGCTCTGCGCGACGTGTCCGGCGAGGCTCGGCTCGGTCAGCCGGAGCGGTTCGGACGAAAGGCGCTGTAGCATCGCGGCGGAGCCGAGCTTGCGCTGGAGAAAGTCGTTCTGGACCGCGGCGAACCGGAGGTGATCGTCTTCGCGCAGGAACAGGGTGCCGGCCTCGGCCCCGGTGAACCGGCGGGCTGTCTCCAGTACGCGCTCGAGCAGCGAGGACAGATCGCGCTCGGTGGTGAGGGCGATTCCGATCTCGAGGAGCTCCTCCAGGAGCTGGTCGCGACCGGTCATCGTCAGGGGGCTCACTGAACGGCGACTCGATTCCGACCCAGCCGCTTGGCGTCGTAGAGCGCCTGATCGGCGGCGACGATGAGGTCGTCGACGGTGGTGGCATCCTCCGGCAGGCTCGCGACGCCGAGGCTGATCGTGACGGGCCCGTGGCCGAACGGGTGCTGCTCGACGACGGCGCGGATGCGCTCGGCATAGGTGAGGCCGCCCGTCTTCGCCGTATTCACGAGGATGATCGCGAACTCGTCGCCGCCGTATCGCGTCACGATGCTGAAGCTCCGCGAATGCTTCACCAGGAGCTGGGCGACGTCCCGCAGGGCCTGATCGCCGGCGCGGTGGCCGAAGCGGTCGTTGACGTCCTTGAAGTGATCGAGGTCCATGAGCGCGAGGGAGAGCGGCTCGCCGAATCGGCAGTGACGCTTGAACTCCTCCTCCATCCGGATCGTGAAGTAGCGCCGGTTGTAGACGTCGGTCAGCGCGTCCTTGAAGGAGAGATCTTCCAGCCTCGCGTTGCGGAGCGCGACGGCGGCCTGCGACGCGAGCGACCGCACGAGGCCCTCGTACTGGGAGTCGAAGGGCACGACGCGCCCCCGGTCGAGCGCGTTGATGAGCTCGAGCACGCCGAGGATGTTGTTTGCCGGGTCTTGGAGCGGGACCACGAGGATCGATTGGGTGCGGTAGTTCAGCCGGGCGTCCATACGCGGATCATGCGAATAGGGCCGATCCGGCGGAATCATGTACGTGTCGTGCAGGTTGAGGATGTCGCCGGTGAGCGCGACGTGTCCGGCGAGGCTCAACTCGCGAAGACTCAGCGGCTCGGCCTGCAGCCGGCGGCGCATCTCTTCCTGGCCGAGCTCGCGTGCGAGCTTGTCGTTCTGGACCACCGAGAACCGAAGCTGATCGCCCTCGCGCAGGAACAGGGTGCCGGCCTCGGCGCGCGTGAATCGGCGCGCTTCGGTCAGGATGCGCTCGAGGAGGGTTCCGAGGTCCTGCTCGCTGGTCAGGGTGATCCCGATCTGCACGAGCTCTCTGAACGCCTGGGTCATGTTCAACGTCGATCGCTCCGGCTATTGCAGGGCGCTGCGCCCGCTACCGTGTCCGCCGTCCGCATCGGCCGCCTCCAGGAACCCCACCCTCACGCGACCAGCCACACCTATACGATGCACAGCTAAGCAATAGAGGTGCCATCGAGTCTCAAGCGCTTGATTTATGGAAATATCTATGAAATCCCGAACATCGAGACCCCGGCTATTAGACCGTGCCAGGGAATGGCTACTACCTGACCAAGTAAATTTCTCAATGGTGACAAATAATTTGTCGCTGGGGGCCACGTCAGTGACAGCGAGTCGATACAGTGTGCCACGCTGGCTCGATCCGTGGCGCAGTCCTTTCGCAATGGTTCGTTTTCCTTGAAGAGATTCGAAGTTACGCGCTGGCACAGCGGTTGCTCGATGGGTCCAGGATCTCTAGATGAAGCTCACATTCAAGCGCCGCGAAGTTTCAGACCTGCAACACCTCCGAACTCTGGTCTCGGACAACATCGACGCGATGGAGCCGGGGGTGAAGATCCTCGCGTCGAACCTGAATCTAGGCCGCACGAACGTGGAGCTCGCCGCCCTCGACGCGCAGAACTGTCCGATCCTGTTCGTGCTCGGTCTCACCGCCGACGACGCCATGCTCGTGCGAGCCCTGGAAGCGTACGCATGGTGTCTCGAGTACCCGGAGTCGGTGCAGCGGCTCGTGCCCGCGAACCTGCAGCTCGGATGGCCCCCGCGTATCGCGTTCGTCGCCGAGCGGCTGCTCGAAGCCTTCGTGCGCAAGATGCGGCTGCTGAACTTTTCCGCGGTCGACTGCTTCGAGTTTCGCTACGTCGAGGCCAATGGCACCGCCGGCTTCTATCTCGACCGAGTCGACTGGGCGGGTGCGTCGGGTGGCGGTGAGAAGGCCGCGGCCCGCATCGAGCGCCCCGAGCGGCCCGAGCCGCCGGTCGTCGAGGAGCCGGTCGCGCGGCCACGGGAGACGACAGTGGCGCCGCGCGAAGAGCCGCGGGTCGTCCTGCTGCGCGAGGACGCTCGCGCCGCCGACCCCGAGCCGAGCGAGGAGCCGAGCGCGGAGCCGACCGACGAGGAAGTGTACGAAGAGCTCCGCGCCGAGCTGCGCGACGAGCCTCTCGAGGAGCCCAGAGTGGCGCCGCGGGAAGAGCCGAGGGTCATCCCGCTCGTTCCGGTCGAAGAGCCGCGCATGGTCATACTGCACGAGACCACGCCGAGCCCGCGGCCCGAGCCGAAGCCGACGCCACGGATCGTGGAGCCGGCGGCGACGAACGGCGCGGCCAAGCGCGACTCGACTTCGCGATCGGAGCGGCCTCCCGTCCTGCTCACGGGGCTGCGACCTCCCGCCGACGCCCCGCCGGGGCGTCGGTCGCGCGAAGTGCCCGACGTCCTGCGGCCGTCCGCCGAGCAGAAGCCCGCGAGCCCGCGCGAGACCGCGAGGCCTGCAACGCCGCCCGCGCCCGCCGGCCCCCGCGTGTCTGCCGTCGAGCCGAAGGCGGCCCCGGCGCCCGGGCCTCGGACCGCGCCGCCGGGCGCGGAGCCGCGATCCCGGAGCGACGCCGCGCGGGCCGACGCCCCGAAGAACGGCGCGAGGAGCGAGCCCCGAAGCGAGCTCCCCAAGGGCGAGCTGGCCCCGACCTGGCGGAAATTCCTCGATCGGCTCACGAGCACGTTCGACACGCGGCCGGGCCCGGCCGCGGCGCCGGAGACACCGCGAGCCGCCGCCGCGGCGCCGCCGGCGGCCGAGTCGACGCCGAATCTGGTGCTCCAGTCGTTCGCGGCGGACATCGAGGTCGGCGCCCAGGAGGTGGCTCCCGACGAGGAGATCGACGAGTCGCGCGAATCAGTCGCCGACCTGAGCGACAAGCAGCGCAAAGCTCTCCAGGGGCTCACGCTCCCGGACAACGGCCAGCTCGCTCCGCAGTGGAAGAAGTTCCTCGACCGCCCGTCGCTCGACGAGACGAAGATCGGGGTCGTGCAGAATTACCTGCAGCGCGAGTTCCCGCTGTGTACGGTCTACGACTTCTACGACTTCCAGCGTAACGCCCAGGTCTTCCAGCTCCAGGACAACCACGGCAAGGTGACGCAGCTGATCACGATGACCGCGGAGTTCTTCGACGCGCATCGGGACCTCGAGATCAGGGCGTGGATCGAGAAGCATCGGCTGGCGCAGGCGATGCGCCAGGCCGGCCAGGCGGGCGTGCTGGTCTCGCAGGCCGGCCTTCAGATCGAGAAGCGCTAGTCGTCCGCTCCGGCTAGGCTAGCCCTCCGACCTCCAGTGCAAGGTGCGCTCAGGTGAGATCCGAATCACCGTCGCCGCCTCTCGATCGAGCCCCATCGCGCGGTACTGCGCGTACTTCGAGCGAAGGAGATCGACGGCGCCCGCGCGCTCCGATCCCTCCGTGAGGATGTCAGCGCGCCCCTGGACGATCACCCAGCAGAGCCGCGACCACTCCTCGTCGTAGCGGTCGACGGTGAGGGAGACCCGCGGGTTCTCCGCGATGTTGCGCACGCGGCGCAGCTGACGGGCCGCGACCCGCTTGGGCTTTGCGTCGAGCGCAGAGAAGCACACCCGGCCGTCGAACACGTAGCACACCGGCACGACGAGCGGCTGCCCCGCCCGATCCGCCGTCCCCAGCCGCGCGACCCGGCTCTGGTAGAGGAGCTCGGCGGCGAACGCGGGGAGCTCGTTCACCGAGTCGGCGTGCGAGAGGGCGCCGGCCCGTGGCTCACGCGAAGATGGTCTCGGGCAGGAACGCCGAGACGATCCAGTTCGGCGCGTCGACGATCTCGCTGATCTTCAGATCGACGGCGACGCTGCAGAGGATGTAGGCCTCTTCGCGGCTGAACCCGCGCTCCTCGACGAGGTGCTCGATCATGTAGCGGATCGCCTGCTGGGCGTTGGCGAAGAGGTCGGGGCCGTTGGCCGTCGTGACGTAGCACGATCCGCGCTCGAGCGCCGACGGAACCGGCCCGCGCGTGCGGAAGCGCGGCTCGCGGAATCCGCGTTGGGACTCGAGGCCGAAGCGGAGCGTCACCTGCGCCATCATCTCGATGGCGGTCACGCACACCTCGCCGTCGCCCTGGGCCGCGTGGGCGTCGCCGACGCTGAACAGTGCGCCGTCGACCCACACCGGCAGGAGCACCGTCGTGCCCGCGACCAGCTGCTTGATGTCCATGTTGCCGCCGTTCTTGCGCGGCGGCATCGTGCTGTGGCCGCCGGGTTCGTCGAGCGCCACGCCCATCACGCCCGGGAAGGGCGCGATCGGTATGCGGACGCGCGTGTCGCGGCCCATGCGCGCGTGACTGCCCTCGGTCAGGTCCCAGATGTTCAGGAACGGCTTCGGGAATTCGGCCTCCGGCATCAGGCCGCGTCCGGGACGGATCGCGGTCCAGCCAAACTCGGCCGCGGGCTTCACGTCGATGATCTCGACCGCGAGGACGTCGCCCGGCCGCGCGCCTCGGACCGCGACGGGCCCGGTGAGGGGGTGGCCGCGAAACGGCCCACGGCCCAGGACGTCGGCGTGCGTCGACTTCGGCGAGTAGTAGCCGTCGGCGGCGTCGCGCGTCTCGAACACCACGGTGTCGCCTGGGTCGATCGTCAGCCGCGGCGGCAGCGCGTTGTTCCACTCCCGATGCACCGTTCCGCGATCGAGATGGTGGGTCGTCATCGCGCCATCTCGTTCCAGACGACCATGCCGGTGCCCGATCGCCACGCGACCGCCGGCATGTAGGCGAGGACGTCCGCCGGCCCGCGCGTGAAGGCGAGGACCAGCACCCAGGCGAGCAGCTCCGCGGTCCCGCCCGAGCCGGCTTCTTCCATCCGGTCGAGCGTGCACTCGCGGAGCAGCGCCGCGTGGTCGCCGCGCTTGAGGAGGTCGAGGAACCAGCGATCGAATTCTTCGTCCACCCAGAAGTAGCGGGGCCCGCCCGGCTCGTGCGAGAGACCGCCGGTCGCGACGACGGCGACGCGCTCGTTGCCGGGATAGGCGCGGAGCAACTCGCGCATGAGCGTGCCGACGTGGTACGCGCGCTCCGGCGTGGGGATCGGCGGCACGGTGCAGTTCATCGTGACGGGAACCAGCCTGAACTGCGCGTCGGGATTCAGGTAGTGGGTCGGCACGGAGATGCCGTCGTCGTACTGCATCTCGCGCAGGTAGGCGAGCGCCAGGCCGCGCCGCGCGCCCTCGTTGACGAGCCACCGGGCGATCGCGGAGTGCCCGGGCACGCGATACTGCTCCATGGCCAGCCATTCATCGAACCAGTCGGCGGGTCCGACGTGTTCGTCGGCGATGCCGACGGTGTACTCCGGCACGTTGTTGATCGGCCAGTTGAGCAGGTGATCATTGCTGAACATCACGACGACGTCCGGGCGCGCGGCCACCAGCCGACGCCGCATCTCGGCGGTGGCCTGGAGCGCCTGCTGCTGATAGTCCTGGGACGCCCGCGTGAACCAGCCGGTGAGGCCGGGCGAATGCGTCATGGCCATCGCGGCGACGATCTCGGCCATCAGCGCCCCCGCTCGAGCCGCGCCTGGAGCGCCATCGCCTTCGCCGTTTCTTCCGGGAACGCGCGCTGGTAGCACTCGAGCGCGGCGCTGGCGTTGCTGTTGTGGGCGGCGCCGAAGAACAGGCGCAGGATCTGCGGGACATAGTACTGGTGAATGCCGAGGTCCATCATCCGCCGCGGGTCCTTGTCGCGGATGGCCTCGTACTCGGCGCGGCTCAATCCGAAGTCGCGGGCCAGCCCCTCGAGATCGGTGAGAAAGCGGGCCCGAAGGG
>Ga0306920_100007797_pt1 | contig 14139 bp, 11 predicted proteins | sample flu12Cox44000170_FD_204666 | JGI IMG/M metagenome (GOLD analysis project Ga0306920, IMG submission 204666) | Lab enrichment of tropical soil microbial communities from Luquillo Experimental Forest, Puerto Rico - flux4day.12C.oxic.44.000.170 (v2)... | ecosystem: Environmental > Terrestrial >...
CGCTGCGCAAATAGATGCGCTTGCCCTCGGGCAGCGCGGCTTCACAGTTCTGGGCAAACCCCACCATCCCTGCCCCCGGACTCGCATTGCCTTCCCGGACCTCGTGTCCCACGCACACCCCATTCACATAGCCCAGCATCGGCATGTAGCCCTTCACCTTGTTGTAGGTCCAGGCGGCTTCCTGCTTCTCGGCCTCGATCTCCAGGGCATCGACGTCCAGAGTCAGTTCCTCCGACTCCTCCTGAAGGCCTGCCGCCACCAGTTCCTGACTGACTCGCTGCATCCCCTCGGCCCCCGCTAGCCCTTGCCGGCGCAGCCAGTCTCCCACTGTCCCGGCATCGGGTTGCCTCGTTCACCCTCCGGGTGTGGGTCTAGGATTTCTCGCAAAATCTCTATAACACACATCCCGCGAGGGTGAGCGCCCTTTCTGCGATTTTCCGCTCGTCCGAATCGCGATTCTTGGGAGGGGGTACTTTTGTTGAAGGCACGATGTTAGAATCGTATGGGGAAGGTTAAGCGTCGATGACGGAAACCGGACTGGCGTTGATGGGCGGCGTTGGAGTGGTGGTATTGGGCAGCCTCTATGTGTACGCCTGGAGTGTGCCAACCTTGCAGGTGTTTGGCCCTGCGCTGCTGCGGGGTGCGGCCCATGGCGGCAATGTGGCGCTCACCTTCGATGACGGTCCATCCTCTCCTTACACCGGGCAAATTCTCGACCTTCTACGCGAGCGAGGAGTGGTGGCAACGTTTTTTCTCTGCGGCAAGAATGTCGAGCGCCACCCCGAGATTGCGCGCCGCATCGTCGCCGAGGGACACACCATCGGCAACCACACCTATTCCCATCCCTTTCCTTATTTCCGCCGCCGATCTTTCATCGCTGCCGAAATTGACCGCGCCCAGGATGTCATCGAGAGGGTCACTGGGCACCGGCCGAGGATCTTCCGGCCGCCCTTCGGTGCCCGCTGGCTGGGGATGTACAGCGTGCTGCGCGAGCGCAGCTTACCTTTGATCAACTGGTCCGATACAGGCTACGACTGGCGGGAAGGGGTTGATATCGCTCGGGAGACACTCAAGCATTTGCAGCCTGGGTCGATCATCCTCCTACACGACGGCAGACAGGTTTACCCGCCCCACGAGGTGGATCAGTCACGGACGGTCAGCGCTCTGCCCTCCATCATTGACGGCGCCCGACAAGCCGGCCTCACCTTCGTCTCCGTTGTCAACTTTCTGCCCTCAAGATAGGGGGTTGAATAATGTTAGCTTTGGCGGCTAAAGTCCCTACGTGCCAGCTCGGCTAAGCTAAAGTCGAGTGCGGTTCCTGCCGAAGAACTGAATAGCCTGCCAGCGTCGCTTAGTTTTCCTCCTTTCTATGCGGCGCTGTCACCCTTGGCGGCATTTCAGGGTGCCTGCACACCGCTTCGAGCAAGCACCGGCCTTGCCGCCAAGGTCCTGGAGCGATTCCTGGCTCTCGCCAAAGAAGTGCAATGCGTCTACAGAGGGCTCGCTTCAGCAGCCGCTCAGGGCTACGACGTAAGCCGGTCGGGAGAGATCGCGCGCATTTCCCAAACTTCCAGGGTGAGGAGTCTGGCCGTGCCGCCACGGGCGAGCAGACTTACGCCCAGACTGTCGGCGCGCGTGGGGTAGATGCGTTCCGTCAGGCACGCCCGTCGGCTGGCGAAGACTTCGATGACCGACGCATCCAGAAAGACCTGCAGCCGCAACGGCTCGCCCGGTTTCAAGTCGAACGGCCCGCCTTGAACGTCTCGTTGGGCGTCAGGACTCAGGCTAGACTGCCGACCATCAAGGTAAAGACGCTTCTCCCTGCGGCTACAGAGGACGAGGGTTTGCTCGCTTTCGTCAGGTGCGCAGCGCACTCGGAGGCCGAATTCTTCCGCATCGCCCGGGTCAAATTCCGCGAGGATCTCCAACGCGTCTCCCCGAACGTGTTCCAGCGGCGCGGAGGCCGACGACGTGACGGTAACATTAGCCATTCGTTGGTGATTCTGGCGGAGCCCCCTAAGCTCTTCGGCGGGCTCGATCCCCAGAAGCCCGTCCGAACCTAGGGTAAGGACGCGGGGTAAGGCCATCACTCCTGCCCAGCCGGCTGCCCGATATGCCGCCTCCCTGCGCGCCTCCCGAAGCCAACCCCAGAGAATCCGCCGGCCCTTGCTGTCCTTCATGCTCTTGGCGGCGTAAAGATGCCCGCCCAAGTCGACCCGCCCCTGTACCTCGGAATGGAACTTGCGGTCACGATAGCTACCAATGAGATAGAACACAAAGCCTTGCGTTGAGATGATGAGGACGTGCTTCTCACCAAGGGAAAAGAAGTCCGGACACTCCCACATCTCGCCTGTCGCCACAGGATCGCCAGCCGGCCAGTCCTTCGACGCTCGGGAAACCAAAGCCGGTCCCTCACAGAGCGTGTGGAGGTAGTCCCAGTGGGTCGCCTCCTTGGATCCGTATAGCAAAACTGCGCCCCCCTTGCCTCGGAATCCGGCGCCGACGGTCATCAGCCAGGTATCGCCTTCCCTCCACACGGAGGGATCGCGGAAGCCGGTCACGTTAAGTTCCGGCGGGGGGCCGGCAATCACCGGATTGGCGCCGAACTTCGTCCAGTGGATTATGTCGGCGCTTGTCGCCAGGCATTGGACCTCCGGTTCTACGCCGGTATACACAAGCGTGGGTACCCCTTGATTGACGAAAGCCGAGCCCGAGAAGACACCGCCTTTGTCGGGCCCACCCGGAGTGGGTGCCAGGGCGATGGGAAGATGCTCCCAGTGCACGAGGTCCTTACTGCGGGCATGACCCCAGTGCATTGTTCCCCAAAAAGCGCCGTTGGGGTTGTATTGGTAGAACAGATGGTATTCACCCTTCCATTGCAACGGCCCGTTCGGGTCATTCATCCAATTCGCAGGGGGCAGGAAATGGTACCGAGGTCTCTGCGGGTCGGTGGCGAGCTTCTCCCGGAGCGACCCCATCCCGTGCTGACTCGCAAGGCGAGTGGTCTTACCGAACAGGGCAAGTGCCGCAGCGCCCGAAATGAACCGGCGGCGATTCGTGGGCTTGCCGAATTCGTGCAGCAGAGTCTTCACAAGCCGCCCGTAACCTCCAACACTTGCCCCGACACATAATCGGAGAAAGGTGACGCCAGGAAAAAGACTGCGCCCGCAGCCTCTTCGGGCGTTCCAGCTCTTCCCATCGGGATCAACTTCAGCGCCCTGGCGCGCATGTCTTCCGGCATTCCCAGCTCGATCTCCTTGTCGCCTCGCCGGATTCTCTCGCCGCTCTCCTTGCCCGCCGTCAGCCGCGTGTCGATGAAGCCGAAGGCAACGCAGTTGACCTGAATATTGAAAGGCCCCCATTCACGGGCCAGGGCCCTGGTGAGGCCGATGATGCCTGCTTTCGCCGCGGCGTAGTTGGCTTGGCCGAAGTTACCGCGGGTCGCGGAGGTTGAACTGACGTTGATGATCTTGCGCGCCCTGGCCCAACCACGCTCGGCCATCTCACGCTTTGCCGCGTCGCGAAGGAAAGGTGCAGCTGCCCGGATGATGCGAAAGGGGGCGGTAAGGTGGACCTCGAGGATCGCCTGCCACTGCTCATCGCTCATCTTGTGCAGGGTGCCGTCCCAAGTGAACCCGGCATTGTTCACGAGGATGTCCAGCCCCCCGAAGATCTCTATGGTCGTCCTGATGAGCTCGGTTGGAAAGTCGGGTGCCGAGACGTCGCCGGGCAAAACATGGACCCTGCTCCCCGTCGCTCTGATGGCCTCTGCTGTCTCCCGAGCGAAGCTCAAGTCCAGATCGCTGACCACGACGCTGGCGCCTTGCGAGGCCAACAACTGCGCGGCAGCGCGTCCGATTCCGCGGCCCGAACCGGTGACGATCGCCACCCTGTCGTCGATCCGGAAGGGCATGCGGACTCCTTTCGGCAACAGTACCAGGGACAGATAGGAACCCGAGTAGTCCCCAGAAACAAGCGCTGGTTGGAGGCCAAGAGCCTGGGAATGCCCTCACGCTCGGGCAGCGCGGCGGTGGTCGGCCAACAAGGCCAGGAGCGAACTCCGCTCCACTTTGTGGCAGTGCGCCGTGCAGACCGACAGCGCGCCGAGCGAACGCACGAAGTCGTGGACCAGGCGCTGGTGACGTAAGGCGTCGGCGGAGAAGCCGTTCGTGTACGCCCACGACCAGTCGGAAACCCAGCGCAGCAGTGGCCCGTTACGGCGAAGTGCGCCGCGCTGGAAAGGATGGTCCGGCTTCGTCAGTTGACAGAGACAATCCGGTGCGGTGAGAAAGACCAGGCGACCGGACCGGAGCGCGGCGTCCGGACGCAGTCCTGCTTGACTCAGACTGGCGGCGATGTCCTTGAGGCAACTCGGCCCTGCCATAGCTACCACCTGCTGGCCGATCTGCAGTCCGGCGATCGCGAACTCGGAGATCTCGGACAAACCTGTTTCTTTGCGCACCACCAAGCGACAAGCGCTTACGCAAGGCTGAACCTGTTGTACAAGAACAGTGGCTGCACCCATGCTCGCATCTTCAACGCACTCAGTCCTTCTGTCAATTGGCCGCCGCATTACGATATTCATCTATTATCTAACCGACAGTGAAGTTACTAATAGATTAACCAACGGGATGGAGGTGGCTCTCGCCCTGTCATGCATGAGATCATTAGGGCTCCCGTTGTGGTATAAATCCTGCTGAGCTTTGGGTAGCGGGGGCGGCTTCCTTTGATGAGTTCCTTGGACCGGCGTGAATTGCTGAGAATCGCAGGCGGAGCAGTGGCTGCCAGCGTGCTCCCCCAGCCCCAGCGGCCCCAAACGAAACGACCCAAAAGAGTGATCATTGCGGGTGGTGGCATCGGTGGACTCTGCTGTGGTTACGAACTGATGATGCGCGGTCACGAAGTGGTGCTGCTAGAGGCGGCGGGCCGGACAGGCGGCCATGTGAAGACCATCCACGATCCCTTAGCCGACGGCCTCTACGCCGACGTCGGCGCCGAACACTTCACCAAGCCAGGCTACGACCTCTACTGGGGCTACGCACGCGAGTTTAACCTCACGCCGCTCTACTATCCGCACCGAGAGAACGTCGTCCGCTTCTTCAAGGGCAAGATGTACACGGACGCGGACCTTACATACCCAAGGTTGCTCGGCCAGTTTGGATTCAATCAGAGGGAGATTGACTACCTCGAGCGCCATCCCTGGTGGGACTTGGCCTCGCTCTACTTAAAGCCCTACCTTGACAGTTTCCACGACGAATACGAGCCCTTCGAGACCGGCCTCAACCAAATTGACCAGATTTCATTTACCGATCTCTTAAAGAAAGACGGCGCCTCGCCGGCTGCCCTGGAGCACATTGGCAGCGATGGGTCCGCGCTGCACGTTATCTGGCACGCGGCGATTCTCAAGAGTCGGGGCGTGCCGCTCGCGCCGCCGGCGGTGTATCGGCTGAAAGGCGGCAACCAGGTCCTGACAGACACCTTTGCGGCGAGGCTCGGAGAGAGGATCCATCTGGGCGCTCCCGTGACGAGCATTGAGCGCGGGGAAACGGGAGTTCGCGTGCGCTACCGCGAGGCCGGACAGGAGAAGACGACGGACGGAGACTACCTTGTCTGCTGCATGAACGCTTTGGTCCTGCGCCAGATTCCCGTCACGCCCGCATGGCCCGAGTCTAAGACGTACGCCCTGAATAACGTTGCCTACGACATGTACTCTCGTGTCGTGTTCCAGTCTCGCTCACCCTTTTGGGAACGGGACAAAATTAGCCCTAACTGGGAGGGGGCGGACCCGGACCTGAGGGAGATGTGGAGAATGGCCGAAGAGGTGGACACCCAGCGCGCCGTCCTGGTGGCGACGGCCTCGAACAGCGCTACAGCTGGCGATGCCCTCGGCGCCTTCCGACGGATCTACCCCGGCAAGTCGGAGGACATTGAGCAGGCCGTGATTCAAACGTGGGCGAAAGAGCCTTGGGCCATGGCCTGCGAAACCACCACGTATCGTCCTGGCGACCTCACCAAGATGTGGCCCGCCCTCATGGAGCCGGTCGGCCGCGTTCACTTCGCCGGCGCTTACACTGATAACCTCAACTGGGGTCAGGAGGCCGCCACCCGCTCCGCCAACCGCGTGGCTACAACCATCGACGAGTCCTAGGCCCGGGTTCTGCACCGCGGATTTCCGCCAAGCCTACTATAATTAGGCCATGAAGAGGGCCGGTTCGAAAATCAAAATGCGAACCATTCACCGTGGTGATCGAGCAAGACGAGGATGGCTAAGGACTATGGGGGCTGACTGTTGCCTGGCGGAGTGACCGCAGGGCGGTGGCGCGAGGGACGGCTATTTCGGAGCTTTTCTTCCTTGTGTTTTTGACTAAGAGGTCGAGGCATGGGCCGGTCTACGTTTGGGATTGTGGGCCTTGCTACCCTTGTGGCGCTCGCCGGTTTTCTCCTCCTGGTGTCACCCGGCGGATTTGTGGGCCAAGGCGGAGCTCGGACACGAGTTGGAAATCTCCAGCACCGAGGACTCTTCCCCGGATTGATCGCGGCGACCATCGATACCGGAACCGCCGAGCATTCTAAGCTCGCCGCGCCTTTGGCGGACTTGGTCCGGGCTTCGCGCGAGGCAGGGCTCGGAGGCTTTCCAGTCACGTCTTGGCCGGGCATTCCCTTCTCCGGAGTTTCGAAATCGGTTGCCGATGCTCTTCGTACCCGCCGTATGCGGATGAACCAGGACGGTGCTGTGCAGATCTACATTCTGCTTGACGAGGTGAGCGAAGAGAATCTGCGACAACTTCAGGACGCAGGCGCAGTCCTCGAACTTATGGACGCTGAGCGGACGATGGTCCAAGCCCATGTGACCGCAGGTGGCCTGGAAAAGCTGGCCGCACTTCCTTCTGTCCAGTTGGTTCGCCTGCCCAGCTATGGGATTCGCCACACCGGCTCGGCGGATACCGAAGGCGACGCCATTCTGGGAGCTGATCGAGTGCGATCATTGCTGCACGTGGATGGTACAGGAGTGCGCGTCGGGGTGATCTCCGACGGCCTCAAGGGTGTGTTCGCGACAGGATGCACCACGTGCCAAGGTGTGGCCGGTGGCCCCATCGCGACCGGCGATCTGCCTAATGCCACCGGTACGCGCAACTCGGCGGGCGTACTCACCGCGTCCAGTGGAGGAATCACGGGGCAGTCTTTCAGCGCCAACCAAGACCTGGAAGGACTACCGCCGCCCTCACCCCCCTGCGGGTTCCCGGGAGTAGGAGCCGAGGGCACAGCCCTTCTCGAGATCGTGCATGACATCGCTCCCAGCGCGCAGTTGTTCTTCGCCAACTTTGACACCAGTATGGCCTTCAAGCAAGCGGTGAACACGCTCGCCAGCCAGACCGACGTCGTCGTGGATGATATCGGGTTTTTCGGTGCTCCTAACGACGGGTCGAGCGATGTTTCCACCAACACGGCCAATGCGCTCAACAGCACCACCAACCCGATTCGCGCTTACTTCACCGCAGCCGGCAACAATGCCGATGAGCATTACCTGGGCGCTTATGTGGATTCGGGAACGGACGGGATGTCCGTCGTCGGCGCCTCGGGCCACTTGCACCTGTTCCAATCGACGTCGAGCACCGAAGATGTCTTGGGACTGGGCCCCCAAACTTATGACAAGATCGAGCTAAATGCGAGCGGCGAGGTCGTCATCTTCCTCACCTGGAACGATCCCTTTGGCAGTTCCACCAACGACTATGACCTCTTCCTGGTCCAGGAGAGCACCGGCCAGGTGGTTGCCTCAAGTACTAACAAGCAGTGCGAGGGATCGCGGTTTCCGGTGGAATGTATCGATTACACGAACGACACAGGCGCCCAGGGCTTTTTCCACATCATCATCCAGAATGGGGGGAACCGCGCTGCGGTGAAGAACCTGAACATGTTCTTTTTCGAGCCGGAGTGCGCGCCATCCGGGCCCCTGAAGCTAGCGCCGCCAAGATTTGAGAGGCACAATTACAACACCGCGACGAGTAGCATCACCGCCCAATCCGACGCGGGAGGGACGCCAGTGAGCGTGGTTACAGTGGGCGCGATTTGCTCCGGCAGCAGCCAGGCCATTGCGGTCAATCCGTCCTGCGCGAACGACCCTGACCACACTAAGACCGAGTTCTTCAGCAGCAATGGTCCCACGGCGGACGGCCGCACCAAGCCTGACGTCACCGCCATCGACGGCGTCTCTGTAACCGGGGCAGGGGACTTCGAAAGCCCGTTCTTCGGCACTTCCGCCGCAGTGCCGCACGTGGGGGGGATTGCGGCACTCTTGCTGCAGGCTGCTCCCTGTCTGCGCAGCGGGGCGGCGGGCGCGAGCGACAACGTGACCGCGCGAATGGCCCTCCATAACCTCATCCTAAACAACGCCGTGCCGCTGGGCGGTGCTGTTCCCAATAACATGTACGGGTTTGGCCGGATTAGCGCCCTGGCCTCCGCCAACCAAACAGTGCCGACCGTGGGCACTGTGCCTAACGAGACGTTTGCCGGCAACACCCCGATGGGCGCCACAGTGGCGATACCCTCTACGGGTTTCTCGGACCCCGACCAGTGCCCGCTCACGATCAGTGCTACTGGAGGCTGCAGCGGCTCGGGATCATCGGTGAACTGTCCCTTCGGCACCAGCACCGTTACCCTGACGGCGACCAATAACGGGGTGACATTCACTTCTCCGGTTACTGTTCAGATTACGGTCAGTAACTTCAAGGTTGGCGTCTCGCCGGCCAGCGCTAGTGCCAACCCGGGGCAAGCGGTCAGCTATAACGTGACCGTCGCACCGCAGTTGGGCTCCTTCCCGGGCGCCGTAAACTTAGCCTGTTCCGGCCTGCCTGCACTGACCACGTGTTTGTTCTCGCCTGCCAGCATTACTCCGGAAGCCAATGCGGCCACTTCCACGCTGACACTCGCGACCACAGCGGCGTCGGCCTTGCTGCCGTGGCATTTCCGGGGCTGGAAGGCGCCGCCGGCAACCGAGGTGATGTTGGTCGGGGTGTTGCTGGTGCTGGCGCTGTTTAGGAAGGTGACCACGCACGGCTCTCCCGAATCCCGAATCCCGAACCCCGAATCCCGGCACATCGCGTATGCGGTATGCGGCGTTCTGCTTGGGTTGCTTCTGCTGCAGATATCGTGTGGGGGCGGCGGAAGCGGCACGGGAGGTGGGATGATGGTCAATCCCGGGACGCCCGCCGGAACTTACAACATCAGCATCACCGGAACTTCGGGTACACTCGTACAAACGGCGCCGGTCACTCTGGTAGTGCAGTAGGCAGTAGACGTCGGGACCGATCACTACGCTTCTGCGGGTAGGCCTACTCGGCGGACAAGGTCTCGAAATCGTGGCTCCGCGCGCAGACCGTCAAAGATCGGGTCGACGGCGAGAGAAGTGAGCCAGTTGGACCGCTCAGTGAACGCCCTTTCCAAATGATCGAGGGCAAGTGCCGTTTCTCCCGAGTGCGTGTAATATGCCGCCAGGCAGCAGGCGGGCATATCCCCATTCCACAAGATCCTCGGGTCCCGGGAGCAAGGCCGGCCGAGTTCCTGAAGCTCCTGCCATCCTTTCCGCCGATCTTCTTCCCCGCCTGCGGCCAGCACATAGCCACGCATAGCGACGGGGATGTTCGCTTGCCGAAAGAGCCGCTGGGCCACCTGAAACTCCACCGACGCGGCTTCCTGCCGGCCCATCATCTCGTAAGTAACAGCTAGCAGGGTGCGCGCCGGAAGAAATTCCGGCTCGAGGTCCAAGACCTTGCGGAGTTGCTCGACCGCCGCATGGTATTGCCGGGCGCAATAGAGAATCCAGGCGGCATCGGTATTGATGCCGAGCGACAGAGGGTCAAGCTCGAGGGCGAGGTGAATTTCCCGGAAGGCCTCGTCCAAGCGTTTTACGTAACTGAGCATCTCTGCGTACCAGTGGTGCGCCGTGGCGTAACGAGGGTTCAGCTCGATGGCCCGTCGAAACTCCTGCTCAGCGGCCGACCAGTTCCAGTCGTAAGACGCGAATATGTTTCCGAGCGACGCATGGGCCTCCGCTAGATCCCCCTCCAAATCGAGCGCTTTCCGGGCCGCTCCGGTGGCTTTGGAGCACGCTTCCCGCGGGTCGAGGCTCCCAAAGGCCACTTGGCATGCGAGCAGGGCGTAGCTGTCGGCCAGGCCTACGTACGCAAGGGCGTAACGGGGGTCGCGAGTCACTGCCCGCTCGAAGAACTCAACGGCCTTCTTCAGGCTCGCGTCGTTGCGATGATTCCACAGATACCGGCCCTTCAGGTAAAGGTGGTAGGCTTCGTGATCTACAGTCGGCCGCCGCGCCAAATGCTCTCGCTGCTCCCCGGTCAGGCGCAGTTGCAGAGTGGCTGAGATCTTGCGGGCGATCTCGTCCTCCAGTGACAGAACATCACCCCGCTGGCGCACGAACTGGTCACCCCAAAGCTGCCAGCCGTGAACCGCGTCTACGAGTTCCGCCCTGACCACCAAGGCCTCGCCGCGCCGGACAATGCGTCCTGTCAGGACAGAGCGGACGTTCAACTCCTTTCCCACGCCCTGCGCATCGCTCTCGCGACCCTTATAGCGGTATGCGGTGCTACGCGCCATCACGCGCAGTTGGGGAAGTTGGGAAAGCCAGTGCGTGATGGAATCGGTGATGCCGTCGCTCAGGTACTCGAGCTCAGAGTCGCCGCTGGCGTTGACGAAGGGCAGCACCACCACCGACTCCACGTCGGGCCTGCGGTCCATCCACTCGACAGTCGCAATGAGCCGATAGCCGCCCTTGGGGATCGTCTGAATGAAGCGAGGCTGCTGGGCGCTGTCGTGAAAAGCGCGGCGGAGAGCAGAGATGGACCGCGTCAGCACGTCTTCCGTCACAAAGGTGTCGCCCCAGACGGCTCGCAACAAGCGGTCCTTGGGCACCACCTCATCCGCACTCTCCGCCAGCCGCACCAGCACTTGCATCGCCTTCGGTTCCAGGCGCGCACCGATGCCATTCTGCGAGACACTGTTTAGCTGCGGCTGGACGAGCCAGGTTCCGACACGAAAATCACTGTCCACAGCATTGCTCCCGGCTTCGGCGTCCGCTCCGTTCTAAGTTAATTTAACAGGCTGATGAAAAAGGGTACCTGTCATGCTGAGCGCAGCGAAGCCCGTCGGCTGACGGGCTGTTTCTTGTTGAAAACAAACAAAAGCAGATCCCTCACTCTGCTCGGGATGCCATCGTCGCCTATCTAGACCCCTCCGTCCTCTTGGACGCAGTACGTCGACCGTTTGTTAGCCCCCGCGCCTTCCGTTGGTTGTCAAGATTTTGTAAACAAACGCCCGTCGCGCCGCCGCTGTTGAGACTTGGACACCTCTCGTCTTCTGCTTGTTGGCTACGACCCCATAAAAAACGAGAATTAGATGGCTTGAAGATGAGGATGGTTACCCAGGAATGTCTGCCTGCGGCGGACCTGCACACAGCGCACTACCTTGCCCAGCTCATTGTTCTGTGCTCGAAGTCGAATCCCAGGCGCCGAACGCCCAGCGCCCGGACGCCCAGCAAGCCGTCGAGCTCCTCGCTGGCAGGCGCCTGGCCTTCCATGAGCGCTGCTCTTTGTGCGTTGAGGCGCACTGTGCCTAGGCTCGCGTCAGGAAGCACGACTTCCGTCAACGCGACCGTGCCGCCCGCGTTTCCGATCACCCTCTCGCTGAGCTTACGGAGCCCTGCCAGGCGGTCGCGAACTCGGGGCCCAAACAGGATGAGTGATCGGGCGCCAGTGTCTACCATCAAGCGGTAGGGGTGGCCCTCGACGTCAAGGCTGACCACGGCATACCCTGGGCCAAGCTCGAAAGGTACAGAGGTCTCCGCCGGGTCGAGAGGCCCACGAGTGTTGCCGGGCGCTGTGCCGAACGCGATCGTCCCGGCTTCGTAGTCGACCACAAAATCCTGACGGGCGAGGACATCCAGCCCGATCATGCCATCCACGCGCACGCCGAGATGGCTTTCGAAGCTGGCGAGGTCTCCCACAATGACCGGGAGCGGGCCGGTGTCGATGGGCCCCAGCACGAGGCCGGGCAGCGTCACGCGGCGGGTCTCAATTGTTTGGCTGAAGAGCGAGAGCGGCTCAACTTGACCTTGCAGTCCAAGCTTGCGGGCAACCTTCCGGTCCACCACGCTCGGCACAGCGCCCGTATCGATGATGAAGTTGAGGTGGTTGAGACCCGCTATCGATCCACGGGCCACGATGGTATAGCCGCCGTACAGCTTGAACGGAAGCTTCGCTGAAGGGTCGGCGGCCGGAAGGCTCCGAGCGACTGCAGGTAGAGCCGCGAGAATCAGCAGGAATCGCGCGAACTCTTTCATGGCTCCTCCGCGGCGCCCGTCTTCAAGGGGCGCACGTCAGAGTGTTAGCCGCTCGAGCCGAGGATGTCCTGTGGGTACGCTAAGGTCTGGCTGAGGTTATTCCGAGGAGAAGCTGAGGCGAGCCAAGATGGGCATCGAGGTGGCGGTCCAAAAGGGAGGAACTCACGCCTTTTGCATCCAGGCCGTCGATGGTTTGAAAAACTGCGGCAAAGCCGCGCCATCCCTCACCGACGGTCAAGCCGCGATTTTCTTACCCCTTCGTCGCCGCGGCCGAAGTGGCGCGGTCGAAGAGATCCCGTGACCCCATCACCCGGCATTGTTCTTCAAAGCCTGGGCGTGGCCCCCTCCAGTGAAGGTCGCCCACCCACTCAAAGACGGGTGCATCCAGCCGCAAAGTCGCGAGCTTCCTAAACAGCAAGGCGTCATCCCAGGAGTTGAATAACGACGTGGCCAACCGCCGTGGATTACCAATAGAGGAATGCCAGTCCTGCCAGTTTCTGGGTATATTCTCAAGGTGCCGATAGCGAGATAAGGTTGCGGCTGCGGCTTTTTCGCCCCAGCCACGTATGCCCGGAAATCCATCGGCGCTATCGCCGAGCACGGCCAGATAGTCCGGAATCGATGGTGGCTTCACACCGAACCTGGCCTCCACGGCGGCTTCGTCGCGCAGGATGCCCCGCCGCCGGTCCAGTTGAACAACTCTCGTGCCTCGAACGCACTGACCGAGATCTTTGTCCGGCGTGCAAATGATCACTTGCCGCACGCTCTCATCCCGCGCTGCCTTGGCTGCGGCGGAAGCGAGTGCATCATCGGCTTCGTACTCGACCATGGGCCAAACTACCACACCCATCGCGTGCAGAGCTTCCTCCAGTCCTGGGAACTGGGAGAGCAACGCCTGAGGCACGCCTTCACTGGTCTTGTATCCGGCATACAGGTCGTTCCGAAAAGACTCGACTACGTGATCGGTTGCGACACCGACGTGAGTTGCGCCCTGCTCGATCATGGACAAAACGGACCTGAGCACGCCGCGGACGGCGCCGATTTCTCGCCCATTCACATCCTGTGCGGCAGGGACGGCGTAAAAGTGGCGAAACAACTCATACGTCCCGTCAATCAAGTGCACATCCATAGGGCTCCCAGTATACGGTAATGGCCCAGTTTGAGCTTGTGGTGGGCGAAAAGCAGGGTCTTGCCCGGGCCAAGCGCGGGCGCGATGGCGTCACGGTAGAGCTTGGGTTGGGCAGGATCGGGAATCAGGACCACAATCACGTCGCCTCGGCGTGCGGCCTCGGCGGGCTCAACCACCTCCAACCTCTGGGCCAGCGCCTTGGGGCACGAGTGGCTCGACGCCAGTAAGCCGATGATCACGTTCAAGCCGCTGTCGCGCGGGTTCAGAGCGTGCGCGTGACCTTGGCGGCCGTAACCGATTATGGCGAGAGTCTTTTCAGCGAGGTGTTTCAAGTCTCCCTCATGCTCGTAATAAACCTTGGCCATGGATCTTGTATCCTTCTTTGTGGGATAAATTGCACTACCGCTTCACTGCCTACGGCTGTCCTCGTGTCGACTGCAAGATTCGGGTTGCGGACGAGGCAGGGGAGTGTATACTGCTGTGGCTGGGGACGCCAGGGGAGTTAGCTCTCGTCAGGGTAAAGCGGCGATCGGCCGGTTTGGACCGACGCCTTCAATCAGGGGGAGATTAGATGGAGGAGGATCAAATGATCACAAGACTGCAAAGTCTATCCGCAACCCTGTTGTCCGTGCTGTGCCTGATGTTGTGGGCAACGCTTCCG
>Ga0306920_100007799_pt1 | contig 14137 bp, 12 predicted proteins | sample flu12Cox44000170_FD_204666 | JGI IMG/M metagenome (GOLD analysis project Ga0306920, IMG submission 204666) | Lab enrichment of tropical soil microbial communities from Luquillo Experimental Forest, Puerto Rico - flux4day.12C.oxic.44.000.170 (v2)... | ecosystem: Environmental > Terrestrial >...
TTCGGGACACTAGGCGGCGTCAGTGTACATGCTCTCGATCATTTCCTTGTACTTCTGGTTCACGAACTTGCGCTTCAGTTTCATCGTCGGCGTCAGCTCATCATCTTCTGCCGACAGCTGATGCTCGATCAGGCGGAATTTCTTGATGGTCTCGACGCGCGCGAATCCTTTGTTTACTTCCTCAATCTCCGACCAGATCAAGTCCTGCACCTCCTGCGTCCGGCAGAGCGAGCCGAAGTCAGTGAAAGGGACGTTGCTATCCTGAGCATATTTCGCAACATTGTCGTAGTCGATCATCACCAGGCAGGTCAGAAACTTGCGTCGATCGCCGATCACCACCGCGTCGGAAATGTAAGGGGAAAACTTCAGCAGGTTCTCGAATTCCGAAGGCGTGATGTTCTTACCGCCGGCCGTGATGATGATGTCCTTCATGCGGTCGGTTATTCTGAGATAACCTTCGTTGTCGACCGTGCCGACATCGCCGGTGTGCAGCCAGCCGCCGCGCAGCGTTTCCGCGGTCTTGTCCGGCTGCTTGAAGTAACCCATGAAGATGTGCGGACCGCGCAAAAGAATCTCGCCATCCGGGGATAGCATCAGCTCGGTGCGCGGCGCCGCGACACCTACGGTGCCGAGCTTGATTCGATCCGGCATTCCTGTCGCAAGCCCGCAATTTTCAGTCTGGCCGTAGACCTCGCGCATGTCGATGCCGAGCGCGCGAAACCATTTGATAAGGTCGGGGGCGATCGGCGCGGCGCCAGTGCCGGCGTAGCGTACGCGGTGCATGCCGATCGAGCGCTTGATGTTTTCGAGCACGAGGTAATCGGCCAGCTTGAACAACAACGCCAGCGCCGGCGACGGTCTGCCGTTCTCGAGCCGGCGTTGGGCCACAGCATGACCGATCCGCAGGGCCCAGGTGTAGGCGAGACGCCCGATCCACGTCGCCTCCTGCATTTGGATGACAATTGCGGAATAGAAGCGTTCCCAGATGCGCGGTACCGCAAAGAACAGCGTCGGCGCGACCTCGCGCACGTTGTCGGGGACCGTTTCGAGGTTTTCAGCAAAATTGGCGACCGCACCGGACCGCAACGGCAGGAAGACGGTGAAGGTGCGCTCGGCAATATGGCACAGCGGCAGAAACGCCAGCTGCTCGCCGCGCTCCTGCAATGGGATGAACGCATCGGCGTTGTCGAGTTGAAACAGGACATTCCGATGACACAACATTGCGCCCTTGGGCGGGCCGGTCGTGCCCGATGTGTAGACGAGAAGTGCCAACTCCTCGGGCGCGGAAGCGTTGACGAGTTCGTCCCACAGCTTCGGATGGTCGGCTTCGTAGTTGCGACCGAGAGCCTGCAGCTCGTCGAATGCCAGCACTTGCGGGTCGCGAAATGCCGCGAGACCCTCAAGATCGAACACGATCACCTTGCGGAGTTGCGGGCAGCGCTCGCGCACATCGAGGTACTTGTCGAGTTGCTCTTCGTTCTCGACGAAAAGGAAGCGCGAACCGCTGTCGTTGAGGATGTACTCGACCTGCCTGGAGGAATCGGTGGGATAGATGCCGTTGGAGACACCGCCAGCGCCCATGATACCCATGTCGGCATAGAGCCATTCCGGCTTGGTCTCGGCGAGAATGGAAGCAACCTCGCCGCGCCGCAACCCCAAACTAGCGAGCCCGAGGCCAACCCATTTGGCACGCTCACCATACTCATGCCACGACGTCGCTCGCCAAATCCCAAGCCGCTTCTCGCGAAAAGCCGTCCGCGTTCTCCATTCGATTATTCGATGGTGGAACAGCCTTGGAATCGTGTCGCACCCCGCAACCTCGATCGCCTGGAATGGCCTTCCTGCGACATCCGCTTTCATGCTCGGCGGCCTCCCTTCACAGTTATTTTCGTCTATTTGCTACGCCAAGCGTACCCCGGCCCAAGGTCGTCGGCTAGCGCCACTTGGCCGCGGCTGCCGGCCCTCAACGCCAGGTCTTGCGCCGCTTCCAGCGGCGGCGCCCACGGCTGCCTTCTTCCTTGATACCGAGATAGAATTCCTTGATGTCGTCGCTCTGCAGCAAGCGTTCGCTGCTGCCGGCCATCACGATGCGGCCGACCTCCAGGACGTAACCGAAGTCGGCGACCTGCAGGGCCATGTTGGCGTTCTGCTCGACAAGCAGGATAGTGACATCGCGCTCGCGGTTGATGCGGACGATGATCTCGAAGATTTCCTTCACCAGCTTCGGCGACAGCCCGAGTGACGGCTCGTCCAGCAACATCAGGCGCGGTCGCGACATCAGGGCGCGGCTGATCGCAAGCATTTGCTGCTCGCCGCCAGACAGCGAGCCGGCGCGCTGTTCGGCGCGCTCTTTCAGCACCGGGAAATATTCGAACACAGTGGCGAGGTCATGCGCCGTGCCGTCGACGTCGCGTCGCGTATAGGCCCCCATGTCGAGGTTCTCGCGCACGCTGAGGAACGGAAAAACCTCGCGGCCCTCCGGTACCAGGCTGATGCCGAGCCGCATCACCTTGTCGGGGTCCATGCCCTGGACCTGGCGGCCCTCGAAGGCGACACTGCCTTTCCGAGGGTCCATCAAGCCCAGGATCGTCTTGAGCACCGTGCTCTTGCCGGCGCCATTGGCTCCGAGGATGGTGACGATGCCGCCGCGGGGCACATCGAACGAGACGCCACGGATCGCGGCGATCGGGCCGTAGTAGGTTTCGATGTTGCTGACCTTGAGGATCGGCTCGGACATTGCTTGATCAGCCTCCGAGATAGGCGCGAATGACCTCAGGATGGTTCTGCACCTCCTGCGGTGTACCCGTTGCAAGCGGCCTGCCGTAGTTCAGCGCGAGCACCCGGTCCGACACGGCGGCGACCAGCTTCATGTCATGCTCGACCATTAGCACCGAGATGCCGAGCAGGTTCTTGATGTCCTCGATCCAGAAGGCCATGTCGTCGGTTTCTTCGACGTTGAGCCCTGACGAGGGCTCGTCGAGCAACAGCAGCTTAGGACCGGTGCATAGGGCGCGCGCCAGCTCGGCGATCTTGCGCACACCATACGGCAGGTTGACAACGAATGTGTCGCGATACTGCTGGAGATCGAGAAAATCGACCACCTTCTCGACGGCTTCACGGTGCTCGACCTCCATGCGCCGAACCGAGGGCAGAAACAGCAGCTCGCTGAAGAAGCCAGACTTCCGGTTCACGTGGCGGGCCAGCAGCAGGTTCTGCAGCAGGGTGGCGTGTTCGAACAGCTCGATGTTCTGAAAGGTCCGTGCGATGCCGATCTCGGCGATGCGGTGGGGAGGCGTGGTCGTAATGTCGTGGTCTTCGAAGGTCAGGCGACCGGCGGACGGATCATAGATCCGGCTGACCAAGTTGAAAATCGTGGTCTTGCCGGCGCCGTTGGGGCCGATGATGGTGAACACCTCGCCCCGCTCTACGGTAAAGCTGACGTCGTCGACCGCGCGGATGCCGCCGAAGTTGATAGCGAGATTTTCGGCCTGGAAGAACGTCATCGCAGACGCTCCGAGCGCATGTAACTCTTCTGCCGCTTGAAGCTGTCGCGCTTGTACATGGGAAACATCGAGAAGAAGAGCTTGATCTTGGTCCAGCGGCCATACATGCCCGATGGTTCGACCAGGATCACCAGTACGAGGATCAGACCGAAGATGCCGGCCTCGACGCCGGGCTTCTTCAGGAACTCACCGATGCCGTGACCGATTGTGCCGATCAGGCCGATGCCGGTCGCGTGCGCCGCGTCGGCCATGCCGGCCGGGATCGAATCCCGCAAGATCGCGATGATCGGCGGCAGCAGCGCCACAAAGATCGCGCCGAAGACAGCTCCCTGCAGGGAGCCAAGCCCTCCAACGATCACCAGCAGCAACAACTGGATCGAGAACAGGATGGAAAAGATGTCCGGCGCCAGATAGGCGATCTTGTGGGCGAACAGCGCCCCGGCAAGCCCCATCAGCGCTGCCGAATAGGCGAAGGCCACGGATTTGTAAAACGGCAGATAGACGCCCATCGATTGCGCGGCAATCTCGCTGTCGCGGATGGCGATCCAGGCGCGGCCGGTGGGCGAGCGCAGCAGGTTTTGCGTAAGTAGGAGGGTCAGCGCAAGCGTCGCTCCGCACAGGTAGTAGAAGCTTGTCTCATTGCTGAAGCGGATGCCGAAGATCTCCGGCTTGTCGACGGCCATGCCGGCAAAGCCGCCGGTCACACCCTCCCAGCGCGTGAACACTTCCTGGATGATGACGGAGAACGCCAGCGTGGCAATCGCGAGATAGATGCCGGTCATGCGCAGCGCCGGCAAGCCGACGATCACGCCGCACGCCGTTGTGATCGCGACAGCGATTGCAACCGAGGCCACCCACGGCACGCCATGGTGCACCAGGTAGGCATGCGCATATGCGCCGATACCAAGAAACGCAGCATGGCCCAACGAGACGAGCCCGGTGTAGCCGACCAGCACCATCAACGACACACCACAAATGCCGTAGATGAACACCCACGTGATTTCGCCGATGTAGTAGCGTGAAAGCATCGCCGGCAGTGCCAGCACGGTCACCGCGAGCACAAGGTACCAGACCACGGTGGTGCGATCGCGGAACAGCTTGATATCCTGCTCATAGGCGGTCTTGAACAGGAAGCGCATCGAATCGATCCTCTACACCCTCTTGCGCCCCGGCGTGCCGAACAAGCCCTGCGGACGAACCGCGAGCATGACCAGCAACACGATGTAAGGCGCGGTATTCTTGATGCCTTCCGGCAAGGTAGCGCCGGCGTAGAGCTCGATCAGCCCGATCGTAATCCCGCCGATGAGCGCGCCGGGGATCGAGCCAAAGCCGCCGACGACGGCAGCGGCGAAGGCCTTGAGCGCGACGGCTAGCCCCATATTGATGTCGATGAGCGTCACCGGTGCGAGCAGAATGCCGGCGGCCGTCGCCACCGCGGCGGAGATCGCCCACACCAGCGAAAAGATCAGCTTTACCGGGATGCCCATGCAGTAGGCAGCGAGCTGATTCTGCGAGGTGGCCTGCATCGCAACGCCCATCCGCGTGTACCTGAAGAACCCGTACAGGACGCCGCACAGGATCAGCGTAGCGACGATGATCGAGAGGTACTGATGGCTCAATGTCACGCCAGCGACCTGGGTGACGCCAGAAAACGGCGTCGGCAAGGTGTAGATCTCGGAGCCCCAGGTGACGCTGGCGAAGGTACGAAATATCGCGCCAAGTCCGATCGTCAGCATCACCACGGCAAACTGCGGTTGGCCGATCACGCGGCGCAGCACGGTCATGTCCAGCAGGGCGCCGAACGCTGCGACCGCGAGTGCTGCAATCAGAAAGCTGATCCAGTAGTCGAGGCCCCACCATACGATGGCCATGTAAGAAACGAACGCGCCGAGCATCAGGAAATCGCCCTGCGCGAAATTGACGAGCTCCGTGGCCTTGTAAATCAGCACAAAGCCGAGCGCGACCAAGCCATAGATACAGCCGACCGCAAGCCCATTCAGCGTGAGTTGCAAAAACGTGGCCAGTTTGTCCCCCCCCCGAGCTGGCGGCTTCACGCCGACCCAGTCAATACCTGTATCGGAGCGGGTTCGGGGGACAAATTCAAGAGCGACGACGCCGTTGCGGCGCAAAAACATGAGTTGCAGCATGTCTGGAATTGGCCCAAGGCAGACCTTTCAACCTGACCGATCAGGGGTAAAGCGGACATCGGTGCGTGTGCTCGGGATGTTCGTTCCCGACCCGACTCGGAAATTGACTCTACCTCGATAGGGGCTGGATTGCGCCGTTTCGCGGCGCGCAGAGGCCTGAGTGCCGTTAATAAAGGCCTGATCATTCCTCCCGATGATGGAATTTGCCGGCGCGGATTCACCGCACCGAAATATCTTGACGTCATGTTCGGCTAGTGTGGTGGATTTGACATTCGATTCAGTATTGCCGCGACTTTTCAAATCGAATGTCAAATCCAAAACCACACTAGAATTGGATATTTGCTAGTGTCCCCTTGGTTCTGCCATTCGTAAATGAGCCAGCCGCAAAGTGATACGAATGTCAGAACCGGGACACTAGAGGCGAACGGCGATGGTGACGATTTCATGATGATTGGACCATCGGCCCTGCAACTGCGAGGGTTAACAAAGCGTTTTGACCGTATCGCGGTCGATGCGCTCGATCTCACCATCCGCTCGGGCGAATTCTACGCCCTGGTCGGCCCCAACGGCGCCGGCAAGACCACGACGCTGCGCATGGTAGCGGGCCTGCTCAAACCCGACGCAGGCTCGGTGGAAATCTTCGGCATCGACGCCCTGCGCGACCCCGTGGCCGCCAAGCAGGCTCTCGCATGGGTATCGGACGAGCCGATGATCTACGACAAGCTGACGCCGCTGGAATATCTGGAGTTCGTCGCCGGACTCTGGGGCATCGAGCCGAGGTGCTCACAGGTCTCCGCCCGTGAACTTCTGATCTCGCTCGGCCTTGAAGCCCATCTCGGCGAGCGCTGCGAGGGCTTCTCCAAGGGCATGCGCCAGAAGGTCGCGCTCGCCGGCGCGTTGGTGCACGCCCCCGCCTGATCATCCTGGATGAGCCGTTGACCGGGTTGGACGCCGTCTCCGCCCGTCACGTCAAGGGGCTGCTCGGCGATCGCGTGCGCGGTGGCTGTACCGTGATCATGACCACGCATATTCTGGAAGTTGCCGAGCGAATGGCGGACCGGATCGGGGTCATCGCTTCGGGAAGGCTGGTTGCGGAGGGCACCTTGATGGAGCTGCGCCAGCAGAACGGCTGCAGGGACACCAGTCTTGAGGATCTTTTCATCGCGCTGGTCGACGACAAGGCGGCCGCCGCATGAACTCGGCCACCGCGCTCTCCTGGTTTGCCCGGCACGAGCTGCGTCTGGCCTGGCGCGAGTGGCTCGCGATGATGACCGGCGGGCGGCGCAGGCGAACCCGCGTTGCCGTGATTGGCCTGGTCCTCTTTGTCGCCATTCTGCATTTGCCGGCCTGGGCCGTGGTCGGGCGCTTCGCCGCCGTCGAAGCACCGCTCGACAAATCCGCTGGGCTGATCATGACGGCGACGATCTTGCTGTCGTGGGCGCTGATCCTGTCGCAGGCGATCGAGTCGGTGACACGGGTGTTCTATGCCCGGGCCGACCTTGACCTCATCATGTCGTCGCCAGCAACGTTGGCGAGCGTCTTTTCGGTTCGCATTGCCGCCATAGCGCTCACCGTGACGGGGATGGCGCTGGCGCTCGCGACCCCGTTCATCGACGTGCTTGCGATCGGCGGCGGAGCCAGATGGCTGGCGGCATTCGGGGTCGTCGTCGCGGTCGGATTGTCGGCGGCCGCCTTTGCGATCGCCATCACCATCGCGCTGTTTCGTCTGATCGGGCCGTCGCGAACCCGGCTGATGGCACAGATACTCGCAGCAATCATCGGAGCGGGTTTCGTGATCGCGCTCCAGATCGCGGCGGTCATGTCCTACGGTACGCTGTCGCGCTTTGCGGTGCTGACCTCGGATGCCGCTGCAAGCTACGCACCCGACCCCGACAGCGTGTTGTGGTGGCCGGCACGCGCGGCGCTTGGCGATAGCGAGGCCTTGTTGCTTTTGTTGTCGGCAAGCCTTCTGTTGTTGGGCATCGTCATGACTGTCCTGTCACCGCGCTTCGCCGACACCGCGGCCAGCGCCTCGGCGCAGGCCGCTTCCCGCAGACCAAGCCGCGGCATCAGGGCATTCCGCGGCGGCTCGCGGCAGCAGGCTTTGCGACGAAAGGAATTGTTGCTGCTACGCCGCGATCCCTGGCTGGTGTCCCAGACCTTGATGCAGCTGCTCTATCTCGTACCGCCGGCGCTGTTTCTCTGGCGCAGCTTTTCCGATCACACCACCGCGACAGCGCTGATCACGCCCGTCATAGTCATGGCGGCGGGTCAGCTGGCGGGCGGTCTGGCCTGGCTGACGATCTCGGGCGAAGATGCCGCCGACCTGGTTGCGACCGCACCGCTTCCGGCCTCGCGGGTGATCCGCGCCAAGATCGAGGTGGTCTTGATCGTGATCGCGGCGGTGTTCGCACCACTCGTGGCGATGCTCGCGCTTCTTGCGCCGCTGCAGGCCGCGGTGGCGGCAACCGGCGTCATCCTCGGCGCAGCGTCGTCAACCGCAATCCAGTTCTGGTTCCGCGCGCAGGCCAGGCGCAGCCAGTTCCGCCGCCGCCAGACCTCGTCGCGCCTTGCGACTTTTGCGGAAGCCTTTTCCTCGATCGGGTGGGCTGCAACCGCAGCGTTAGCGTTGGCACTTCCCGTGGCGGCTTTGGTGAGCGGGCTGATGACGATCGCTATCATCGCCGCGGCCTGGAAGCTGAGCCCCAAACGGGCGTAAGTGGCGCTTCTCCAGCAACGATGCGCGCAACATCGTGACTGCAACTGCGGACCTGCTCCCTCTCAATCAATATATAGTTCTGATTGCCGTTGCGCGATAAAGTACGACGGTCCCGCAATGCGGTCGCAGGATGGACTGGCCGTGTCACGCTTCGTTTCCGTCATTGCTGCCCTGATTGGCTTTCTGGTTACGCCAGCCGTGGCGCAGGACGGCGCTGCCCGCAGCGAATGCCTGGCGATGGCGCAGTCGCCGCCACGCGCCACGACCGTCAGCTTCCCTCAGGCCGCGGCTGGAAGCGATCAGGTCGCGATCACCTATGGCGGCCATTCCACCTATTTCATCGACACCCCTGCAGGTGTGCGGATCGCAACCGACTATAGCGGCGCCTACCAGACGGGGCGGCTGCCCGACGTCGTCACCATGAACCGGGCGCACTCGTCGCATTACACGCTGTTTCCGGATCGGCGCATTCCGCATGTGCTGCACGGCTGGGGCGACGACGACCAGCCCGCCAAGATTTTCGAGCGGATCGGCGACGTATTGATCCGCAATGTCACGACCGACATCCGCCGCTTCGACGGCGATTACTCGGGCATTGACATGATCAAGGACGGCAACTCGATCTTCATCTTCGAGGTGGCCGGTCTCTGCATTGGCCATCTCGGGCATTTGCATCACCAGCTCGACGATACTCATTTCGCCGCGATCGGCAGGCTCGACATCGTCATGGTTCCGATCGACGGAACCTACACCATGTCGCTGGACGGCATATCCGAGATCACACGGCGATTGCGCGCCGCCGTTGTTCTGCCGATGCACCGCTTTGCGACGCCGCTGGAGGAGTTCATGGATCGGATCGGACGACAGTTCGAGATCGATCGCAGGGATACGCGCACGTTGAAGATTTCCCGCGAGACGTTGCCCACAACGCCGACGGTGATTATTCTCGACGGCGTTTGAGATCAAAGACACCAGAATAACCTGATATCGGGGAGCAACATCCATGGTCGTCAGCACCGCGCCCGCCGCCAAGAGCGGGCTCTATGCCGATCCGCGCGAAGACTGGCTCAGCCAGCACAGCGAAGAGATCATCGAGCCCGCGCGCGTCATCGTCGATCCGCACCACCACCTCTGGGATCGCGGCGGCCTGCGCTACATGATCGAGGAGATAACCGACGATATCGCCTCCGGCCACAACGTCATCGCAACCGTCTATGTCGAGGCACGTTCGATGTACCGCGCCTCGGGCGCCGAAGCGTTTCGCCCGGTCGGCGAGGTCGAGTTCGTCAACGGCGTAGCGGCGATGGCGGCGAGCGGCGGTTACGGCAAGGCCCTGATCTGCGCCGGCATCGTTGGCCACGTCAATCTGCTGCTCGGCGACGGAGCCAAGGCCGTGCTGGAAGCCGAGATAGCCGCCGGTGGCGGCCGGTTTCGCGGCATTCGGCATTCATCGGCCTGGGACGCCGACAAGGACGTTGCGGGGATGTACGCGACGCGGCCCAAACAACTGCTGCTCGATTCCACCTTCCGCAAGGGCTTTGCCTGCCTTGCGCCACTCGGGCTGAGTTTCGATGCCTGGCTGTTCCACCCGCAGCTTGGCGATTTCGTTGACCTTGCCCGCGCCTTCCCGGATACGCGAATCTGCCTTGACCATTGCGGCGGGGTGATCGGCATCGGCAGCTATGCCAACCGCCGCGACGAAATCTTCTCCACATGGAAGGCCTCGATACGGGAAGCCGCGAAATGCCCCAATGTCGTGGTGAAGCTCGGTGGGCTTGCGATGCGATTGCTCGGCTACGATTTTCACGAACGTGAGAGACCGCCGACCTCGGAACAGCTGGCTGCCACGTGGAGGCCCTACATCGAGACCTGCATCGAGGCTTTCGGGGCGGCGCGCTGCATGTTCGAGAGCAATTTCCCGCCCGACAAGGGCCAATGCAGCTATCAGGTGATCTTCAACGCCTTCAAGCGGATTGCCGCGCAATATTCCGAAACCGAGAAAACCGCGCTTTTCTCGGGGACGGCAACAGATTTTTATCGGCTTAACCTCGGCTGATGCGCCAAGCCGCCCTGGAGCGAGATGAGTCTTGTTTGAATCAGCCTTTCCGCGGACACCTCACCTCTCCCCTTGCGGGAGAGGGAGCTCGCTTCCGATGCGGCTTCAGTTCAACCTGATCTCATCACGCCCTATGCCCATTCACCCCGGCGGAACACCGGCACGCGGCGTCCGTCGGCGTGGATACCGTCGACATCGGTTTTGTCCGAGCCGATCATCCAATCGATATGAATGAGGCTCTGGTTGCCGCCCTGGGCCGCGATCTGTTGCGGCGTCAACCTGGCGCCGTCGATGAAGCATTTCGAATAGCACTGGCCGAGCGCGATGTGGGAGGCCGCGTTCTCGTCGAACAGCGTGTTGAAGAACAACAGCCCGCTTCTTGAGATAGGCGAGGAGTGCGGCACCAGTGCTACTTCGCCAAGCCGGCGCGCGCCCTCATCGGTGTCCAGCACCTTGGTCAGCACCTCCTCGCCGCGCGAGGCCTTCGCCTCCACGATGCGCCCCTCCTCGAAGCTGACCGCGATGTTGTCGATCAGCGTGCCCTGATAGGACAGCGGCTTTGAGCTCACGACGTGCCCGGTGACGCGCCGGCAATGCGGCGTGGTGAAGACCTCCTCAGTCGGAATATTGGCGTTGCAGGTGATGCCGTTTTTGGCAACCGAAGCGCCGCCTACCCATTCATGACCGTCGGCAAGGCCAATCGTGAGATCGGTTCCGGGCGCCGAATAATGCAGTGCGGTGAAGCGTTGTCCGTTCAGCCATCGGGTCCGCTCACGCAGGACGGCGTTATGTTCGTCCCACGCGGCGACGGGATTGTCGAGGTCGACGCGCGATGCGGCAAAGATCGCATCCGCAAGCTTTGCAACCGCCACCTCCTCCGTGCAATCGGGAAATACCTGGCGGGCCCAGGACGAACCTGGATAGGCAATGATGTTCCAGTTGGTGTCGAAATTGACGATCTTTTCCAACGCCGGCTGATAGGCCAGTGAATTGGCCTTGTTGGCGCGCGCCACTTTGGCGGGATCCTGACCGGACAGCAGCATCGGATTGTCGCCCACGACGGCAAGGCGAGCAGTGTTTTCCGAAAATGCCTTCGCCATGCCCTCGTAAAGCCAACCGGCCGCACGGTCGTAGCTCGCATCATGCGCGAAGCGGTAGCGCGCCAGCGTCAACTCCTCATCGGAAAGGATCGGCGTCACGATCCCTGCGCCGGCCTTGTAGGCGTGCTCGGCGATCCTGCGCACCAGCGGCAGCGCCACCGCCGGTGCGGTCAACAGCAGATCCTGCCCCTCTTTCAGACGCAGTCCCACCTTCACGGCCACCTCCGCGAGGCGGTCGAGCCTGACCGGATCAATCGAGCTGGACAAATGGCGTTCGTGCACGGTCATGAATGGTCCTTTGGATTGCGTGGTGCCGACCTTAGCACCGTCACGCGCAATCGCGCCATCTTCAAAAAAATGCCGCCCTGCCGGAAACGACAGGGCGGTTGCAATGACTACGGAGAAAAGCGCCGGTTCAGGCGTTCAGCCTGCAGAGCGCGGCGCGGTTACGGAACTGGATACGCCGCGACGTTTCGAGCGCAATGAGCCCCGACTGCACGAACTGGGTGAAGGTTCTGGACACCGTCTCGATCGTCAAACCCAGATAATCGGCAATGTCCTGACGAGACATCGGCAGTTCGATCGCCATGGTGCCGGTGTGGCGGCCCGCCATCTCGAGCAGGAAGCCGGCAACCCGCTCCTCGGCGTTCTTGATCAGCACGAGGGAATGCTGCTGCACACGCTCCAGCTCGCGCGTGATCAAGGTCCAAAGCTGCCTGGCGAAATCCCCTTCGCGCTCGACGCGGGCAAAGACGCTGCTGCGCCGGACCACGAGCACCTGTGCCTCGCCGATAGCCTCCGCCGATGCCAGATGCACCTCACCGCCCTCGATGCCGAACATGTCGCCGGGCAGATAGAAAGCGATCACCTGGCGCCGCCCGTCATCCAGCATGCGGTAGGTCCGCACGGCGCCGGAAGCGACCTGGTAGAGATATTCCGCAGGCTCGCCCTCGCCGTAGATCTCGGCATTGCGGGCAAAACGCATCGGTGCCGCCATCAGGCCCAGCGGACCTTCGGCGAGCGCGGTTGAACGAACCGGAACAGGCGGCCGTATCTGGATCGACGACTTGTGGATCAGGGACTTGGCGGTTTCTGCGGCGGTGAGCATGGCAAAACTCCGGTTTCAATCGTTTCGTGACCGGAAATCTGCCCGTTTAGAAAGGATTCGAAATTCAGGTCGTTCCCCTAAGTATAAGACCGGAGGGCTGCGCAAATATGCAGATATACTGAACTCAGGGTTTATTCGGCGGGGATTTCCGATGGATTCGATGACTCAGCCGGCTCGTCGTCGGAAATTGCCCGCCACGCCGCTCCATCCAGATCATCATATTGGCCGCTTTTCAGCGACCAGAGAAACGCCGTCAGCCCGATCAAGCCCAGCATAAGGGCCAGAGGTACGAGGAAGACCAGGACTTCCATCAGACCGTCTCCTTCGTCTGAACCCGCGCGCGCAGCGCATTCGCCATGACCAGCAGGGAAGAGCCGGACATCGCGGCTGCCGCGATCAAGGGTGTCACCATTCCCGACATCGCGATCGGCACGGCAAGGGCATTGTAGACGACAGCCAGCCAGAGATTTTGCCGCATAAGCCGCAGCGCCTTTCGCGATACCGCGATTGCGGTCGCAACCGGAGCCAGCGGCTCGCCGAGAAACACAGCATCTGCCGCGGCCTGGCTCATGTGCGTGGCCGACACCGGCGATATCGAGGCGTGCGCCGCGGCCAGCGCGGGCGCGTCGTTGAGGCCATCGCCGACCATCAGTACCTTGAAACCCTGGCGCGTGAGTTCGTCGATCCGCGCGATCTTGTCGACCGGCGTCACTCCGGCGCGCCACTCATGAACGCCGAGCGACTGCGCCGCCGCCTCCACCGCCGCCTCGCGATCACCCGACAGCACCTCGACGCCGATGCCCTGCCGATGCAGGTTCGCGACGACCGCGGCAGCATCGGGGCGCAGGCGTTGCCGGACCGCGAAGACATGGCAGGCCGTGCCGTGCCGGAACGCGACTACCGATGCCTCGGGGTCACGGTGGAGAATTTCGTCGGCTTCCTCATCCGCACCGCAATAGGAGGGACGACCGAGCCTGACCTCAACTCCGTCCCACCTTCCGTGCACGCCTTCACCCGGCACCTCCTCGATGCCCGGCAGCGGCGAGCTGGCCTTGGCTGCGCGCGCCAATGCGGCTGCGACGGGATGCTTGCTGGACAATGCAACGCGACCCGCCAGTTGGAAAACATCGGCAGGAATGCCGGCGGCGTTGGCGACATCCAGCTCCGGCAAGGTCAGCGTGCCCGTCTTGTCGAAGATGACACGGTCGACCTCCGCAAGGCGCTCGATCGCATCGCCCGCATTGAGCAGCACGCCGGAAGAGAACAGCGTACCCGATGAGACCGTCTGCACGGCGGGAATGGCAAGACCAAGCGCGCAGGGACAGGTGATGATGAGAACCGCGATCGCCGTGACGATCGAATCATGAAGGCTCGCGCCCAGAGCAAGCCAACCCAACATGGTCAAAAGCGCGGTCGCATGAACGACCGGTGCATAAAGGCGGGCCGCGCGCTCGGCCAGACGAAGATAGCGCGAGCGCGCCTGCAGGGCGTTTTCGAGCAGGCG
>Ga0306920_100007801_pt1 | contig 14136 bp, 12 predicted proteins | sample flu12Cox44000170_FD_204666 | JGI IMG/M metagenome (GOLD analysis project Ga0306920, IMG submission 204666) | Lab enrichment of tropical soil microbial communities from Luquillo Experimental Forest, Puerto Rico - flux4day.12C.oxic.44.000.170 (v2)... | ecosystem: Environmental > Terrestrial >...
CGCCCCTCGTGCTCGACCTTCAGCTCCTCCCAGCGCGAGCGCACCGCGCCGGCCGACCGCACCGCCTCGTCGCCGAACACGTGCGGGTGGCGCCGGACGAGCTTGGCGTGGACCCCGCGGATCACCTGCTCGAGGTCGCCGCGGCCGCGCTCCTGCACGAGGAGCGCGAGAAAGACGCACTGGAAGAGCAGGTCACCGAGCTCATCGACCAGCTTGGCGTCGTCGGCCGCCATCGCGGCGTCGGCGACCTCGTAGGCCTCCTCGACCGTGTGCGGCACGATCGTGCGCTCCGTCTGCTCGCGATCCCAGGGACAGTCACGCCGCAGACGCTCGGTCAGCTCTTGTAGCTCGACGAGCGCGCCTGCGAGGGACACGCCAGGAACTTACCGGGCGTCAGCCGGTGGTGGTGGCGTTCGTCGTCGTGACGGTGCAGGGATCCGGGCTCGGCTGGTAGCCGGTCTGGTACTTGACCTTCCCGGAGCAGTAATCCTTCTGCAGCTTCGTCGCGAAGTCCTGGACGGCCGTCTGCTTCTGCGACTGCTCCAGGGTCTGCCTGATCGTCGCTGCGACCTTGCTCTCGGGCGTCAAGGCGGCCGGCTTGATCCCCGAGGTCGGCTCGATCACGAACCAGCCGTACTGCGCGTTGTGAATCGGCGCGTGCACCTTGTTCGTCGGTGCCGAGAAGAGCACCTTGTCGAACTCGGCGACGGTCTGCCCCTTGGTGAAGTTGCCCTGGCCGCAGGTCTGCTTCGAGCTCGGGTCGAGCGAGTACTTCTTCGCGAGCGTGCACCACGTCTTGAGCGTGCCGCTCTGCAGCTGGTTGTAGAGCTGGTTGGCGGTCCCCTTCGACTTGACGAGGATGTAGCGGACGTCGCGCGACTGCGCCTTCGAGTAGTCCTGCTGGTGCTGCTGGTAGTAGGTGTGCACGTCGGAGTCGGAGACCTTGACGGCCGACGTCGCCTTGTTCTCGAGCGCCGTCTGGATCAGCTGGAGCTTGATCTCCTGCCGGACCTGGGCCTCGGTCAGGTTCTGCTTCTTGAGCTGAGCCAGGTAGGCCTTCTGGCTGCCCTTGAAGTACTGCTTCTTGATCTCGTTCAGCCTGTTCGTGATCTGCTGGTCGGTGACCGTGATGCCCTCGGCGGCGGCTTTCTGCTCCTCCTCGGCCTGCTGGACGAGCAGGTTCACCACCTGGCTCCTGACCGTCTGGAAGGCGGTCGTCCCCTGCTTCGGGAAGCTGCGGCCGTTCAGGGCGAACGCCCGCTTGGCCTGGACCATCATTGCGGCGAACTGCGCCTGCGTGATGTGCTGGTTGCCGACCACGGCAACATCGCTGCCCGACAACGAGGCGCCGGAACTGCCGCCGCAGGCAGCGAGCAGCGCCGCACCGGCGAGCAGGAACGAGAGTCGAAGAATGTGCTTCTGCATAGAAAAGCGCCGCACTAGGCCGCTCGGCGCGCCGCCAGCATAGCATCGACTAAATCGAGCGCCGCCTTGAATTCACCGTGCCTTAATGACACTTCACGGGCTCCTGACGAATAGACGGCGGTGTCGATCAGGCCGCGCAATTCGCGCAATTCCGCCGATCCCATGACGACTGGACCGACCGAGGCGCGACCGCCGCGAAAGACGAGATAGTCGGCTCCGAGTCGCGCTAGTTTCAGCTTCGCCTCCTGGATCGCGAACAGGTTGGCCACGGGCTCCGGCACAGGGCCGTACCGGTCCTCCGTGCCGACGCGTAGCTCGTGGAGATCGTCCTCCGACTCGCTGAGCGCGATCCGACGGTGCAGGTCGATCTTCAGCGCCTCGGCGGCGATGTACGCGGCCGGGACATACGCATCCACGCGCACGTCGACCCGCACGGGGCGCGCGGCGACGCGCCGCTGGCCGCTCAGCTCGGCGACGGCCTCGTGCAGCATCTCGACGTACAGCTCGAACCCGAGCGCCGCGACGTGCCCGGACTGTTCGGCGCCGAGCAGATCGCCTGCCCCACGGATCTCGAGGTCGCGCATCGCGATCGCGAAACCCGCCCCGAGCTCCGTGTGGTCGGCGAGGGTCGCAAGCCGTGCCCGCGACTCCGGCGTCAGCTCCGCCTGGTCGGGGTAGAAGAGGTACGCGTGGGCGAGCACGTCGCTGCGGCCGACGCGCCCGCGGATCTGATAGAGCTGGGCGAGCCCGAGCAGATCGGCGCGCTCCACGACCAGGGTGTTCGCCTGGGGGATGTCGAGCCCCGACTCGATGATCGTGGTGGAGACGAGGACGTCGGCGTCGCCCGCCAGGAACGTGAGCATCTTGTCCTCGAGCTCTCGCTCCCGCGTCTGCCCGTGCGCGACCAGGAAGCGAAGGCCCGGGCAGAGCTGCCGGAGCTTCTCGGCCGCCTCGTCGATCGTCTCGACGCGGTTGTGCAGGTAAAAGGCCTGCCCGTTCCGGCTCACCTCGCGCTCGAGCGCCTGCTTGATCAGCTCCTCGTCGATCTCGCCGACGTACGTACGGATCGGCCGCCGCCCCTCGGGCGGCGTCTCGATCACCGAGATGTCGCGCAGGCCGGACAGCGACATGTGGAGTGTCCGCGGGATCGGCGTCGCCGAGAGGGCGAGGACGTCGACCTCCAGCCGGAGCGAGCGCAGCAGCTCCTTCTGGGCGACCCCGAAGCGCTGCTCCTCGTCGACGATCACGAGCCCGAGCTCCTTCGGGATCACGTCCCGTGAGAGCACGCGGTGCGTGCCGATCAGGATCTCGACCTTCCCGTCGGCGAACTCTGCGAGCACGCGCTTCACGTCGGCCGGCTTGCGGAACCGCGACACCATCTCGACGCGCACGGGGAAGTCGCGGTACCGCGACCGGAACGTGTTCCAGTGCTGCTGTGCCAGCACGGTGGTCGGGGCGAGCATCAGCACCTGCTTGCCCGAGACGGCCACGGCGAACGCCGCGCGAAGAGCGACCTCCGTCTTCCCGAATCCAACGTCGCCGCAGACCAGGCGGTCCATGGGGCGCGGCGCCTCCAGATCCTCCTTGACGGCCTCGATCGCGGTTCGCTGGTCCTCCGTCTCGCGATACGGGAACTCCGCCTCGAGCTGCTCCACCCACTCGTTCTCGACGTCGTAGGCAACCCCGGGCTGCGTCTGCCGCTGTGCGTACAGCTGCAGCAGGTCGCCGGCCAGCTCGCGCAGATGCTCGCGTGCACGCGACTTGAGGTTGTCCCAGGCCTTGCCTCCGAGCTTCGACAGCGCCGGCGCGCGCGCATCGGCGCCGATATAGCGGCTGACCTTCCCGATCTGCTCGTGCGGGACGTAGACGCGGTCGTCGCCGCGGAACGCGAGCAGGAGGTAGTCGCGCGTGACCCCCGCCACCTCCTTCGTCTCGAAGCCGAGCAGCTGGGCGACGCCGTGGTCCTCGTGCACCACGTAGTCACGCGTGCGGAGATCGGAGAAGCTCTGCAGAGCCCGCCCCGGAGCGGCGGTCGCCCGCGGCGGGCGCTTGCGGAACACCTGCGTGTCGGGGAGCAGCGCGACACCGAGATCGCGCCACACGAACCCGCGACGCGCGGGTGACACGGCGAACGTCAGGCCGGCGGGACCGTCGCCCGCCTCGAGCATCGCTGCCGACACACGCCGTAGGAGCTGCTGCTGGCGCAGTGCCTCGCCGCGATGCGGGAACGTCACGACGACGTCGAGCTCCTGGCGCAGGAGACCGCCGAGCTCGTTCTCGGCCTCCGAGAGGCCGCGTGCCGCGAGGGCCGGCCGCTGCGCATCGAAGCTGAAGCGCTGCGCCTGCGGCAGCGCGCTCAACTCGGCCGCACCGCCGAGCTCGACCGGCGCGAGGCCCTCCTCCGCCCACACCGCCCGCACCTCGTCGAGCTGCCACACGATGTCCGGCGGCGCGGCGAGCGGTTGCACCAGGTCGTCCGGGACCGGTGCCGGCGTCTCACCGTCCTCCGGGCCGAGATCGATCTCGACGCTCTCGCGACGACGTTCCGCCGCCGGATAGACGACCGCCTCGTCGACCTGACGAAGCGCGCGCTGCGTGAAGGGCGAGAAGACGCGAACCTGTTCGACCTCGTTGCCGAAGAGCTCGATACGGAGCGGCTCGCGGCCGGTCGTCCCGAACACGTCGACGAGCCCGCCGCGGACCGCGAACTGACCGCGCTCCTCCACCCGTTCGACGCGCTCGTAGCCGGCCGACGACAGGTGCTCGGCGAGCGCGTCGAGGCCGGGCTCGTCGCCGCGCGCAACGCGCAGCGGCGCCGGTCGGGCGGCGACCGGCGGAAGACCTTCCGCGACTGCGGCGGCCGACGCGCACACCAGTCCACCCCGCTCGAGGACCTCGAGTGCGCGGGCGCGTTCGCCGACGAGGTGCGGCGGCGGCTCGAGGCCTGATCCGAAATGGACGCCGCGGGACGGAAACAGCGCGACGGCGTCCTCGCCGAGGAACCAGCCCGCCGCTTCGGCAGCGTCGCGCGCATCGGCGTCCTCGGGAAGCAGCACCACGAGGCCGCGGCCGAGCTCGGCGTGGAGCCCGGCGAGCATGAACGGCAGGATCGACTCCGATACGCGTGCGCGGTCTGGGAACGCGGCGGCGAAGTCCTGGAAGCGGGCCTCGCCCCGCAGCCGCTCGACGAGCCCTGAGAGGAGGGTGGGCGCGACGGTCGTCAATTCACCTGCCGCTGCGCAGCCTCGAGGCCTTCGGCGTCGAGCGCCTCGACGGCGTCGGCCGCTCGACTGACGATCGCCCCGGCGTCGTCGTGCGGGGCGAAGTCGGACAGAACCCAGTCGGCGAGCGGGCGGGGATCGCCGCGTTCCGGCCTCCCCACGCCGACCCGCAGCCGCAGGAAGTCTGGGCCTCCGAGCCCCGATGCGACCGAGCGAAGCCCGTTGTGGCCGGCGAGACCGCCGCCGCGGCGAAGCTGGAGCCGCCCGGTGGCGAGGTCGCTCTCGTCGTGGACGACGAGGACCGCGTCGCGATCGACCTTGAAGAACCGTGCGGCGGCCTGCACGGAGCGCCCGGAGTCGTTCATGTACGTCTCGGGCTTGAGCAGAGCGACCTTGTGACCGTCGATGCGGACCTCGGCCAGCCTGCCCGAGAACTTCGAGCGCCACTGGCCGCCGTGGCGCCGCGCGAGCTCGTCGACCACGAGCCAGCCGACGTTGTGCCGGTTCTTCGCGTAGTCGGGGCCGGGGTTGCCGAGGCCGGCGACGAGCAGGTCGAGCGAGGTGCCGTGCCGGCGCGGCCAGAGCCGCATCCCCGATCAGCCTTCGGCTTCGCCGTCGCCTTCGGCGGCGGCAGGCTCAGCTTCGGCGGCCGGTTCTGTCGGAGCAGCCGCCTCTTCGCCCTCGACGGCCTCCTCGACCTCGGGCTCCTCGACGCGAGTCGCGTGGGTGACGCTCGCGATCACGGTCTCGGTGTCGTCGAGCAGCGTGACGCCCTCGGGCACCTGGAGCGAGTCGAGTCGGGCCGAGTCGCCGATCCCGAGCGCCGAGATGTCGAGGTCGAGGTGCTCCGGTACCTCCATCGGCAGCGCCTCCACGTTGACCTCGATCGTGACCTGCGAGAGGACACCGCCCTCCTTCACACCGGCGGCGTCGCCGACGAGTGAGACGGGCACAGTCGCATGGATCGGCTGGTCGAGCCTGACTTCCTGCAGGTCGACGTGCGTGATCACTCCGCGAACCAGGTCGCGCTGGAACTCCTTGAGGACCGACGGATGCACCTTGCTGCCGGCGTCGTCCACGACGACGTCGAGCACCGCGTTCAGCCCGCCCGCGGTGGTCAGCGCCGCCCGGAGGGCGCGCTCAGGGATGCTGATCGCAACCGGCCGCTCACGGCCGTAGAGGATCCCCGGGACGAGTCCGCGCTTGCGCAGACGGCGCGACTCGGCAGAGCCGAGCACGTCCCTGTGCGTGACCAGCAGCTGATGGCGCTCGGAAGGCACGGCCGAGCAGTTTAGCTTGGGGAGAGCACCTACGGTTCTCTCCCCAAGGCCCCTCTCTCCCTCCGCGCACCTGCTCGCAACGCGCTCTTGGCCTCCCGCCGAGCAGAGCCCGGCTCCGGCCGCATTGGTTGAGCGTCCGATCGACGGTGCTCGAACCGCCAGGGTCCGGACAGCCGACGAGACCGAAGCCGAGCTTGGCTCGGCGAGAGTCAAACACGTGATGGGCTGTCTGGCGAAAAAGGGAGAGAGGGGCTTCGGGGGGAGAACCGCAGGTTCTTCCCCCGAATCAAAAGAGCTGGTTCTCGCCGCCGAAGATCGCGCTCACCGAGTCGTCGGCGAACACGTTCATGATCGTCTCGGCGAGGAGCGGCGCGACCGTGAGCACCATCAGGTTTTCGGGTTTCGCGATCGGGTCGATCGGGACCGTGTCGGTGACCACGATCCCGGCGATCTCGGCCTCGGCGAAGCGCTCGAGCGCATTGCCGCAGAACAAGCCGTGTGTCGCGAACACCCAGACATCCTCGACCCCGTGAGCCTTGAGGGCCTTGACGTTCGCGAGGAGCGTGCCCCCGGTCATGATCACGTCGTCGCCGAGCACGGCCTTCTTGCCGCGTACGCGGCCGGTGATCTCGGTCACCTCGGCGACGTCGTGAGCCGGACGCGTCTTGTGCATCAGGGCGAAGTCGGCGTCGAGCATCTCCGCGAACCGCACCGCCATCTTCGCCCGCCCTGCGTCCGGCGACACGGAGACCACGCCGTCTCCGGTCAGGCCGAGATCGCGAAAGTGGCGCGCGAACAGCGGCAGCGCCGTCATGTGGTCGACGGGGATCGTGAAGAACCCCTGGATCTGACCCGCGTGCAGGTCCATCGTGAGCACGCGATCGGCGCCGGCGAGCTGGAGCATGTCGGCGATCAGGCGCGCCGAGATCGGCTCGCGCGGCTTGGCCTTGCGATCCTGCCGCGCGTACGGGAACAGTGGGATCACGGCGGTGATGCGCTTCGCCGACGCGAGCTTCGCGGCCTGGATCATGAAAACGAGCTCCATCACGTTCCGGTCGACCGGGGCCGAGCCCGTCTGCACGAGGAAGACGTCCGCACCGCGGATCGACTCGTCGAACCGGCAGTAGGTCTCGCCGTTGGCGAAGGTGCCGAGATCGATCTCACCGAGCTCGACGCCGAGCTGCTCGGCGATGCGCTCCGCCAGCGTCAGGTGCGAGCGGCCGCTGAACACCATCAGCCGCTTCTGCGGACCGCGTTCGATCCAGTGACCGGGTGCAGCCTGCGTCACGGGCTCGAGCGCCTCGAACCCGGGCAGTGCGAGCTCACTCGTCGCGCTGCTGCCGTGCTGCATACCCCTCCTTGTTCTCCTGGTGTGGCCGCGCGATCGCGAGCGCGCCAGGCGGAACGTCCTTCGTGATCACCGAACCGGCCGCAATCCATGCGCCGTCACCGACCTCCACGGGAGCGATGAACCCATTGTGGATCGCGGTTCTGACGTTGCTGCCGATCATCGTTCGCTTCTTCGGCTCACCGGGGCGGTGGCTGTAGTTCGCCGTGATGTTGCCGGCGCCGATATTGGTGTTCTCGCCGACGTCGGCGTCGCCGATGTACGACAGATGAGGGACCTTGGTGCGGTCTCCGATGCGGGAGTTCTTGATCTCCACGTAGGTGCCTGCCTTCGAGGACTCGCCGAGGCTCGTTCCGGGGCGAAGGTAACAGAAGGGCCCGACGATCGCGCGCTTCCCGATCTCGGCATCGACGGCGACCGTGTGTGCGTGGATGTCGGCGCCCTCGCCGATCCGCGTTCGACCGCGGAGCACGGTGAACGGGTTGATCGTCACGTCCTCGGCGATCTCGACGGTCGGGTCGATCCAGGTTGAAGCCGGGTCGACGATCGTCACCCCGGCGAGCATGTGCTGCTCGTTGATCCGGTCGCGAAGGATGGCGGCGGCGATCGCAAGCTCGACCCGTGTGTTCACGCCCTCGGTCTCGTCGGGATCGGGCGACACGTGCGCGGCGACATGCGCCCCGCCCTCGACGAGCACGGCGATCGCGTCGGTCAGGTAGAGCTCGCCCTGGACGTTTTTCGGCTGCAACTGCTCGAGGGCGGGCCAGAGCGCATCGGACCGGAAGGCGTAGATCGACGAGTTGATCTCAGAGATCGCGAGCTCGTCGGACGTCGCGTCCGTTCCCTCGACGATGCGGACGACGGATCCCGAGTCGTCGCGGACGATTCGACCGTAGCGACGCGGGTCGGCCGGCATCGCAGTCAGGATCGTCGCCGCGGCCTGCTCGGCCCGGTGGGTCTCGAGCAGCGCGCGGAGGAGCTCGGGGGTGAGGAGCGGCGTGTCGCCCGACAGCACGAGCACGTCGCCCGAGTATCCGGCGAGCGCCGGCCGGGCCGAGCGAGCGGCGTCGCCGGTCCCGAGCGGCTCCTCCTGCACGGCAATTGCTACTTGCTCGCCGTCGAACTCGTCGCGTCCGGACGGCGAGGCGACGACTACGACCGGCGCCGCGCCGGTCGCCAGCGCGCTGCCGATCACCCAATCGACGAGCCGGCGTCCGAGGATCGGGTGGAAGTGCTTCGGCACGGCAGACCGCATCCGGGTGCCGAGGCCTCCGGCCATGATCAGGGCTGCGAGCGGCGGATCGGCCATGACGTCGTCGCCTCAGCGAGATGGCTGGGGCGCCAGGATTCGAACCTGGGATCGCGGGACCAAAACCCGCTGCCTTACCGCTTGGCTACGCCCCACTGCGACCCGAGTATAAGTGCGGCCCTCGCCCGGGCTCAGCGGCGATCCGTGAACAGGACGAAGAGCGCGATCACCGCGAGCAGCGCGACGACCGCGATCGCCACGGCCTTGACGAGGCCGAGCGCGAGCGGCACGCAGAGGACGATCAACTGGGAGGCGGCCAGGATCCAGCTGACCTCGCGGACGACGTCCGACCGGCTCGAGCGTCCCGCGAACCACCAGAACCCGCCTGCGACGAGCGCGAACAGGACTGCCTCCCACCAGCCGAGGACGCCAACCAGGTACAGGATCCCCTCGACGGCCGCGAGGCCCAGTGTGATGCGGAGGCGACGCAACCGGAGCCAGCGGCCCGGCCTCGTGGACCCGTGCTCGATCGCGTACGTCATCTCGATCCAAGCTACCAGGCAGGGCCGGCCACGCACGTGCGACCGAGCCGGCTCAGCGCGGCACAGGCGAGCTCGGCTGCAGCCCTCTCCTCGAACAGCCCGTACACGACCGGTCCGGCACCGCTGACGTCGGCGCGAAACGCGCCTTCGGCCAGGAGCGCGGCGGCGTGCGCCGAACGAGCGAGGTCGTTCGGCGGCAGCCCGGCGAGATCGCGCGGGACGCGAATGTGTGCAAGCGCAAGGCGGAAGGCGTCCACGCGCGCGGCGTATCCCTCGGCGCCGCCGCGGGCGTCGAACGCCTCGTAGACGGCGCGCGTCGACGTCTTCGCCGTTCCGTCGGGAAGCAGCAAGCAGGCGACGAACCCTTGCGGGAGCACGGCGGGCTCGAGCGTCGCGCCGACGCCGCTCGCGAGCTGTGGCCCGGTGCGCAGGAAGAAGGGCACGTCCGCACCGACGGACGCGGCGAGCTCGTGCAGCCTCTGATCGTCGACCGGAGTCTCGAGCTGAGCACTCGCGAGGCGAAGCGCGGTGGCGGCGTCGGAGCTCCCGCCGCCGAGCCCCGCGGCTACCGGGATGTGCTTGTCGATCACCACGCGCCAACCGTGCGGAGCGTCCAGTACAGCCAGCGCCCTGCGGACGAGGGTGTCGTCGGGGAACCCGTCGACCGTGGTCGATTCGGCCGGCTCGACGACGATCTCGTCGACGAGGTCGAGCCGCTGGAGCAGAGTGAGCACCTCGTGCATCCCGTCGGCTCGCCGCGGACCGACGACGAGGGCCAGGTTCAGCTTGGCGTGCGCAGGGCCTCTCACCCGGGGATCTCCGCCAGCGCCACGAATTCGGCCGGCTCGAGCTCCTCGGCGCGCACGCCGGCAGACCGGCCGATCGCCGCGAGCCTCGCTACGGCGTCCTCGCGCGCGCAGAGCCCAGCCAGGGCGAGCGCGTTCGCGAGCGTCTTACGACGATGTGAAAACGCCGCCTGGACGAGCCGCTTCACCTGCGGGCTCGCGGCGGGAGCCACGCGACGGAACGCCACCAGGGCGGAGTCGACGTTCGGCCGTGGCCGGAACACCTCGCGCGAGACCGGATGGAAGCCCGTCCGCTCCGCTGCGAGCCGAACGAGGACGGAGACCGCCCCGTACGCCTTCGTCGAGGGCTCCGCGAAGAAGCGGTCCGCGACTTCGCGTTGCACCATCACGCACCAGGCACCGATCCCGTCGAGCTCGAGGCTCTCGACCACGAGCGGAGTGGCGACGTTGTACGGCAGGTTCGAGACGAGCTTATGCGGCGTCGGGTCGAACGCGGACAGATCGAGCGCGAGCGCATCGCCCCAGTGAACGCGCGTCCTCGGAATGCCGCCGAGCTCCCGTTCCAGCCGCCGGTCGACCTCGACTGCGTGAACGAACGCAACGCGTTCGGCCAGGAAGCGCGTCAGCACGCCGAGCCCGGGACCGATCTCGAGCACGACGTCGTCCTGTTCGAGCGCCGCGAGCCGACCGATCACGCCGAGGGTGTTCGGGTCGGTCAGGAAATGCTGGCCGAGTGCCTTTCGCGGCCGGACGCTCACAGCCCGAAGACCGAGTCGGCGTTCGCGTCGATCTGCGCCGCCAGCGCCGAGAGCTGTGTGCCACGCGCAGCCGCCAGCGCCTCGTACGTGTGGACGACGAAGGCCGGCTCGTTGCGCCGGCCGCGGACGGCCTGCGGCGCCAGGTACGGGCTGTCGGTCTCGGCGAGCAGTCGGTCGGCGCGCACGGCGCGGGCGGCGGCCCGCAGCTCGTAGGCGTTCTTGAAGGTGACGTTCCCGGCGAACGAGACGTACCAGCCGCGGCTCGTGGCTTCTGCGAGGAGCGGAGGCGACGAGAAGCAGTGGAGAACGACGTCGCCCTCGTGCGTGGTGAGGAGCTCCAGCGTCTCGTCGTCGGCGTCGCGCGTGTGGATGACGACCGGCTTCCCGGTGTCGGCGGCGAGCGCGAGCTGCGCCTCGAACAGCCGGCGCTGGGCCTCCCGCGGCGCGTAGTCGCGGAAGTGGTCGAGGCCGGTCTCGCCGACGGCCACGGCCTTGGGGTGCGCGAGCAGTACACGCAGCCGCTCGACGTCCTCCGGGCCCGCCGAGCCGGCTTCGTGCGGGTGGATGCCGAGCGCGGCGTAGACGCCTTCCTCCGCGTCGGCCAGCGCCAGCGCGGCCTTCGCGCCGGCAACCGTCGTCGCGACCACGACAACCCGGGCGACACCCACCGACCGCGCGCGGGCGAGCACCTCCGACGCGTCCTCGCCGAGGTGCGCGTGGGTGTCGATCACCCGTCGTCGACGCCGGCGGCCATCCGGTGCAGCTCCTCCTCGACGACCGACTCGTCGAGCTTGCGGAAGAGCGGACTCGGTTCGGCGAGGGGCTGGCCGGGCCTGAGCGAGCTCGGCTCCCAGCGGCCGACCCAGCTCGCGTAGTCGCCGGTGAGCACCTCGTGCGTGCGCCCGCCTTCCTCGGGCACCTCGCGGAACTCGAGCGGGCCGGCCAGAAGACCGACGTTGCCGAGGAGCTCGTGCACGACCTGCGACGTATGAGGCAGAAACGGGGTGAACATCGTCTTGAGACTGTCCACCGCGCGAAGCGCGACGAAGAGCACGGTCCCGGCGCGCTGCCGGTCGGTCTTGACGAGCGCCCAAGGCGCCTGCTCCGAGAGGTACTGGTTGACGTGAGACGCCAGCCGCATCGCCTCGGCGAGCCCGGCGCGGAAACGGCCGTGCTCGATGTGATCGCCGATCGTCGCGAAGCCGCCGTCGATCACCTCGAGCACGACCCCGTCAGCCGGCTCGAGCTGACCCGGGTCGGGCACCGCCCCGAAGTTTCGGTAGGCGTTCGTGAGCGTCCGGTTGACGAGATTGCCCCAGTTGGCGAGGAGCTCGTCGTTGTTGCGACGAACGAACTCGGCCCACGTGAAGTCGGTGTCCTGTGTCTCGGGACCCGCGGCGATCAGGTAGTAGCGAAGCGGATCGGGGTCGTAGCGGTCGAGGAAGTCGCCGACGTAGATCGAGTGCTGCCGGCTCGTCGAGAACTGCTTCCCCTCCATCGTCAGGAACTCGGACGCGATCACGTTGTCCGGCAGCTCGAGCGGCGCGATCCCCGCGCCGTACTCACCGCCGGTGCCGTAGCCCAGCAGCATCGCGGGCCAGATCACCGTGTGGAAGACGACGTTGTCCTTCCCCTGGAAGTAGGCGTGCTCGGCGTCTTCGTTCTGCCACCAGCTCCGCCACGCGTCTGGGTCGCCGGTCAAGGACGCCCATTCGATGCTCGCCGAGAGGTAGCCGATCACGGCGTCGAACCAGACGTAGATCCGCTTGTTCGAGTCCTCGGCGTAGCCCGGGATCGGGATCCGCACGCCCCAGTCCAGGTCACGCGTGATCGGACGCGGCCGGATCTCGTCGAGCAATCCCAGGGAGAAGTTGCGGACGTTCGGGCGCCACTCGTCGTGCCCCCGGATCCAGGTGCGGAGCGCGTCGGCGAACCGCGGCAGATCGAGGAACAGATGATTCGTCTCCCGAAACTCTGGAACCGACCCGTCGACCTTCGAGCGCGGATTGATCAGATCGATGGGGTCGAGTTGGTTCCCGCAGTTGTCGCACTGGTCGCCGCGTGCCTCTGGATAACCGCAGATCGGACAGGTTCCTTCGATGTACCGGTCAGGGAGCGTGTGACCGGTCGTGGTCGAGAACGAGACGAGCATCGATCGTTCGATGATCGCCCCGTGCTCGTACAGCGTCCGGAAGAGGTCCTGGGTCACGCGCTCGTGGTTGAGCGTGGTGGTGCGCGAGAAAAGGTCGTACGAGAGGCCGAGGCGCCGGAAGTCCTCGCGGAACGAGCGGTTGTAGAAGTCCGCGACGTCAGCGTAGGACCTCCCCTCGCGATCGGCGGCCACCATCACCGGCGTGCCGTGCTCGTCCGTCCCGCTGACCATGAGGACGTCGTTCCCCTTGAGGCGGTGGTAACGCGCGAAGGCGTCGGACGGAACGCCGAACCCCGCGACGTGCCCAAGGTGACGGTGACCCGCCGCATACGGCCACGCAGGCGCGACCAGGACCTTCTTCCTCTCTGACACTGGCGGCAATCATACGAACGGGTCTGCGCCGGTCTGCGCGGCGCAGGGCGATCAGAGCGAAGGCGAGCACGGTGAGCAGCAGGGCCGTCGCGACGACGGGCTCAGCGGGCCCCAGGTGGCCGGCGCCGGGGCGGGAACCAGGCACCGCGCGACCGTCGGGCCGGTGCTGCGGGCTGGGAGCGAGGGCCAACGGACGCCTCGCGTCGGCAGCGGCGGGGACGGTCGCCTGCGGCACCGTCGTCCGCCTCGCGCGCGCGGGTCGGCGGGCGGCCGAGACCGACGGCAGCGCGGAAGGATGCGGCGCACGGGTCGCCGCGGCAACGCGAGCTCGCACGGGATGCGACTCGCTCGTTCCCGAAGGCCCACCTGCCTGCGCCGCGCGGAGCACCCGTGACCCGTGCTCCGGCGCCATGCGCGTGCTACTCGGCGCTTGCCGCGGGACGACCGCGGAGTGGACAACCGCACGAGGGCGGCTCGGCGTCGCGGCCCTCGTGCCGACCGGCGCAGCAACGCGCGGCCGTGCGACGGCGCGTGGGCTCACCACGGGGGCTGTCGCCGATACCTCGGTCGGCCCTGCCGCACGAACGGGGTCGGCGACGACCGCCGGTGCCGGCGCGGGAGCAGTCGGCGCCGCCGAGGCGACCGGAGCGATGGGAGGGGCAGGAACGTCGCCGGTCGTCGGGTCGGGCTCCGTAACCGGAGGCGGGGCGGACGACGGAACGGCCGCCGGCGGCGCAGGCGGCAGCCGCTGCGGCAAGAACCCGACCGGATCGAGGTAGCCCTGCTCGTCGGCGGCAACCCGGACGCCGAGATGCACGTAGGGCTGGGCAACCTCGGGATCGCCGCTCGGCCCGATCGTCCCCACGGGGTCCCCTTCGGCGACGACGGCCCCGGTCGTGACGAGCAGCGTGCCGAGATGGGTCAGTGTGACGGCGTACCCGTCGGTGAGGATGGTGACGCTCTTGCCGGAGGAAGGGACGGTC
>Ga0306920_100007803_pt1 | contig 14133 bp, 17 predicted proteins | sample flu12Cox44000170_FD_204666 | JGI IMG/M metagenome (GOLD analysis project Ga0306920, IMG submission 204666) | Lab enrichment of tropical soil microbial communities from Luquillo Experimental Forest, Puerto Rico - flux4day.12C.oxic.44.000.170 (v2)... | ecosystem: Environmental > Terrestrial >...
GATGTCCCCCGGCGTCTTGGCGGGAACAAAAAATGCCGACCAGGAAGAGACCTCCACGCCCGCAACGCCGGCCTCCGTCATGGTCGGCAGATCAGGCGCGACTGAGAGCCGTTTGGCGCTGGCCACCGCCAGACCGCGCAGTTGGCCTTGGCGCACCAACGGCAGGCTCGACGCCGTGAAGTTGATCATGGCGTCGATGCGGCCGGGGATGACGTCGTTGAAGGCCGGTCCCGCCCCGCGATAGGGCACGTGGGTCATCTCGATGCCGGCTTGGCGCTTGAACAGTTCGCCGGCGAGATGGAGCGACGTGCCGTGGCCCGAGGATGCATAGCTGAGCGTCTTCACCTTCGCATAGGCGATGAACTCCTTGACCGAGTGCGCCGGCGAGGAATTCGGCACGACCATCATGAGGGGGTAGAGGCCGATCAGCGTGACGGGCGCGAAGTCGGCGACCGGGTCGTAACCGAGCGAGGAATAAAGATAGCGATTGGTCGCATGGGGGAACGTGGCGATGTAGATGGTGTAGCCGTCGGGGTCGGAGCGCGCGACGAATTCGCCTGCGATGTTGCCGCTCGCTCCGCTCTTGTTCTCGACCACGACCTGCTGGCCCCAAATCTCCGACAGCCGGGCGGCGACGATGCGAGCGGTCGCGTCGATTCCGCCGCCCGCCGCGAGCGGGCAGATGATGCGCACCACCTGGCTGGGCCAGCCCTGCGCACGCGCGGCGAGCGGGCGCACGGCCGTGGCGCCGCCGAGAAGCGCTATGAAGTCGCGCCGTCGCAATTGATGACGCAGCATCAGCTTTCCCCGCGGACGCCGGACCGCTGACGGAAAGTCGTATGAGACGAAGACTAGCAAAATTCGGGGCGGTCCGTCTGCGCTTTGGCGCCCGTCACGGCGGTTCGCCGGGGGCATGGCGGCACTTGCAAAGGTGAAATATCGTGTCCGAACGGATGAAACTGCGGCGAGCGACACTACGTATTGTTACTGACGGAGAATTGAGATGGGCCTGGTCGAATTGATCGTGACCGTCTGCGCATTGTCGCTCCCTGCACAGTGCGAAGATCAGCATCTTTCGTTCGCGGCCGGCATGTCGCTCAATCAGTGCGTCATGAATGCGCAGCCCTACATCGCGCAGTGGATCAACGAGCATCCAAAGTGGGTCGCCGTGCGCTGGCGGTGCGACTATGGCGGCTCCGAGGAGAAGGGCTAATTCGTCGTTGCAGGCCGCGAGGGCGGACCCCCCCGGCGTGGGAGACAAGCGCAAGCGATGATGCGGATCAACGCCGACTTCACCAAGCGCGCCTCGGTCCATGCCGGAACATCGGACTGGGTGCGGTCGCCAATGCCGGGTGTCGAGCGCAGAATGCTCGACCGGGTCGGCGACGAGGTCGCGCGCGCAACGTCCATCGTTCGATACGCGCCGGGCACCGCCTTCTCGCCGCACACGCATCTCGGCGGCGAAGAATTCCTCGTTCTCGAGGGAATCTTTCAGGACGAGCGCGGCGACTATCCGGCGGGCAGCTACGTCCGAAATCCGCCGACCTCGCGCCATACGCCTGGTTCGCAGGCGGGCTGCACGATCTTCGTGAAGCTCCTTCAGTTCGATCCCGCCGACCGCTCGCACGTCAACATCGACACCAGGCTCGTCGACGCCGTGGCGCCGGCGGGACGGCGGGGTGTGAGGCTCATCCCCCTGTTCAACGATGGTCGGGAAGACGTGCGCATCGAGCAATGGCAGGCAGACGCGGGCGTCGTGCTCGACGTTCCCGGCGGTTTCGAAGCGCTCGTGCTGGCGGGAAGTTTCGAAGAAGGCGGCGAGACGTTCGCTCGGCACTCCTGGCTGAGACTGCCAAAAGCGTCCCGCCTGACCGCCGTCGCCGGCGCCGCGGGCGCGCGGCTGTGGATCAAGACCGGGCATCTGCAGCACGTCCTCGCGCACGCATAAAGACGGCATCGAGGCGTTGGCGCGCGAAGGTATCAGCCTGTTGGCCTCGATCTCCCTGATGCAAATTGTCCTAATCTAAAGTGCAAGACCGAGATTGCTGGACGACAGGTTGTCCTGTTAAGCAGGACCCCGTAAACCCCAACAAGCCAAACAGGACGAGACGCCTCATGCCAGAAGCTGACGCCGAAGGTGCAAGGTTCTACGCGGATCAGCCGCAAACCGCGCCCGGTTTCTTCCTCAAGGGCTCGCACCAGCTCGATTGGGGCATGAAGAACCGGCTTGCGCGCGTGTTCAGCCCTGCGACCGGCCGCACCGTGATGCTCGCCGTCGACCACGGCTACTTCCAGGGCCCGACCACCGGCCTCGAGCGCATCGATCTCTCGATCGTGCCGCTGTTGCCGTTCTGCGACGCCTTGTTCTGCACGCGCGGGATCCTGCGCAGCGTCGTTCCGGCGGAATCGCCGAAGCCCATGGTGCTGCGCGCGAGCGGCGGCCCGAGCATCCTGCGCGAGGACTTGTCCGATGAGCAGATCGCCATGGACATGGAGGACGCGGTCCGGCTCAACGCCGCCGGCATCGGCATTCAAGTGTTCATTGGCGGCGAGCACGAGACGCGATCCATCCACAACATGACCAAGCTCGTGGATGCGGGGCTGCGTTACGGCATGCCGGTGATGGGCGTCACGGCGGTGGGCAAGAACATGGTGCGCGACGCCAAATACTTCCGGCTTGCCTGCCGCATCATCGCCGAGCTCGGCGCGCAATACGTCAAGACCTATTACGTGGACGACGGCTTCGAGACCGTGACCGCCTCCTGCCCGGTGCCGATCGTGATGGCCGGCGGCAAGAAATTGCCGGAACTGGAGGCGCTCACGATGGCTTACAACGCCGTCCAGCAGGGCGCCGCCGGCGTGGACATGGGCCGCAACATCTTCCAGTCGGACGCGCCCTACGCGATGATCAGCGCCGTCCATGCGGTGGTGCACGAGAACCTCAAGCCGGCCGACGGCTTCGAGATGTTCAAGGTGCTCAAGGCCAAAAAATAACCGCCGTGCGCGGACCTTCGCTCCGTGGTCAGCCGCGCAGGGGGCGGCGGCCCTCGACGTATGCTTGCACCCACGTCAGAATCTGTGGCCAACCTTGATGCGCGCGCGCGCCCTCGCTCGTTAGGCCGGAATGCGTCAGACGCAGTGTCGTGACGCCGTCCTTTTCTTCCAGGTCGAAGCGCACGACGCTCTCGGTCGCCCCCTCCTGCCAGTCAGGAAGCCAGGTGAAGACGAGGCGGTGGGGACGCTCGATGGTCCGATACGTTCCGAGCACGGTGAAAGGTTTGCCGCCAATGCCAATGCCACGCATCACCCATCTGCCGCCGGGGCGCAGGTCAGACTCCATTTGGGTTGCCTGGAATCGGCCCTCGGCGCCCCACCATTTTACCCGCTGATCAGGATTGGTCAGTGCCTCAAAGATCCGCTCCGCCGAGCCCTTGATCGTGATTTCCTTGACGATCGTGCCGCCTACGTCTGTCAGATTCATCTACCGTCCTCCTCAACGTAACGCTTGAGACTGCGCAGACTCTCGCCCCAGAACGCTTCGTAGTCCCGGAGCCACTCGCTGACCGCACGCAGGGGCCTCGCATTCAATTCGCAAACACGCGCCGTTCCCTCCTGCCGCGTAGCCACCAGGCCCACGGATCTCAGCAAGCGAAGGTGCTTGGAAATTGCCGGCCGGCTCGTGCGAAAATTCGCCGCGATCGCGCCCACGGTGTGGGGACCGCGGCGCAGCAGGCTCAGAATCTCGCGGCGGGTGGGGTCCGCAATTGCCCGAAACACCGCTGCGCGTCGCGTGCGTCTCTGTGCGACCATTTAACGTGACCATTTGGTTACCAATATTGTAACCAAAAGGTTACGGAATGGTCAAGGCCGTCAACGACCGCGCGATTGCGTTTCGAACAGGCAGGGGGCGTGCGTCAGTCGGCCTTGCGGTCGGCCGCCGGCGGCAGAAACGATGCGTCGAAGACGTCGTCGGCCTTCGGCATCGCCGACTTGAAGCTGTAGGTCAGTGCGATCTGATCGATCGCCTTGTCGAGCCGTTTCGGGTCGACGCCGCCGAACCCGTTGGCCTTGACCTCCGCGGTGAGGATGTTGTCACGCAGCGCGAGTTGTAGCCGCTCCAGCTCGATCTCTTTGTTGGCGGTCTCATTGCGTTTGAGCACGGAGTCGATGGCAGCGGCCGGCTCTTTCGTGGTGTCCTTGAGCGCCTTCAGAAAGGCACGCAGGAATCCCCTGACCGCCTGCGGCTTGTCGGCGGCGAACGACGGATTCACCATGATCGTGTTGCCGTAGAGGCTCACGCCGTAGTTCGCCATCAGCAGGACGACGATATCGTCTTGCGCCACGCCGCTGTGCTTCACGTTGATGTAGGTGGAGAACGAAAACCCGGTAATGGCATCGACGTGGCCGGAGACCAGCATCGGCTCGCGCACCGGGAAACCGACGTTCAGGATCTCCACCTTGGAGGCGTCGATGCCGTTCGCCTTCACGAAAATCGGCCACTGCGCATAGGCGCCGTCCGCGGCCGGCGCGCCGAGTTTCTTGCCTTCGAGATCCTTGGGCGCGGCGATGCCGCGGCTCTTGCGCGTGACGACCGCGAACGGCGGGTTGCTGTAGATCATGAAGATCGCCTTGAGCGGCGTCTGCGGGTTCTGGTCGCGGAACTTGATCAGCGAGTTGATGTCGGCGAAGGCCATGTCGTAGGTGCGTGACGCAATGCGGTTGATCGGCTCGACCGAGCCGCCGGCGGTGTCGATGGTGACGTCGAGGCCTTCGGCCTTGAAGTAGCCGCGGTCGAGCGCCAGCAGGAAGGGCGCCTGGGTGCCTTCATATTTCCAGTCGAGCGAAAACTTCACCGCGGTTTGCGCGGGCGCCGGACTGGCGAGACCGAGAGCGGCGGCGAGCAGCGCACCGAGCTTGACGCGCCGGATGGCGTTGATGGTCATGCAATTCCCCTCAGAAGCCCGGCAGTTGATCATGTGGGCGGCGCTCTCGGCCGTCAAGGCGCCGCGCGCGGAAGGTAACGGCCGCTCGCTGGGCCGACGATCTCGCCGTCTCGCGCCGCGAGCTTGCCGGCCTTGATGGTCGCAACCGGCCAGCCGCGCAGCGCCTTGCCCTCGAACGGCGAAAAGTCCGACATGCCGCGCAGGTCTTCGGCGCGAACGACTTTCTCGAGCTCGAGATCGACGACGACGAGATCGGCGTCGGAGCCCGGCGCGATGGCGCCTTTGCGCGGAAAGATGCCGTAGGCCTTGGCGGGAGCGCGGGTGGCGAGATCGACGAGGCGTTCGAGCGCGATGCCGTGGCGGCGACCGTGATGCAGCAGGACGGGAAGATGCGTGCCGAGCGAAGGGTGCCCGGGACGCGAGCCGTGCAAGCCCGCCTCGGGGCGTTTCGAGGCGCGCCGCCGCGACGTGTTGTCGGTGCCGACCGTGTCGATGGTGCCGTCGCGAATTGCCTCCCATAACGCGGCGCGGTGCTCCGGCGTGCGCACCGGCGGCACCATCTTGGCCAGGAATCCGATCGCGTCATCGCTCGAAATGCCGAGAAAGGGCGTGATGGTCTCGGCGGTGACGCGGCCGCCTTCGCGCCGGACGGCGCGCACGGCTTCGAGGCCCTGCCGCGACGAAACGTGCACCACGTAAAGGTGGACCGCCGCGAGCTTGGCCAGATAGGCGGCGGTGCGGATCGCCAGCGCCTCGGCGACGGCGGGATGCGCGTCCTCCCAATCGGCGAGCGTGCCCTCGGGCTTGCGCGCCAAGAGATCGTTGCGCGCCCGCTCGATCAGGGCGCCGGTCTCGCAATGCACGCAGGCGACGACGTCGGCGCCGATCGCCGCCGCCTGCTTGAAGCCTGCGAATAGAACGTCGTCGGTGACGGAATTCACGATGCCGGGGATGCCGGACATGTAGAACTTGAACGAGCGCACGCCGTATTGGCGCGCATAGTCCGGCATTTCGGCGATCTGCTGCTCGGTGAATATCTGCAGATGGAAGACCGAGTCGACGTAGCTGATCTCGTCCATGGCCCGCCGGAACGCCGGTAGATGCAGAAAGTACGAGTCTTCCAGGCTGCGCACCATGATCCCGATGGTGGTGACGCCGCCGAGAATCGCCGCGCGGGTTTCGCTCTGCGCTTCTTGTTCGAACGAAAGCTCGTTGCCGATGTGGACGTGCGGATCGAAGAGTCCCGGCAGCACGACCTTGCCGCCGGCGTCGAGCACGTCCTGCGCCGCTCCGGAAAGCTTCTCGCCGATGGCGGCAATGCGGCCGCCGCAGATGCCGATATCCGCCGCCACGGTGCCGACGCCGGGAATGACGAGCGTGCCGTTGCGGACGACGAGATCGAAGCGGAGGCTCACGGCGGGCTCATGCGGTCAATGTGACGGGCGATCATCGCGCGCCTTCGAGGTCGAGCAAGCGACAGGAACGCAAGTCTCCAGCGTCGGGGCATGGCGCCTCCGCCCCACGCGCGATCACGTCATTGGCCGGGGCCGAACCACTTCGTCTCCAGCTTGGCGAGAAAGCCTTCGCGCTTGAGGTCGGCGAGGTGCCGGTTGATTTCGGCCAGCAGTTCCTTGTCCTCGAGCCGCGTGTTGATGCCGACCACGCGGGTATCCCAAACCGCGGTATAGCGGAATCCGGAGTCATTGCGGACCGCGTAGCGCAGGACCGGCAGCGGATTGACGACCGCCTCGACGCGGCCGTTCTTGAGGTCGTTGATGGCGAGCGTGATCGAATCATAGGTCAAGAGCTGACCGACCTTCGATCCGACGGTTTCGCGCACGTAGCGCTCGCCAGAGCTGCCGAGCTGCACGCCGACTTTGCGGCCCGTCAGATCTTCCGCCTTCTCGATGGTGCTCGACCGCGGCGTGATCGCGCCGATGCCGGCGTCGAAATACGGGTCCGAAAACGCGATCCGCTCGGCGCGCTCGGGGGTCCAGGTCAACGCCGTGATCAGCACGTCGACGCGCTTGGCGGTGAGCGCGGCCACGATGCCTTTGAAATCGATCTTTTCCCAGGCCACCTTCACGCCCATGCGCCGCGTGATCTCCTCGGCCATGTCGACGTCGTAGCCGACGAGCTTGCCGTCGGCGACGTACTCGAACGGCGGGTACTCGGCACTGCTGCCTGCGACCAACACGCCCTTTTGCTTGACCGCCTCCAACGTGGTCTGGGCATTCGCCGAGAACGCGGCCGCGAGAAGCGCAGCGGCCGCGATGAGAAGGAATTGCAAACGGTAGATCGTCGACATCGCTTACTCCCGTGCGTTGGCGGTCTCGGATTGAATCTCGGTTCGCTCGATAACTCGCCGCAGAAACGCGCGCGTGCGCTCGTGCCTGGGATTGGTCAGCAGCGCATCCGGCGCGCCTTGCTCGACGATCGAGCCCTCGTCCATGAACACGACGCGGTCGGAGACGTCGCGGGCGAACGCCATTTCATGGGTCACGATGATCATCGTCATGCCGGCTTCCGCCAGCGCGCGCATGGCGGAGAGGACCTCGCCGACGAGCTCGGGATCGAGTGCCGAGGTGATCTCGTCGAGCAGCATCACTTTGGGATCCATGGCCAGGCTGCGGGCGATGGCGACGCGCTGCTGCTGGCCCCCCGAGAGCTCGCTCGGATAGGCGTTCTCCTTGGCGCGCAGGCCCACGCGCGCAAGCTGCTCGCGCGCGATCGCGACGGCCTGCTCGCGCGCAAGCCCCTTCACCTGGATCGGCGCCTCGATCACGTTCTGCAGCACCGTCAAATGCGGGAACAGATTGAACTGCTGAAAAACGATGCCGATGCGCTGCCGCATCAGGTTGAGCTGGTGCTCGCTCATGCGGACCCGGCCGCCGGCGGTGGTCACCCATCCCACCGGCTCGCCGTCGACGGTGATCTCGCCCGAATCGAACGGCTCCAGGAAATTGATACACGACAGCAGCGTGCTCTTGCCGGATCCGCTCGGCCCGATCACGGTGACGACCTCGGCGCGATGCACCGTCAAATCGATGCCCTTGAGGACCTCGGTGCGACCGTAGCTCTTGTGCAGGTTCCAGACGCGAACCATGACCGGCGCCGTCGTGCTGCTTTCAAAGCCCGGCGCCGTTTCCCCGGCGCGTTCCAACAGCGTCGATCGGCTCATGCCGCGAGCTCCCGCCGATACGCGCGCAGGCGATCGCGCAAACCGTCTTCGTCGATGGTGGTGAGGCTGCGATCGCGCATGAGCACGCGGCCGCGGGCGATCACGTGGCGCGGTCGGTGCGCGGGCGAGCCGAAAACCAGATTGGCCTCCGCGCTCGTGTCATCGAGCTGCGCGAACGGATCGTCATCGAACACGATGAGATCGGCCGGCGCGCCGTCGGCGATGGTTCCCGCGCGCGGCTCGGCGGCGGCAAGCCCGCTGACGCGATGGCCGCCGCAGCTCGCAAGCGCGAGGATCGTGGCGGCGCTCGGCCAAGCGGTGGCGTCGGAGGTGCCGAGCCGCGGCAGCAAGGCCGCAAGCTTGATCACTTCCCAGGGATTCTGCGTGTCGTTGCTCGCCGCGCCGTCGGTGCCGAGCGCAACCTCAACGCCCGCGGCCAGAAACGCAGACAGCGGCGCAATCCCGCTTCCGAGCCGCATGTTCGACACCGGATTGTGCACGACGACCGTTCCGGTCGCCGCCAGCCGGTCGATATCGGGCGCGCTGACGTGCACGGCGTGGGCACATGCAAGTCTTGGGCCCAACAGGCCGATATGGTCGAGCTGCGACACGCTGCTGCGGCCGAAGCGGCGGTAGGCGGCCTGCGCGTCTTCGATGGTCTCGTCCACGTGGGTGTGCACCGGCAGATCGCGGTGTTCGCGCGCGATGGTCCGCAGCAACCCATCCGAGCAACGATGCGGCGCCGACGGCCCGAACGCCAGGTCCACGCCCTGCCGCCGCGCCCACGGGGTCGTTTCGGCGGCGAGCGAAATCTGGTCCGCGGCGGACGGCGCCGCGGCGACGTGTGGCGCGCCGATGAGCGCGCCGGCATCCGCTCCATCGCGCAGCATAACGGCGAGCGTGCAACGCATGCCGATGGCCGCATAAGCCTCGACCGCCGCCGTCAACGCCTGCGCCGTCATCGGCGTCTGCCGAAAGTGATCGACCACCGACGTGACGCCATGACGGATCATTTCGGCGGCGCCGACGTCGATCGCGAGCCGCACGAGGTGGGCCGGCAGCGTATCGAGCGCCGGCCATACCGCTCCCATCCATTCGGACAGCCGCGCGCGCTCCGCGCGCCCGCGCGCCAGATTTTCCGGCGAATGGGTGTGGGCATTGACGAGGCCGGGCATGGCGAGCCCGCCGCCGGCGGCGATCAGCTCGCGCGCGGCATGACGCGCGAGCGACCCCGGCGGCGCCAGGCGGACGATGCGGCCGTCCTTGATCGGAATATCGGCTCGCTCTAAGCGCGCGCCGGCGCGATCCGGGCTGAGCACGCGGGCGTCGGCGACGAGGAGGTCGAATTCGGGCGGCACGGGTCAGTGAATTCGATAGCGCTGCTCGAGCCGGCCGTTGAGCCAAATCAGCGGCAAGGTCAGCGCAAGGTAGAACAGGGCGACGCCCGCGAACGGGCTGAAGGTGTTGGCCTGCCACGTCATGACTTCGAGCCCGGAGCGCAGCAGATCGGCGAGCGCGATGGTGGACACCAGGGCGGTATTCTTCAACAGCGTCAGCGCCTCGTTGGTCATCGGCGGCAGCACGCGGCGCAGCGCTTGCGGCAGGATGATGCGTCGCATGGCCTTGGCATAGGACATGCCGAGTGAGCGCGCGGCGCGCATCTGCCCGGGATCGATCGACTGGATGCCGGCGCGGACGATTTCGGCGATGTAGGCGCCGGACGTGATCGAGAGCGCGATTACGCCCACCGTGAAGGCGTCGAGCTTGATGCCGGCCGACGGCAGCCCGTAGTAGAGGAACAGCAGCGTGACCAGGAGCGGTATCCCTCGCATCAGCGTCACGTAGGTCGCAACCGACCAGGCGAGCAAGCGATGGCTGGAGAGCCGCCCCACGCCGGCAACGGTTCCAATCGCCGTGCCGATCAGGATCGAGACGACGGTGAGCTCGGCCGTGAGCAGCGCGCCCCGCGCCAGGGCAGGGAGCGACTTCAGGAACAGCGCGAATTCGAAATCCATTCAATGCCCGAGGCCGGACCCGCGTGGCGGCGCTCACGCGTGGCGATGCTCACCCGCGGCGGTTCATGGGCAAAGACGATGCCACAGCTCTTCGCGGAAGTCGCGGGTCGTCTTGCCCAGCCCGAGCGGATGCCGCCGTGCCGCCGCGCGACCATGCTCGCCAATGCCGGGTCGAACGGGCGGCGCTTCATGTCGGATGCTTTGGAAGTGGGTCGGTTCGTCACGGTGTTTTTGCGGCACGCATCATTTCCGCCTGGATCGCGTTGTAGAGCACGATCCATGCCTGCTGCATCTCTGGAGTGAACGCGGGACCAAATTGCTGTCGCAGGCCCCATATCAACGCGTCACCAAACGCAACAAAATGCGAGGTCTGCACGCCAAACTCCGCGTGCTTGCGGCCGGTGTGGCTGATGATGGACTGGCATATTTCACGTTGATCGAGCGTGCCAACGATCGCGGCGAGGGTATCCATCAGCTTGAGTTGCTGCTTTTCCATATCGCTCGGGAACAGGCGTCGTGTATCGGGCGCGAGCTCGAAGAATCGACCGTAGAACTGCTCGGCGAGTTTGCGACGGAATGGCCACAGCGCGTCGAACGATTTCCGAACTAGATCAATCTGCTCGGGCGTCATCGGATAGCACCGCATTTACTACTCGATCATTCAATCACCTTGTCAGCTTGATCGCCAGCTGGCGCTTGGTCGTTTCCCGCACCGCTGAGCCTTGAACACTCCGCGAGCCACGACGCTTGCTGATGCACTCTCGACATGGCGTTTCGGTACTCCGGACTCTTTTTGAGGCCGCGCTGCTCGAGCTCCAGCGAGGTCCGATAGAGCTCGTCGACCAACTCGGGATGCCACTGCCCCAACCGTTTCTGGGCCAGGAGCTCAGTGGTCAAACGCTGGAACCTCGCGATGATCCGGCTGTCGTCGGTATTCATGCCGCAACCCCACCCCCCGCGCCCCCGCGGCGTTGGTTCATACGATGCGTTTTGCTGCGCTCAACCCATCCTACGTCCCCGCTTGAGGCGGAATACGCGACGCTATCCCCCTCCGCCTCATGCGCGATCGCTCCCCCGTAAAATGGGTTGAGCGCAGCAAAACCAAGGAACGACGACCGACGGACGGCGCCCGGCAACGACGCTACGCCGCCCAGCGATCCAATACTCGGGAGGTATCGCGTTGTATCTCCCCCGCCCGAATACCTGGCCGCTTAACAGCCAGTGGCTTGGTCGGTTCCGCCCGTTTTCCCCTCCGACCCACTTCGCCCGGGAGTGTGGCGCGTTTACCACATACCGTCGGATAAGCTTTTCGCCTGCTTCGACAATTTCCGGATGCATAGCAGCGCCCGGCGCGCAATGGCCCATCGTGACTTAAAAGGATTGGCGGCGCTCTTAATTCAATGCCTTCTGTTTCAATTCATGCAGCTGTTCGGCAATCGCTCGCCGCTGTCCGCATTACCCTCTTTCCTCAGCCAGCAGCCCTTCGGCTATGGCCCACGCGCGAAACGCTCGCGCGGCACGACGCGCGCCGGCCTCGTCGGATATCTCTTCGAGGCGGCGCACAACGCGATCGCGCCTATACGGCAACCGGGGGCTTACATACGTTCGGGCGAACTCCGCAGCGTCGTCGAGGGTGCGCAGAGTAACGTCGCGCGCAAGGCGAAGGGGCGGCTCGAACACGAAATCCGTCATGCCGCGGAAACTCGCGAGGCGTAATCGCGGTTCCGGCACCAACCTGCGACACACTCAGCTTGCCGATGATTTTGCGCCGCAGCGCAGGCATGGTCTGCCGAACGGCTGCGGCACTGCGGCTGCCGGCGGGTTCAATCAAGCGCCAGCTGTCCGGATCTGGCTCGGCGTCTTTCCGGTCCAGCGCTTGAACGCATGCGTGAACGCGCTCACCTCACGAAAACCGAGCAGCCACGCGATCTTGGATACGTGCAGCCTGCGGTCATCGAGGTAACGAACTGCCAGATCGCGCCGCAGTTGCTGAAGTATTTCAGTGAAGTTCAACCCTTCGTCCGAAAGCCTTCGTGCAAGCGTCCGCTTGCTCATTCCCAGACTGCGGGCAACGTCTTCCACGCGCACCTTTCCATGAGGCAGCACCGACGAGATCGCGTTCTCAACCCTCGTACGCAACTGGCTATTGTCACCTCTTCGATCGGCTAGCGCCGCTTCGCAATATTTCAGCAGAAGGTCGTTGAGATAACTATCAGCGTGAATAACCGGCAACTCACGTGCGTCAAGGTTTAGGGCAAACTCGTCTCTGTCAGCGCCGAACTCCACTTTCGTTCCGACGAATCGCGCCATTTCGGAGGTGCCTTCCGAACGATGGTGGGAAATCGAGAAATGTTGCGGCACGAGGTTCTGCCCCGTCAACATGCGGCAAATTCGTAATGCAGCAAACATGCAAAATTCAATTTGATGTCTGTCTGAGTGCCGTGGAACGCCGGAGTAACTCAAACTGAGAACGAGCCTGTTTCCCTCTTGATATCCGAACACGAGGGCCTCGTTGGTGATCTGGCTGTATCGGGCAATTCGCTTGAGCGCATCGCCCAAGGTCTGCGAAGACGCCATGACGTAATAAAGCAGCCCGATTTCGCGCGGATCGAAAGCGCGAGCCAGCGTGAAGCCAATACAGTCGTCCTTCAGCGCAATCGCCGCCTCGTCCAAAAGCGCGATTTGGCTGCGCACACTCAGGCGCTCTTCCGGTTCGGCGATCAGCTCCGGCGTCAGTCCCACACGCCTCAGAAGCGGCGCCACCGGCACGCCAGCGCTTTCGAGGCGCGCGATAGCCAGGCGGGTAAGGCCCCCTCCCGCCATCGGAATTGAAGGCAAGTCCCGTTCAGAATTCAGCGCTGAAGAGGTCGGATCGCTCATCCTTGACCGCCCGCCAGAGGCAATTGCCGCCATGGCCGCGAGGAACAAATGTTTGGCGCAAAGTAACAAGTCCCGCGCCGGGGGCAAAGCGACTAAGACGCGGAACCGCCAATGAGCGGGCATCGACAGGGTATTGACACGCCATGACGCTCCAGGAAGCCAAATCGATCGCGCGACATCTCGGGCTCACCCTGCGCAAGGTGCGCTCCGGCGACTTTCGCGTGAGCTGCCGCGACGGAGACGAGACCACGGCCTACTATACGCAGAGCCTCGAAGACGCCGTCAATGCCGCGGTTGAGATCGCCCGTAAGCGAGCGTTGTGAGCTGGCAGATGAAACCCGGCAACCAAGCTTTACTCGGTGCTCGAATGCGATCGTTTGAACAGAAACAATTCAACGGTGAGCGATGCACGCGGCGCAAAGCCATGCCGTACCCCAGCCCCCGCACAAGAGACTGGAATGAGAATGATCTCATCGCAATCGCGCTCACGACGGCAAGCATCTCGTTTGCCGCCGTTCTGGATGATCTCAAACGGCGCCTCCCGCGCGCGCTGGACCCATTGGGAGGTGGCGCCATGACTACGAAAGAGGCTTTTGACATTGTGCTGGCGTTGGCCTTCGACAACATGGTCGATGAAGAGGACATGCCCGAGATATACAAGCAGCAATCCGAAGCGCTCGAGATCGTCACGGAGATAGCCAAGTACTACGGCTCCAGGCGTTGATGACGCCGGCCCGGGCGGGCGCGTGCGCCCTGCCACGATGGCGTACGTGCGGCGGAACTCATCGGCCGCGCTGGGGCGTGCGTCGGACGCTCGAATAACGTTGCGCGTTGCCGAAAGGTTACAGCCGAAGCCGCTGGGAAGCGCTACGCTCAAACATCGACAGCCGGCTCGGGGGCAGGCCGACATGAAAAATCGCTTTCTTGCGAGCCTGGCGCTTGCGGCGATGATCGCTGCGCCTGCAACGGCGGCGGACTTGCCGTACAAGGCGCCACCGCCGCTTGCGGAAGCGTACTACGATTGGTCCGGCGCTTACGTCGGCCTCAACGTCGGCGGGACGCACTACAACGTCACTCACCATTTCCCGTCGCCGGGAGCCGTCACTCCCGACGT
>Ga0306920_100007805_pt1 | contig 14133 bp, 17 predicted proteins | sample flu12Cox44000170_FD_204666 | JGI IMG/M metagenome (GOLD analysis project Ga0306920, IMG submission 204666) | Lab enrichment of tropical soil microbial communities from Luquillo Experimental Forest, Puerto Rico - flux4day.12C.oxic.44.000.170 (v2)... | ecosystem: Environmental > Terrestrial >...
AAACGATCGGCGCGACGATAGCGCTTGGCGCCCAGGTATTCAAAAAGCTGCGTGCGGCACGACGGGTCGCTATCGGAATGCAGCGCGGCCAGGTGCGAGGTGAGGACATCCATGTCGCGCACCCGGCTCGCGCGTTTGCGGATGCGCTTGAGTGCTTTTTTGAGATTGGCCTTGGCCAGCGACGGCAGCGAGTCAGAGTCAGTTAGCGACAGGAAGCGGCGAGCGCGGGTACGCAACCTGTGGACGTCTTCCGGTGTGAGGCGTTTTGACCGGCGCCTTAGCGATTTTCGCAGCTTGCGGAGGTCGGCTTGCAGTTCGGATTTAACGACCGGCATGGGATTTTTGTGCACTCTCCCGAGTTGCGGCACCGGACTTCTGATAGGTCGCCATCAGTTCGCATTGCTCGATGACTTTGCCGTCGAGGACAAGCTGGACTTCATCGGCGGTGGCTCCGGCAGGCAGGCCAAGTTTGTCGCGAAGGGCGTAGAGGCGGGCGAAGTAACGATGGCGGCCAGTAGGCGGACAGGGCCCGCGGTATCCGATTTCGCCGGAGTCATTGCGGCCCTGCAGGGCTGCGTCGGCCAGGTGCTCGTGCCTGGGAACATTTTCGCGGACGCGGTCAATAGCGGCGGGAATGTCGTAGAGCAGCCAGTGAGTGAAGCCGTTGCGGCGCGGCGCGTCCGGATCATGAAGGATCAGAACGAGAAATTTAGCTTCCTTCGGCACGCCATCCCAGGAGAATTCGGGTGAGATGTTTTCGCCTTCGCAGGTGTAGCGTCTGGGGAATTCTCCGCCGTGCGGAAATGCGGGACTTTGTATGCGCATAAAGTCCTCCGATGCGTGTCGCGCGGTTATCGCCAGGCCGCCTCGTTTTTCTTTTCGATGTCGTCGAAAGCCTCGTGCAGGCCAAACAAAACCTCAGCTGTAGTCTCGAAAAGCGCTTGTGCCTTCGGATCGGAAATTTCGCTGGAGTCGCGGTGCGCACGGGTAGCGACATCGTTGAGCATCTGCTTCATTCGGGCTACGTGATGGCGCGGACTACGTTCTAAAGCCGTATTTGGTTCTGGCATAGGGGGTTCCTCGGATCGGTAGCTGGCGCAGAAGGACCAGCCGATAGGATGGCGCGGCGCGGGGCGGCAGACAATCGGCGGAAGTTGGTAGAGAAGAAGGGGTCGATGGCGAGAGGGGGGCCGGAAAAGGCTCAACGCAAAGGGGTTCCCAAATGGGGAGGGGCTTTGTCGCAAACCGATCACTGCCTTTGCTAAGTACTCATTTTAAAAGGGTTAGACGTCGTTTGCAGACCTTCGCCCATGAGAGATCTCTGAACCGTGGTCAGAAAGAAGTCCGACCGATGCGTGGCGTTCGGCCGAGGCCCGGCGTTAGGAGCTGCCGACTGGGGAGTCGGCCGCACAAAGCGTACCTTGTTGGGTGGCTGCGGCGAAGGCTGCTGCTGCTCGCTGCTGGGCGGCACGATGTTCTTCATGCGCATATAAGTGACCAGGTTGCCGTAGTATTCGAGATCGTGCATGTTGTTGACGGTTAGAGCGCTCAGCCTCGGCGCATCATTGCCAAACAGCTTGATCGCTTGCACGGCAGTGGCATCGGTCATGCCGTCATACGCTTTATCGCAGTAGGCGAACGCGGTATTCAGCGCGGCAACCAGATCGGCTTTGCAGTTTTTCGTATGTTCGATGTCCGGCGCGGGACTTTTCAATCCGAGCGCGAGCGAGCAGAACTGGTATTGGGCGTCGGCCCACGATCTGTCCATAGCTACGTACGGTGTCGACGGGTTTGAAAGTGTAACTCTCCTCCGGTGGAGGATGCGGGCCCGCGAACAAGGCCTAGAACCAGGGCAGCTAGCCAAAGGTGCTGGCGGCTTTTGAGGTAGTGCCGGCGACGACGGGTAATTTTGCTACCACGGCGGCGCCCTTTCCATCGGACTTTATTTCTAGACTTCCGCCCAATTGGCTGAGGCGCTCTCTCATGCCCCTTAGCCCGACGCCCGGGCTACCGGTGACTGCGACTTCGGAGATTTTCTCTGCGGGTATACCCTTCCCTTGATCGCGCACTTCGACTTCCACCACCCCGTCCGACCGCGTCACCCGAATTTGCGCCGCCAAACTTTCCGAGTGGCGATGGACATTGGTGAGGCATTCCTGCACGAAGCGGAAAATAGCCGTTTCGGCGTCTCTCGGCAATCGCGCGAAGTCTGCCGGGAGGTCGAGATCGACCGAGATCTTGCTGCGTTCGGCGAATCCTTCGATATACACCTGAAGCGCCGGCCGTAGTCCCACCTCGTCGAGCAGAGGCGGGTGAAGCAGATGGGAAATGGTGCGAATGTCGCGGATCATGTCACTGACCAGAGTGCTGCTATCAGCAACCTTGGTAGCGGTCTTGGACAGACGCTCCAGGTCGGTGCCGATACTGGACAGGTTCATCGAGAGAGCCGCCAGCAACTGTCCGACGCCGTCGTGCAGGTCACGCGCGAGCCGCCGGCGCTCTTCATCTTGCAGGTGCAGAACGTGGCCCGTGAGGTCGCGGACGTGCCGGTGAGCATTGCCAAGTTCGATGGCCTGCTGGCGATTGAGGGCTTCGAGATTCTCTTGGGCCAGACACATTCGGGCTCTATCGCGGCGGTGCATTTCTCCAAATGCCACCAGCAGTGCTGACGTCAGCAGGAAAGTAAAGAGCCCGAGTGAGTGTGACAGATCCGGCGCCGCCAAAGAGTGTGTGGGAGGGATGAGGAAGTATCTCGCACCGGCCGTTGCGAACGCCAGCGACACCAGCGATGGGCCCATGCCGCAGAACCAAGTCGAAAAGGCTACCGCGACGAAGAGCGTGCCATAGAGCAGGTAACCATCGAGGACGGGTGTGAGCAGGACCCGCGCGAGGAGCGCGATTCCGGTGGCGAGAAAGGCGACTGCGTATCGCGTCGCGCCGCTCTCGAAAGTAAACGCTGCGCGCAGAAGAACTCCAGTGGATCCGCCAAGCTGACCGGGGAGCTGCGGAGTACCTACGGATTTTAGTAAGGCGGCACACGGGGGTCAAGAAAATGCAACGGATCAAGGTTCGCGCAGGGTCATTGTTCGGGGTGGAACGTATGGAGCTGATCACTCGCTGGCAATGACCAATTCCTTACCTTGCCGCCTTCGGTTTTCCGGAGCTGGGGTTCCGGCCCCCAAGAACCTGGAGTTTGACAAGGGTGGTGCCTTGTTGGGTGAAGTTGAGGGCCTGGGCAGCGGCGTAGGAGAGGTCAACGATGCGACTGGCGGACGAGGGGCCGCGGTCCTCGACGGTCACCCGGACGGTCTTACCGTTGCGCAGATTGGTGACGCGGAGTTTCGTGCCGCAGGGGAGTCTGCGGTGGGCGGCGGTGAGTTGCGTGGCGGAGTAGGTTCCGCCGCAGGCGGTCTTGTGGCCTTCAAGTGAGTGGCTGTAGAAGGCGGCGTAGCCGCGCTCGGGCTCGAGCCTAGAGGCGGAGGATTCTTGCAGAGAGTCCTGGGTTGAGCTGGCGGCCGTGGCTAGCGTTGTGAGCGTGACGATGGCGGCGAAGATAGCGGGCAGTGCGCGGGGACAAGGTGCCATTCGTTGCGTCTCTCCGTCGGTCAGACTCCGTAGGACGAGCTCTAGTCCGACTGAGAGCTGGTGAGTGGAAATTACATCGGATGAGCAGCGAAGGCAAGGAATTAGCTCCAAGAAGGGCTAACCGTTTCGCGGCAGGACGCTAAAGGGTAGCCCTTCCCGAAGATACCTTGGCAAGGCCGGCGCTGCCGTCAGGGCGGTGGCGGAGGCGGCCGATTCCCGGAAGAAGGCGAGGAGATCGGCGTTGATGACGTCGGCGTGGGTGGTGGCCATGCCGTGTGGGAAGCCGGGATACACCTTCAGCGTGGCGCGCTGGAGCAGCTTGCGGACCGGAGGGGGAGGCCCCAATCGGAACGATCTGGTCGTCGTCGCCGTGCGCCACCCAAACAGGAATGTCGATCTTTTTGAGGTCTTCGGTGAAGTCGGTTTCTGAAAAGGCTGATGCAGTCATAGTGGGCCTTTACGTCGCCGGGCATGCCCTGCAACCACCAATGTTCGCGAATGCCTTCGGAGATTTTCGCGCCCGGACGGTTAAAGCCGTAGAAGGGCATGGTGAGATCTTTGTAGAACTGCGAGCGATCAGCGGTAAAGCTGGCGCGGAGCTGATCGAAGGCTTCCACGGGCAGGCCGCCGGGGTGACCACAAATCTCTGCCCTTGGCTAGTTCAGGCCTAGTCCCACGCGCTGACGGCGACAATCACTCAGTGGTATAAGTAATTCCAACGCTCCTGACCTGTCGGGTCGTCCATGGAATGTGATTGAGCGGCCATGAATGAATCTCCCTTCTCCGAAAGCACAAAGCCCGGCCGCATCGTCAGTCCCACAACGCAAGTAAATCGAACCGGCTGGATACACTGGTTTCCTGGGCTAGAGACTCTGCGTCATTACCAGTCATCCTGGCTGCGACATGATCTTAGCGCGGGCCTAGTAATGACCACGATGCTCGTTCCGGTAGGCATCGCGTATGCTGAGGCATCCGGTGTGCCAGGAATCAACGGTCTTTACGCAACTATTGTCCCGTTGCTCGCGTACGCTTTGTTTGGTCCGAGCCGCATTCTTGTACTCGGCCCCGATTCTGCGCTTGCCCCAGTGATCCTAGCGGTCGTACTGCCGCTTTCAGCTGGAGAGACACAACGTGCGGCGACACTCGCTGGAATGATGGCAATTGTTTCCGGTGTCGTGTGTGTTACTGCCGGGCTGTGCCGTTTGGGCTTCATCACGGAACTGCTTTCAAAGCCAATCCGTTATGGCTACATGAACGGCATCGCCCTCACAGTGCTGCTGAGCCAAGTCCCAAAGCTCTTCGGCTTCTCTGTTAGTGCAAAGGGACCTGTGCGCCAGGCATGGGGAATCTTTCAAAAGATTTTTGAAGGGAAAACAAACATTGCAGCACTCTCGATAGGAGCCAGCACGCTAGTTTTGATTCTGTTGCTGAAGCGCAAACCGCGTCTTCCGGGTGTTCTGATCGCGGTCGTCGGGGCCACGGTGGTGGTCGCGAGCTTCGACCTAGCTACTCGCGCCGGTGTGTCCGTGCTTGGCCCTCTGCCCCGCGGATTGCCATCGCCTACGCTTCCTTTCGTCCAAGTCGAAGACTGGGTGTCAATATTCATGGGCGGCATCGCGGTCGCTCTGGTTTCATTTGCTGATACGAGTGTGCTTTCTCGAACCTATGCGGCGCGTCTTCGGACGCAGGTTGACCCGAACCAAGAAATGGTGGGCCTAGGTGTCGCCAACCTTGCCGCGGCATTCTTTCAGGGCTTCCCGATCAGCAGCAGTTCATCGCGCACACCGGTGGCCGAAGCAGCGGGTGCCAAGACACAATTGACTGGAGTCGTTGGCGCAATTGCCATTGCATTTCTGCTAGTGTTTGCGCCTAGTATTCTTCAGGATCTACCACACCCCGCCCTCGCAGCCGTGGTCGTTGCTGCGGCCATCGGTCTAGTCGAAGTGACGGACTTGCGCCGCATCTATCGCATCCAGCGCTGGGAGTTCTGGCTTTCGATGACGTGCTTTGGTGGGGTGGCCGTGTTCGGTGCCATTCCAGGCATTGCTATCGCTATCGTGATTGCGGTAATTGAGTTCCTTTGGGATGGCTGGCGTCCGCATTCAGCTGTCCTCGGCCGCGTCGAACGTGTGAAGGGCTATCACGACATTGCCCGGTATCCCGAAGCTCGACTGATCCCCGGCCTCGTGCTGTTCCGGTGGGACGCACCTCTCTTTTTCGCGAACGCCGAGCTGTTTCACGAGCGGGTTCTGGATGCCGTGGCTAAATCACCCACACCCGTGCGACGGGTCGTAATCGCGGCGGAACCCGTCACGAGTGTCGACGTCACTGCGGCCGATGCCGTCTCCGAGCTGGATGAAAACTTGCACACGGCCGGTATCGAATTGTGCTTTGCAGAGATGAAGGATCCGGTTAAGGACAAACTCAAGCGATTCGGACTTTTCTCGCGCTTCGGTGAACAAACCTTCTTTGCGACTCTCGGCGAGGCCGTGAATGCCTACCTTGCGGCGCATCCCGCAGACTGGATCGACTGGGAAGACCGAGTCACCGACTAACCTCCCATGCATTGCGGGCGGGAACGAAACCTTAGCCTGCGAGGATTGCCGACCATGTGTCGAGTCTACAAAACTGCATCGAACCCGCTGCGAGTACCTGATTAACGCCCCCAACTTAGACACCAACGGAAAACATTGATGTGCCCGAAGAGACTAGGTCAATGAGAGTCACTCTGATTAACGCAAACCGTCCAGTGGGAAATAGTCGCCAGTTTTAGTCAGCTCTCGACTTGCGAAGTGTGCGACGAAGGTCGGGCCAGAATTCCTTGGCCACATTGCAGACTGCATTCAGCATGATGTTGGTGCCCCAGACGCTGAGCGTGTCGCCTAAGGAGCGCTGATGAAGGAAATGGTGATGGGATCGGACATCGTTTTCGCGGAGAGCTTGAACTTTGTCTTTGCAGAGAGGCCCAAACCGGTCCAAATTTTCGACGGTCAAGTAATTCGGCAAGACGAAAAAGAGGCGATCATTCTTGGGCGCGATCTTTGATGGACTCGCTGCTGCCGTCGGCTCAATGCCAGTGATCGTCAGGCTGGCTTCCGCCTGCCCAGACAGCACGCTATAACTCGCTGGCGAAGCTTCCTGCGCGTGAATTGGGATCGCGCACAAAAGCAGGACCGGAGCGACCGTCCGGAAAAGTCTTCCCGCAGTTCGTAATTGGGAATGATTCCGCGCTGTTTCTGCCACCTCTTGATGATGCCGCTATGTTTCAGTCCGCAATACTGGTCCAAGGGTTCAGCTGTTTCCGGTACGCAAATATGGTCCATGTCCCGGGAAGATCGGAAAGGCTCCCTGGTGAGGTGGACTTACCGGTTACCCAACGCCCATGATAAGTCTTTGTCAAGAGGGCACCGCTGCGCCTGCCAGGACCAGAGCCACCGCCTGCGCAGCGATGGCTATTCTTGATGAAGAGCTATTAGGCGTTGAAGTGGCGTACGACCTTTTGAGGCTTTTGCTGATGAAGTCATAGCCGCAGTCGCACCGCTGCGCGGTCCCAGGACTAATCAGCCCGCAGCGAGGACAATTCATATTTTGCGCAGTCCTTAGTGGCTCCTCGTACCGTTCAAGATATCAAGAGCTGCCGGCTTTCCGAACATTTAAGGTACGAGTAGAGTGATCTCAGATAATTCTGCCATGAACTTGCGGAGGTCGCTCGTCGTCTTATTCATTTTCCTGATTGTGCTTGTCGGCGTCGGGCAAGCCTCTGCGGCCTTGCAGGAGCTAGAACCTCATCCTTTGGAGCGGAGGACGTAGCGCGGCCAAGGGAAAAAAGCGCAGAGGGGCAGAACGGCGTCCGGCATAACTCCGAACTACGCGGCGAAACCGCCTAGAGCGTACGAAAACCTTGGAAACAGATCGTGTGGCGTAAAAGAGCGTTTCAGCGGTTACTCATCTCTGAGAACCAGGGTCGGTTCGAGCCGCGATGCCCGCCATGCCGGAAGCCAACCGGCGATTACCGACACAGCCGCGATCGTCGCGATCACCGAGCCGATCGTCACGGGATCCGTTGACTGCACACCAAACAGCAAGGAAGCAATCAGTCGATTTACCGCAAGCGCACCTGCAAGGCCGATGGTGACACCCAACGCCGTGACCTGAAGCCCTTGCTTCATGATCAGTGTAAGCACCTGGGAGCGAGCTGCACCGAGGGCGACCCGAATGCCGATCTCGCGCCGGCGCTCCGTAACCATGTAGGAGAGCACACCGTACGTGCCGATGGCTGCTAGTAGCAGCGCCAGTCCGGCAAAAGCGCCCAATAGCTGCGCTAGGAGTCTCGGCCGGCGAATGGATTCGGCGAACACCGAATCCATGTCACAGAGCCGCACGACGGGAACCGCGGCGTCCACTTCCCGCACCACTCCCTCGATCGTCCCCGACAGCGCGGCCGGTGGCAGGCTCGTCCGCATCACCACATTCATACTCGGCGGAGAGACGCCGTGCTGATCAAGGGATACGTAGATTTCAGTTCCTGCCGGGCGCTCGGCTCCGGCCTGCCTGACGTCCTTGGCCACTCCGATCACCGTATGCCAGACATCCTGGCTAGCGCCAAACAAACCGCCGGGAGGCCGCAGGCGCTGCCCAATCGGGTTCTGCCCTTTCCAAATCCTTTTCGCCAAAGTCTCATTGACGATGACCGCCTTGCCTTCAGACGCGTTAACGGTTCGCTCGAAGCCGCGGCCGGCGAGGATCGGGATGCCCATCGTCCCGAAATAGTCGCCCATGACGAATTGGTAGTAGTCGATGACCTCAGAGGGCCTTCCATCATCGGAGATGTAGTTCTCGATAGGAGTAGCGATCGCATCAGAGGTTCGATTCGGTGGCAGACCCGACATGGCAACCGCTCCCCGCACGCCCGGTACGGAGCGAAGCCTGTCGAGGACGCGCTGATATTCCTGCGCGCGTGTGTCGGGCTCTGAATTTGCCATTGGCAGTGTCATCGAGAACGTCACTAGCCGCGACCGATCAAATCCTGCATCGATGCTTGTGAGGTTGTAGACCGTCTGAATTAGCAGACCCGCTCCGATAACCAGCATCACCGCGAAAGCGACCTGCGCTACGACAAGCCCACGACGTGCGTAATGACGCCAGCCGCCGCTGGAGCCCCTTGCGCTGTCCTTGAGTACAGTCATCATGCTGCTCGTTTCCTGGCGTCCGAGCGAGACGAATCCGAAAAATAGGGCAGTCCCGATCGACAGGCCCACCGCAACCAGCAGAACGGGCAAATCGATCGTAAGATCACTCGTCCGTGGGATGCTGGTTGGGGAAGCACGGATCAACGCCCGCACCCCAGCGCTGGTTAGGCAGAGACCCAGAACGCCACCGGCTAGGGATACCACGGCACCTTCGGTTACCGATTGCCGGAGCAGCCGGCCGCGGCTGGCGCCGAGAACAGTGCGCAGTACAAACTCACGGCTCCGTGACCCCGCGCGAGCCATCACCAGGTTTGCAAGATTCGCGCAGACGATGAGCAGCACGAGTCCCACGGCGGCCTGCAGAACCCAGATCGGCCGGCTGGCACTCCCAACGATCGCGTCCTGTAGCGTCCGTAATTGGAGTGTGTGATCTATTGCACGCAGGGGGCGGTTCGTGGGGACATGGCCATTCGTGCCGACACGCTCGCCCCAATCTTCGAGAAATGTGCTCAGCTCCGTTTTTGCCGCTTCGAAGGTGACGCCGTCTTTCAGTCGTGCAATGACGTATAGGACGTGGGCCCCGCGTTGCTGCGCCGTATTCGGATGGAGCCAGAGGGGCAACCAAACTTGGGTGTGGTTATCCATGACGTCGGCGCCGGGCGGCATAATGCCAACGATTTCGTGAGGACGGCCCTCGATTTCCACCGTTTGTCCAATGAGCGGTCGTCCTGCAAATGCCGTTCGCCACAATTCGTGCGAGAGAATCGCGACCGGAGGCGGTAGCGTCCCGGTCCAGCGCGCGGTTTCTCCGTCGCCGAAGAGGCGTCCGTGCTCCGGTAGAATACTGAGCGCCCTGAGCAAATGTGCATCGACGGAGATCGAGCGCACCCGCAACGGTCTATCCCCTGCCGTAAGGTTGACCTCGCCCGTTGTGTACGCCGCGCCGCCGGTCGCATAAGCGCCAACCGCCGCGAACGAGTGGTTCATTTGGCGGAACTCCGCGTACTCTGGCGCAGAGAGCGCATTTCGGGTGCCCCCAATGGCCGGAGATTCTGCGGTCAGGTACATCAGCTGATCGGGTCTTGGATAGTCGAGGGGCCGCAGCAGCACTCCATGCACGATCGTGAAAATGGCAGCGTTTGCTCCGATCCCAAGCGCCAGCGTGGCGACCACAACTGCGGTAAACCCTGAACTTTTCGTTAAAGAGCGAATCGTGCAACGTAGGTCTTGTACGAGATCCTCGACAAAGCTTATGCACTTTTGCATCGGGTCACGCGCACAAATCGCTCAAGTCTGACAGCCCGCTTGGGCTTCCAAATGGCTAGTCGCTCGGTTAGACGAATTCGGGACCGGTCGGTCACTAGGGAACCTGCTGCCAAAAGAAAAGCAACTGCCAACAAAATGTTCTTGGACACAGTCCACCAAATCTCCTTGCGACAACAGAATCACGCAAATCTCGGCAAACTGCATTCGGCGCCGCACTTCCAACGCCGCTTGGGCGCGCCGCGACTGCGACCGTGCCCTAGAACTAAATCGTGATACATTTTCGTCGGTTCAAAACGGAAATGCCAAGGCCACCCGGATGAATCAAACGAGAAGCAGAGCGATTTTGAGGAAACTTTCCTGGACGCTGCCGGTCGTCGCAGCGTCGATGGTCTTCCTGGCATCCTTCAGACCCGTGTTTGACCGAGCAGCTCTGCCTGGTTGCTAATGCACAATGTTGCGAGCACCAGTGGCGGCAGAGGCAAAGAGGCGGGAGCGTTCTCCAAGGAGTAAGCGATGTTATTTTTCGGGTGGATGGAGGCAAGGGCGTTGGTATGCCTGAGAGTGTTGATGGCTGGAGGGTTGGTCGCTGCGGCCACGGCGTTTGCGGTACAGACAAGGGCGGCAGAGACAAAATTCGAGGTTTCCTTTCCTGCTGCAGTGCACGCTGAAAAGATTACCGGGCGAGTGTTTGTATTTCTTTCGCCTAAGAATGAGCAGGAACCGCGGCTCGCGACCGACGGACTGGGTGATGCGGGGCTGATGTTTGCCGCAGATATCAGCGCGCTAGCGGCGGGGCAAGCTGGAATAGTGGATGGGAGCGCACCGGGCTCGCCCATTCGGAGTTTGCGGGACGTAGCTGCTGGAGATTATTACGTGCAGGCACTGGTGAATGTGTATACGGAATTTCATCGGGCAGATGGGCACACCATTTGGGCACACATGGATCAGTGGGAAGGTCAGCAGTTCAATCTGTCGCCGGGAAATCTGTATAGCGAAGTGCAGAAGGTGCATCTCGACCCTTCGGCGGGTTATGACGTGCGCCTGAGCTTGACGAAAGCGATTCCGGCCGTAAAGGTTCCTGTGGATACGCCGTGGGTAAAGCACATCAAGATTCAGAGTCAGATGCTGACGAAATTCTGGGGACACCCGATCTTTCTTGGGGCGGTAGTGCTGCTGCCGAGAGGCTACGAGGAGCATACGGAGGTTTCATATCCGACGATTTACCAGCACACGCACTTTCACCTTTCTCCGCCGCTCGATTTCTCGACCGACGGGCGTGAGGTGAGCGAGGCCTTCCGGGAGCAATTAACCGACGTGAACAAAGAGTCGGGTTACGAGTTCTATCAATCGTGGAATGGAGAGAAGTTTCCACGGATGATTGTAGTGACACTCCAGCATCCGACACCATATTTCGATGATTCGTATGCGGTGAATTCGGCGAACAACGGGCCGTACGGCGATGCGATAGTGAAGGAGCTGATTCCTTTTCTGGAGTCGCATTTCCGGATGATTGCCAAGCCCTACGCTCGGGTTCTGGTAGGAGGGTCGACAGGCGGGTGGGAATCGCTGGCTTCGCAGGTTTTCTATCCGGATTTTTTTGGCGGGACGTGGACGATGTGCCCGGATCCGATCGATTTCCGGCGGTATCTGACGGTGAACGTATACGAGGATGAGAATGCGTTTTTCGAGCCGGGGCATGCGTATTTGCAGGCGCCGAGGTACCTGATGCGGAAATCGGATGGGCAGCCGGAGATTACAGTGCAGCAGTTCAGCCAGCTTGAAGACGTCCTCGGCAGTCATGGCCGTTCAGCGCAGCAACTGGAGATTTGGGAAGCGACGTACGGGCCGATTGGCGAGGATGGGTATCCGAAGCCACTATGGGACAAGCAAACGGGCAAGATCGACCACAGCGTAGCTTTGTACATGCGCGACCACGGATACGATTTGAGTTACACCGTGCGAACGAAGTGGGCCACGCTGGGACCGAAGCTACGCGGGAAAATTCATGTTTATGTTGGGGACATGGATAATTTTTATTTGAATTTGGCCGTTTACAAGTTGGAAGAGGCGATGAAGGCGCTGCAGGACCCGCCGTGCGATTGCGAGTTTCAGTACGGGCGCCCGATGAAGGGGCACGGATGGCAGCCAACGACGACCGCGAATCTGGTTCGAAGGATGGCGGAGCATGTTGTGAAAAATGCGCCCGCTGGAGAAAAAACGTCGGCTTGGCACTACTAGAAATCAGCGCTGCGTTCGATCGCAGCGAACACACTGGCGCGCGATCCATCCCGCTTTTTGGAACGGTCGCTGGTTCACGAGCACCGGCTTGTGTGCACTCCCCGCCAAAGTCGTTGCGGGCGCTTTTGCCAAAGACTCTGGTGCCGAAGTGTACCAGTGAGCCGATCGCCCAATTGCTGTGCTGCAGGGGTGCATACACTTCGTTTTTGAGCATCGCGAAAAGAGTCCGGCCGATGGCGCGCACTGGGTCCGCGGATTAGCTGAGCAGTCAAAGATGCCAATCGAGGAGAGGTGGGGATTGCTTGCAGCCGATCACAAGCCGTTCCCGGCCTTCTTCGTTTGGAGGGAGGCTCAGAGTTCTCCGCTGGAGACCAAGTAGCCAGCATGGCGATTTTGTGTCGTCCAAGAAGACCGCAGGAGAGCCCGTTCCTGCTCTGGCAAAAGGGCCTTTGCGACGTCCCTCCGTTCACGAAGCATACGCACCTTGCTAGAGAATGGCAGCCAGAGATCATTCGCTTTAGGACTTGGCGCGTTGGTCCCGTACCGCGGTGCGGACAAGCCTGAGCGCGGCTGCTGTCGGCGATAAGGGTGCGCTCAAACTCCGGCGTCGTACAATCTCGCAACTTGCTCAGGTTACGCTCCATTAGAATGGATCCTTCCGGTTTTTCTCAGCCAGCCGCTCGTATTTGGTGATGACGCGCCAAATCGCCTTCCCCTCGGCCGTGCCTCCCATCAACTTTCTCTTCCCACGAATTCACCAAATCCCTGCCTTCCCACTTGGCTGTTCCGCGTAGTTGGCAGCCCTCGTTGTTGGCGCAGGTGAGCAACCGATAGAGCTGAGCCGACTGGTCCCACCAGAGGAGGCCGAGGAAACGTAGATTCCCGGCAGACCCGTTGGAACGGTAGTCCTCAATCAATGAAACCCCTGGGCCCACACGAAAAGAGACTGTGCCTTGGCGCGTTTTCTCTTGACGTGGCGTGCCGACTTCAAGTGCAAAGGTTTCGCTGACCCGCCATTCCCCGGCAAATGTGTCGACGAGTCTCTGCATTTCGGGAACAGGTTGGAATTCATCGCTGTCCCATTTCGGAAAGGCCGCACCCGTTTTCTTTGGTTGTTCCAATGTAAAGCAAAACAAGACTATCGACGCAGCCGTTGTCGCAAATTTGTTCATGGATGTTGCCCCTCCAAACTCGTGAAAGGAGGCCATTTGCCCCAAGTCCCGGTACGCGAAACCGGACATTTGACGGCAAGCTTCCGGTTTCCAAACCAGGCACTTTCCGAGTTGTTCGTCATCCAAGCATCATCCGGACGCTCATCTCGGTTGTGAATGTAAATCGCCAGAGCCGAACCTGCGCACTCGCAAAGCAGATTAACCAACACCTCAGCCACCACACACCGTTTTCCCGCTGTGCAGTGCTCCTTCCAAATGCCCGCGAACTGATGGAGTGAGTTCAGCCAACACAAGAGATCGTCCTGAGTGCGCCACTGATGATCGTACAGCGAATCTACCTCGCCATATGGCGCCCGCAATGAACAGCGCGACTGCGAGAAGCGCCGAGACAATGATCAGAAGCAGGGTCAGCATGGTTTTTCGGAACACGTCTCAGTTGCCCTCCTTCTCAACTTTGCAGCATGGTACGAAAAGCACGCAGATTCTGAGGCGGCGCACCAAGAGAACGCAGTACCTCAAGCACCACGTCTGGCTGCCACTTCCCGCTTGGTGAGAGTTGTGACAGACCGACTGCTGCCTATTTCTCCCCATCGCCATCACCCACTGTAATCACCCCGAACAGGCTAGGTGAGTAATCGGGCGGGAATGCGCAGCCGGCGGCAAAATACAGCCGGGGTGAGCTA
>Ga0306920_100007806_pt1 | contig 14133 bp, 9 predicted proteins | sample flu12Cox44000170_FD_204666 | JGI IMG/M metagenome (GOLD analysis project Ga0306920, IMG submission 204666) | Lab enrichment of tropical soil microbial communities from Luquillo Experimental Forest, Puerto Rico - flux4day.12C.oxic.44.000.170 (v2)... | ecosystem: Environmental > Terrestrial >...
TGCACCCTGTACGACTTTCCGAAGAATGAGCATTATCCGGTAGGTTGCTATCGGGATGGAGGGGAAAATGCTGATGGTGCCGAAGCTGCGGCTGGTCGAGCCAAGCAACATTTATCGGAAAGTACCGACACGAAGGCCAAACGCTGAGATGCGCACCCGCGAATATCTGACGCCAAACGAGGTCGAGAAGTTGATTGCCGCCGCCAAGCTGGCGCGCCACGGCCAACGGGATGCTACTTTGATCCTGGTTGCCTTGCGCCACGGCTTGCGGGCTGTCGAGATCGCCGATCTGGAGTGGTCGCAGGTTGAATGGGGCCGCAATCCGGCACTGCACGTCCGCCGGGCGAAGAGCGGCAAGCCCGCAGTCCACCCTATCCGCGGCGAGCGCGGCGGTCCATTTACGGCTGACGCCGTTAATCGCCTCGTGAAAACCATTGGCGCGCGCGCCAAGCTACCGTTTCGGGTCCACGCCCACATGCTGCGCCACGCTTGCGGCTACGCCTTGGCCAATGCCGGCCATGACACGCGGTTGATCCAGGACTGGCTTGGCCATCGAGCAATCCAGCACACCGCGCGCTATACGGAGTTAAGCCCGACACGATTCAAAGAAGTGTGGCGCTGAACTGAGGCAATCCGCTGGTAAAGGTGCTGACCTCCTCCGACAGCGCCATAAAAGGGAGGTAAGCCACCCCATGCCTTCGGAATAGAACCGGTTATTGGTGTCGATTTTGTCCCATCTGGACGGTGGTTCAAGTCGACTCAATCTTGCGGCGCGTCCGAGATGAGCCTTAAAGGGGGCAACAATGGAAAGCCATTAGGACAGAGTACGAAGAACGTTGTCGATGTCAGACCGCCACTCTTCTGCCGAGACCTCCTTGAATGGAACGGCACCAATCGAAGCGCTTGAAATGACGACCGCCGGCCCCAGATCGCGCAGAAGCATAAGGCTGTTCTTGAGGTCCGATTTCGAGCCTCCTGCATACCCATTGATGCGGGTCTCCCAAGCGCCATTGTTCATATAGATGGTGTCTCCGGTGAAGAGATATGTCTTCCCATCATCTGAACGGACCAGAAAGCAAACGCTGCCATCGGTGTGACCGGGGGTCGGTATGACCTCGATATTGCCCAGGCGGCTCTCTCTCTTGTCAAATAGGCAGTCAACCGGTGTCACTTTCCTGACAGCCGGCTCCTCAAGTCGGTGACAACAAAGCTTCGAGCCAAATAGTTCTTTGATCTTGGCGAGTGCCGCGCCTACCTCATCCCTGTGGCTCAAACACTGGTACGCAATTCCGCCCAGCGCTTGAATGTGCTGATACTCCTCCTGCACACCAGAGCTGTAAAAGAGGATATTGTCGTTATCTCGCACGAGAAGATAGGCATGGGAGGTCACATTCGGAAATGGATGCTCCGCACTGGTCTGCCAGAGATCAGGATAAATCTGCTTCATCCTTGCCCCCGACCTTGAGTAACGCGCTTCACGCGACGCGATCGAGTTTAACTCTAAAGGAGGCAGCGATGGTTGTGAAAGTCATAAACGGCAACCGCATCCACGAAAGCGCAAAAAAGCGCAGCGATAAAACGCAACCCTGACCCCCTCCGACAGCGCCAAAAAAGGGGGGTGAAGCGCGGGAGGTGTGTCATCGAAATCACCGTTACCCAGTCTTGAAAACGCGCGTAGTGCATAGAGATGCGTATCCCCGTTTTCTGTAAATTTTTTCTCGGCCAAAAAATTTCAGCCGTGGATCGGTTTTCTGTTTCTGAAAATCCAAAAAAATTTGCCATCGGATGGTGCATCGGCAGGCCGCGCGAAGAGGTCGTCAGGCGCGGCGTGGTTCGTCGCGAGATCCCGATTTACGGAACGGCAGGACTTGCCGCGGTATTGCAACGGCTCGCGGTGGCGTCTGGACGGCGGTTCAAGTCGGCTCAATCTTGCCGCGTAGCTTTTTGCCCTCATCTTTGGCCCATCTCAGCCCGGCGTGGCCACTTGCCGCAATTGAGCCCAGGCGGCTCTTGTGAGCCGACGGGTGTTCCCTTGGTCACAGCGGGCATCGACGGGGCAGTGGTATAGGCATTGCGTTACATAGTCAGCACTCTCAGAACGCATTCGCAAGAGGAGTGAACTAATGCCAAAAGCGCCGAGGAAATTCGTTCGACTACCAGGGAGCGAACGAAAGCCGGGAGCTAATGCGAAGCTATTGGGCTCGGCCGATAAGAACGAGAGGTTCAAAGTCACGATTGTCTTGCGGCGCCGGCCCGACGGCCCGCCGGTTCCCGACTTCAACTACTATCGGGGAACCCCGCCGGCGCAGCGCCGCCGCCTGCCTACTGAAGAGTTTGCGCGCAAGTACGGTGCCGATCCCGCTGATATCGATCGCGTCGCGGAGTTTGTCAGATCACACGGCCTGGAAGTGGTCGAAACTCACACGGCACGGCGTACCGTCATCGTCTCCGGTACGGTGGCGCAATTCAGTGACGCGTTCCGCGTCGAGCTCAAAATGTACGAGCACCAGATCTTGCGCGGCCGCCGCCAGAGTCCCCGCACCGAGAACTACCGTGGGCGCGACGGCTTTATCCATGTGCCAGATAACCTGGTCGACGTCATTGTCGGAGTCTTCGGACTCGATACTCGCTCGATTACTAAGCGCAACGCCGCCGATCCGCCGAACACGAATCCTATTAGCACGACCACCATCACCAGACTCTATGATTTTCCGACTATTTCTGCGACGGGACAGACGATTGCGGTACTGTCGCTCGACGGATATCAATCGTCCGACATCAGCGCCACCTTTGGCGGCAGTCCGCCCGTCGTTACCGATGTCAGCGTAGACGCGTCGAACATCGGGTTTGATCCCTTCGGCGAGACGACCCAGGATATTTGTATTGCTGGACTCGCGGCTCCCGGCGCGGCAATCGCACCCTATTTCACGACCGGGACGCAGCAGGGATGGGTCGATCTGATCCATCGCGTGGTACATCCGAACGTGACCGATCCAGTCTGTTCGGTGTTTTCGTCCAGCTTCTACGTAGCGGATGGCGATGACACAGCGACTCTGGCAAACGAAGGTGTCAGCATCAGTTGGCTCAATGCCGTGAATGCCGCGTTCCAGGACGCGGCGATCCAGGGCGTCACTATCTGTATTGCGTCCGGCGACACTGGGGCTAACTCGAAGGTCGGCGCCAATCCGGCCGCGTGGGGTCTGTCCTTCGCAGGAGACGGCAAAGCTCACGTTCAATATCCGGGCAGCGACCCGTGGGTGCTAGCCGTGGGTGGTACCACGGTCGGTAATATCGTCGGTGCCAACTTCGATGAATATCTGTGGAACGATCCGTCGCCCGCCGACCCCAGCCAGTGGGGCACGACCGGCGGCGGGATCAGCGATTTCTTTGCTCTGCCGTCTTACCAGAGCGCGGCTGGCGTTCCGACGTCTATCAATGACGGCCATGTCGGGCGCGGAGTACCGGACGTGGCTGGCAATGCGAGCTTAAACAGTGGCTACTTCGGCCTGGTGTGGAACGGCGGTCCATTCGTCGGTAACGGCACGAGCGCCTCTTCTCCGTTGTGGGCCGGTTTGATTGCGTTGATCAACGCTGCGCTTCTCGAGAACGTCGGCTTTGTGAACCCTGCGATCTATGCGCTGGGTTCTGGCGTTTTCCGCGATATTAATCCCCCACCCGGGCCGACTGACAACAGCAACGCCGGGATCACTGGCTATCCAGGTCGCCAAGGCTGGGATGCTTGCACGGGATGGGGCAGTCCGAAGGGCGTTGCGCTGCTAAGCGGCTTAAAACGCTTCTATGGGCCAGCGATCGCGGTCAATTTGCAGGACGATCTCCACTTCGGCGTCGTTTGTCGTGGTCCGAAATATCTAACCCTGCAGATCTTCAACGTCGGGACACGCAATCTGTTTATCAGCAAGATCCAGCGGATTTCGGGATCGAGCGACTTTGCCGTATTAGCGGCGCCGGCGACGCCACTCTCAATCGCACCCGGCTCCCAGGTCGACTTCACGATCGAGTACAACCCGACAACCCGGGGCGTGGCTGAGAGCGCGACAATCCAGATTATCAGTGACGATCCGGTGACACCAAAGCTCGACGTCATTGCAACCGGTTTCGGCGGTACCGGCGCGCTCGAAACCGTGATCGCCGACCAAGGTAACTTCGGGCACTGCTGTGTCGGTTCCTTCGTCGATGAGGAACTGACATTCAACAACAACGGTTCCTGCACGCTTTCCATTAGCGATGTCACCTCATCATCACCTGACTTCATCACGCCGAGTGTGAGTAGCTATCCACTGCATATTGCGTCCGGCATGTCGATTGAATTGCCTATACGCTTCCAGCCAACGAGTATCGGTACGAAGTCCGCGACCATTACTGTTATCAGCGACGATCCTGCCGGGCCCAAGAGTGTAAATGTTTTCGGCGACGCGCCGGCCGGTAGGCTAGCAGTTACTGGTTCAACCTTCTTCGGTGGCGTGAAAGCCTGCTGCCGGATCGAGCGGACGATCGGGATCTGCAACGTCGGCGATTGCAAACTGCATGTCTCGAGCGTTGCGTTCAGGCACAAAAACCCGCACTGGAAGTTGATTAACAATCCGTTTCCCGCAACTCTGCATCCCGGCTCCTGCCTGAATGTTGTAATTCGCTATAAGGCAACTGAAAAGTTCCCACGCTCTTGCGATTTGATTATCACCAGTGACGATCCGGTCCATCCGGTCGAGACGCTGGAAGTCGTCGCCACAACGATTTGGAGCGACTGCTGCCGCAAATGCTGCGACGACTGCCGCAAGGGACATTGCGAGAAGCGCCATTGCGATCCGTGCTGTTGCAGGAAATGCCGCAACGAATGCGATGATCACGATGATGAATGCGATGATCGCGACGGCGAAGTGCGTGAGCGCGATGAATGCGAAGCCTGAGCACGCGCTGCGTCGGAATGGGGTACCATGCGTTTAGCACGAAGGGGGTTGTCGACCCTCTTTCTCATCGAACGAAATACAGTGGCAGGCGCACAAAGCGCATCGACGCAACCGGCTTCGCGTTCTTTTCATAGAATTCGAGCGCTTTCTGAATCCAAGCCCGCAGTTTCGGATAAGCGGTATGAAATTCCCGGTCGAGAGTATCCAGCTTTTCGGTCTATTGATGGCTGTTTATTTTCGAAGCTGGTTGTGGATAAAAGATTTTTGTGAGACGAATTTCGGCGCCTATATCCTCTCTGAACCCACCTACCCTATCGAAGTCGTGAAAGACATCGGCGGCGACAGCGAAGTCCTGAGCGAGAGGAACCTGAAACTGGAGGTGGCCCCTCAGATAGTCGTCTTTAATCAGAGCCAAAGGGGGCTGGGGAATTACCAAAGGTAACCCCGTCACCGCAAATCTGCCGTTCACGGCGACCTGTTCGCCCCCCCACGATTTCTCTATGCCGAGGGCGAGAAATTCAAGCGGCTTGAATTCGTAGCGCAGGAATGCCTTTACGTCGTAGGAGGGGCGTTGAGTTAAGGTGTCGTAAGACAAAATGCCGGGAACCGGAGCACTGGTCGGATTTATGAAATTGATCGGATTTCTGCCGTTGGAATGGATTGACGCGTTCGCGACCAAATCAAAGAAGAAGCCCTTCAAACCAGGCGAGAATTTTCCCAGGCCCTCGGTATAGCCGATCTGAGGAACGTCCGTGAATTGATTCGCCGTTCCAACATTAACCGCTTTCTGGTTGTTATAGGCCCCAAGCGGAATATAGAGATAATTGGTGAGACCGAGCCAGCGCTGGGTTTGCGCATCAGAGACAAAGAAAAACGTCACGTCAACAATGGGGTCAGTAGCACCCCCGTTAACAAGATTGTTCGTACCTGGGACATTTACATCAGTGAGTGTCGCAAACGGCACCTCTACATCGAAGACAAGGGGATGCCCAACGAGCTCACCAAAATAAGAAAACCGCGGAAACCCTTCCCATATATTTGCGTGCGAATTTGGCAGTGCATTTCCTGTCGTATCGACAAAGGCATCGGAGTGACCAAAGCCTGCGTGCAGAAGGGCGGTAAACGTTCCGGTCGGAAGCGATCCTGCCTCGTAGTCGCCCGCATAAGTATCGCTGCTGTTGTCAGATCCTGCGATCGCCGGCGCTTGCCAGCTAACAATGCTGCCAATCAGCATGCAGGCGGCCATCAATTTCACTGTTTTGCTTCCTAAACGGAAGCTGGCGAGCCCCCGAAGTGACTTCATCGGTTTTCCCCCCAATTTACCCAGTCAATTGTTAGTTGCATCTTACCGCGATGGATCAGATGCGCAAACCTTCCGTACAGCGGAACAGCACCGTTAAGCGTTGTCAAGAAATGCAAGTCAGGATTGTTTAAAGCAAGCCGGAAAGCCTCACCAGAAGATTCCCCGCATCCGCGAGGTCTCTCGACTCACGATCTTCACTGAAACAAGCATAAATAGTTCCGAGGAGGTCGAAGGCTTCTCTCCAACGACCTACACCCAAATATAGCTTCGCCATGCTGGTCGCGGCGCGCAGCTCCAGCATTTTTGTCTGCCGGCACCGGGCGACGTCCAGGCTCGTTTGGAAAGAGACTTCTGCCTGTGCGACCGCATCCGCCTTTCTCTGCAACAACAACTCGCCCTTGAGCCGATGGACCTCGGCTTCGTGGTAGCACTCGCCTGTTTCCTCAATGCAGGACAAAGCTTCCTTGAGGGCAAGCAACCCTTGCTCATACTGATTATTCCTTGCCAGCATCTGGCCGCGCAGGGCGAGGAGCCACGGCACTCCAATCCTGGCCCCGCTCTCGCGATACGCGCGATAGACTTTGTCAAATTGAAGAAGTCCAAGCTCTGTCTGTCCTGCTTCGAACAAAATTGAGGACTTCATCAGCAACCCAAGTAGCTGCCAGTAGGAAAATCCTCCCTCTGCTGCACCCGCGATTGTTTTGTCGATCCATTGTTCGGCAATCTGATATTCTCGCATGGTGTGGTGGAGCAGTCCGTGCATTCCCTGTGCCTGCACCAGCGATATCGGGATTGCTAGGTCTTGAGCGAGAGATATGGCCTCTTCGCTGCACCTCACCGCTTCGCCTGGGTAACCCAGATACCACTTCGTCAGGGCAAGATAGGATAAACAACTCACGCGCGAAGGTCCGTACAATTGTATCGTTTCGACAACTTCTGAATTCTGCCCCACTGTCAACGCTTTGAGGAAATGCTCCTCCGCGGCTTTTTGATGTCCTGTATAGGCGGAAGCGAGGCCCAAGAGCAGGAGCCGCTGGAGAGAATATTGCTCAGTAGGATCGTCCAAGGTAGACAGTCGTTTCGCGAGGCGAAGGGCAGTTTCGTAGTCAGCCCTGACGATACTGAAAGTGGATTGCCCTGTAATCGCCGAGACCAATAGTGAAATGTCGCCGGTGCGTTCGCTGAGTGTGGTTGATTTTTCAAATGCCGCTGCAACTTCAGGGGCTGCGTAGCCCAGGTTGGTCTGAAGAGAGACACCAAGCGTCAACCACAATCGGGACTCCTGCGCCCAACGATCTGGGTTGTCCGGTAGCGTCTCGACCAGGCGCATCGCGGCCCGAACGCTGTCCGCCGCCTCCTTATGCGCCGATCGCTGGATCGCTAGCTCTCCCAATCGCCCCAAGTATTCGATTGCCTTGGGCGTATTATTTGAGCAGCTGTAATGATGCGCCAACTCGCCGATGTGATCGACCAGACTGCCGGCGTAGATCGATTCGATCGCTCTACCGACAGTATCGTGTAGACGCTTGCGGCGGTTGCTCAGCAGCGACTGATAGGTGACCTCCTGCGTAAGGATGTGCTTAAAGGCAAAAATAGGTTGGTCCTGGCCCGTTTGCGCATGAATAAAATCAGAGTACTGCAGCTCGGCTAGCATCCCGTCCAACCGCGCCCCGTCAGCGCCGCTGACCACAACTATAAGGCTTAGCGGCTGGCGTGGCCCCATGACCGCCAAAATCTGGAGGAGGTCCTTCTGTTCCGCCGGCAACCTGTCGATGCGCTCGGCGAGCGTAGCCTGAACGGTCTCCGGAACTCTGAGCTGACCGATCGGCATCGGAAGGCGACCCGCGTCGAAAACCAGAGATCTATCCTCGCGCAAGGACCGAACTATCTCCTCCATAAAGAAAGGATTGCCATTGGTTTGCTCAATAATGTATTGCTTCAGGGGCAGCGTGAGTTCCACGTCAGGAATTAATGTTGAAAGCAGTTGTTCTGCTCTCCTAACATCCATCGGCTCGAGTGCGATCTCAGAATAATTCTCCTTTCCCCGCCACTCTAATTTGAATTCGGGACGATATGTGACGACGAGAAGGACTTTTGCATCAGCAATGCTATCGGCAAGCAGATCGAGCAGCAATCTGCTCTGTGCGTCTGCCCAGTGCAGATCCTCAAAAATTAACACCAACGGTCGTTTTTGACTTTCCGTGAGTATGATGCGCTTCACGGCGTCAAGCATGCGCTCGTGTTTAATCAACGGATGGGTCTGGTTCAGCGGATCATTGCCTTCGGCTATTCCCAATAGGTCGTGGAGATAGGGCAGCGCATCCTGCAGAGAAGGATTGAGTTTATTTACCGAGAGGCCGATTTTCTTCCTTCGTGTCGCTGCGTGATCGTTAATGCGAATATCGAAGTAGTTTGTGAGCAAATCCACAACGGGCACCCACGGCACGACTTTGGCATGCGACTGTGCATAAGCTTCGAGGATCCTGCATTCAGGCGGCAGAGCCTGGGTAAACTCGAAAAGTAATCGGGACTTGCCCATGCCCGCTTCGGAGACGAGTGCGACGCTTTGCCCATGTCCAGCTATTGCGAAGGCGAGAGCGCGCTGCATGTCCTGCATTTCCTGCTCTCGGCCCACGAATTTCGTAAAGCCTCGTCTCATCGAGACCTGCAGATAACGCCTCAGCGCCCCCAGCCCTAAAACTTCGAAGACAGCGACGGGGTCCGGTACGCCTTTGACCATCGTGGGCGAAAGCGGTTTGAGCTCGAAATAACCCTCCACGAGTCGACGGGTTGAGTCGCTGATTGCGATCGATCCCGGAGGAGCCAAGCCTTGCAATCGTGCAGCGAGATTGATCGTGTGTCCGATCGGATTGTATTCAAGATGGCCACCGGCATTGAGCGTGCGCAACACGACTTCGCCGGTATTGATTCCGATGCGCACTTCCAGACCGCGCTTTCCCTGCCTTTCAAGCCATACCGCGTAGGATTGAAGCGCTCTCTGCATTTCAATTGCCGCATATGTCGCGCGCCGCGCATGGTCCTCATAGGCCACTGGCGCACCAAACAGCGCGAAGACGCCGTCTCCTAAAATCTGCACTACGTGTCCGTCATAGAATAGAACCGCTTCCACCATGATTTGAAGCGCTGGATCAATGATGCGCAGCGCGTCTTCGGCATCGATGTTCACCATCAGCTCGACCGAGCCCTTGATATCAGCAAACAACGCAGAGACAGTCTTGCGTTCACCTTCGGCGGGGATCCGAGTGACCGACTTGTCAAGACGCACCGTGAAAGACGAAGACTCCCGCTCCGCATCATCTACGGACGCGTAATGGTCAAATTCAAGGTTGCATCGCTCACAAACTCTGGCGATGATTGAATTAGGTGATCCACACTTGGGGCATATTTTTTCCATTGTTCTTAGCCCTCATCGGTACTCAACTTTATACTGTGCTTTTTACTTTAATGAACGTCTTACAAAAACTGCATAGATACTCTGATTATATTTTTGATCGACTGCTCAAATTCTCGAACGCATTTTAAACCCAGAATTAGGTAGCCGTAACCCCCGGTAAAGCATCCGCGTTGGGCTCAGATCCGCTCCCGAACGAATACGATCGAGACCCGGATTGTCACCCTCCGATACGCCCCGATTCTCGCGGGATCGACCGATCGCACCAACGCGAAGCGCATGGACTGTCAATGACACATCATTTATATCGTTTTTAACCTTATCTATTGGTTGGTACGCTCAAGCCCAAAATGACAGACCTACCCAAGGAGCCGACTATAGCGCCGCAGAGTGATCTGCTCGGCAGCCTGTTCAGCAGTTGGGCTGACGCCTGGAGAATCGGACTTGGCGTTTCGGAGATGCCGGCGGGCGTGGACGTGTTCGGCGCTGTGTTGAGTGCTCCAGCGCAAGCGTGTTGGATTGGCTTCACAGCTTGGCTGCGCTATTCGGGCGCCGTGGCCGAAGCGTTTGCCCGATACGAGGCCAGTCTTATTCAGGCCGAGCTCGACCGGGCCGACGAAGGACGGGGGACTTCGCCGTCCGCAGGCCGTGTGCTCGTCGATGAAACGCGAGCCTTTCTGCGGCGTGTCGGAGACGCTGCAACCCTGGAGGCGCGTCGGGCGCAGCACGAACTCGAGCAAATCGGAGAATTAATCGCTCAAGCCGCAGCTGTGGGCGATGGCACATCCCTCGATCACGTCCGCAGACATGAGATAAAGGCTTGAACAAAGCTGACATCAATCGGCCGGGCGAAAACATCATTGCAGCGCTTGGTTTCCAAGAAGCAATGGCGACTGTGCGTCGTCGACTCGCCGAATGGGTGCAAAGCTCCGATCCCGAGATGCGCGCCACGCTTGAATGGCAGTTTCTCTCAAGATCAAAGTATTTCCGTCCCCTGACCATTTTCTCGTGCTGGCGATCAATCGATCCCGGTCCGATACGGGAGCCAATCCTGAACTCCGCGGTGGTCGTAGAGTTCTTTCACAATGTATCTCTGGTGATCGACGATATTGTGGACCGGTCTGACGAACGCCGAGGCCGCCCGACGCTTCACAAACAATTTGGCGAACTTCATGCGCTGATGGCGTCCGGGTACATCGTCGCGGACGGATATCTGCGGCTCCGGGACGATGTCCAAGCCATGAGCCTCTTTTCGGAGCTGTTGAAACGCCTCGCTGTCGCCGAATGCATGCAGTGGCGGTTGCGTCGGCACCCTCTCGGGGTCGAAGATTGGCGGCGGATAGCTGGCGAGGACACCGGATCGATGTTCGAAGTTTGCGCTTGCCTCGGCGACCGTAGTGAGCGCCTCCGTCGGTTCGGCGGGCTGCTCGGTCTCCTCTATCACGGCTGCGACGACGTCGGGGACGTCCGCGGCGCAGCCGCCCTCGGAGGAGGCGGCGAAGCGGATTTGCGCGATGGCATCCTGACCCTGCCGGCTGCGCTTGCGATTCGAGATCCCTCCATCGGCGTACTGTTCTGCAAGGCGGATCCCGATTCGAGTGACTTGCGCGCCATTGCCGACGCCTTCGCCGCTCAACTACCGAACGCCGAGAAATATCTCGACGAGGTCGCTGAAGAGGCTAGGACAGAGGCACGTCTCTTCTCGATCAACCCCGCGCCGCTAATCGCGCTTGTCGAGCAGACGCGGCGCTTGAGTCGGCGATAGAGACAAATTTGGCCACCGGCCGCGCAATGCGGTGGCGTGAAGCATTAGTGAAACGCAGCCTAAAGCGCTAGCGCATGATGTGGCGAAAAACGGACTCTGCCATTTTTCCACATTCAGTGACCGCCGTTGCGGCGTCCCGCCACATTAGCGACGCGGCACGCGCTCCCGCAAGAACACCTAATCCCGATCCCGCGGCCGTCGCAGCTTTGCCAACTGTGTTGGCCTCCACCCATAATTTCGCGAGCGCCGCGTAAGGCGACAACATGATTTTCCAAGCGAAAAGCAGGGGTGTCGGATAACCCTTCGGCTCAATAATCGTGACCGGATCCAGCTTGGCCGCGCCCCGATATTGCTCGACGACCGCCCGCGCCGCTTGCAGTCCCGAATACACACCCGATTCTACTGTCGCGATCGTGATGGGATTGGCGCAGGTGTTCCCTGCAAAGTAGAGATTCGGTATTTCTGGATAGCAGATTTCCGTGCACCACTGTTGGCTGCCGACCTGGTTGATGAAGAGCTGCTGATCCAGGTTCGGGTGGAAGAAAGTGTTATCCCAGTCGACGTCCTCGTCTAGGTTGATCGGAACATAGCGCCGGAACTCGTTCAGGATGGGAATGGCAGCTTGCTTCAGCTCCTCATGGGTCTTGGGCGAGTGCGGTTGCATGACTCCGGCTAGATTGACCGCGCGCGCGCGCGTAAGCTCCTGCCTGAGTCGGACGGGGAGCGCGTCAAAGTCCGACGCGGCGATCGCCATAACGGTCCTGCGTTGACGTTCGGTCAACTGTTTTATCTGAACAAAGGTCACCGAATACTTCGATTCCATCAGAGCAACATAGTACGGTGGGATGTTGGGGAGGATCCGGTGGAAGCTGACGTAGAGCACCGGCAGTGGATCGCTCCCCAAACGGCGAACGTTGGCGAGCTGGGGCAACAGACTGACGATTGTTTTGGCGCCAGGTTTCTCCGACGCCTTCGTGAAGACGAGGTGCCCAAGGCTGTCCGGCGTCGCCGCGATAATCAAATTGTCAACCTTGACCACCACGTTGCCCTTCTCGGGCTCGCCTTTCTGTTCACAGGAAATCTCAACGATCCTGCCGCCGCGGACAGTCACGCCGGTGACCTCAGTGTTGTTCCGGATCGAGCATTTAAGCGCTTTGAGTTTGTCGCACAGGGGTTTGATAAGACTACTATAGCTGTCGCCTTTCAGCACCCAGCACAGCGGGGATGGTTCGCGAAACTGGTACTTTGCAAAACTTTGATACGCGCTAGCGGATGAGAGATAGCTGTCGATCGACCAGATATTCCTGATGGCCTCACTAAAAAACTGTGTGACGGAGGGAGTCGCATAAAGCCGGTTCACGATGAAATCGTGCACTGTCTGATTTTCGAGAAAGTCTCCACTGCGGGCCAGCGCATCGAGAATCGCATAGTTTGCTAGAAACATCTCCGGCAGAGTCAAAACGCCCGAAGACAAATTCTTGATGCCGGTATTGAATGCGCCGATGTCGGTGCAGATATGGTAATGAGGAAATTCGTTCTGCCGCAAAAAGGCGCATTCGCTCCTTCGTTCAAAGTTTTGTTCCCGATATAAACTTACGTCTTTCGCTAGATTCCAAAAGTTATGGTACCACTCGGCAAACATATGCGGATAGACGTCATAGTAAACTCCGTTGCGCTGAACGGCGCTGAGATTGCCGCCCATCAACGACCCTTTCTCGAATATCGTGACGGAAAAACCGCGTTCGGCGAGGCGCAGTGCCGCGGTCAGACCCGCAATCCCGCCGCCTATGATTGTCGCGTTGAGATTAGAATTTGAATTTTGCATGGCGGTCTCGATGAAATTCGTCCCGTGCGAGCATTACGCCATCTCATCGCGCATTTGAGCGACCTTCGACGGTACGTCTTCTACGGCCGCCAAGTCAAACTCGATTTGAGTACAACGGCTAGTACTTTGGAAGATTTATTTGGCAGATTTATTTACACTGCTTTTCGCGGCAGGTGCCAGGATCTGGGAGGTGTGATGCCGCCCAATTTTCGATTATGCAGTTCGTCTTTTGGGAAGTTCCGTAACCGAGGCGGTCTTCTTGCCGTCGAGCGCGGTCGCGATTCTTCCAGCAATCGCTTCCGATGCGCGTCGAAGCGGGTCGTTATCGAGATGCGCATAGCGTGCGGTGGTCGCTGGCTGAGAGTGTCCAAGCAAGCGGCCGATGATTGGTAGACCCAGTCCACCACCGGCACCGAAGCTTGCATATGTATGCCGTAGATCGTGCAGTCGCACGCCCGTCACGCCAGCGCGCTTTGTGACTGCATCCCATGGGCGCTTTAGGTCGTGGCGGGGCTGCTCCGGATCAACGCCAGGCACCACGTAAGGGCCGATCCGTTGTTGTTCGTGTGCGACGATCTGCGTGCGTATCCTCGCGTGGATCATTATCAGTGCTGGCACCGGTAGTCGTGCCGCCGAAGCTCTAATTGCGCCTGGCGACGATCGAACTATCTGGGCGATGGGCCGCCCGATTATTTGGTCGGTCGCGCCCCGGAGCTCGCCCGGCTAATTCGAGGCTAAATCCATGCGACACGGTGCGACATGAATTTACAGATCAATGTAATTGTTGGACATTTTATGCGGATCATCGGCGCCTACCCTATAGCTGCGACCCAATACCGCAATGTTTTGCTCGATTACGACGCTAGGCAGATGAAGCCTTGTCTTATGGCAAGTGCCGTTGTT
>Ga0306920_100007807_pt1 | contig 14132 bp, 13 predicted proteins | sample flu12Cox44000170_FD_204666 | JGI IMG/M metagenome (GOLD analysis project Ga0306920, IMG submission 204666) | Lab enrichment of tropical soil microbial communities from Luquillo Experimental Forest, Puerto Rico - flux4day.12C.oxic.44.000.170 (v2)... | ecosystem: Environmental > Terrestrial >...
TCGCCCTCAACAAAGCCCTGCTCCTTCAGGCCTTGGCTGAATTTGCGCAGGCGCTCAGTATCAGGCGAGGTGCTGTTGAGAAATCCGACCACCGGCATCGTCGGCTGCTGCGCGCGCGCAGCGAGCGACCACGCAGTCGCCACGCAACCGAATGCTGCGATAAAGTCGCGCCGCCTCATGGGCTTGCCTTCAGGCCGGGGGCTGCATTCTATCACATTGCTTGAGTGGGGTGCATCGCAGCAAAATTGGCTGCCTATTGTCTGAGATGGGTCATTCTCGTCCATAGGCCGACCCCCACGGGCCTCCCGTTCATTTCCGGAACGCCTTGGAAGCTGACCCCAAGTCCATCTCTGCCTGCAGTGATGTCCGACGTATGGCCATCGTCGTGCAGCAGTTGCGCTTGGCGCGGCTTCCGATACTGCGGGTCCGCCTGAATTAATCGCGATCGAGAGTGCGAATGATCGCCGGCAGGCGCTCAATCACAACATCGATTTCACGTGTCGCCGTCGCGTATAACAAGCCTGGGTCCACCCATTCATATTGATGGGTAATAATGTCGCGCATGCCCGCCATATTTCGCTAGGGTATCTCTGGGTAACGCTCGCGGAATTCGTCAGGGAGACGCTTTGTGGCTTCGCCGATGACTTCCACCGCACGCATGACCGCGTACTGCGTCTTGTCGTGTCGTCAGCCTGAAACTCCTCGAAGCTCAACCCTGCGACGAAAGACTTCAGCTTCTGTGCATTATCGAGAATATCATCGAGATAGTCGCGAAAATCGCGCTCTGCGTGATTCAAAGCATCACCGCCTCAGAGAGAATTCGCTGGCCGATGCGGCGCTTCAGGGGTCCCTTAATAACGAGATCGACCCTAAGCCCAAGGTTATCGCTCAACTCTTGCTGCAGCCCAGCGAGCCCGATCAATCCGATGCCCTCCCCCAGGCTCACCAGTATATCTACATCACTGCTTTCGGTCTGCTCGCCGCGGACATAGGAGCCAAAAACACCTATTTCGCGAATGGGGTATCGCCGCCGCAAATCCGGCTGCATTTGCCGCAGTTTTTCGATGATCTGGTCCAGCGTTTTCATTGGGTACCCTTAGTCTTAGTCTACAATGCGCCACATACTATTATATCTGGGCTATGGCATAAAAACGTGCGAACGAAGCTCGTCAATCCAGCTTCGTGCCGCCAAACTTTGGAGGATGAAAGACATTGCGACAAAGCGCAGACCGGATCCTCACCACGCACGCCGGGAGCCTGTCCCGGCCAGCAGATCTCATCGCCTTGAACCGTGCTCGGGCAGCCGGCGCGAGCAAGAACGATGCCGCCTATGCCGCATGTCTCGCCGCATCAGTTGCGGAGATCGTGCGCAACCAGCTTGAGCTTGGCATCGATGTTCCCGATGACGGCGAGTTCGGCAAGCCCGTGGCCGGCAGCTACGATTACGGCGCGTGGTGGAATTATGCTTTTGCGCGAATGTCGGGATTTTCGCCCAAGGCGGAAGGCCCAGGCGCATCCAAGCACAGGAAATCGGGTGTCGCCGATTTGGCGCTGACCTCGTTTGCCAATCGCCGCGACTGGCAAAAGTTCGGCGAGTTCTATCAGGACCCGGAATCGACCGGCAGCCTGCTGGGAAGCGCTGCCCGGCGGCCAGTGGCGCGGCCGGCCTGCACCGGGCCGATCAAGTATACGGGTCACGGCGCGCTTGCGACCGACATTGCCAATCTGAAGAATGCGATGGCGGCCCGCGGCGTCGAAGAAGGCTTCATGTGCGCTATCGGGCCGGGCAGCTTCGCCCGCGGCGAGGACTATTATTATCAGACCGAGGAGGAATTCCTGTTTGCTTCCGCCGATGCGATGCGGGAGGAATACAAGGCGATCGTCGACGCCGGGATCGTGCTGCAGATCGACGATCCGAGTCTGCCCGACAACTGGGATATGATAAATCCCGAGCCGCCGCTAGCCGAATTCAAGAAGTTCGCGCAGGTGCGCATTGAAGCGCTCAATCACGCGCTGAGAGGCCTGCCGCAGCATCGCATCCGTTATCACATCTGCTGGGGCAGCTGGCATGGCCCGCACACCACGGACATTCCACTGGCCGACATCGTCGACCTCGTGTTGAGGGTCAATGCCGGCGCCTATTCGCTCGAAGCCGGCAATGCTCGTCACGAGCATGAGTGGCGGGTCTGGCAGGACGTGACATTACCCGAGGGCAAGCTGCTGATTCCAGGCGTCGTCAGCCACGCTACCAACATCGTCGAGCACCCGCAGGTGGTCGCGGACCGCATCGCGCGCTACGCCAATGTGGTTGGTCGCGAGAACGTCATCGCCGGCACCGATTGCGGCCTGGGCGGCCGTATCCATCCACAGATTGCCTGGGCGAAGCTGCAAGCCCTCTCCGATGGCGCCAGGCTCGCGACCAAGGAGCTGTGGCGATGAGTGTTACCCCTGTCGCCGGGCCTTGATCTCGTTGAATTTCGACAGCGCGCGCTCGAACTTGTCGTTGAACAGCCACATCGCGTCAAGAATCTCGCGGACCGTCGCAGAGGTCTTTGCCCGATCGGCGTGCCCGAAGGTGAAGACGCTATTGTTACGCAGGTATCCCATTATGCGCGGATCGGAGATTACATAGTTGACTACGTTCCCTGAACTGAGAGCTGCCTTGGTCGGACTGGGAATAATCTGGATGAGCTCGAAAAATTTCATTTGATCAATCGAATTCGGCAATGCCTTGACGATGGCCGGTATTTGCCGAAACAGCTCGGCGTGTGCGTTCATGAGGCCGTCCCGGACCGCGGTCCAGTGATTGAAGCGATGATCCAGATTGCCGATGCGCGCCTCCTCTTTGTCGTCGCGGGAGCTCACCCCGGGATCCGAGGCCGTGATCGCTTTCTTTATCGCTGCCCATTTCCGGTGGCCATTTTGGTCTTCGGTCACCCCGGTCTGAAAGCTTCCTTTGTATGTGTTCGAGCGCGCATTGCCGATGTTCTGGTTGCCGTTTGTCTCGGCGAAGAAGATGCCCAAGCTTATGCGTCCCGCCAGTTCCGCGCTTGCTGCATCGAGACCCTTTGCCCGCGCAATAGCGGACGCCAGATCGACCACGTCATTAAATGGAGTAGCTGAGCTTTGCGCATTGGCGGGCGGCGCCTGCATTATGTTGAATAGATTTGCATACTCGTCGAGAAGCGGCTCATTTTCGGCATCGAAGTACGCGGGCGGGATGCCGAATTTGTTTGGCTTGCCGATTCTGGACGGGAGCGCGTCGGTGAGGTCCTTGTACGCGCTTATCATGTTGTTGCGAGCGAGATAGAGCGCCTGTCCCGGCAGGCTTGGCAGCTGCTGACTCGAGCTGATTTGGGCTCGGCGTTGACGCAGGATCGATTTGAGCTCGTTTACTGCGTTGCCGTATGCGCTGAGCGCATCCGACTGCGACTTTGTGAGTCCGGGCTGACCCTGTGCGGGGGACATGAAACTGATACTGCCGATCTTGACGGGGATCAGCAATGCGACTTTGCTGCTGGTGTCAACGGCGTCGCCAAGCGGCGGCATGAAGAGGGCCGCGAAAATAATGGCTGCCGCAGGCCTCGCTGCGGCGATATAGCTTGGAATTCCCATGGCGGTTCGATGCCTCACTTTCCCCGAGCTACAACTAACTGCGTTGATTGAGCAAAATTATGGAAGACGCTCACGCCAGGACAGATGGCCACGGAGCCACATCGCGGTCGTGTCGTTGCACTTCCTCTATTACAATTTCGTTCGCATCCATCAGAAGCTTCGCGTCACTCCCGCCATGGCCGCCGGCATTGTGCATCGGCTTTGGGATGTTGAGGACATGGTGCTCGTTTTGGAAAAGTATGAGCAAAAAAATTCAAACTTACCCACTACCGACATTACCCACTACCCGCTATTGACTTCGTTACGAGATTTGTGTTAGGAAGAATAAGCTGTCGAAGGTATGTGGCAAGCTCGGGCGGAAACCGTGCCGGGCTTTTTCATTTGGCGCGCCCACCGTGGACGATCGTACCAGGTGGCGCTCGTGGATTCGCTCTTCCAAAACCCGATACTCGAGCGAAGCAGCGCGGCTAAGCGAAAATGCGCGGAAACGCCCCCGCATCTGCGCCGCCAACAGCGGCTGCAATCCCCTTAAAACGCTTATCGACAAGGAGGACTTCCCATGACGTTTCAAAGAGGCCAAAGCGGCAATCCGGCCGGCCGCCCGCGCGGATCCCGCAACAAGACGACGCTTCTGCTGCAGGAGGCGCTCGAGCGCAGCGCGCACGCGATCGTGCAAAGAGCCACCGAAATGGCCATCAACGGCAATATTGGCGCCGTTCGGCTGTGCATGGATCGCCTGCTGCCGCGGCGAAAGGACGAGCCTGTCGCTTACGAGCTTCTCCCGCTTGAGAGGCCCGCAGATGCGGTGCCCGCCATGAGCGCGATCGCCGCTGCCGTGAGCGCCGGCGATCTCACCGCCGAGGAAGCCCTCAAGTTTTCCAGGGTGATCGATGTTTACGTCAACGCGCTGGAGGCGCACGATTTCGAGGAACGTCTCACCAAGCTGGAGCAGACGGATGTCCAACGGCGTGACGGCGCGGGCGCATCCTACGCCAGCTACACTGCTGCGCGTGAGACGAGTTGAGAAATCAAGCCGCTGGCCTTGGATAAGTGGCTGATTTTCTTGGCTCGCGCTTGTTCCCGCTTGTTATTTTCGCGGCTTTTCTGGTTTTTTGCTGATATTTCAAAGGCCGACATGCGATTCCGCTTGTTATTTACAACGATCTACAACGGGACTGCATTGGGGTGCAGTTGGACTGCTGGAGCAACAGCCGAGCCTCGAGTCTGTCATCACTCCTCCTCGATAATGGCCACGGCACGCGTCCAGCCGGCGGAGCCGCCGCGCACCTTGACCGGGAAGCAACTCACCATGAAGCCGGTTGCAGGGACGGTTTCCAGATTGTGCAGCTTCTCGAGGTGGCAATAGCCAATCTCGCGGCCTGCCTTGTGCCCCTCTCAGATGAGGCTCGCATCGCCGCTCGCGAGATATCTCGCTACGGTATGGATGAAAGGTGCATCCCAGCTCCAGCCGTCGGTGCCGGTAACACGCACGCCCCGCTCGAGCAGATAAAGGGTGGCGTCGCGCCCCATGCCGCAGCCCTTGGCGACATAATCAGGCCGCCCGTAGGCAGCGCCTGCGCCGGTATTCACCAGCACGATCTCCAGCGGCTTGAGCTCATGCCCGATGCGCTTGAGCTCCGCCTCCACGTCGGCGGCAGTGGCGACATAACCGTCGGCAAAATGCCGGAAGTCGAGCTTGATGCCGGGCGCTAGGCACCAGTCGAGCGGCACCTCGTCGATGGTGATCGCGCGCTGGCCGCGGCTCATGGTGGAGGCGAAATGCCACGGCGCATCTGAGATGGGTGGTGTTGTGGGTGGAGAGCCTGATCCATTCGATCGCCCAACCCTCGCCATCGGGCAGATCCTGCTCGCGCAAGCCGGGAAAGAATTTGACGATGTCGCTCGCCGTCTGGCGGTGGGTAAAATAATCGATGTTGGGCCCGTACCCCGGTGGATCGGCCGCGACATCGTTCTCCAATGGAACGGAGATGTCGATCAGCTTGCGTGGCATGGTAGTCTCCGGGGTTGCGGTGCTTGACTCGTGTAACGCGTGCCGTAGGGGCGCCCCTTGTGGGCGCCCGCGACAGGGCGGCGACGAGGGCCGCCCCTACTTCGGCAACGATTATCATGGAGGATATTATGCCGGCCTATTGGGTTGCGCGTGCGAAGATCAATGATCCCGTCGAGTATAAGAAGTACACCGACCTTATTCCCGGCATTCTCGCCAGGCACGGCGGCAAGGTGCTTGCACGCGGCGGCCGCTACCGGATCATGGAAGGGCCTGAGAAGTTTCATCGCTTCATAGTCATCGAATTTCCAACATTCGAGCAGGGCGTCGCCTGCTTCACCTCGCCGGAATACGACCAGGCCGCGGCCTTTCGCCGCTCGGGTGCGGGCGAGGTGGAGACCGTCATCGTGGATGGCGGTGACGCGACGCGCTAGCAAGCAGAGTATCTCGCGTGTGTTGCATGATCTATCAATCCGCCAAGAGGAGAGCCCTGCGCTTGCGATGCCTCTAGCAGGCCTGCGCTGATTGCCGATAAGATGCCGGCAAACAATCCGGAAGGGAGGAATAATGATGTCTGATGCTGCTGCGAACCATCGTCCCCTCGCGCGCGCCGGAGCCGGCGCGTTGCTGGCACTGCTCGTCGGAGCGCTGCTCGCCGGTCCGGCTGCGGCGCAGTCCGGGGAGCCGATCAAGATCGGCTACGGCATATCGCAGACGGGAGGACTTGCCCCCAACGGAAAATCCGCTCTGCTCGCGCAGAAGATCTGGGAGGAGGACATCAACGCGAGAGGCGGCCTCCTCGGCCGGCCCGTCAAGCTCGTCTATTACGACGACCAGACCAACGCGGCGGCGGTGCCGGGCATCTACACGAAGCTGCTCGACGTCGACAAGGTCGATCTGATCATCGGCGGCTACGGCACCAACATGCTGGCGCCGGCCATGCCGGTCGTGATCCAGAAGAAGAAAATGCTGATCGGCCTGTTCGGGCTGGCGGTCAACAGCGAGTTTCATTACCCCGACTATTTCGCCATGATCCCTTCCGGGCCGACGCCGAAGGCCTCGTTTACGAAGGGCTTCTTCGACGTGGCGTTGGCGCAGAGCCCCAAGCCGCAGACGGTGGCGATCGTTGCCGCGGATGCGGAATTCTCCGCCAACGCCTCCGACGGCGCGCGGGAGAACGCGAAGGCCGCCAACCTCAATATCGTCTACGACAAGAAATATCCCCCCGCGACGACCGACTTCGCGCCGATCGTGCGCGCGATCGCGGCGACGAACCCGGACCTCGTCGTCATCTGCTCGTATCCGCCGGATTCGGTCGGGATGGCGAAGGCGGTGAACGAGGTGGGGCTGAGGCCGAAGATGATCGGCGGCGGCATGGTCGGCCTGCAGGCGACAGCGATCAAAACCCAGCTGGGGCCGTTGCTCAACGGCTTCGTCAACTACGACTTCTGGCTGCCGGTGCCGAAGATGAATTTCCCCGGCGTTGCCGACTTCATGAAGAAGTATCAGGCGAGGGCGCCGAGCGAAGGCGTCGATCCGCTCGGCTATTACATCGGTCCTTGGGGCTACGCTCAGCTCGAGGTTCTGGGCGAGGCGATCAGCGCGACCAAGAGCCTCGACGACGCAAAGCTTTCCGTTTATCTGCGCGCCAACACGTTCAAGACCATCGTCGGCGACGTGAAGTTCGGCAAGGACGGCGAGTGGGCGCAGTCGCGCGTGCTGCAAGTTCAGTTTCAGAACGTCAAGGGCAACGACGTCGGTCAGTTCAGGGACATCTCGACCCAGGTGGTGGTCGCGCCCGCGGAATACGAATCGGGCAAGGTGATCTACCCGTTCGATAAGGCGATGTAGCGGACCTGTAGCCCGCATGAGCCATCGCGCATTTGCGATGCGCGATGGCGATATGCGGGAAACCCCGGATATCGCGTGCCCGCGCGTCATAGACGCGCGCGCGCTCATCCGGGCTACTTCACAATCCCAGATAAAACTTGCGGATCAGCTCGTTGTTGTTGAGCTCGTCGGACGAGCGGCCCTCGAACGCGATCTGCCCGTGCACGATCACATAGCCGCGGTCGGCAATGCGCAGCGCCTGCGGAAAATTCTGCTCCGCCATCAGCACCGTGAGGCTGTAGCTCTCCTTGAGCTCCTTGATCTTGTCGATGGTGCGGCTCACCAGCACCGGAGCAAGACCGACGGAAGGCTCGTCGATCAGAATGATGCGCGGAGCGAGCATCAACGCGCGGCCGAGCGCCAGCATCTGCTGCTCGCCGCCGCTCATCGAGCCGGCGAGCTGGCGGCGGCGCTCGGCAAGCCGCGGGAAGCATTCGAAACAGAATTCCAGGTTTCCTTTCAGCGCCGCTCGCGCCTTGCGGCGAAACGCTCCGAGCAGCAGATTCTCCTCCACGGTGAGGCGCGGAAACAGCCGGCGCCCTTCCGGCACCAGCGCAATGCCGAGATCGACGATCTGCTCGGTGCTGCAGCCGATGAGATCGTGCCGCTCGCCGTCGATCTCGGCGCTGATGCGGCCGGCGCGCGGACGCACGATGCCCATCACGCATTTCATCAGCGTGCTCTTGCCATTGCCGTTGGTGCCCAGCAGCACCACGGTCTCGCCGCCCTCGACGCGCAGCGACACGCCCTCGAGCACCCGCACGGCGCCATAGGCGGCATCGATTTTCTCGATGGTGAGGCTATTGGCCAATGTACGCCCTCTCCACCTCGGGATCGCGGATGACGCTGTCCGGGCCGCCGTCGGCGATTTTCTTGCCGGAGACGAGCACCACCAGCCGCTGCGAGAAGCGCATCACCGCTCGCATGATGTGCTCGATCAGGACAATGGTGACGCCGCCTTCGTTGAGGCGGATCAGGAGACTGACGATGTCGTCGACCTCCGATTGCGACAGCCCCGCCATGGCCTCGTCGGCGAGCAGCAGCTTAGGCTCGGCTGCCATGGCCCGCGCCAGCTCGAGCTTGCGCATCTCCACTTGCGTGAGATCGCGCGGAAGCTTCGCTGCCTTGCCGGTGAGCCCGACCAGCGCCAGGAGCTCGCCGCAGCGTGCGTCGAGATCGGCCGGCTTGAGCGAGTGCCTGCGGCGCGCGTTGACGGTGTAAAGCAGCGGCACGCGCAGATTGTCCGCCACGGTGAGGGTGACGAACGGCCGCGGCAGCTGGAAGCTGCGTGCCATGCCGCGGTGCGTGCGCTCGTGCGTGAGCAGCCCGTCCATGTGCTCGCCGTCGAATCGCACCGTGCCCGCCTCGTTGACCAGCGTGCCGCAGATGCAATTCACCAGCGTGGACTTGCCGGAGCCATTGGGCCCGATCAGGCCGACGCGCTCGCCCTGATTGATGGCGAGATCGATGCCGTCGAGCGCGACGAAGCCGCCGAAGCGCTTGCTCAGCCCTGTGACCTCGAGCAGCGGCATTATCGTCTCTTCCCGCGCAAGTGCTCCTGCACCAGGCCGATGATCCCGTTCGGTGCGACAATGACGAAGCCGACCAGAAGGAGGCCGACGATGAGCAGGTTGACCGCCGAGGAGATGGTGACGGTTGCGAGCTGCTGCAGCGAGCCCAGGAGAACGGCGCCGATCAGAGGGCCGACCCAGCTGGTCGTGCCGCCGATCATCGGCATGGCGATGGAGTTGACCGCATATTCCAGGCCGAAGGCGGAGGATGGCTGCAGGTAGCCGATGTAGTAGGGAAACGGCGCTCCCGCCATGCCCATCAGCGCGCCGGAGAGCGTGGTCGCGACGAGCTTCAGGCGCAGCGTCGGCACGCCGCACGCCTCGGCGGCAAGCTCGTCATCGCGAATGGTGGCAAAGCCGTAGCCAAGCTGCGAGCGCTCGATGCCGCGCGCGCAGACAAGCCCGAGCACGACAAGCGCCAGCATCAGCAGGAACAGATATTGGATGTAGGGGCCGGTGAGCACATTTTCGGTCGGGCGGATGATGTAGGCGCCGCGCGAGCCGCCGACATAGTCCCAGTTCACCACGAACGTCTGCAGCACGACCGCCAGCGCAAGCGTGGCGATGGCAAAGAAGGCGCCGCGCAGCCGCAGGGTCAGATAGCCCGTGCCGAGACCGACGATCCCGGAGACGATCCCGGCGATGACGATCAGCGCCGGAATGGGCAAGGGATAGAGCTTGTAAAAGAACACCGTCGCATAGGCGCCCAGCGCGAAGAACGCGGCGGAGCCGAAATTCACATAGCCCGTATAGCCGCCGAGAATATTCCAGGCGGTGGCGAGCAGGATGAATTGCAGCACCGTGTAACCGGCAAAGAACACATAGTCGTTGTTGAGCATGCGGGCGCCAAAGAACACGGCGATGGCGACCGCGACCGCAAGCAGAAAGAAGAGCCCGTTGCGCACGATGAGCGTCCCTATCGCCCCAGCAGCCCGGCTGGACGAAACGCGAGCGTGAGCAGCAGAACGCCGAAGGAGACCGCGGGCGCCCACGACGGGCCGTAGAAGGTGGCGGTGAAGCTCTCCAGGATGCCGAGCAGCATGGCGCCGATCACCGTGCCCGGCAGGCTGCCGAGACCTCCAAGCACGCAAATCGCAAACACGCGGCCGATGTACTCGCGCCCGACCGACGGCTCGACCGGCTGGATGATGATCAGGAGCGCGCCGGCCACTGCAGTGGTTGCAATCGAGATGCCGAAGGCAATGCGCTTGATGCGCACGGGCGAGGCCGCCATCAGCCGCAACGCGAGCTGGTCCTGCGCCACCGCCGAGATCGCGCGCCCGATGAAGGTCTGCGAGAGGAGGAGCTGCAGCGCGGCGAACAGGATCAGCGCAACAATGCAGGGAACCAGCATGCGCAGCGGGAAATCCATGACGCCCACATGCCAGCTCGGCCCGATGTACCACGCCTCGACATAGCGATAGTCGACGCCGAAAGCGAGGATCAGCAGCACCTCGGTGATGAACAACAGGCCGAAGAAGAACGACAGCCCGCGCAACGATTCCTGTCCGTATCGCTCGAACGATTCGTAATAGATTTGATAGATGCCGGCGCCGAGCAGATAGAACACCGGCAGCATGACGATGCTCACCAGGATGGGATCGATGCCGAAATTGATATTGAGGATATAGGCGATGTAGGAGCCGAGAATGATGAAGGCGGGATGCGCGATGTTGACGATGTCGAGAATGCCGAAGGAGATCGACACCCCGATGGTCACGGCGGCATAGAAGCCGCCGAGCAGAACCCCGGCGATCACCGCATTGATCAGCAGATCGTAGCTGAGGTCCACCGCGTCCCCCCTCGCTCGTTCCCGCGATTGCGCCTCGCGCGAGCGCCTGTTTGCAGGGCGACAAGTGTGCAGGAAGGGTCGCGCCTTGGCTAGTGCTCACTGTCCTGTGGAGCAGCAAACGCGGCCCAATACCTCCCCCTGAAAGGGGGAGGTCGACCGGCGAGCGCAGCGAGACGGTCGGGTGGGGGTCTACTCATGTTTGAAGTGGTGGATCTGACCCCCACCCGCCTGGCCTTTCCTTCGCTTCGCGAAGCAAAGGCGGGCGACCTCCCCCTTTCAGGGGGAGGTATTCGAGCTCGCTGCGCGAGCCTTGCGCCGGTTGAAGCCGCATCCGATTTGAAGAGAGTGCCCAATGTTGATATGGGTCGGCAGATGGCACGCATGGTGGAACTCAGGCTCAATGGCCGCACGCGCGTCGATGCGGTGCCTGACAACCTGTTGCTGCTCGACTATCTGCGCGAGGTCGTCGGCCTCACCGGCACCAAGACCGGCTGTGACGGCGGCGAATGCGGCGCCTGCACCGTCCTCGTCGATGATCGCCCGCGCCTGTCTTGCCTCACTCTCGCCGCCGCCATGGACGGCCGGCGCGTGGACACGGTCGAATCGCTCGCCCAGGGCGGCCGCCTTTCCGCGGTGCAGCGCGGCTTCCACGAAAAGCTCGGCTCGCAATGCGGCTATTGCACGCCGGGGTTCATCATGGCGTCGGCCGGATTGCTGCGGCGCAATCCGCATCCCGGCGAGGAGGAAATCCGCGCCGCGCTGGGCAGCAACATCTGCCGCTGCACCGGCTACGTCAAAATCATTGAAGCTGTGAAATACGCCGCCGAGCTGCACGCGTGCGGAGCCTCGCCGTGAACGAGATCGTGCCCGCCCGCAATATCGGCAGCTACGTGCCGATGGTGGACGGGCCGGACAAGGTTTCCGGCCGAGCGAGATACACCGCCGACCTCATCGGCGCGGGCATGCTCGCCGGGCGCATCTATCGCAGCCCCTATTCCCACGCCGAGATTCTCGAAGTCGATATTGCCGATGCCTTGCGGCTCCCTGGCGTCAAGGCGATCGTCACCGGCGCCGATTGCGACAAGACTTTTGGCGTGCTTCCCATTGCGCGCAGCGAGCATCCGCTCGCTCGCGACAAGGTGCGCTATCGCGGCGAGCCGGTGGCCGCCGTCGCCGCCATCGACGACGCCACCGCCAGGAAAGCGCTGGCGCTGATCAAGCTCAAGGTGCGCGAACTCACGCCCTACTACACCGCGCAGGAGGCGATGGCGCCCGGCGCCGCCGACATTCATGCGCACCGCGCCGGCAACATCGAGCGCGACGTCCTCTTCGAGCTCGGCAGCGTGGAGCAAGGCTTCCGCGCGGCCGATCTCGTGCGCGAGGAGAGCTACAGCTGCGCCGAGGTGTGCCAGAACCAGATGGAGATGCATGCCGCGGTTGCCGACTACGACGTCGAGCGCGAGCGCATGACCGTGCACGCCAGCACGCAGGTCCCCTACTACGTCCACCTGATGCTCGCGCGCATCCTCGACATGGACATGTCGCGCATCCGCGTGATCAAGCCGCATGTCGGCGGCGGCTTCGGCTGCCGCACAGAGGCGCTCAATGTCGAGCTGATCGCCGCGCTGCTGGCGCGCCGCGCCGGCGGCTGCGTGCGCATGGTCACCAACCGCGAGGAGACCTTCATCACCCACCGCGGGCGCCCGGAGACCGACATCCGCCTCAAGCTCGGCATGCGCAAGGACGGACGTATCACCGCGGTCGAATGCGAGTGCATTCAGCGCGGCGGCGCGCATTCCGGCTACGGCATCGTCACCATCCTCTATTCCGGCTCGATGCTCTACGCCATCTACGACCTGCACAACGTCAAATACATCGGCAAGCGCGTGGTCACGAACACGCCGCCGTGCGGGGCGTTCCGCGGCCACGGCACCGTCGATGTGCGCTTTGCCTTCGAGAGCCTGCTCGACGCGATGGCGGGCGAGCTGGGGCTCGATCCCATTGCTGTGCGGCGCGCGAACTATCTCACCGCACCGGCCTTCACCGACAATGACCTGATGGTGAACAGCTATGGCCTGCCGCAATGCGTCGACTGGGTGGAGACGGCAAGCGGCTGGAAGATGCGCAGAGGCAAGCTCGGCAAAGGCAAGGGCCTGGGTTTTGCCTGCTCGCATTACATCAGCGGCGCGTCGCGGCCGGTGAACTGGACGGGCGAGCCGCATGCGACGGTGAAGATCAAGCTCGATTTCGACGGCTCCATTGTCGTGCTCTCGGGCGCGGCGGATATCGGCCAGGGCTCGACCACGCTCCTGGCGCAGACGGTCGGCGAGGTGCTGGGGCTCGATCTTGCGCGCATTCGCATCGTCACCGGCGACAGCGAGGTGGTGCCGAAGGACAACGGCTCCTATTCCTCGCGCGTGACCTTCATGGTCGGCAATGCGGCAATCGAGGCGGCGCACGAGCTCAAGCGCGTGCTGGTGGCCGCGGCCGCGCGCAAGCTCGAGGCCAAGCCCGAGGAGATCGAGTGCCTGGGCGAGGTCTATCGCGCCGGCGCCCAGGACAAGGGCCTCACGTTCAACGAGGTGGTGACCGAGGCGCTCAAAGACACCGGCACCATCACGGTCACCGGCAACTATTCCACCCTGCCGCAGTCGCACGGCGGCAAGAAATATCGCGGCGCCGCCATCGGCGGCACCATGGGCTACAGCTATTCGGCGCAGGTCGTCGAGGTGAGCGTGGACGAGGAGACCGGCGTCGTGAGCGTGGACAAGGTCTGGGTCGCGCACGACTGCGGCAAGGCGCTCAACCGCCTCACCGTGGAAGGCCAGGTGCAGGGCTCGGTGTGGATGGGCATGGGACAGGCGATGAGCGAGGAAACCGCCTATCACGACGGCCTGCTCATCACCGGCAACATGCTGGATTACCGCGTCCCCACGATTGCCGATTCGCCGCCGATCGAGGTTGGCATCGTCGAGAGCAACGATCCGCACGGCCCCTTCGGCGCCAAGGAGGCAGGCGAAGGCTCGCTTGCCGCGTTTCTGCCGGCGCTCACCAATGCGATCGCCGACGCCGTCGGCATGCGCTTCAATTTCCTGCCGGTGACGCCCGATCGTGTCTTCGCCGCGCTCGAGCGGCGCCGCCGCGCGGGCAATGGTTTGAGAAACCGAAGTTGATGCAAACCGGTCAAGCTTCGCCGCGGGTGTTGATTTGCCGGACGGCCCGCGCGCTCCCACCCTCCCCTGGAAGGGGAGGGTCG
>Ga0306920_100007808_pt1 | contig 14132 bp, 12 predicted proteins | sample flu12Cox44000170_FD_204666 | JGI IMG/M metagenome (GOLD analysis project Ga0306920, IMG submission 204666) | Lab enrichment of tropical soil microbial communities from Luquillo Experimental Forest, Puerto Rico - flux4day.12C.oxic.44.000.170 (v2)... | ecosystem: Environmental > Terrestrial >...
CGATTGCCTCACGCTCTGGCTCAGCAATCGCATGCTCGCCGATGCCGATGCCGATGGTGAGTTCACTCAGGTTGAGGCCGCACTCGACGCGCGCGCAGGCCCGGCGGTGCTCGTATCAAACGAGGTCGGCTCCGGCATCGTGCCGGAGAACGCCCTTGCGCGGCGCTTTCGGGACGCTCAGGGGCGGCTCAATGCGCGCGTTGCGGCGCGCGCCGGCCGCGTGGTTCTTCTCGTTGCCGGTCTGCCGCTCGTTGTGAAGGGATCGCCATGAACAGAACGCTCGATGAGACGGAGGCGGAACGCCATCGCTCCAAGATGGCCAAACGCAAAGCGGTGCAGGACGCCGAGGTTGCCGAGAAAAAGATCGAGAAAGGTCTGCTGATTGTCCATACCGGCACGGGCAAGGGGAAATCGACCGCCGCGTTCGGTCTGGCGCTACGCATGCTCGGTCGCGGCAAGCGCATCGGCGTCGTGCAATTCATCAAGGGCGCCTGGCATAGCGCCGAGCGCGACGCGCTCGCTGCGTTCGGCGAGCAGGTCTCGTGGCATACCATGGGGGAGGGCTTTACCTGGGAGACGCAGGATCTCAAGCGCGATGTCGCGGCCGCCGAGCGCGCCTGGGCGAAAGCGCTCGAGCTCATCGCCGATCCCGCGTTCGCGCTCGTCATTCTCGACGAGCTCAATATTGCGTTGCGTTACGATTATCTCGATCTCGCTGCGGTGATTGCGGCACTGCGCGGGCGCCGTGAGGGGCTGCACATCGTTGTCACCGGCCGCAATGCCAAGCCGGAGCTGATTGCTGCGGCTGACCTCGTCACCGAAATGACTCTGGTGAAGCATCATTTTGCCGCCGGCGTGAAAGCGCAGCCCGGCATCGAGTTCTGAAAATGGCTGCACGTGCGCTGATGTTTCAGGGCACGGCATCGGACGTCGGAAAATCGCTGATCGTCGCCGGGCTCGCCCGTGCATTCACGAATCGCGGCCTGAAAGTGTGTCCGTTCAAGCCGCAGAACATGTCCAACAATGCGGCCGTCACCGTCGATGGCGGGGAGATCGGCCGCGCCCAGGCGCTGCAAGCGCGAGCCGCGCGAGCCGCCCCGACCGTGCACATGAACCCGGTGCTGCTCAAGCCGCAGAGCGACACGGGCGCCCAGATCGTGGTGCGAGGTCGCGTTCACGGCAGCGCCAAGGCTGCCGCCTATCAGGCGATGAAGCCCGCTTTGTTGCCGTTCGTTCTGGAGAGCTTCACGCATCTGCGCAGCGAGGCTGACATCGTGCTCGTTGAAGGCGCAGGCAGCGCGTCGGAAATCAACCTGCGAGGCAACGATATTGCCAATATGGGGTTCGCGCGCGCCGCGGATGTGCCGGTCGTGCTCATCGGTGATATCGACCGGGGCGGGGTGATTGCGAGCCTTGTCGGCACCAAGCTCGTGATCGCGCAGGACGACGCTGCGCTCATTCGCGGCTTCCTCGTCAACAAGTTTCGCGGCGATCCCGCGCTGTTTGCAGACGGCATGGCAAAGATCGCGCAAGCAACAGGCTGGGAACCGCTTGGCCTCGTTCCCTTCTTCGCTGACGCACGGATGCTCCCGGCCGAGGATGCGCTCGCGCTCGATCAACCCGCGCCCAAAAAGCCGCAGGCGCGCGTGCGGGTTGCCGTTCCGATCCTGCCGCATATCGCCAATTTCGATGATCTCGACCCGCTCGAGGCCGAGCCTTCGATTGATCTGGTGCGGGTGGGTCCTCCCGCGGCGCTGCCCGGCGATGCGGCGCTCGTTATTCTGCCGGGCTCGAAATCAACCGTTGCCGACCTTTCGGCGCTGCGCCGCGCCGGCTTTCACATTGACATTGCTGCTCATGTGCGCCGCGGCGGCTATGTCCTTGGCCTGTGCGGCGGTTACCAGATGCTCGGTCGCGCGATCAGTGACCCGGAAGGAATCGAGGGGCCGCCGGCGGCAGTCGAAGGCCTCGGACTGCTCGATGTTCACACCGTGCTCACCGGTAACAAGACGCTCGAACCGGCCCGCGGCGAGACGAGCGATGGCGTGCCGTTCTCCGGCTACGAGATGCACATGGGCACGACAACGGGCCCGGACTGCGCGCGACCGTTTGCGCGCCTTGCCGAGGGATCACCGGAAGGAGCGACCTCCGCCGACGGCCGCATCAACGGCACTAATATCCACGGGCTGTTTGCGCACGACCGGCAGCGCGGAGCCTGGCTGGCGCGGCTTGGTGCCGGCGCACCTGCGGTTGCCTATGATGCGCTCATCGAGGACACGCTCGATCGGCTGGCGGCGCATATCGCTGCCCACGTCGACCTTGATCGAGTGCTCAGCCTAGCGCGTTAGAGCGGGATGATGTTTCTTCGAATCATGATCCCGCTCTAACTTTTTGTTTGAGCATGATCTCTTTCCGAAAACCGGTTCCCACTTTTCGGGATCATGCTCCAGCAAGCAACGCCAACGCAGCCGTGAGCACAATCAGGATGGCATCGGCGCGTACATAAAGGGAAAGAGCGGCGCGGATGTCTGCGGCAGTTGCAGCGCGACGGCCGTCTCCCATGACCGCGTCAGCAACTTCGACGCCGTGATAGACCCGCGGGCCCGCGAGAGCGAGGCCGAGTGCGCCGGCGACCGCCGCTTCGGGGTAGCCTGCGTTCGGGGATCGGTGGTGGGACGCATCGCGCAAGACGGTCCGCCACGCTTGCCTGGCGGAAGCGGTGCGGGTCATGCTGGCGGCCGCAACAATGAGAACCGCGGAAAGCCGCGAGGCCGGCAGATTGATGAGATCGTCGAGACGCGCTGCTGCGTACCCGAATGCCTGATAGCGCGGCGTGCGATGGCCGATCATGCTGTCGGCGGTATTGACGGCCTTGTAGACCGCGCCGCCGGGCAGTCCCGCAGCGGCAAGCCAGAAGGCGGGCGCCACGATGCCGTCGGAAAAATTTTCCGCGAGGCTTTCGATTGCCGCGCGCGCAACGCCCGCTTCATCCAGCATCCCGGGGTCGCGTCCGACGATATGCGATACGGCTTCTCGCGCAGCGGGGAGACCTTCCTTCTCGAGCGCGTCCGCGACGCGACGCACGTGATCATAGAGACTGCGCTGGGCAATCAGGGTGCTGGCCAGAATTGCGAGAGCCAATGTGCCGAGTGGCCACGCGATGAGGAATCGCTCGACCGCATAGGCAATGCCGGCCGTGACGCCGATGATCAAAACGATGCCGGCCAATCCGGCGCTCCGGCGCGTGGCGCTGCTCATGGTGTCGCGGTTCAAGACTTGATCGAGCAACGTAATCGCGCGACCCATCCAGGTCACCGGGTGTCCGATTGTGCGCGACAGCCAATCGGGATAACCGAAGAGCGCCTCGATCAGGAGAGCAAGCAGGGCAAGCGTGACGGTCATGAGCCCCTATTCGGGTTTTCTCCCGCACGGCGGTGATGTCAGCACGGCGCGGGCGCAATTTCCCAACGCGCCGCAACCATTCATCGACTTGTCGACCGGGATCAATCCCCATCCCTATCCTTTGCCGGAGCTGCCGCCGGAGCTTTTTGCCCATCTGCCGCAACAATCCGCGCTCGATCGGCTCATCGCGGCCGCCGCGCGATTTTACAATGCCCCCTCTGCGCATCACCTGCTGGCGGCGCCCGGGACGCAGATTCTGTTGACCGCGACAAACGCGTTGTTACCGCGCGGACGCGCCGCCGTACTGGGGCCGACCTATTCGGAGCATGTCCGCGTCGCTGCTCTCGCCGGCCATGACACGAAGCAGGTCAGCGAGCTGCATGAGCTTGCGGGCGCAGACCTCGCCGTTGTTGTCAACCCGAACAATCCGGATGGACGTATCGTGCCGGCGGCGGCGCTGCTGGCGGTTGCCGACAAGCTGCGATCCCATGGCGGGCTTCTCATGCTGGACGAGGCCTTCGTGGAGGTCGCTTCCGCCGGCACGAGCCTTGCCGGCGAGGTGGGCCGCGGCAACATCGTGGTGCTGCGATCGTTCGGCAAATTTTTCGGTCTCGCGGGGCTGCGGCTCGGTTTTGCGCTCGCCGCGCCCGCCATTACGGCGCGATTGGCCGCGTGGCTGGGGCCCTGGGCCGTGTCCGGTGCCGCGCTCGCTGTCGGCGAGGCTGCCCTGGCCGATACCGCATGGGCGCAGGCAACGCGCGAACGGCTCCGGCGCGACGCGCAGCGACTCGATGAGCTTTTATCCCGGTCGGGGCTCGAAGTGATCGGCGGCACGCCGTTGTTCCGGCTGGCACGATGCCCGGCTGCGCAAGAGCTTGTCGTGCACCTGGGCCGCGCCGGTATTCTCGTGCGTCACTTCACCGAGAATCCGACCTGGCTGCGGTTCGGGCTTCCCGCCGGTGAAGACGCATGGACCCGGCTGCGCACGGCACTCGGGGCATTTGGACACACGCCTTGAGCCATTGTGCTATCCTTTCCACTCACTCGACGAATTCCTTCCAGGTCAACCAGCATGCACGGCCTCCGGCAGGAGAAGCGCGATGAAGAATGCAATGAGAATCGTAGCAGCCTTAAGTTTGAGCGCTGCCACGTGGGCTCCGGCAAAGGCGCAAGATCTGGCAGGCACCTTGAAGAAGGTGAAGGACACCGGCACTTTCACCATTGGTCACCGCGACAGCTCGATCCCGCTGTCGTATCTCGATGACCGGTTGCGTCCCATCGGCTTCTCGATCGAGCTGTGCAAGCACGTGGCGGAAGCCGTCAAAGGCAAGCTCGGCACCTCGAGCCTGAAGGTCGCGTATAATCCGGTGACGTCGGCAACGCGCATCCCGCTCGTCGCCAACGGCACGGTCGACATCGAGTGTGGCTCGACGGCCAACATGACCAGCCGGCAAAAGCAGGTCGGATTTTCCTACACGTTCTTCGTGCCGCAGTTCAAATGGATCACGCGCGCCAGCGGCGGCATCAACAGCGCGGATGATCTGGCCGGAAAAACCGTGGCCGTGACCGCTGGCACCAACACGGCGCTCTTCGTCAACAAGATCAACAGCGAGCAGAAGCTCGGTTTGACCATTATGCAGGGCAAGGATCACGCCGAATCCTTCCTGCTCGTCGAGACCGGCCGCGCCGGCGCCTGGATGGAGGACGACATCCTGATTGCGGGCTTCCGCGCAAATGCCAAGAACCCGGCCGAATTCAAGCTCCTCGACAAGGCCTATCCATCCGACCCTTATGCACTGATGTTTAGAAAAGACGATCAGCCGTTCAAGGCGCTGGTTGATGAAACACTGGCAAGGCTGATGCGGTCGGGCGAGTTCGAAAGGCTCTATAAGCGATGGTTCGAGAGTCCAATTCCGCCCAAGGGCATCAACGTCCAGCTGCCGATGTCGGATGCGCTCAAGCGCGACATCAGAGAGCCGAACGACAAGCCGAATTCGTGATCGCGTTTTCACCCAAGGCAACAAATTACGGGGAGAAAGACAAATGCGCGCAGCGGTTCTGACCGAAGTGAACAAGCCCCTGCAGATCCTCGATCTCGAGCAGGAGCCGCCGAAGGCCAACGAAGTGCGGGTCGAGGTCAAGGCCGCGGGCGTATGCATGAGCGACTGGCACATCATGAACGGCGATTGGCCGCTGCCGCTCCCTATGGTGCTCGGACACGAGGCCGCCGGCATCGTCGTGGAGAACGGGCCAGGCGTGACTGCGGTCAAGCCGGGCGATCATGTGATCTTCTCGTTCCGGCCCCATTGCGGGCACTGCCGCTACTGCTCGTCCGGGCGCACCGTGCTTTGCATCGGGCATAATGATACTGCGCGTTGGGTGATGCACGACGGCACCACGCGTGTGAAGCTCAACGGCGAGCCGGTCAATCAGATGGCGCGGATCGGAACGTTTTCCGAAATGGTGGTCTGTCCGGCCGAGCAGGTGATCAGGATCAGAAAGGATCTGCCGTTCACTCATGCGGCGATCATCGGCTGCAGCGTGGCAACCGGCGTCGGCGCGGTCATTCGTCACGTGCGCGTGGCGGCGGGCGACAGCGTGCTCGTGATCGGGTGTGGCGGCGTCGGGCTTAACGTCGTTCAGGGCGCGAGACTGGCCGGTGCGCGCACCATCATCGCCTGCGATCTGCTCGACAACAAACTCGCCTATGCCAAGAGCTTCGGCGCGACGCACACGATCAACGCCAAGGCCGCAGACGTGGTCAAGCAGGTCCGCTCGCTGACCGACGGGCTCGGCGTCGATGCGTCCTTCGACGCCATCGGCGGGGAAGTGACTACGCTGCAGGCCGTTGACGCCCTCGCTCCAGGCGGCCACGCAGTGCTCGTCGGCATCCCCGCCTTCTCCGTGCGCGCGCCGATCAGCCCGTTTCAGATGGTGTATGGCGAGAAAACGGTCAGCGGCAGCTACTACGGCTCCGTGCGTCCCGACATCGATTTCCCGCTGCTTGCCGATCTCGACATGGACAAAAAGCTCAACCTCGACGACCTGATCAGCCGAACCTACAAATTCGACGAGATCAACGAAGGCTTTCGCCTGATGGTCGAAGGCGCGGTGGCGCGCGGCGTCATCGTGTTTAATTCGTAGGGCTGTAGGGTGTGCAAAATCGCGTGGCGCGGTGGATCAGCGTGCGCAACGGGGCGGGCGCGATTTTGCGCACGCGGTCGGACTTCTCTCGCGCCGTTGCACACCCTACGAACTGTCAGCGCGGTGCCGCAGAACCACGCACCGAATTCTTGTGGTATGAATGACCCGCGTGCGCACGGCGCGCAAATGCGCGCCTTTGCGCACCCTACAAGCCCTACGCGCCCGCGTCCGCCAGTTGACGCGCTGGTGTTTCCGGGGCCGCGTTGGGACGGGGCGTCGGCGGCTCGACCGCAGCCGCCACCGCTTCATCGACGCGTTCGAGCCAAACGAATTCGAGCTCGTTGCGCGCCTCTTCCGGAATGTCCTCAAAATCCTTGCGGTTGCGCGCGGGCAGCATCACCTGTTTGATCCCGGCGCGATGGGCGGCAACCACCTTCTCCTTGATCCCGCCGACGGGGAGCACGAGGCCGCGCAAGCTGATTTCCCCGGTCATCGCGGTGTCGCTGCGCACGGTGCGCTCGCTCATGAGCGAGACCAGCGCCATGAACATCGCAACCCCGGCGCTGGGTCCGTCCTTGGGCGTGGCTCCTGCGGGCACGTGGATATGGATGTCGCTTTTCTCGAAGCGGTTGGGATCGATCCCGAATGATGCCGCCCGGTTCTTGACAATGCTGAGCGCCGCCTGCGCGCTTTCGCGCATCACTTCGCCCAGCTGTCCCGTGAGAATGAGCCTGCCGCTGCCGGGTATGCGGGTCGCCTCGATGAACAGAATATCGCCGCCGACGGGCGTCCAGGCCAAACCGGTTGCCACGCCGGGCACGCTCGTGCGCATGGCGAGCTCGTTCTCGAATTGCGGCGACCCAAGAATTGCGGCGAGGTCGCCGGCCTCAATGCGAATCGGGCCGCTCTCGCCGTCGGCGAGCCGCACCGCCGCATGGCGCAGCACCTTTCCGATCTCGCGCTCGAGATTGCGCACGCCCGCCTCGCGCGTATAGCGCTGGATGATCTCGCGCAGCGCCGCGTCGGAGATCTCGGCCTGTCCCGCCTGCACGCCGTTTGCGTCCATCTGCCGGCGGATGAGGTAGCGCCTGGCGATCTGCAGCTTTTCCTCCGCCAGGTAGCCGGCAAGGGTGATGATCTCCATCCGGTCGCGCAGCGGTCCGGGTATGGTCTCGAGCACGTTGGCCGTTGTGATGAAGACCACGCGGCTGAGATCGAACGGCACGCCGAGATAATTGTCCCGGAACGTGTTGTTCTGCTCGGGATCGAGCACTTCGAGCAGGGCCGAGCTGGGATCGCCCTGGATGCCGGCACCGAGCTTGTCGATCTCGTCGAGCATCATGACGCAACTGCGCGAGCCCGCCTTGCGAATCGCCTGGATGATGTTGCCGGGCAGCGCGCCGATATAGGTGCGGCGATGGCCGCGGATTTCCGCTTCATCGTGCACGCCACCGAGGCTCACCCGCACGAACTTGCGGTTCATCGCGCGCGCAATCGATTGCCCGAGCGAAGTCTTGCCGACGCCAGGCGGGCCGACGAAACACAGGATCGGCGCCTTGCCTTGCGGAGCGAGCTTGCGCACCGCGAGATATTCGATGATCCGGCGCTTGATCTTTTCGAGGTCGAAGTGATCCTCGTCCAGGATACGGCGCGCTTGCGCGATATCGATGGGGGACTGCTCGGGCAGCGCCCACGGCAGCTCGATCAGCCAATCGAGATAGGTGCGCACCATGCCGTATTCGGCGGCGGCTTCCGGCATGCGCTCCAGGCGTCGAAGCTCTTTGCGCGCCTGCTGCTCGACCTCTTCCGGCATCTTGGCCTTGGTGATCGCTTCGTTGAGCTCGGTGATTTCGGCAGCCTTGCCCTCATCGCCTTCGCCGAGCTGGCGCTGAATGGCCGCCATCTGCTCGCGCAAGAGGACTTCACGCTGGCGCTTGTCGAGCGCCTCCTTGGTCTGCTGGCCAATCTCGTTCGAGAGCCGCAGGATCTCGATGCGATGCGCCAGCAGGCGCGCGACCTTCTCCATGCGCGCGGGCAGATCCACCGTCTCGAGGATCTCCTGCTTCTCCTCGGGCGTCACGTCCATGTAGGCGACCGCGAGATCGGCGAGCGCGGCCGGCGACGCGATACTTTCGATCGCGGCGATGAGTTCGGGCGGCGCCTGGGGCAGCAGCCGAACGGCTTCCAGGGTCTGGCCCTTGAGGTGAATGAAGCGCGCTTCGATCTCGGGGGAGCGCGATTGCGACTCCGGAATTCGCAACACGCGAGCGACAAAGAATGGCCAGCCACTAAGAAATTCCGTCACCTGGAAGCGTTGGTCGCCCTGGCAGACCAGATGATGGGTGCCGTCCGGGGCGGTGAGATAGCGCACGATATTCGCGACCGTGCCCATGCGGTGCATGTCGAGCGGGCTCGGATCAGTGACGTCCGCGGCGCGCTGCATCAAAATGCCGACCTGGCGCTGCTCGCGCACGGCCTGCTGGGCCGCCGCGATGGACCGTTGCCGGCCGAGCGTGACCGGCAGCACCAGGCCGGGAAACAACACCATGTTGCGGACCGGAACGATGATGAGGGCATCCGCCGGCACCGGCGGCATCTGCACCGTTGCGTTCGCGCGCTCCGCGCTCGTGCTGTCGTCGGATTTGAGCTCAGCCACGCGCGGCTCCTGCTTTCTGCAGCGCAATCAGGAGGCAGCCGTTGATCGCTAAACGGCGAACCGAGCTGTAGCGTCCGGCCGGCAATTGCACGCGCCGCTCGAAACGGCCCTGCGGCAGCTCGAGGCGGTGAATGATCGCGCTGTCGAATTCCCGCGGGAGCACACGCGTGCCCGCAACCACGAGATCAGGCCCGTCGATCGCGGCCTCGACCCGATCCGGATTGACGCCCGGCAACGCGATCAGCACCAGCACCTCGGCTTCGGTCTCCAGCATGTCGAGCGGAGGCTCCCAGACCGCCAGCTGCGCAGTGGGCTCCAGCGGCCGAAACATCTCCCGGTGCATGCGTTCGGCGCGCGCCAACATCTCGCACGCTTGCGACCACATCCAATTGCGGGGAAAACTCTCGTCCATGATCTCACCTGCCCGTGACAACAGGATTTGAGCAGTCCAAGGGTGAAATTCAATAGCGGGTGAAATTCAATAGCAATGCATTTGGTGACGGCTCCGCCGCAATCCATCGCGCACCATCGCCCGTTCGCGCTTTACTGGGCGGCACGCACCTGCGCCTCCATGGGTTTCCAGATGCTGGGCGTCGCGGTCGCTTGGCAAATGTACGCGCTCACCGGCAGCGCGTTCGACCTCGGGCTGGTGGGGCTTGCGCAGTTTCTGCCGGCCGCCGCGTTCATGCTGATCGCCGGGCAGGTCGCGGACCGATATGACCGGCGCCGGTTGTTGCAGATCTGGCAATCAGTGGAGGGGCTCGCCGCGGCGGCTTTGACAGTGGGTTCAGCCTTCGGATGGATCAACAAGGAGTTCATCCTCGCCGCGGTCTTCATCTTCGGAACGGGGCGGGCATTCGAGGCACCGACTCAGCAAACTCTTCTGCCCGCCGTCGTTCCACGAAGCTTGTTTCCGCGCGCCGTTGCCGCGTCCGCTTCTACGAGTCAGCTTGCAACCATCGTGGGACCGGCGCTGGGCGGATTTCTCTATATCTTCGGTCCGACTGTCCCCTACGCCACGTGCTGCGCCCTCTATTTTTCGTCCGTGATCCTGCTGGCTCTTGTTGCCGTCGAGCCCCGGCAAACCGTCCGTTCGCAACTCAACGCGGCAGCGTTCTTCGCCGGGGTCTCATACATCCGTCGCGACCCCATTCTGCTCGGCGTCATGTCGCTCGATCTCTTTGCCGTGCTGCTCGGCGGCACGACCGCGCTGCTGCCGATCTTTGCCGACGAGATTTTTCATCTCGGCTCTGAAGGCCTCGGCTTGCTGCGGGCGGCGCCGGCTGTGGGAGCAATCGCAACCACCGCCCTGCTTACCACGCGTCCGCTTTCCCGCCGCGTCGGTGCGATCATGTTTATCAGTGTTGCCTGTTTCGGCCTTGCCACCATCGTATTTGCAATATCGCGATCATTCGTCCTTTCGATTGCCGCGCTGGCGGTGTTGGGCGCCGCCGATGCCGTGAGCGTCGTGATCCGGCTCACGCTCGTTCAGCTCGAGACCCCCGACGCCATGCGCGGACGCGTCACTGCCGTCAATTCGCTGTTTGCGGGTACTTCCAATCAGCTTGGAGATTTCAGGGCGGGCATGATGGCATCCTGGCTCGGAGCCATTCCTGCCGTGCTGGTCGGTGGTATTGGGACCTTGTTGGTGGTGCTGGTCTGGACGCGAGCTTTTCCGGCGCTTGCCCAAGTCGATGGTTTCCATACTAAAAACAAGATGTGATAGCGTCGACGCAGCTGCTGCGATGCTCTTCGCCCGCCCGCAATGATTGAACCAGGATTGCTCTCATGACCGACATGACCATTGCTGCGATCCGCACCACGCTTGTGCGGGTGCCGTGGCCCGAGACGCCGTGGCTCAAGGGGAATGCCTTCGGCGAGAAACGCAATCTGCTCGTGCTCGATGTGGAGACCAAGGGCGGCATCACCGGCATGGGCTATCTGTTCTCGTTCCGGCCGGGACTGCGCACCATAGCCGCGGCGCTGGAAGAAACCATCCTGCCGCGGGTGATCGGCAAGGATGCGACCGCCGTCGAGGCGATCTGGGATGATCTCTGGCGCGCGACCGCGACCTACAACCGCGGTGGCATCGTCACCATGGCGATGTCGGCGCTCGACATCGCGCTGTGGGATGCCGTCGGCAAACGCGCGGGCCTCCCGCTCCATCGGCTGTGGGGACATTTCCGCTCGCACATCCCGGCCTATGGCAGCGGTTGTTTTCGCGGCTCCGGCGGCGACGGCATGATCGCGAAGGCGCTGCACTATAAATCGCTGGGCTACAAGGCCATCAAGATGCAGGTGGCGCATACCAACAATCTCGCAGCCGACGTCGATAACGTGCGGCGCATGCGCGAAGCGCTTGGCCCCGAGATCGATATCATGATCGATGTCAATCAGGGCTGGAGCGCCGATGTCGCGATTGCAATGGGCCGCAAGTTCGAGCCCTACGACATTTATTGGCTGGAGGAGCCCGTTCCGGCCGATGATTTCAAAGGCTACATGCGCGTGGCAGGGGCGCTATCCATGCGCGTTGTCGGCGGCGAGACGCATTTTACGCGCTTTGATCTGCGGCCGTTCTTCGAGAATCCGCGCATTCCGATCCTGCAACCCGATCCCATGCGCGGCGGCTTCACGGACTTGCGCAAGACTGCGGTTCTCGCCGAGACCTGGGGCCTCTCGATCGCGCCCCACCTTTTCCCCGAGCTCAACGTGCAACTGCTCGCCTCCATTCCCAACGGTCTGTGGATCGAGGAGATGGGACTGGCGAATGACCTGTTCGTCGACGCCCCAAAGGTGGTCAACGGCATGATTACCGCTCCCGAACGCCCCGGCCATGGGCTTGCATTCAAGCCCGAAATCCTGCGGGACTGCCGGGTCTGACGCGCGTTCAGGCTTGCTGGAAATCATGCATAGAGCGGCGTGCCCGGCACAAACGCGTCGAAAGCCGCCAAAACCTGTCCGCGATAGCGATCCTGCTCCATCAGCATCTCGTGGCGCGCGCCGGGCACAATGAGATGAGAGCCGGCGGCCATCCGGACAGCGAACTCGTCGATGGCGGGGGTCGAGACAATGGCATCGAGCCCGGCGGCGATGATCAGAATAGGCTGTCTGATGCGAGCCGCGTATCCCGGCTGTGATAGCTCGGTCATGACGCGAAACGCGGCATCAGTCCATGCGACCGTGGGCCATCCGGTCGCCAGCGATGGTTCGGCTTCGAGCACCGCCACGTTGCGCGCATAGCGTACGGGATCGGAGGTGAGCAGATTGCCGACAAACGGGCGTTGCTGGAGAACCGAGGCATCGCCCCCCGGGACGTAGAGCGACCCCAGTCCCATGAGACGCAGTGTCTTCACCAGCGCTCGGATCCCTTTCATCCGGCGCATGCCCGGAAGCGATATCATGGGGGCAAGGAGCACCATGCGATCAAACCAGCGCACCCCTCCGCGCGCTGCACGCAACAGGATGGTTGCCCCCATGGAATGGGCGAGCGCGAATATCGGCGGCGGACAATCCGGAAGCACGACGTCATGCACGAAGGTTTCGAGGTCGATCTGATATTGTGAGAAGCTCTGTACATATCCTTTGCGCGGATTCTTCAGCGCCCGCTGCGACCCCCCTTGCCCCCGCCAGTCGAGAACGGCCACCGCAAAGCCCCGCGCGCGCAGATCGCGCACGGTCTCGAAATATTTTTCGATGAATTCTGCCCGGCCTGGAAACAGGCACACCGTTCCCTTGCGGCCGGGCGGGGGCTGCCAGCGCGCGAACCGCAGCGATGCGCCATCGCGCGTTTTCAGCGTGCCCGTCACCGCACCCTCGGGCACCGGGTTGGCGGGAATGGAGGTGAGCGTCATGGGCAGGAAGAATTCCTGGGGCTTCCGGCCTGGGAGACCGTCCGGCGCGGCCCGTTTTCCTTAATCCTTGGTAAGCTAAATATCCCTTGGTTTCAAACGTTTATGCCTCTTGCGGCGGGCAGATTCGCTTCCCATATGCCAACAGCACGGGCCCCAAGGGGCTGCGCAAAAACGACCGGTCCGGCTCTTCGAGCGGACCAGACGCATTTCGCTCAACAGGAGGTTATGCAATGCGAACTTTCGATCTAGCTCCCCTCTATCGTTCGACCGTCGGTTTCGACCGGCTCTTCTCCATGCTCGACGGGTTTGAATCAACCCCGGGCTATCCGCCCTATAATATCGAGCGCACTGGCGAGAACGCCTATCGAATCTCGGTCGCCGTCGCAGGCTTTGGCGAAATCGACCTTTCGATCGAGGCGAAGGAAAACACGCTGACGATCAAGGGCGAGAAGGAAGCCCGGGACGAGAAGAAGAACGGCGAAGTCCTTTACCAGGGCATCGCGGCCCGTGCCTTCGAGCGCGTGTTCCAGCTCGCGGATTACGTCCAGGTCAAGGGTGCGGCGCTCGAGAACGGGCTCCTGCACGTCGACTTGGTGCGTGAGATTCCCGAGACGAAGAAGCCGCGCGTGATCCCGATCGGCGGCCGTCAGCCGAAAGTGGTCGATGCAAGAGCTGCGTAAGCAGCCGATCTGATCGACTGATCGGAGGGAGCGCCCCGGTTTCCGGGGCGCTTTCATTGCGGGTATCGGGACCCCCGAGGGTCCTATTCAAGAATTGTCGATGGATCCGCGCCCGGCGTGACGCTTGGCGCGGGAGTGCTCGGAGTCGAGGCCGCGTCGGCTTCCCGTGGAAGCGGCGAAGGCGCTGGCCGCGCACGCGGTAGCGGTGCGGGATTTGGCTTTGCGCTCCGCACCGGCGGCGTGGCCCAATCGGAGCCGCGCTCGGCGTATGGAATGTCGCTCATTTCCGGCGGATAGCCTGCAATGCGCGAATTCGGGCCATACCCGTCCGGCACCATTGCGCCCGGCGGCGGGTAGGGAATCGGGTTCGGCGGACTTAAGCCGGCCGCGCGCGTCGCG
>Ga0306920_100007811_pt1 | contig 14129 bp, 10 predicted proteins | sample flu12Cox44000170_FD_204666 | JGI IMG/M metagenome (GOLD analysis project Ga0306920, IMG submission 204666) | Lab enrichment of tropical soil microbial communities from Luquillo Experimental Forest, Puerto Rico - flux4day.12C.oxic.44.000.170 (v2)... | ecosystem: Environmental > Terrestrial >...
CCGTGGTCTATCCCGACCCCGCCGTGGAAGTCGTCGACCCGCGCTTTGCCAAGTATAAGGTTGGCAACGCTGCCGTCGAGCGCCTGTACACCGGCGCGCGCTGGGCGGAAGGCCCGGTGTGGTTCGGCGACGGCCGCTATCTGCTGTTTAGCGACATCCCAAACAATCGGATCCTTCGTTGGCTCGAAGACACCGGCGAAGTCAGCGTGTTCCGCAACCCCTCGAACTACAGCAACGGCAATTGTCGAGACCGCCAGGGCCGACTGCTGACGTGTGAACACGACTCCCGCCGTCTCACACGCACCGAGCACGACGGCTCCTTGACCGTCTTGGCGGAGAGCTTCGAGGGCAAGCCGTTCAACGCCCCGAACGACCTCGCGGTCCACTCCGATGGCGCCGTCTGGTTCACCGATCCCGGCTACGGCATCATGTCCAATTACGAGGGGCATAAAGCCTCCTTCGAACTGCCCGCCAACGTCTATCGCCTGGACCCCCAGACGCGTGAGGCCCGCGTTGTCGTTCCTGACCTGTCGAAGCCCAACGGCATCTGCTTCTCTCCCGATGAAAGGAAGCTCTACATTGTCGACACCGGCGAGCCAAAGCATCCCGGCGACGCCCATCCTATCTTCGTCTACGATGTCGAGGACCGTTTGCGCTTGAAAAACGGCCGCGTCTTTGCCGATCTCTCACCGGGGTCGTCGGACGGCATTCGTTGTGATGTCGACGGGAATGTCTGGTCCGCCGCGGGCTGGGCCGGCGAAGGCTTCAACGGCGTCCACATCTTTGCGCCCGACGGCAAACTGATCGGCAAGATTCATCTTCCCGAAACTTGCGCCAATCTCTGCTTCGGCGGCGCCAAGAAAAACCGCCTTTTTATGGCCGCGAGCCAGTCGCTATACTCGGTTTACGTAAACACGGAGGGCGCCCAAACGCCCTGAGGTTCAGAAAAGCGAGGCTCGCTCGCCATCGAAGAACACCCACTCGCTGCCGTGGTCGCCTCCGAGCCCTGGGCGGACGCGCTTTTCCCCCCCAAGGCAGGAGCGATTTTGCCCTCGGAGGCAAACAACGTCCGAGGATTTTCAGAGGTGGCACGGACCGTTCTGGCGATGGGCCGCTCTGCGGCTTTCGGGTGCTGCCGCCTACAGGCCTTCCCGGATTGCTTGGCTCGCCCGGCGCGCCAAACTGGTCTTGAGGACCGCCATGCAACACAGAAAACGAAACGTGATCGGCATTTTTGTCGCCGGAATGCTTCTGATCGCGATTCAAGGAGTGCTCTGGGTCCATTCCGTTGCTTCCGCCCGCACGGAAACCGACAAGCAAAATATCGAAGGCCATCAACCGCCCACGGAACTTCCCGGCATCGGCGGGTCGTTGCTGTTCGTCCTGGCCGCCCTGATTGCCTCCATTCCCGAAAGAGCCAGCAGCCGCGGCTCCCGGACGTAAATCCACCCCGGCCGAGGCGCTTCGACAAGAACCCCGATCGCCTCATTTCGCTCTCGTTTTGAGGCCTCCCCGAAGGGCCGGCCCGCGGTATTACTTTCTCGCCCGGGCTTCATCCAACTTGATATCCTCCAAGGTGAAACGAACCCTATGTCGACTGCCACCACTCTGCCCGCATCCGCTGGCACTGCCGACACCAAGCCGGCCAAGAAAAAGATTAACTGGAGTTCCCTGCCCGATATCTGGGCGCTCATTCGCCCCCGTCGGGGCCTGCTTCTCGTCGGCTTGCTGCTCACCGGGTTGAATACGCTCTCCGGATTCGTCCTCCCTCTGTCGAGCAAATATCTGTTCGACAACGTCATTACCAAGCATCAGGTCCATTTGCTGCTGCCGATCGTCTCGGCGGTCATCGCCGCGACCATCGTCAAAGGTTTGACCTCCTTCACGCTAACGCAGCTTCTCTCGAAGTCCGCGCAGCGCATGATTACCGACCTGCGCAAGCAAGTGCAGGCGCACATAGGCCGTCTATCGGTCCGCTTCTACGATGCCAATAAGACCGGCGTGCTGGTGTCCCGCATCATGAGCGACGTCGAAGGCGTCCGCAATCTCATCGGCACCGGCCTAGTTGAATTTGTCGGCGGCGCCCTGACGGCGGTCGTCGCACTGGTCATTCTGCTCCGCATCAGCGCGTTCATGACCATCATTGCTTTTCTGGTGCTGGCCGCCTTCGCCGGATTCCTGAACAAGGCCTTCTCGACGATCCGCCCCATTTTCCGTGCCCGGCCGAAGATCAACGCGGAAGTCACCGGCCGGCTCACCGAGTCTCTCGGCGGAGTCCGCGTCGTTAAGGGCTATCATGCGGAGGAGCGGGAAGAAGGCATCTTCGCAGCCGGCGCCCAACGCTTGCTCGACAACGTGCTCAGAACCCTGACGGCCACTTCGCTCATGAGCCTTTCCGGCGCAATGCTGATGGGGATCGTCAGCGCTGTGGTTATGTATCTCGGCGCTCGCCAGGTATTGGCCGGAACCATGACTCTCGGCAGCTTGATTCAGTACATCGGGCTGTTGGCTTTGATGGTCGCGCCCGTATTCCAGATCGTTGCGATCGGCACGCAAATCACCGAAGCCCTCACAGGACTCGAGCGCACGCGCGAAATTCTCAACGAGCTCAAAGAAGATCAGGATCCCCGCCGCACCGCTTCGATCCAACGCATCGACGGACACGTGCGGTTCGACGGTGTCCATTTCTCGTACGAAACAAACCGGGAAGTCTTACACGGCGTCGACTTCGACTCGCGACCCGGTAGCGTCACGGCGCTCGTCGGCCCGTCGGGCTCCGGCAAGTCCACCATCATCGGTCTCATCTCCGCTTTTTACACGCCTACTGCGGGTCGGGTTCTGGTCGACGGTGTCGACCTCGCTACGATCCGTCTGGACTCGTATCGCACGCAACTCGGCGTCGTTCTGCAGGACACGTTTCTGTTCGACGGCACGATTCGCGAGAATGTCGCCTATGCCCGCCCCGATGCCAGTGAGGAGGAGATTCTCGCCGCCTGCCGTATTGCCCGCGTCGATGAATTCGCGGAAAACTTCGACAAAAAGTACGACACGGTCGTCGGGGAGCGCGGAGTCAAGCTATCCGGCGGCCAAAAGCAACGCGTCTCGATCGCCCGAGCGATCCTCGCCGATCCGCGCATCTTGATTCTTGACGAAGCCACCTCGAGCCTCGACTCGGAATCGGAAGCGCTTATCCAGGAAGGCCTGCGCTATCTCATGCGCGGCCGCACCACTTTCGTCATCGCCCACCGGCTGTCCACCATTCGACGCGCCGACCAAATCCTCGTCGTCCAGGACGGCCGCATCCTCGAACGCGGAACGCACGGAGCCCTGTACGCCGGGAATGGCCGCTACCGCGAACTCTATGACAAGCAGCATGCCGTCGAAGCAAATCTTTTCCTGGCCGAGGGCGAAGGCGACAAAACCGATGACGACCGGAACGGCGACGGCACCACCGGCGGCTTAAGTGGCGCGCTCCCGGAAGCCATCCGCATGATCCGCTCCCGCAATCCATAAAACGACAAGCGCGCGACCTTTACGGTCGCGCGCCAAAATGGAAGCGGACAGATTGTTCTCAGAGCGACGGGCGCCGCAACAGCGGCTTCTTGGCCGCGGCCGCCTGTGCCGGAATCAGCGTAGCCATCTTGCGGATCATCGCGAGCACCAGCCGCTTGTCGCCCTCCGAGAGCGTCGAGCTGTACTTCTTGATCTCGGCGAGGAAGCGAATCTCGTCCTGCGAAAGTTCGCCGAGCATCTTCTGGGTCTCCTTGTCCCGCGGCGTCTCCGTTCCTGGGAAAAAATCCGCCAGCGAGATCTCCATCGCCTCGGCGATTTTCGCCAGCGTTTCGAGCGACGGCACGGTGTGGCCGTTCTCGACGCGCGACAAGTAGCAGCGCAGCAATCCCGTTCTCCGCTCAATGTCTCCCTGCGACAACCCTCGCTGGCTTCGGTAGGTTTTGATGACTTCGCCGATGTTTACTTGCGGTTTCTCTTTAGGCACGATTTCCCCCAATGCAAAGAGTAGCTTAGTCGCTAACAGCAGGACTGGCAAGGGGGATTCGTCCGCCGCCGGTTTCCAAAAGGTAACGGTTTTGCGAAACATTACCAGCGGGGTTCACTCGGTTGCGGCGTAGAGCAACCTCGTGACATCGGCCATAAGTGCCGCGCTGTCTTTCTTTTCGGCGAGCCCGCGCACCAGAATCACCAACACGAACGGCCGCGGCGCGTAGACGATGGCCGCGTCGTGATGGATCTTGGTGATCTCTCCGGTCTTGTGCGCCACCCTGGTTCCCGCCGGGAGCCCCGCGGGAATACCCTCATTAAACTGCTGCTTTTCGAGAATCGCGGTCATCTGCTGTGAAAATTCCGCGCCGACCGCCTGGCCTTCCGCGATGGCCGTCAACAGCACCTCGAGTCCTCGCGCCGTTGTGGTGTTGTTCAGTCCCTTTTGATACGCCTTGTTGTCTTCGACACCGCGCAACACGTTCATTCCGTCCGCGCCGAGCGAATGCACGGTCGCCCGTATATTGTCGACGCCCAAGGTCTCGATGATCAGGTTCGTCGCGAGATTGCTGCTTACGGTGATCATCAATTCGCAAAGTTGCCCGAGTGTACGCGCTTGTCCCTCGGCCTTGTACAGATCCGTCTCCGAATCGTCGGTGGGATCGAGTTGGTAAGGCGATCCGTCCGCCAGCGACTGGAACTCGTTGTGGATCGTAATCGGTTGATCGAGGCGAAGCTTCCCTTCCTTCACCTGGTGAAACAGTTCGATCATCACCGGCACCTTCATGGTGCTGGCCGCGTGAAACGATTCATCGGCGCGATAGGACCACTCCGCCCGGCCGTCCAGCGTCCGGAAGGCGACCCCCACAGCGGCGTGAGAGTCCGCTATGCGCTTCTCCGCCTTCTCGATGGCTGCCTGAAGCTTTGCGTCCTGCGCGCGGCAGTTCGCCGCACCCAGGCCAAGCAAGGCGAACACGCAAACGGCAAGCTTCGCTCGCACTCCCCAACCTCCCGTTAGGCGGCCGTCGCTCTGGCCCTACTGCTGCAGGTGCACCGTGGCCGGAACGATGTTATACCCTTCCACTTCCAGGATGGCTTCGTTCCCTTCGAGGTCTTCGATCTCCGCGTACGCGGTGACGGTCTTCTCTTCGCCGGGGAGCAGCGAGAAATAATTGTCATCCCAGAAAATCGGGACCAGGTCGTCGCCGCCCTGCCCCTTGGTTACCCGGAGGTGAATTTGAAACGCCACCGAGGGGCTCGGATTCTTCAGCTTAATCGAGCCGTATCCGCGACTGCCATCACGATCGACGCTGTACGTTACGTCCAGCTTGACGGCCGGCAGCGAGTTGAGCCCTGTCAGATCGGCGAACTCCTTTTGCGGCGTGTAGACCGTATCCTTGCGCTTCGCCCAATCGAGGGTGTCCAGCTTGGTTGACAGCCAGTAGAAGTTGTCGCTCACGAGCTTGCCCGACCGGTCGCGGAGGTACAGCTTGAGGAAATACGTCGTCGACAGATTGGCCGGTTTCGGCAGATCGAGCGCCTTCACCGCCGCATCGGCCGGGACGTCGAGGGTCGCCTCGCGGGAATCCACTTCTTGGCCCTCGAGATTGATGAGCTTCGCGCTGACCTTCATTCCCGGGATCGCTTCATACATGCCGTTCACCACCGCAACGGTGTTGTCGTTGTAGCCGTACTGCACGTGCACGATTTCGGTGGCTTTCTTCGTACCGAAGAATCCGCCCGCGGGAACCAGATAGTAGTCGTACAAATGCCAGATCAGCGAAGGCCAGGAATTATTCAGCATCCATTGGATCACACCGGTCGAGACGTACTTGTTCCGCCCATAAGCCTCATACATCGACCGCTGGTTGTCATATGCGGTGGCTTGCGCCTTGCGTTCGTAATCGTCGAGCGAGGTCGGGGTGCCATAGCGCTTGCTCACCGCTTCGGTGAACACTTCGACCGTCGTGAAACGTTCGCCGCCTGCATGAAAGTTCCAGTATTCGTCGATGGGCCAAAGATGCTCTTTGGGAATGAACTTCGCTAGACTCTGCTTGGTGGGAATCGCCGGGCCCGGGCTCGTTTCGGTGTTGTAGCTGTACGCGCCGCCGGCTCGCGTATCCGCCAGCCAATATACCGGCGGCACATACTCATAGGGCCCGGTCATCTTCACGCCGGACTTTCCGGTAACCTTCGTGGACTGTTCACTCGCCGACGAGACCGTAGGATTCGGCCATTCGAGGTCCTTCAAGATTCCCAAATACATGGTCTCGATTTCCGGCGGCGGCGGGTTGTCGCTGCCGTACAGCCACACAAAAACGCTCGGGTGATTCCTCAATCGCGCTCCCTGATCGGCCATCGATGCGGCGGCGATTTTCTTCGTGTCCGGAGTCCAATGCTTCCAGCGTTCCCAGGCATCGCAGCAAATCCATCCGGGCATGACCAGAATTCCGAGTTGATCCGTTTTGTCGAAAAACTCGTCGCGGTCGGTCTTCCCTTCCAGTCGAATCGCATTCAAGCCCATGTGCTTCACATAGGCCAAATCGGCATCCAGTTTTTTCGACGACCACCGCAGCATCATGTCGGGAGCCCACGCGGCGCCGCGGATCAGCACGTTTTTGCCGTTTACTTTGAACAGCCGCCCTCCTGTCGGCGTCAGCTCCGAGGTCACTTCGCGAATCCCGAACTTCACATTCGCGCTATCCGATTCCGTACTATTTACGTCGACGCGGAACTTCGCGCCATACAGGTACGGCTCCCCCATCTGATAGGGCCACCAAAGACGCGCCTCTGCCAGTTTGAGCTGCGGGAATTGATCGGCCGTCAAGCGAACTGTCTTCGACTCGTTCGCCGCCAACTCTACCGGCAGGCTCAGAGCCGCGCCCGCCAACTCCACATGCAGCGCCGCCTTTACGGCATGATCGCTCGAATTCAAAAGGACCGCGCCCGCCGTGAGCGTCGCCGATTTGTAATCGGCACCGACCTTCGCGACCACAAACGGCCGCCGCAGGGACACCTCTCCACTCTGCGAGATAAACACTTCCCGCCAAATGCCCATGTCCTTGTCGGGAGGAGTCGGATTCCAGTCCACCCACGTCAGGCCGAGGTCGTATTTCTCCGGGGCGAACACTTCGACCGCCAGCACGTTCGTGCCACCGCGCGCCAGCACCGCCTTCAATTGAAATTCAAATGTCCGATAGGCGCCGGCGACATCCGCCTTGTCGCCAATTTTCTGTCCATTCACCCAGACATTGGCGCGATAGTTGATCCCGAGGAAGTGCAACCAGGTGGCCGGCTTCGCGGCATCCTTCGGCGAATCGAACTCCGTCCGGAACCAGAACGAGCAACGATACGGGCTGTCGGCCGGCATGTCGACATTCGCAAACAGCGAATGCCGGTTTGCGTCAAATCCCGGAAACTCTTTGAGATTCAACCCGTAGTCCGGATCCGGAAGCACTTTCGCGCCGACCTGCGCCCCCACCACAGTGCCGGGAACATCCGCCGGAATCCATCGCGCGGTATCGAAGCCCGCTGCCGAAATCTGTTCGCCCTTGGCCGTCTCCTTGCACGAAGACTGCATTCGCCAGGCCCCGTGCAGAAACTGACGCTCGGCCGGCGTTTGCGCGGCGAGCGGGAACGCCCAACCGGCACTCAACATCAGCAAGGACAGGCAAAAACGGACTGCGCGGAGTGGAGACATGAGGTTCCTCGCAAATTGGATGGAAGCAGACTCGCTGGTACGGCTGCCGCCAGTCTACATTAAATCGATTCAATATTGCAGCATTACTTACAAACCGCCGGCTCCCCGCGCTCTTAAAACGCTCGTCTGCATTCCGCACCCGCGGGACGCGTCTGTTCCCGCACCGTATTCTGATCGCGACCGTGCGCGACGACCGCGGTGGGGATTTCAAATACACTCGCGGACGGCCGCTCGCCGGCGGGCCCGCGATTGGGATCCCAAACGACCCTCAGGCCCGCGCGGGCGCCGGACGCAGTCGGTGCCAGATCGTAAAACTCAGATGGAACAGCATATTCGCAGGAACCATCAGCGTGAGATAGACGACCGGAATCATGTACACATTCGTTCGCGGAAAGCAGTAACGCGCGATATACAAAACAACGACTACGCTGCGCATCCCCGTGGAGGTCGCTAACACCCGCCGCGATTCACGGTCCGGCCCGCCGATGAACCAACCGAGGAGCATCGACAGCACCAGCAGCAAGAACATCGCGAGGATGGTCCCCCCGCCGGCAATCGCCGCAAGCGCGTCTCGGCGCGCCAGACGGGTTACCCACATCAAATAAAGAAATACCGCCGTCGCCAGCAGCTCGAGCGGCAACACCAGTCTGGCCGCGATTTGCGGCGCGCGGCGCCCCAACCAAGACCCCGCAAACAAGGGGGCGGCCAGGTAGAGGAATATCGTCACCGTTAAATTCAAAATGGGGCGCTCGCTCCGTTCCGCCGTTTGCGGCATTATTTCAAGCACCAGCGGAGTCACCGCGATGCTCACGAGCGAAAGTACGAACACCATCACCGCCGCGAATGCGAGTCTGGTTTTGGCCATGCGCGTGAATTGCAGCGCAACCGGCGTTCCTGGAATCGCCGCCAACAGCAGAATGCCCAGACTTGCGTCGGGGGCCAGCGGAAAAATTTTCACCAAGAGAAGCCCCAACAGAGGCACCGCAAGACAATTTGCCAGCAGGGTCTTTAAAAACAGCGCCCGGTTGCGCAAAGATTCGAGTAGTTGCCCGCTGTTGACTCTCAACCCGATCGAGAGCATCACCAGAACAACGAACACATTCAGCAACACCAGTGGCGGGATCCGCATCTCACTCCCCGGGCGATTCGAGCGGCAGAACGTCCTGCGCGCCAAGATATGACGGCGAACGATTCCTGGCAAGTCATGCCTATCCGGATCAAAACTGAAACTCCTGTCCATTTCCCCGCGTTCGAACTATCATGCTCGTAAAACTGGCGGTCGACTCCGCCCTCACGTCATTCGCAGCTGAATATCAATTCCGGACGAGCGGGAGGACTCTAGAGTGACAACTTCCAACCCTGTCTACGACAAGACCAAAATCAATCTCGCACTCGAAATGGCCATCCACATCGGCCTCGCCGTTTTGCTGGCGGCGTCCTGTCTGCTGATCCTTCGTCCCTTTATTCCCCTGCTCGCCTGGGGCGTAATCATCGCCGTGTCGGCTTACCCCGCCTTCCAAAAGCTGCAAGGTGCCCTCGGCGGCCGCGGAGTACTGACCGCCGTGCTATTCACAGTCCTTCTCCTCGCGCTGCTGACCGTTCCGGTAATCCTGCTTGCCGAAACCTTAATCGACGGCATCCAGACGCTCAGCGCCCACCTCCGGAACGGAACGCTGGTCATTCCGCCGCCTCCGGCCAAAGTGGAAAGCTGGCCGATCATCGGCGCACCTCTGAAAAACGTCTGGGATCTCGCGTCCAAGGACCTTACGGAAGCGGCCAGAAGTCTGGCCCCGCAAATCAAAGCAGTCGTTCCTGGCTTGTTCAGTGTTTCTGCCGGAATCGGCCTGACCGTTATTCAGTTCGCCCTGGCCATCGCCGTCGCCGGGGTCCTGCTTGCGAATGCTCAAGCTGCCTATGTCGCGACCTGTACCCTGACGAACCGTCTTTTCGGCGAGCGTGGGCCCGAGTTGCAGCAGCTGATGGGAGCCACCATCCGCAGTGTGACCACCGGGATACTTGGCGTGGCTCTCATCCAGGCCGTGCTCGCCGGACTCGGCTTTCTGGTGGCTGGACTGCCCGGCGCGGGCTTGTGGGCCGTGGTGTTTCTCGTTGCTGCCGTGCTCCAGGTGGGCATGCTGATCCTGATTCCCGCTGTGATTTACATGTTCACGATTGCGAGCGCCACCAAGGCAGTGCTCTTCCTGATGTGGTGCGTGTTCGTGGGGCTCTCGGACAACGTTCTCAAGCCCATGCTTCTCGGCCGCGGCGTCGCGGCTCCGATTGTCGTCGTGTTTTTGGGCGCGATCGGCGGATTCGTGGCGCTCGGCCTCATCGGCCTGTTCGTTGGCGCAATCGCCCTGTCGGTGGGCTATAAACTCTTCTTGGCGTGGCTCGAACAACCACCGCTGGCCTCTCAGGAGACCTGATATGCCGGAGGAGGGGCGCTCCTCCCTGCGTGGAGCCGCCGCCGGTCCGCCCGGCCTCATGGGCAGCTATCTGCAGCGTCGTTACACGATTCTGTTCTACACGCTTCTCATTACGCTCGTGTCTGCGCCGATCATCAGCGCCCTCAAATTGAGCGGCGTCGTGATGGAGTCGCTGCTCGCCGCCAGTTTACTGGCGGCGATCTTGCCGGTGCGTTCCGTCCGTACTCACCCTGTTCTCGTTGTGGTCATGGCGATCATCTGGCTCGCGCGCCCGGTGACGCTTTGGCTCGATCATCCCTTCTGGTCCGCCCTGACGCTCGGCCTCTGGACGCTCATCGGACTGCTTGCGGCGGCGGCGGCGTTGCGCTTCGCCATGGGCGCCCGCGAAGTCGCCAGCGAACATTTGTACGCCGCGCTCAGCGCCTACTTGCTTGCCGGAATCTTCTTCGGCCTGTTGTATTTCGTGCTCGAGCAAACCTTTCCGGGCACATTTACTTTCACCGGCCGCTTCTCAGAAACCAGCGCCATCTACTTCAGCTTCGTCACCCTCGCCACTCTCGGTTACGGCGACATCTCCCCCCACGGCGACGTGGCTCGCGGCATGGCCATCATCGAAGGAATCGGCGGCCAACTCTTCCTGGCCGTCCTGGTCGCCCGCCTGGTCAGCCTGTATTCGAATCCGAGCAACAGATCGAATTGATAGACGGTATTGGCCCGCAGTTGCGGCCGATCGGCGTGAAAATCGAGGTGACCATGGCCGGAATGCATCCCTTGCTTGCGCTCGGAGTGTTTGTTTCTACAGCCGCAACCGACGCCGTCTATGTCTTGTTTAACGCGGCGGTGTCGTCGCGCCGACGAATTCCCGCAGCCACCTGGAGCAGCGTTTGGTACCTGCTCTCCGCTTTCGCCGTCATCAGCTATACGAAGAACTGGCTGTATGTCCTGTTTGCAGCGTCGGGTTCATGGGTTGGAGCATACATTTCGATGACGCTCCTCGACCGGCCCAAGGCGGGCGGAACCGGACTAGGGCGCGGTCCTGTTTCGTAGTCGAGACCGAAGGGCACACTCGCGATGCAGTCCCGTTCGAGCGAAGGCCAAACTTGTCGCCGGAACCGCCGAAGCGCGCCGTGCGAAACGCCCCACCGGCTCGAGTCTCCTACCACCAGGTCTCGGCTTGCAGGCCAAAGTTGAAACCGGAAGTCTTATTCGCATAGGCGGGGCCGCCGACAAATCCCCTCAGGCCGTCGGACCAGTTTGCATAAGTGAGGAAAGCACGCAGCACCGGCCGGCTGAAGAACTCACGACCCGCCCCGATCTGGGGCGCAATCGTGAATTTGCGAAGCCAGCCTTCGTATTGGCCGGTGCTGCTGTGCGTCTTGTCGAAGCCGGTCTCGACCGCCAGAGAAATGTGTTCGGTAAAGAAAAATACGGGTCGCGCTCCAAACGAGAGCCAGGTATTGGTTCCGCTGTTTGGCATTCCGGAAAATTGCTGCTGATAGATGACCAGTGGCTGAATGGCAAAGTACTTCGAAGGCTGGAGGACGTTGCTTTCGGTAAAACGAAACGTGTGCGCGTTCGCCAGCACCGGCGTCGGATCGTCAATCCCGGTGCTGAAGTTCGCGGCTGCGCCGACTCCGTATTGGAAGGTCAGGCGATTGGAGCCGCCCCAGAGTTCTGTTTTGCTGTGAGCAATGCCGACCGCCCACCCGCCGACGGACGGAACTTGCCGGTTGTCGGCGGTCACGCCGCCTTTCGAGAAGGAGTAGTCGTACCAGAGCCCCAATTTTCCGTACCCAGCGTTGATGTTGTAGAGACGGGCGTCCAAAACGCTTTTGGCGTAGGTGCCGCTGTCGGTCACGATATCCTCACGGGCACCGGCCAGGTAGGCGACGGAAGCCTTGGCGAATTTCACGTTAAGGTCCTCAACACCGCCGCCGTAGCCACTGGTGTCGAGCAGGTAGAAGTCGTTGATGTCGATGTTCATTCGTCGATAGTAGCGTTCCCCAGCCCAGAATTTGGCCTCGGGCTGGCCACCGAATACGTTGCCCATTTGGACGAACGCTTCGCGCAAGCGGAATTTGTCGTTGGAAGCGTAGGTGGAAGATTCCGTCGTATCGGCCTGAACCGTGACGTTCGTTTTGAGCCAGGCTTTGTCGGTGTCGCGTTTCGCGTTCATCCAGTTGTTGACAAAAGTCAATTCCCCATAGGTGTCGGCCTCGTTGCCGAGCCGGTATTTCGCGCCGGCACCCGGAGCCTGGAAGGCTACCATCCGGCCGCCTTCGCCGTTTAAACCGGCGCCCGAACGAAGGTAACCGTGGAACTCGAAGGCCTTGACCTGTTCGGTCAGGGCGGTAATGCGCTCGTCGGCGTCACGAATGAGGTCGTTTCGCGGGGTATTGGCGGTGTGCTCCTGGGCGATCTGCGTGCGCTCGTCACGCGTCAGCTTGTCGGCCGGTGCCTCCTGCCTACCCGCGGCGGTTTCCTTCTGCAGGTCGGCCACCGAAACCGAGTTGCGCTCGGTGGCCGCAGAAATGGCGGAGTTCTGCCTTTCGAGCGCCGCGATGCGGGCATCCAATGCGGCGATCTGCTGCTCGTAGCGCTGCTTCATTTGCTGCAGCTCGGTCTGCAGTTCCTGCGAAGTCTGCGCGCGCACGGGTGACGCGCCGAAACTGGCGGCATAAAGCAGCCAAGCGACCACGGCAATGCATGCAAACACGGGTTTGCCCAACATAGCGAGCCTCCTATTCGCGACGGGAGCGTGCACCGGCCGCAGGCGCGAGACAGAAACGGCACTCGAAAGTTCTCGGCGGCCGCGAACCGGCTAGCACGCGCCGATGCCTTTCGACGCGCGCTGGCTTCGACGATTTGTGCCGGCGTGCAGAGTTTGGCGCTGACCCACCAAGGAACTAGACATGAAGCCGCCTGTGAACTAGGAGTTTCCCTAGTTGCCGGACCGGGTTGGCCATCCTAGATTCGCGGCAGAAAGCTGCGTTCGATTGAAACGCTATCGGTCCGTTTTCACGGGCGCTTCAGCGCGCGTTTAGAAGAGAGGGTTGCCCATGGCGAAGAAAACTCCTCGATCCGAAATGCTCTGGAGCTTGACGCGGACCGTCACGGCCATCCTTTGTTCTTCACTCCTTTTGCCGGGCGATCGATTGGTGGCCGTGCCATGGCTGACAGGGACGCAGGAAAAAGCACCGGCTCCGCAACAATCCGCAAAAATATCTCCGGATCAGCTCGATTCTTTGGTGGCGCCGATTGCGCTCTATCCCGACCCGCTGCTGGCGCAAACTCTGGCCGCGTCCACCTATCCGCTCGAAATCATCCAACTCCAGCAGTGGCTCGACAAAAACAAGAATCTCAAGGACCAGCAACTTGCCGACGCCGCCGCAAAGCAGCCATGGGATCCGAGCATCCAGGCGCTGGCGGGCTTGCCCGAGGTGGTCAAACGCCTCGCCGACGACATTCAATGGACCACGGACTTGGGGAACGCGTTTCTGGCGCAGCAAAGCGATTTAATGGAAGCGGTACAACGCATGCGCAAAAAGGCCCAGGACAAGGGAAATCTGAAATCGACCGAGCAGCAAAAGGTGGAAACCCAGGTCGTCGAAAACAAGAGCGTCATTGTGATCGAGCAGGCCAATCCGCAAGTGGTCTATGTGCCTTCCTATGACCCCGTAGTGATCTACGGTCCGCCCGTGTACCCTTATCCCCCCATTTACTATCCGCCTTACGGTTACTATGGCGCGGGCTTGGCCATCTCCTTCGGAGTGGGCGTGATGATGGGGGCATTCTGGAGCGGCGGTTGGTGCTGCGGCTGCGGCTGGGGCAGCAGCAACATCACTATAAATAGGAACAACAATTTTAACCGGAACTCCAGCATCAACCGGCCGTCGCAGCTCCCCAGTGGCGGCGGGAATCGAAACAATCTCGGCGGCGGGAATCGTCCGACGCAGCAACCCGCCCGAGGTGGAGGCTCCAACTGGCAGCACAATCCCCAACAT
>Ga0306920_100007812_pt1 | contig 14129 bp, 8 predicted proteins | sample flu12Cox44000170_FD_204666 | JGI IMG/M metagenome (GOLD analysis project Ga0306920, IMG submission 204666) | Lab enrichment of tropical soil microbial communities from Luquillo Experimental Forest, Puerto Rico - flux4day.12C.oxic.44.000.170 (v2)... | ecosystem: Environmental > Terrestrial >...
GTAGAGCTGCAATCGTGTCTCCGCTGCGCACGCCGGTGGGGACATTTGGCGGAACGCTGAAAGACATCGCGGTCGAAGACCTCGCGGCCGGGATCTTGCGGGAGGTCATCGCGCGGTCGGGCGTCGACCCGGAACGGATCGACGATGTAGCGATGGCGCAATCCTATGCCAACTCCGAAACCCCTTGCGTCGGACGGTGGGTTGCCCTGCATGCGGGGTTGCCATTGGCCGTCCCCGGCTTCCAGCTCGATCGCCGCTGCGGGGGCGGACTGCAGGCGGTGGTCACTGCAGCGATGATGGTGCAGACCGGCGCAGCAGATGTCGTCATTGCCGGCGGCGTGGAGAGCATGTCGCGTATCGAGCACTATTCGACAGATATCCGGTGGGGCAAACGCACAGGCTCAGCACAACTTCACGATCGCCTGGACCGTGGGCGCGAGCGATCGCAACCCGTGCACAGGTTCGGCCCGGTTTCCGGGATGATCGAAACGGCCGACACGCTGGCCGCACGGTACGGCGTCACCCGCGAGGCCGCTGACGAGTTCGCCTTCGAGAGCCACCGGCGCGCCGCCGCGGCCTGGCACACGGGACGCTTCGACGACGAAGTGGTTGCCGTGGCGGTGCCCCATAGTAAGGGACCAGACATTCTGTTCGGCACGGATGAGGGGGTCAGGCCCGCAACCACCATCGACGCGCTGGCCGCAATGCGGCCGATCCGGCCGGATGGCGTTGTTACGGCCGGAAACTCCTGCCAACAAAATGACGCCGCGTCGGCATGCCTGGTGGTAGCCGACGACAAACTCAACGAGCTGTGGTTGGAGCCGATCGGTTACCTCCTCGACTGGGCGGCGGTCGGGTGCGATCCCAGGATTATGGGAATCGGCCCCGCGCCCGCAGTGCGAAAGCTGCTCTCGCGCAAAGGAAAAAGCATCGACGAGATCGACCTTGTCGAAATCAACGAGGCTTCGCGTGCCAAGTCCTGGCCGTGCTCGAGGAATTGAAGTGGAACGACCGCACGCGACTCAACGTCAACGGGTCAGGGATCTCTTTGGGCCACCCGATTGCGGCCACCGGCGTGCGGATCATGACCACCATGTTGCATGAACTGAAACGCCGCGGCGGGCGCTACGGACTGGAGACCATGTGCATCGGCGGCGGGCAGGGTATGGCGGCCTTGTTCGAGGCGGCCTAATCGTTCGGCCGGGCCGCCACATTCGGTAGGGAAGGATCAGTTGATGACGAACACTCAACCACCGCAAGTCATTTCGACACAAGACGGTGCGGTCACCACCATTGTTCTTAGTGCCCCCAAGCGAAAGAACGCGTTGGACGGAGTCGGCTGGGTCCAGCTGCGCGACGCCCTGCGCGGCGCCGAAGACGACGACCAAACACGGACGGTGGTGATCACGGGCGCCGGAGATGACTTCTGCGCCGGCGCCGCCGTGGGAGGTCGCCGCAACCGGCCTCACGCACTGCGATCAACCCAACAAATCCACGAGGCCGCCCACGCCCTACACGCCCTCACGAAACCGACCGTGGCGAAGGTCCGCGGTGTCGCCGTAGGCGCAGGCTGGAACATCGCACTGGGCTGCGACCTCATCGCAACAGATTCCACCGCACGGTTCAGCCAGATCTTCGGGAAACGCGGGCTCTCAGTCGACTTCGCGGGCACCTGGGCGCTACCTCGCCTCATCGGAATGCAACAGGCCAAGCGGTTGGCGCTACTCGGCGACTTCGTCGACGCCGCCGAAGCCCACTCGTTGGGTCTGACCGCCTGGACATGCCCGCCGGCCGAGCTCGACGACCTGGTCGCTGAGGTTGCGCGACGCCTCAGCGCAGGGCCGCCGATTGCACTCGCGCAGACAAAGGCACTGCTCAATAGCAGCTTTGACTTCACTCACCAGCAGGCGCTGGACGCCGAGGCGCGCGCGCAAGCCATCAATTTCGCCACCGAAGACGCGTTAAACGCCCGCCGGGCGTTCCAAGAAAAGACCGAACCCGTTTTCACAGGCAACTGGGCGGTGCACTGACCGGGATGATCGACGGCGAGCACCGTGAGCAGGAACAGCCGTTCGCGGACACCGCCAAACATCAGGGTGGCGATCTGCCCGTGACGCTCTGGAACCCCATGAGGAATACCATCCTCGCGTAGCCCCGGCGACATCGTCAGCCGCCACGGCGTCAGGGAACCCGTGGTGTCAGAGGTGCTCAAAGCAAGCAACTTCGCGGTGCCGAACCAAACCCTAATCAGTCTCTACTTCGGACGCCCGGCACAAGAAACGTGCACTGCAGCCGGGGGTCACCACGCACCGACTCTCACCTCTTGCCGGCGGCTCTAGGGCCGTGCAGGTTTTCACCAAGATCAGCGCGCCCGTTACGGTGTCTCGCGGTGAATTTGGTTGTGGTGCCTTCCTTCTGCGTCCGTGGTCAATAGGACCATCCGTCGTTCGGGTGGACCGTCGGTGGCTCCGGGTAGCCCCTTTGTCTCTGGACGGAACCAGGTGGTCATGGGGATCTCGTCGACAATGTGGACGATGTCCGGACGCTCCTCGGGTCCGAGTGCGGCGATCTTCGCCGTGACAGCATCCGCACTGACTGAACGGTGCTCACCGCGGATCAAGACGGCTGCCACGGTGACTGTTTGGCCGTCCAACTCGCCTGGGTAGGCCACGGCTAGATCGATCTCTTCGAGATGTTCCAATGCGTCCCCGATGGTTTTCGGCGAGCGGAGGCCGCGCGCTGTGTTGATCAACGCCGATGCATCGTCAACGAGCCAAAAGTCTCCATCGCGGTCGCGGCGGACCAGGTCCCCGGTCACCACCCAGGCATCCTCCGGTTCGAACAGGGCGCGAAGAGCGGGCAACTGACCGGTGGATAGATCTTGTGGATCGACCTCCGCCATGAGCATCCCCACTTCATCCGGCTGGCACCTGCGGGCCACGCCGCGCTCGTCGACAAACGGACGTGAGCGTTCGACATCCCACGCCGTCACCACAACGCGAGCAGAGCCCGGGAGCGGGCGCCCGAGGGATCCCACCTTGTGATCGCCCAGATTTACCAGCACCGTTTCGGCGTCCGGCGCGGTGTAGAACTCAACGACTCGCGCGGGCGCGAAACGGCGGAGCGCTCGACGCCACAGGGCCGGCGGCATTCCGGAGCCGACGAACAGTCGAATGGGATGGGAGGCTTCTGCCTCGTGCGGGGGCGCGTCAACCAGTTGGCGCAGCATCGTCCAGGTGTAGACCACCACAGTCACGCCGTAGCGGCGAACCTCGTCCCAGAAGCGATCTGGAGCGAAGCCGTCGGTCATGGCGAATCGGGCTCCGGCGGCGATCGCGGCACCCATCGCCACCAGCAGACCGGACGGATGGTACGCGGGTGCCAGGCAGTACACGGTGTCGCGTGGCCCGAGTGAAGCGGCCGCGGCGGTACCGTACGCGCTGAGTATCCAGCGCCGGTTTGTGATGTTGTTGGTGCGAATGTCGTCCCCCTTCCCGCTGAAGAGGACGAACGCGATGTCCGTCGCCCGTCCAGGGTTCGGGCGATACCAGGCCGGCAACTCGACTTCGTCGGGATCGATCAGTTCCAGATCGACGACACCCTTGGGCAGCTGCGGGCGGTCGGGGCCACCGCCGAGTACGAACACCGGACGCTTGGTTCGCTGCGCTTGCCCCACGCGTTCCGGGTCGCACACGATACGTTCCACGCGGCCGAGTACGGCCTCGCCCTGCACCTCACCGCCGGGACGCAACAACACCGCGACCGCACCGATGCGGTTCAGGGCCGCGACCGCGGCAAACGCGCTCGGGCGGCCAGACATCAGCACACCCACCCGATCGCCACGGTGGACCCCGATCGCGATCAGCCCACGCACAACCGCGTCAAGGCGTTCTTTACAGACGACTCGGGTAACAATCCGCCCTTGATAGATGAACTGGATGTGCCCCGGGTTGCTGGCGGCCTGCTCGTCGAGCGTGCGGCCCAGTGACGTTCGGGTGTTTGGATTTACCTGCTGCAGCCTCATCAGGCGCGGCACCTGAGCTACCGTCTCACGTCCGAGGTTGATGACCGACTGCGCGGCGGCGACCGTGGTGCGCGCGGCGCCCGCCGGCAAATCCCGCAGCAGCTGTGGGCCGACACCGGCTGGGGGACCCTCCGTCGACGATTGGTTCGCCTGTTCGGCATCCGGCATGCGCGAGATCCGCTCGGGCCGTGGCCCGGCACCTTCCGTCCAGCGCAGCCACTCGACCACGGTAGGCCAAACCTGCTTGGCCGCTTTGGATCCCACAACCAAACCCAGATGCCCGGCCGTAACGTGACTCTCCCATATGTCAGCACGTGGGGCCGCCGCGGCAAGCGGACGTAGGGTACGCGCCGGCGCGGTAGTGTCGATGTCGCCGATCACGGCCAGCACCGGGCAAGTGATGTCGGCCAGCGATGTCGTCCGTCCGTCTACCACAATCCCGCCCTGGATCATCCGGCTCTGGACCACGAACTGTTCGACAAACTCGCGCATGAAGGGCCCCGGAACCGCCATCCAGCCCCGCCCCTCGATAAACCGTCGCTGGTTCTCCCGCGGCAAAAGCGCATCGCGATTGTGCAGCGCAAGCATGAACTGCACTTGGTTGCGGGTCGACTTGACCGGATCGGCCACCCGGAAAGCGTTGCGAAAGAACCACGCTGGGAAGTTGACATGCTGGGAAACGAATCCGACCGCCTCCCCGGCCCAAGCGACCGCATCCGCCGATACCCCGGTGGGCGCCATCTTGGTCATGTCGACCGGCCCGCCGAACGACACCACGCTAGCCAGCCCCGCCGATCGTCGTAGCGCGGCGACCTGGTAACACAGCATCCCGCCCTGGCTGTAGCCGGCCAAATGGACGTCGCGCCCCCGCTGCTTTTGGATGTCATCCACGGCCGCGCTGACCGCCAGCGCAGTGTCGGACAGGGTCCGCTCCAGCTCTCTGCCTTCCATCTCCGGGTGGCCGAAGTCCACCACCCATGGATCTATGCCCGCGGCGTGCAATTGACGTACAGCGCTGCTGGATTCGGAAACATCCCAGACATCGGCCGACATCACGCAAGACGTCACAAGCAGTACTGGTGGCCCCTCGGCCGGCGACTCAGGAAAGTAGCGGCGCAGCGCGCAGAAGCGACCACGGCGGACGATCGTGTGGGGCGCGGCCGAATCGGCCGTCTGCAGGCCGCCGTAGCGCGCGACTTCGGCGGCGTTCTGCACGAGCGCAAGCGCACGCCCACCGCCCTTGAGAACCTCGTTCCACATTGTCGGTGCTACCTTCACGCCGTCTCGCGTTGGGGCGCACGGTTCGCCTCGGCGGGAAATACGTCATCCCTCGATAATGAGGCGCTCGACAGGCTGCACGTGTGGGTCAACATTGTCTCCTCCAAGCCGTCCGGTCGCTCACCCGCGGCCGGCCCCGGCAATTTATCTACGAATGGTAGATAATGTAGCGGCACAAGGGACGCTCAAGCAAGGGTCGGCAACCATTCGGCGTAGGTGCGCCGACCTTGTTGGAGACGTTCCCCGTGGCGATGCCGAACCCGGTCACGGCACAGCCACCAACGGGCGGTCGTCGCCGACAACCTTCGCCGATGGGCGACGGACCGGCGGCCAAGAAGTACTTGGAAGGTTCGCCTACCCCGGCCAATCTCGCAAAGCTCCAAATCGACGGAGGGTCTAGGCGGTTCCGCTGAAATCCCCAAAGGTCGCGGTAGCCAGCTCGTTCGCCAATGCGACGACCCGCTCCGGCGCGTCAAGTTGCGGACAATGTCCACTATCGGGCAGGACTACCAGCCGGCTGTGGTGAATCATGTCGTGCAATCGCAGCGCCGCGGCCACGGACACCAACCGGTCGCGCCGACCATGAAGTACCGTCGTCGGACAGGCCACCTCGGCGAACTCCGTGACGGCATTGACTTCAGGAAGCAGAGCCAGGGCGGTGGCCATGACTGGCCGCGTGGAAAGCCGGTGAACAAAGCTGCGCAGATAGGCCGGGTCGCCGGCGCGCCACCGGCCATACATCACCAAGCGCGCGACGAACGCGGTGAGGCGACGATAGAGCAATCTCGGAATCGGAGCCTTGGCCAACAAGCTGACGACGGCGAGGTTGCCTTTACTCACGAAGTGCAACAGGCGCGTCCAGCCGGTCCCCGCCGTGCCGATCGCAAGGATGCCCCGGATCGGCAGACCACGATCCGCTGCCGCCGCGCGCACCGTCAGCAGCCCACCGAGCGAGTTGCCGATCAGCACGACTGGTTGCCTGGCGCCATGGCGGCTAACAAGACTGGCGACGAATGCGTCGAGCTGCGGCAGTATCGGGCCACATGCGAGGGGGCCAGCGTCGCCGAACCCGGGCAGGTCGACCGCGATACCGGCACGCCCCGTGGCGGCAAGGTGGCGCAGGACGGGCCACCACGTATCAGCCGAATCTCCGAACCCATGAAGCATCACAACCGCTGGATCGGCGCCGGTCACAAACACTTCACGAGTCGAGTAGCCGATGTAATCGGCACGTCGTTCCGCGATCATCGCGGACCTAACGAGCCCCGCAGCCGAACGCCACAACCGGACATCTGCCCGACAGGCTGCGCCGCACAGGTCTCGAGGGGCTCAGCGAAGTTCCCGCTGGCAAGTCGGGCATCGTCGGGCCTGGTGAGGTTCGTCATGCTCGAGTAATCTACTATTCGTAGATTGATTCGTCGAGTAGCCGTTGGGCGGGATTTTGAGATGACTCGTGACGCTATTGGCAACATCCTGCGCGCCCGCACCGAAGCCACCCCGGATCGGGTGTGCTGTGCGATGGACAACGACGTGTTCACCTTCGCCGAGATGGACCAGCGCTCCGACGCGCTGGCCGCGGGCCTGGCCCGGTGGGGGGCCGGACCGACTGAGCGGGTCGCGACCCTGTCCCCCAACCGCACCGAGCTGCTCGAGCTCTTCTACGGTGTGGCCAAAACCGGCGCGGCCCACGTGCCGCTCAACGCCTACCTCAAGGGCGAGTTCCTCTCGCACCAGCTGCGCCAATCACGGGCGGGCATCCTCATCACCGACGCCGCCGGCCGCGACGCGCTCGCCCCCCTGCGCGACCAGCTGCCCGACCTGCGCACGGTGATCATGCTCGACGACGCCGACGGCGGTGACACCGTCTACTCGGACCTGTTCGTGGCCGGGCAGGCGCCGCCGGCCGCGGCGCTCGGCCCCGCCGACACCATGTCGATCATCTACACCTCGGGCACCACCGGTCTGCCGAAGGGGTGTGTGGCCAGCCACGGCTACTACTGCCGCAGTGGCGAGCTCATCGGCGCCGGTCTGGAAGTCACCGACGACGACGTCTCGATCACGGGCCTGCCGCTGTTCCACGCCGGAGGGCGCCTGGTAGCCGTCACGATGCCGCTGATGTATAGCATCCCGGCCTACCTGCAGAGCACCTTCAGCGCACGGGCCTGCTTCCCGCGGGCCAAGGAAGTCGGCGCGACGCTCATCACCGGCGTCGGGGCCATGGGCGCGGCGATCCTGGCCACCGAACCCTCACCGGCCGACCGGGACCACAAGGTCCGCCGGATCATGTGCGCGCCGCTCAAACTCGACGCGCAGGCGACATTCCGGGACCGCTTCGGAGTCGAGCCGTGGGTCGACGTCTTCGGCCAGACCGAGTGCATGCCCACCACCCTGACACCGCTGTCGTCAGCGCAACGTGATCCCAACGGTTGCGGCATCGCCGCCCCCGACCTGGAAGTTGCGCTCCTCGACGACGAAGACAACGTGCTCGAGGGCGAAGCTAAAGGGGAGATCTGCCTGCGCCCCAAGCAGCCGTATGCGATGTTCGACGGCTACTTCGACAATCCAGCGGCCACGCTGGCGGCGTGTAGGGGTCTGTGGTACCACACCGGGGACTACGGACAGCGCCTGCGCAGCGGAGCGTTCGCGTTCGTCGATCGCAAGAAGGACTGCATGCGGCGGCGCGGGGAAAACATTGCCAGTGTCGAACTCGAGCATGCCATCGACGCCCATCCGGCAGTGGTCGAATCGGCAGTGCACGCGGTGGCCTCCACCCTCGGTGAGGACGACATCAAGGTCTGCATCGTGGCCAGTGCCTCGATCGAACCCGCGGAACTGTTCGCCTTCTTCAAGACCAACCTGCCCTACTTCGCGATTCCGCGCTATGTCGAGTTCCTCGCCGCGCTGCCCCGAAACGGCGTGGGCCGGGTGATGAAGCACAAGCTACGCGAGGCCGGGAATCCACCGGGTACCTGGGATTTCGAGGCGCTGGGTCTGACCGTCACCAAACAGGAGCGTCGTTAGTGCTGGACTTCGCCCTAAACCCGCACCAGCAGGATCTAAAGGCTCGCCCCGCCGCTACATAATTCCAACGTGTCGGTACCGAGGAGCTGTTCTGCATCGCGATGCCCGAAGAGTATGGCGCGGTAAGGGTCGCGGCCGAGTACTTGATTATCAGTAACGAAAGTCCTCACCGATCGAGCCCGACAGAGCCCGACAGAGCCCGACAGAGCCCGACAGGCCCTGTCTTGTGCCAGCTGATGCTTGACATATCTGTGCCAGTTGATGCTTGACAGCGGTCGATCTTCGGCAACCTGAGTGCGATGTCCCCGCGGGGGCGTCGGGCTCGGGGAGGTCGGGATTGGTGCTGGTTTTGTTGTCGGTGGTGAAGCAGCGGTTGGATGCGGTGCGCTTGGTGTTGGCGGGCGCCTTGGTGACCGAGGTGGCGGTGCGGGTTGGGGTGTCGCGTCAGACGCTTCATTCGTGGTTGAACAGGTATCTGGCCCAGGGCGTGGCCGGTCTGGTGGATCGGTCGCGGCGGCCCAAGTCGTGCCCGCATCGGTGCAGTAGTGATGTCGAGGTCGTGGTGGTGGAGATTCGGCGCAAGCACCCGGGTTGGGGTGCCAAGCGGATCCGTATGCAGCTGCTAAAGGCCGGTGGTGCCGGCCGAGCGCACCATCAACCTGCTGTGCTGGGAGGATGGCACGCCGGCAGATATCGTGTACTCGGCGCGGATGGCTGGCGTCGTCGCGCTACCAACGGCAGGGCGGTAAGGGGCGCGGGTATGGGTACGGATCATGATGACACTGGCCGCTCCCCCGGCGGCGAGCTACTGGCCGAACTGACGAAGGCTGGAAAACTGCATCCGGCGACACTGTCGGGCCTGCCGCCACGCCCAAGCGGCTCCATCGTCGACCATGACGCAGGGCAAGAGTTGCGCGAGATGCGCGACGCGGAGCGCTACTGAAGCGACCGAGAATCAGAGTTCGATGCCGTGGTCGCGGCCACGGCTGCGGTGTCGGTCGCGGGTGTGCTCGCGGCTGGGCGTCGGGTCGGTGGTGAGGTAGTCGTAGTGGGCGCGGAGCTGATCGCGGCGTTGTAGGAGCTGTGCCGCTTCGGCGTAGGCCGCTCTGGTGTTGCTGGTGACGGCAAGGTGGCGCTCGGCGCGGTGAAGCGCAGTTGGGGTGGCCTGGTGTCGGGTCTGGGCGGGTGTGCCGAGTTGTTGTGCCCACGGCAGGTTCTCGACCAGGACGTTGACGAGACTGTGGGCGGGCTTACGGCCCGGTTCGGGTGTGGTGAGCAGCAGCAGCTTGGTGTTGGTGCGCGCGGCATGGCCGGTGAGGTAGCCCAGGTGGTCGGCGCCGAGGTGGTCGGCGTCATCGACGATGACCAGGCTGCCGAGGGGCAGCTTCCAGCGGCCGGTGTCGAAGTTGTCGCGGCCGATGCTCGGCCTGCTGGTCAGGTGTGCGTAGCGGTTGGCGCTCGCGTAGGCGTGGGCTTCGCCGGTGGCGGGCAGCGCCGCAATACGAAGACTCCTGTTCCGCTCCTCGCTGTGGTCGTGAACGGCGACTGCCACCGCGCGCAGGACCGTGGTCTTGTCGGCGTCGGCCTGCAGCCGCAGGACGTGGATGGCCTGGGCGCTGGTGGTGATGGTGATGACGGCGCTGCGGGAAGGATCGTCTAGCCCGGACAACGCGTCCTCGGATGCGGTGTACATGGCGGCGGGGCTGCGCGCGCCGGCGGCGGCGGCGAGGAATTCGACCTCCGCGCGGAGCTGGGGTAGATCGGCGTCCAGGTCGTAGCCGGGGTGCGCGGTGTGGTGGTCGATCCAGCTGCGGTGCGCGGCGCGCACCGTGCCTCGGGTGCGCTCGTGGCGGCGCAGCAGCGCCGTGACCTGCTGGGGCAGCTGTGTGCGGTCGGTGTCGGCGGCGGTGGCGATGACGGTTTGCGCGCGTTGGTCGCGGCCGAGGATGGTGCACAGCAGGGTGGCGGCTTCGCGGCCGCTGCCGCGCCGGGCGGCGTGTACACCGGTGGTGGTTTCGGGGTGTTCGTGTTCGGTTTCGCCGGCGATCCGTTCATACAGGTAGGCGCTGTTGTGTTCGCGGCCGCGCGTCAGGGCGACGTAGGCCGCGGCGCGGTTGGTGCTCTCGCCCAGGATGGCGTGGGTGGTGTCGGCGGTGGTGCCCTGGGCGGCGTGCACAGTTAGCGCGTAGCCGTGGTGGATGTGTTCGCGCAGGTATTTCTCGCTGAAGGCGGCGCGGGCGCCGTCGCCGATGCGGCGGGCGGCGATGCGGTTGTGTCGGCTGTCGACGGCGTAGACGCGCCAGCGGTTTCCGTTACGTACCGGGTCGCTGGCTGGCTCGTTTCGGGTGGCGTGCAGCACGACCACGCTGGGGTCGTTGCGGCGGCTGATGATCACGTCGCCTGCGGCGATGCGGTGGCCTCGGGCGGCGGTGACCGTGGGGGCGGCGGGGTCGATGTTCTCGCCGTGGATGCGGGTGTTGAGCGCGTCGCACATCTCCCAGCTGTCGGCGATGAGCAGGGCGTCTTTGCCGGCGGTGGTGTCGGCGCGCCAGCGCGCCAGCGCGTCGGCGGCCATGGCTACCGGGTCACCGGTATGGAGCCTGTGATGCTGGCGGTACCAGGTGATGGCGCGACGCAGGGCGGCGGGTCCGCCGTCGCGCAGCGCCAGCGATGCGGACCGCTCTTCGGGGTCGCTCATGCGCCACACTGCCGAAAGCCGCTGCGCCCAGGGCAGGTCGGTGCACAGCTGCTCAAACATGCCGCCGCGCGCGTTCACGGGGGCCAGCTGATGGGCGTCGCCAACCAGGACGGTCTTAACGCCCGATTGTGTGGTGGCGGTGAGCAGTTGAAGCAGCTCGGGGGTGCCGACCATGCCCGCCTCGTCGACGACGACAACGCTGTCCGTGTCGAATGTCAGTGCGCCCGAACGCAGCTCGCTCAGCGCTTTGGCGAGGGTATAGCCGGCGTCGCCGGCGCCTTCGCGCACCGCCACATCGACGGCCTTGCCGGTGGGTGCAAGCACCACAACGCGGCGCTTCCCAGCCTTCTGCGCCGCGGCTCTCAACGCTCTGAGAGAGGTTGTTTTACCGGCGCCGGCCGGCGCCGACAACGGCTGAATCAGCCACGGCGACACCGCAATGTTGGTGATCGCGCGGGCCTGATCCGGCGACAGCCGCTCGGTGTTGATCGCGTGCTCGGGGATGACGACGCGCTCGTCACGGGCGGACATCAACCCCAGCAGCGCGGCCTCTTCGGCGATGATCGGCGCGGCGGTGTACCGCTCATGTCCTTCGCGCTGATGGGCCTCACGCGCGGCGGTGATGCGCATGCCGACGTGATCGGCCAGCGCCTCGACCTGGGTGCGCACGGTGCCCGGCGCGACGTCATCGAGGATGGGCATGCGCGCGGCGATCGCGGCGACCAGATTGGCGCGGGTGAACGCGGGTTTGTCGATGTCGGCAGCGGCGGCGCGGGCGGCGGCAAGGGCGTCGGGTGTGGCCGCTGACCGCTCGGCGCGGGCCGCGGCCTGGGCGGCGTCATCTATCGCGAACCCGCGATGGTCATCGCGCCACAGCCGTCGCAGTTCCGCCCAGGCAAGGCGCTCGGGCTTGGCTGGGCGGGTGGCCTTTTGGGCCGTCGCCAACTGGGTGCGCGTGGGCCCGCCCTCGCCGTCGATGACGAGATTGCGGGCGGCCCACTCGCGCAACGCGGTCGCGCGTTGCGACCACTGGTTGATGGTGTGGCGGTCCACGCCGGCCAGCTCGGCCATGCCGGTGCGCGGGTCCACCGCCGCCCACTCGACACCCAATGACCGGTGCAGTTCACGCCGCAGCGTGGCCTGATAAATCGCCCCGGCGGCTTTCGCTTCGTAGTGCACTGACTTGGAGTCGATCGACACCAGTTTGCCGTCGGCGCGCGGCTGTTTGTTGGGCACGATGACGTGGGTGTGCAGGTGCGGATCCCCCGCGCGTGAGGTCTCGTGCTGGTAGGCCACGGTGATCAAACCGGGCAGCCGCACGAGGTCTTTGAGGCCGGTGTCGGGGTTGTGGACACGGGTGTATCCGGCGTGCTGATGCAGATACTCCAGGGCCTCGCCGATGGCTGTCGTGTGCGCCTCGGCGACGGCTTTGCCGGTGACGTCATCGCCGAGCGCGCGCAGCAGCGACACGCTTTTCGGCGCACCGAACGTCAGGTCGTAGCCGTGGTTATCGCGGCGACTAAACGCCAGCCCGCACGCCCCGTTTCGGGCGATGCCGTCGTCGAGCCAGCGCGCCACGACATCCACATCAGCCTCACCGCCCACCCGATCGGCGGCGCTAAGTCCAGCCAGATCCGCCGCGGCCGCAACGTCGCCGGCGATCATCCACACCGGTGCGCGGGTTTCGCCCTCCGAGTAGTACTCGCCGAGCCCGCCATTGGCGCGGCGCCGGGCGTCCGTCGCGGCGCTCATCGCGGCGCGAGCAGTGTCGTTGTAGTAGTTGATCGACCACCGTTTCAGCGGCGCGATCGTTAACATGAACCACCCAACCCAGCGCGCGGTAGAGCCGCCGGCAGGCGGCCATCGCCTGGGCACACGCAGTGTGCCCAGTCTTGACCTTGCACCCGCAGGTGCCACTGTGCCATAGCGAAAATGAAGTCGAGCACAAAAGTTGCTGCCGCGGCAGGCCGTCTGAGTTGTGGTCGGGCACTTGGGTGCCCGAGTCGTGACCGTGGAAAACAGTTGACCTGACGGTAATTCGGAGCGCGCGTGGATGCCAGGGGTGGCCGATTCTGTCGGGCGGTGGAAGCGGTGGCGGCGCATCGTGTCGCGGGTGTGCGGCGGCGTACGTTCGTCGGCGCGGCCGGCGGGTTGGTCGGCGGGCTCGGCCCCGGGTCTCCCAGCGCCTTTCGGTACGCGCCCCGTGGCGGACGAGCGTCGCAGTGCGACGGTGCAGTGGGTGGGCAATCGGGGCGTCTGGCGAGGCGCTGGCGGCCGGGTGGCTGACCGTGTGGCACGGACCGTAGCCTCGACGGGCGCTGGTTCGGCGGCCACGATGCGCGCGCCACTGCGGCGCGCGTGTGGCGGCTCTTCGGCGACTCGAACCGCCTCCACTTGCGCGGGGCTGTCCAAAGCGGCTTGGCCGCGAACGTTGACTACGCCCTCGGTGAGCCGGTGGGCACAGGCGCCGCAGTGCGCGGCGAGCTCCCGGCGCCACCAGGCAGGCTAGGACATGCACGCCACGGCGGTCCTCAAGGTTGATGGGCCGGCCTAGAATCAGGCGGATGGCCAATTGGTTTGGCGGTTGGTCGAGCAGCCAATCGTCGACACTGATCCAGCCGAAATGAACTGCTTTATGTGACGTGACCGCGTCCGCGAGCGCAGCCTGTGATGTGTCCGTGATCGGTCTGGTGGCTGTCGGTCGGCGGGTGGAGGATTGGTGGCTGTGGAGCCCAGTAGGGAGGATCCGCGGCTGCGGGCGGCGTTGGAGGCGATGGAGCTGGCTCACGCGCTGCCGGCGCCGGAGTGGGTGCGGGATCTGTGTTGGCAGGTGGGAGCTGGATTCATGACCGGCGATGAGGCGGTTGCGGTGATCCTCAATGAGCATCCCCGCCATCCCTGTCTGCCGCCGGACGGGTTGAGCGCGTTTGAGGCTGGGGAATGACCTGACCACCTGGCACCGGTGGCCCGCGCGAGCGGTCACTTTGAATCGCATAGCCTTTGGAGTCCGATAACGGTTCGATGGTGCTTGGTACCGCTGCTGTTGGGCTTGCCAACCTCCACAGCGGCACTGGCGCTAGGAGGCTACTGGTTGGCGACCGTCGCGGT
>Ga0306920_100007813_pt1 | contig 14128 bp, 13 predicted proteins | sample flu12Cox44000170_FD_204666 | JGI IMG/M metagenome (GOLD analysis project Ga0306920, IMG submission 204666) | Lab enrichment of tropical soil microbial communities from Luquillo Experimental Forest, Puerto Rico - flux4day.12C.oxic.44.000.170 (v2)... | ecosystem: Environmental > Terrestrial >...
AGCGGCACTGCCGCCCTGCTCGTCGGCCTCGTCGGCGGGGCCACGCCGTCGCAGATCGCGTCGGCGCCCACCGCGCTCGCGGTCTCGGCTGACAACTGCCCCGCGGGGTTGGCGTTCGCCGCGCACTTCACGAGCGCGACCCTCCCCGAGAGCACCGAGAACGCCGACGGCACCTTGTCGGCGGCGACCCTGCTCGAAGTCGCCGTCACGTCGGCGAGTCAGCCCATCACGGGCACCAGCGCCCCCGTCGACGTCTGGGTCGACTCCCTGGCGCCGGCCATCTCCCTGTCGTCGCCGGCGGGCCTCTGCGGCAGCTTCCAGCAGGCTCCGGGGGCGGGCAGCCAGTCGGTCGCCTTCGCGGCCGACGACGCCCTCGTGACGGTGCAGGTCGTCAACGGCGCATCGACCACCACCTACGCCACCCCGACCTACGCCAGCGGCATCGCCACGTTCGCGAACGTCGTGTTCAACCAGGGCCAGAACAACGTCGGCGCCAGCGTCGCCGATCCCGCTGGCAACACGACCGCCTTCGCGCCCAGCCCCTGCACCGTCACCATCGGCACCGGGCCCGTCGTGAACTTCACGAGCCCGACCGGTACGAACGTGCTCTGCCCGGTGGGCGACCCGGCCCCCGGCTGCATCAACGACATCGACGCCACCACCCCCGGCTGGCAGGGGAGCCTCACCGTCCACGTCACCGCCAGCGGGCAGCCGGTCACCAGCGGCAACGTGACCTTCACCGAGGGATCGACCACCCTCGGCAGCGCCGCGCTCGACGGCAGCGGCAACGCGACGCTGGCCGGCGTCACCCTGACCGAGGGGAGCCACACGCTCGTCGCGACCACCGACCCGATCCCGAACGCGGGCGTCGGCACCGGCACGGTGACCGTCACGGTGGACCTGACGCCGCCGGCCGCGCCGACCGGGCTCACGGCCACCGTGCTCGATCGCCGGGCCACCTCCATGCAGCTCGGCTGGACCGCGCCGGCCGACGCGGGCGGCGGCAACGTGACCGGCTACGAGATCCGCTACGCAAAGGTGCCGATCGACGCCACCAACTTCGACGACACGACCGTGACCACCACCGTCACCTACGGCGGCGTCCCCTCGGTCGCCGGTCAACCCGACGGCATCGCCGTCGACAACCTCTACATCGAGAACGGCTACTACTTCGCGGTGGAGGCCGTCGACGGCGCGGGGAACCGGAGCGCGATCACGGCCTCGCCGAGCACGGGGACCTGCACCTGTGCCACGCAGTGCTGCGCGGCGCACTTCAACGTCAGCCTCATCAGTTCACCGTCGGGGACAAACCAGTCATTTGGCTCCGCGATGGATGGATCGCTGGACGTGAACGGGGACGGGGCCTCGGATCTCCTAGTCGGAACATCCAACGACACTCACGCTTATCTCTTCTTTGGCGGTCCGGGATTCGCGCCCAGCGCGCCGAGCGTGGTCTTCTCGGGCGCCAACACCGGGTTCGGATCTACGGTGGCCCAGATTGGGGACATCGATGGGGACGGCCTCGAAGACATCGCCATTGCGGATCGGCCGACTGGCATCCGCGTGCTCATCTACAAAGGCCGACTGAACTGGCCGATGACTCTCACCGACGCTCAGGCTGACTACGTGATCTCGGGCGATCCTACCTACGCGGGCAGCCAGTTCGGGTACACCATCGACCGACTCGGGGATTTCAACGGTGATGGCGTAGCTGACTTCGCAATCGGGGCGCCCCTTTACAGCGCGAGGAAGGGGCACGTGGCGGTCGTATACGGCAGCACGACCTTCACGAGCTTCACAGTGCCCGACACGACGCGCGCGCTCGAGATCGGGGCGGATCCGACGCTGACGAGAACGCAGCTGGGCATCGGGATGCTGGGGCTCGGCCACTTCTACTCGGTGACGACGGGCACCACGTTGGTGGTGTCCGCACCGGGCCTGGGTGTCCCACCGAGCGACAACGCAGGCCGCCTGTACGCATTCCACGGCCGTGGTGCGGGCGCGCCGATTGACGTGACCGCCGCCGACCACGTTCTCGTCGGGCCGGCAGCGGGCGCCCTCATCGGAGGCTTCCTCACGAATTTGGGTCCGGCGACGGGGGCTCTGGCTTCAGTCGGGTCCGCCAACCTGTCAGACGCCGTATCGGTGCCGGGGACGACGGGGACAGGGTTCGTCCTTTCGGGGGCGGCCGCGACCGGTCCGTTTACCAGCAAGGTCATCCTGTACAAGTCCGGCACCAACCTCGCGGGTCAAGCGCTCTTCGGAGGAGGTTTCTCCGGCTTGGACATCTTCGTCTCGCTGGTCGGCGACTCGAAGGTCGACGTGGCGCTGTCGGGACGGCAGAACAGCACCCTCGACATCATCGACGGCGCCAAGCTGAGTGCGCTGACCAGCCCCATAAACACGACGAACTCGGCAAACGTGCATGTTCCGATGCCGTCCGGCTGGACATCGACGGCGGATGGTTCCAGGGCCCTCATCAAGGACATCAACGGCGACGGCTTCCCCGACTTCGCTTTGGGTGATGTCGTGGTCGGCTCCTCGCCCGGGCGGGTGGCCGTATTTTGGTGATGAGCGGGGGCGTGCGTTCCTGCGCGTTCAACGCTGCGCGCGCCGCGTGAAGGTCCCGACCTGACGACCGGGTCGCGGAACTTGGGGTAGCATTCCGACGACATGGCCCAGTCCGCAGAATCGCGCGTGATTCCTGCGCGTGAGATTTCGGTGCGCCCGCTCGGTGACGGCGCCGTCGTGGTCAACTTGCGCACCGGAGAGTGCTTCGAGCTGAACCAGGTGGGTTTCGAGATCTGGGAACTGCTCGTCGGCGGGACGACTGAAGAATCGATTTGCGAGAAGCTCGTCGGGCGCTACCCCGTCGGTCGGGAGGTGCTGGCCGCTGACGTCCGAAATCTGCTCGGAGAGATGATCCGCCGGGGCTTGATCGAGCCAGCGGAACCGCCCGTGCGAGGCCCATGATTCAGACCCCCTCGCCCGCGATTGGCTCCTTCGCTGAGCGCTATCTCTTGGCTCACTTTCCGAGCGGCGGGGTGATCGTCGACCTCGTGACCGGCAACTACTTCCGCGTCAACACCTCCGCCGCGGTGATCTGCGAGATCTTGCGGTCCACCGACGATAGAGCCCGAGCTCTTTCACACGTCGGTCAAGAGTTGGGCATCGATCCCGAGGAGGCCGGACGCGCTTTGAGCGGCGTCATCGCGACCCTCTCGGCGCCGTCCGTCCGAGGCGAGATCCAGGGCTCGTATCACTTCTTCCCGGCTGGAGACGGCTACGAGTTGTGGCACGGCGACCATCGCGTTCTCCAGGTGGACGGTGGCAGCCTTGAAATCCGGCTCGCCTCAGGCGCCGAGACCACCAACGTGGCGCAACTGGAGCTCTACGTACGCGCCCTGGCACCCAAGCTGCTCTTTCAGGGCGGCGTCACCGTGCTCCACGCATCGGCGTGCCTGGCTGCGGGGACACTGATCGCTTTCGCCGGACTGAGCGGAGCCGGGAAGACCACCACGGCGAAGGCCTTCGGCGACGCGGGCGCCCGCGTGTTCTCCGAAGACCTCGTCATCCTCGGGCCGCAGAAGGAGCGGGCCGAGATTCTCGTCGAAGGGGAGGCCACGGTTCAGGCCTGGGCTGCAAAGACGGCAGCGCAACTGCGATCAGCACCAAGCGAAGCAGCACCGCCGATCCCGGTCGCCAGCGTCGTGGAGGGGCCCACCGCCGACCTGGATCTGATCCTTTTTCTGGATCGGTCGAGACGAAGAGGCACGGACCTCACGACCTCCACGCTCGAGAAGCCAGACGCGCTCGTCTCTCTGATGGCCCACGACTTTCTGGGCGCGGCCGAGCCCCGGACGTGGCGCCGATTCTTCGGGGATGCGGTGGCGATGATCCGCCTCGTGGAGCTTCGAGCGGCATCGGTGCCCGACGGCCTCGAACGTCTGGCTACAGCGGCGACCCGCTATATGTCGAGCACGGCTTCGTAGTCGCCTGCCTTCACGGCGTCGGGCCACGAAGACAGCCAGGCATGCCCCGAGCCGGGACCGCCGTGGGCACGCAGCCCGAGGTGGACCGGATCGCGCGCGGCCCCAGCGTCGAGCGCAATTTCGCAAAGCACGCGCCGATAGCAGTTTCCACCCCCCGGAAACCTTGCGTCCACCCTAGCGATCGTCCGGCGCAGTGCCTCCCGTTCGGAGGGCGAGCGCTCCTTTGAACGTCGGCCGAGGCGACGGAGATCCGATACCGCGCGGGCCGGGCCCTGAAACCGGCGACCCCACTCCACTAAGGGCAGCGCTATGAGCAGGTGCCCCAGGTCGACGAGCCTGCCAGCCGCTTGCACGAGGCCAGCTCGACCCCCGTCAGCACCCACAAGACACCACGTGCCTGGACGGTCGACTCCTCAAGCCGCCTAGCACTGCAAGGTGGGGGAGTCAGCAACGCTGCACGCGACAGTGTCGTCGGACAGCTGGCTACCCGTACCGGCGAGCAGGTCCCTGAGGTTCCCAATCACGATGAGCGTCGGACTCTCGTAGCGTCGCTCACCACCCAACCGAGACGGCGCAGGGCCGCCTTCAACCAGTCGCTCGGTCATAGGTAGGTTCTCCACGGTCGCGAGCATAGCCGAAAACTTCCCGAAGCCAAGCTTCAAGTGTCGCGATAGCCCGCACCTGCTGCCACTCTCGCCAACGCGCCTGCCAGTTCTCGTCTGCCAGCGCACGACGAAGCAGGGACTGAGCCTCCGTCCGCCGCACGTACCTTGCTGAAATCCAGTCGCCCTCGTGAAACAACGCGTTAATCAGGGGCGCCGCACGACTCAGAAAACGCCCGATCGCACCGGAGAAGATCGCCTTGGTCCGGCGCTCCCGAATAGACGGCGGCACCAAGTCGCCCATGGACTCGCGATGAAGGCGAGCACCTGGCGCCTCGCTCGGCCAGTGCTGTGGCGGTATCGACAGGACGAATTCGACGAGGTCCTGATCGAAAAAAGGGAATCGAAACTCCACACCGTGCTCAGCTCCTGAACGCTGTTGCAGATCCAAGGCCATCCCGATTCGCGCGGAGGTGAGGTCACGCCAGTGAGCACGCTGGACGCTGTGCTCGAAGCCGCGCTCAAATCGAGTCGGATAAAGGGACGCGACAATGTCTCCAACAACGCCCCGCCAGCGGGGCTGGAGCCAGTCGGGCAGTTGACGTCGGTATCGAGAGATCCCGAGCGTCTGCTTGACGGATACGGGGACAAATAGCCGAGCGATGCGCTGAGCCCTCGCCAGCTTGCTGCGCACGGAGAGATTGGGGCGCCTGAGGGTCTCCATCAAAAAATCGATGGGATGCCGCCTGGCCGTGTCGTCGGTGACGCCGGAGGGCATCCCGAGCTGATCCCCCCCTTCTCCGCTCAGCAGCACATGGACGTCCTTCTGGCGCGCTATCTCCAAGTCACCGGCGCTGCCGCTCGATCTGGCGGTGGCCATCCCCGGCCCGGCGAGAACAGGGCGAGCCAGGTCCCGGAACTCGGCAGTACCTCCGTCCCACTGGGTGTTCTCGAGACCCGTCCAGTCCGTCACGGCTTGGATGAAGTCGCCTTCGTCCCAGGGGCTGTCCGGGAAGCGCTGGCTCACGGTACCGATTCTGAGCAGCCTCTCTTTCCGTTGCCGACGGATCTGATCCGCGACACACACGGTGAGCGAGGAATCCAGACCGCCGCTCAGGTGCGCGAGCACCGGACCGTCCGAGTCCAGTCGGCGCTCGACACTCTGGAAGAACAGTCGTCGGAGCTCCTCGTGGACCTCGCCGGTCGCCGAGAACCGGCGCGCTCTCGGGTTGGGCGTCCAGTATCTCTGGATCCGCCTGACCTGCGCCTCACCCTCGACCAGGACATGGCCCCCCGGCAGTCGAGATACCGCTGCCCAGAAAGTCCTCTCCGGCGACGCATACTCCCAGAGGAGATGCTCGACGACGGCGCGATCGTCTGGAATCGGAGCGGGCCGGATCAGCTGCAGCACGATCTCCACATCGGACCCGACCACCAGCCGTCCGGCAGGCCGCGCGTGGAACAGCGGCTTGACGGCGAGCGGGTCGCGCACGGCCACGCAAAGTTGTTTCCCCCAATCCCAGAATACGCCGGCGAAGTCGCCACGAAGATGTTGGCCCACATCCTCGCCCCATCGCTGATATCCCGCGAGCAGCAGCCTCGAATCAGTCGCCTCTGCAGCGAGAGATAGCTCCGACCGGAGTGATTCACGGTTGTCGAGCCGACAGTCGGCCACCACCGCGACTCTCGCAGCGGTGTCAATCAGCGGCTGAACGTCCCGGCGTCTCGATGCATCCGGCGCCAAGAGCGAGATCCCCAGAGTCGCCCCGGGACAGGTCGCTGCGCGGATAGGGTTTGCTTTGCGGACGCCGAGCGCGCTCTCGAGCTCCGCGGAAGTTCGGCTAGAAGTCCCGGGCGCGCCCCATTCTATGATCGCTGCGATTGCTGACACGCGATCTGACGCTCATCACCAGAATACCGCCACGCGTCCGGGAGCGGAGCCAACCACGACGTCACCGAGCGCGAAGTCGGGGTAGCCGTCGCCGTTGATGTCCTTGATGAGGGCCCTCGAACCATCCGCGGTCGATGTCCAGCCGGACGGCATCGTCAGGCTTACGTCCGCCGAGGCCGTCGTTTCGACCGGACTGGTCAGCGAACCCAGCTTGGAGCCGTCGATGATATCGAGCGTGGGGAGGTTTAGCCGTCCGGCGAACGCTATATCGGGCTTCGAGTCGCCGATGAGCGACACGACGGTGTCCAGGCCAGAGAAACCTCCGCCGAAGAACGCCTGCCCTCCGAAGGTGGCGGACGATTTGTAGAGGATAGTCTTGCTCGCGAACGGGCCGGTCGCAGCCGCCCCCGAAAGCACAAACCCGGTCCCCGTCGTGCCCGACACCGAGACGGCATCGGAAAGGTTGCTCGATCCGACGGAAGCCAGGGCACCTGCGGTCGGCCCGAGATTGGTCAGGAGACCCCCGATCAGGGCGCCTGTCCCCGGTCCCACGAGGACGTTATCGGCCATCGTGGCATCGATCGCTGCTCCCGGGCCGCGACCGTGGAACGCGTAGAGCCTGCCGGCGTTGTCGCTGGGCTGAACACCCAGCCCGGGCGCGGCCACGACCAACGTAGTTCCCGTCGTCACCGAATAAAAGTGACCGAGTCCTACCATCGCGATGCCAAGCTGCGTCCTCGCGAGAGCTGGATCGGGCCCGATCTCGAGCGCGCGCGTTGTGTCTGGCACCGTGAAGCTCGTGAAGCCGGTCTTCCCATACACGACCGCCACCCGTCCGACCCTCGAGTTGAACAGCGGCGCCGAGATCGCAAAGTCAGCCACGCCATCACCGTTGAAGTCTCCGAGCCGATCGATTGAGTACCCGAATTGGCTCCCCGCGTAGGTGGAGTCCGTGGAAATTACATAGTCCGCCTGAGCGTCCGTGAGCGTCATTGGCCAGGTCATTCGGCCCTTGTAGACGAGCACGCGGAGACCCGTCGGCCGATCCGCGATCGCGATGTCTTCGAGTCCGTCCCCGTCGATGTCTCCTATCTGACGAACCGTGGACCCGAAACCGACGTTGGCTCCCGTGAAAGTCACCGCCGGCGCGGTTGGCGCGAAGGCCGCGCCGCCGAAGAAGAGATATGCATGAGTGTCATTGGACGTCCCGACCAGGAGATCTGAGATGCCGTCCCCGTTCACATCGTGCGAACCATCAACCTCGGCGCCGAACGATTGGTTCGTTCCTGACGGCGAGCTGATCAAGGACACGTTGAAATGCGCCGTAACGGCCACGGTCGTCGCATCAATCGCGGTCTTCATCCCTCCGGAGCCCGTACCTTCCACCGCGAAGTAGTACCCGTTTTCTATGTAGAGCTTCACCGTCATTCCGTCCGCCGCTCCCGGCGCGGCCGGCGTTCCGGTGTAAGCGACAGCGGTGGTGACGGTTGTGTCGTCGAAGTTGGCCGTCGTAATCGGCACCTTCGCATAACGTACTTGGTAGCCGGTCACCGCTTGGCCGTTGATCGACGGAGCGGTCCACACCAGCTCGAACGTCGTCCCGCGGCGGTCGAGGACCGTCGCTGTCAGCGCAGTCGGGGGTGTCACACCGGACAGGTCCAGGCCGGAGGCGTCCATCGCGCCGTCCTTGGCGTCGGTCGAGCCGCTGTCTGCTTTCCCGGCGTCGACAGCTCCATCGGAGGCATCCTTCGCGGCACCATCGGTCGACCCACCGGCTGCGCCGGCCTGCCCGGCCGCGCCGCCAGCTCCGCTTGCGCCGGCTTGCCCGGCCGCGCCGCCAGCTCCGCTCGCGCCACCAGCTCCGCTCGCGCCGCCAGCTCCGCTCGCGCCGGCGTGCCCAGCCGCGCCGCCAGCGCCGCTCGCCCCGCCAGCGCCGCTCGCACCGCCAGCTCCGCCAGCATCACCGGCGTCCTTTCCGTTCGAACCGTTGCCGCCGCAGCTCGCGACGCCGACCGCCAGCACCAACAGCCGAGACCAGAAAAATCGATGTGATGGATGCATACCCGTTGCCTCCCGAGTGTTCGGCCCTGCTACTAAGTCGCCGAGCCTAGGCGAGTTTCGGGCGCGATGCCATACCCCTCAGGGATGAAGGGCCCCCATCGGGGTGATCCCTGTCTTAAGGGCGCGGATCTTCGACCGAAGGTCTAATCCGACGAAGGCCGGTGCAGCTCAAGCAGCGCGAGGGCCGCCGGCCCGCTATTGCCCGCAATCGGCCCCTCGCGGAACATCGCTTCGACCACCGCGAGCGAGGTCTTGAGGACCTCGATCCCTACCCATCGCGGGACGCGGGAGAGCCTCGACGGGAGGGCGATCCCGACGGCGTCGATCCCCGCTGCGCGCGCGAGGAACAGCGTCCGGGGCATGTGCAGCGTCTGGGTGCAAACGACGGCGTCCACCACGCCAAGCTCGCCCGCGGCATGCCACATGGTCTCGCGGGTGCGCGTCCCCTTCTTGTCGATCAATATGTCGGCCGCAGGAACACCGCGCGCGCGCAGCCAGCGGCTCATGACCGTCACTTCGGGCGACGTCGGCGTCTCATGTCCGGAGATCAAGATCGCGCGCACGCGACCTTCTTCATAGAGCGCACGCGCGGCCTCCAGTCGATCACGCAAAAGGGGCTGGGGCTGACCGGCGGCGACGCTCGTCCCGGGGACGATGGCGACCGAGCGGGAGGGGGTTCCGCCGAGGCTCGTCGCGACCTTGCCGCGGGCGGCGAGCGCGACCCAGGCGTTCGATGCCAGGACGCCGACCAGAGAGAGACCGACCACGACCCCGGCCGCGGTCAAGGCCGCGCGGCATCCACGGCGAAGGCTCTGCCAGGCGCGCGCGGGGCTCGGGCGATCATCGGCCATCTGGATCGAGGATCGGAAGCGCGGGGCGATAGCTTGAGCGCTCCCGAGCGAGCTTCGCGCGGAGCCGGGTCTCGCTCTCAGCGACCGTTGCTGCGGACGCGGGAAGGAGCGACGGCCCCGACGGAGTTTCCACTCGACCCCTGGTCGCGCGTCCACCACGGAGCTCCGTCCAGGACCCGCAGCGCCTCACGGTAACCGATGGCGACGCCTGCGAGGGCGATCGTCCGCGCGAGTCTCCAGGCCAGCGTCCACGAATCAACGGATCCTGCAACCATACTCATGAGAGATCGGCATCGAGCAGAGGAGCTTGAGTCGCTCGGCTCGGCAGCCGACCCGGAGAGCGCCGCGCGCGGTGGTCGGCGCGCCCGTCAGTAGCGCGTCACGCCCTTGACGCTGCCGCTGCTCGTCGGGCCGCCGCCGGCGGGACGGTCCAGGTTCTTGATCACCCGCTTGATGCGCGGGTCGCTCCCCTGCGCGATGCCGCGCCAGAGATCGAACCTGCGCTTGGCGCGCCGGAAGACGCCGCCCTCGGCGGTGACCGCCGTCGAGATCTGGGGCCAGAACGCGCCGGCGGCCGCGACCAGGGCGACCAGGGTGCCGAGGATCAGGAACTTGCCCAGGAACCTGCCGGACCGTGGCGTGCGTCCCTCCACCACCATGTCCCCATGGTACAGGGTCCCGGCCGAGGGTGCCGATCTCGTGGGCCGCCGGCGCGGCCTAGGCGCCGCTGCCCATCGCCGCCAGCACCCGCTCCGCCACCGCCGCCGGCGCCTCGATCGGGATCAGGTGACCGACGTCGGGCAGGGTCACGATCTCGCCGCTCCGTCCCGGCGCAGCCGGCACGATGCGGTCGTCGGCGCCGTCGATCCAGATCATCGGGCAGCGCACGTCCACGATGCGGGCGCCGAGATCGACCGTGCCGATGATGCCGAAGTCGGCGCGCACGACCTCGAGCGGGAGCACCTCCGCGGTCTTGATGAAGAAGCCGTTGCGGATGGCCGGCTTGGCCTGCGGCGACAGGCCCTCGCTCGTCAGCCAGGCGGCCAGGCCCGCGGGATCGTCGCGCATGAGACGGACGATGTCGTCGTGGACGGGGAGCCGCGGGGCGGAGCCGAGGAGCACCAGCGCCTGGACCTTGTCCGGCCAGGCGAGCGCCGCCTCGATGGCGACCGAGGCGCCGAGCGAGTGGCCCACCAGCACCGAGCGGCCGAGACAGAGCGCGCCCGCCAGCTCGCCGACGGCGTCGCGGTAGCGCTCGAGCGACAGGCCGGACGCGCCGTCGAGCGCCGTCCCCTCCAGGCCCGAGGGGCCGTGCCCGGGGAGGTCGATGGCCACGCCGTGGCCGCCGGCGCCCGCGACGCGCGGGAGCACCATCCCCCAGATCGTCGACGAGCCGCCCGCGCCGTGGATGAACACCGCCGACGACCGCCCCGGGCGCCGCTCGCCGCGCTCCGCGTAGTGGATGCGGCCCGCGTGCGCGAGAGGAACGTACGGCATCCCGCCGCGCTAGCCCGACGCCTTGAGTTTCTTCACCGCGGCGATGAGCGCCGGCACGGCCTTCTCCCAGGTGTCGACGAGGCCGTAGTCCGCGACCTGGAAGATGGGCGCCTCGGCGTCCTTGTTGATCGCGACGATGACCTTCGAGCCCTTCATCCCGGCCAGGTGCTGGATGGCGCCCGAGATGGCGACGGCGATGTAGAGCTGCGGGGCGACGACCTTCCCGGTCTGGCCGACCTGCAGATCGTTCGGCACCATGCCGGCGTCGCAGGCGGCGCGGCTCGCGCCCAGCGCCCCGCCGAGCAGGTCGGTCAGCTCCTCGAGCACCTTGAAGTTCTCGCCCGCCTTCATGCCGCGCCCGCCGGAGACGACGACCTTGGCCTCGCCGAGGTCAGGGCGCGCGCTGACGGTGGCCTTGAGGCCGACGAGCTCGGCGCCGAGCGCGTCGACGGCGCTCACGGCGACATTTTCCACGGCGCCCGCGGCCGCGGCGGGCGCGGGATGAGCGAAGGCGGTCTGGCGGACGCTGGCCACGACGACCGCCCCGCTGACCTCGACCTCTTCGATCGCGTTCCCCGCGTAGGCCGGCCGGCGGAACCGGTTCGGGCCCAGCACCGCGGTCACGTCCGACACCATCCCCACGCCGAGCAGCGCCGCCGCGCGCGGCAGGATGTCCTTGCCCGTCGACGTGGCCGTGCCGAGCAGCGCGGCCGCGCCGGCGCGCTTGACGGCGTCGGCGAGCTGCGGAGCCCAGGTCTCCGCCAGCGGCGCGGCGAGCTTCGCGTCGTCGTAGGCGAGCACGCGGGCGGCGTGCTTGGCCGCGTCCGCCGCCGCCGGTCCGATCCCCTGCCCGATCACGATCGCGACCACGTCGCCCCGGACCTGCTTGGCGAGCTCGCCCGCCGCCGCCAGCGCGGGGAGCGACGCGGAGCGGATCCCCTTGCCGTCCGCCTCGCAGAGCACGACGACGGCCGGCATCAGATCACCTTCGCTTCGTTGTGGAGCTTCGCGACCAGCTCCTCGACCGAGGCCACCTTGGCGCCGGCCTTGCGCACCGGCGGCGCCTCGTAGCTCTTCACCTTCATCGCCGCGGCCGCCGACGCCCCGTCGAGGCCCAGCTCGGCGAGGGTGACGTCTTTGATCTCCTTCTTCTTCGCGGCCATGATCCCCTTGAGCGAGGCGTAGCGCTGGGTCTCGTCCCACTCGGCGTCCGCGCCCGCGAGCGCCTCGTTGCGCACCGCCTTCTTGCCGATGATGCGGAGGTCGACGGTCACCACCGCCGGCAGCCGCACCCGCTTCTCCTCGACGCCGGCGTCGACCTCGCGCGTGACGGTGGCGCTCTTGCCGTCGGCGCCGAGGCGAATGCTCGCCAGGAACGTCGCCTGCGGCCAGCCGAGCAGCCCGGCCAGCATCTGCCCCACCTGGTTCGAGTCGCCGTCCACGGTCTGCTTGCCGAGCACGACGAGGTCCGGCTTCTCGCGCCCCACCACCGACGCGAGCACCCGCGCGACCGCGATGGCGTCGAGCGCCGCATCCTCCGTCCCCGGGCCGCCGACCAAAATGGCGCGGTCGGCCCCCATCGCCAGCACGCCGCGCAGCTGCTGCCCGACGTCCTTCGGCCCGATGCTGACCGCGACCACCTCACCCGAGCGCTCGCCCCCCTTCCCCTTCTCGGTCAGGCGGAGCGCGGTCTCGACCGCGTACTCGTCGAAGGTGTTGAGCTGCCAGGCGGCGGCCGACAGATCGAGCTGCCCGCCCGCGATCTTGAGCTTGTGCTCCGGGTTCGGCACCCGCTTGCACGTGACGAGGATCTTCACGACGAAGACTCTACCCGACCGCGAGCCGCAAGGCCTCCTCGAGGCACATCAGGATCTCGTCGTCGATGTCCACGAGGTAGACGGTGAGCGGCTTCGGCTGCCGGTGCGCGCGCAGCTCGTCGACCATCGCGCGCGCCGCGTCCGCGGGATCGACGCCGCCGAGACCGGTCCCCATTCCAGGAATCGCGATGACGTCCAGATCGTTGCGCGCCGCCGCGAGCAGCGCCGCCCGCGTCGCGCGCCGGACGTTCTCGACCCCCACCTTCATCCCGGGCTGCTCCATCGTCGGCGCGTGGATCACCCGCTTGGCGAACAGCTTCCCGGCGTTCGTCACCACCGCGGCCCCGACCGCGATCGGCGCCAGCGACATCGCCTCCTTCTGGATGGCCGGGCCCCCCTTACGGGACAGCGCGGCAGCCACCCCACCCCCCATGATCCCAAGTGAATTCGCTGGGTTGACGACCGCGTCCACTGCCATGGTCGTTATGTCCGACTTCGCGAGATGGATCTGCATGGAGGGGGGAGCGTGAGGGGCCGCCTAAACTTAACATTCCCCGCGAGAAAATCGCAAAACTCGCGTCGCCGGCCAGGCCCATCGCATTGACGGCCGTGCCGAGAGAGGCGACGCTGCCTGCGTGGCCCACCCGACCTCCGCGGCGCGGATCCTGGGGCTTTTCCTGGTGGTGTTCGTCGCAGCTTGCGGCAGCGGGTCCAGCGGCCCGGACGCCAGCGGCGTCGGCGGGACGACGGGCGCCGCAGGCGGCGCGGCCGCGGGCGCCGGTGGCGGCGCCGCCATGGACGCCGGACCGCCCTGCAACGCCGTCGTCAACGGAGCGCCGTTCACCACGCCCGCCGACGCTCCCGACGGCGGCGCCAGCCCGCCGCCGGCGACGGGAGGCACCATCGCCAGCGGCACCTACTCTCTCACGTCGTCGACCTACTACCCCTCGTCGAGCTGCCTGTCGCCGGAGCCCACGGCGGTGACCTGGGTCGTCACCGCCTCGTCGAGCACCGCGGGCACCTTCGACCTCGCGTACGGCACGGCGTCGAGCGCGTTCACCGAGACCATCTCCTACACCACCGACGGCACCACCATCACCACGCTCCTCACCTGCATCAATCCCCCCGTGCTCACCGTCGGCACCACCAACATGGGCCCTTACAGCGCCACCCCCACCACGCTCACCATCTACCTCCTCGACGCCGCCTGCGGCCCCCACGTCGACCTCTACACAAAACAATAAGGAAGGTCAGCAACGGTCTCCGTCAAAGACGGTCAGCGCTGCAGCGTTGCAACGAGGGCCGAGCGCAGCGCGGCTTCGCAACGAGGGCCGAGCGCAGCGCGGCTTCGCAACGAGGGCCGAGCGCAGCGCGGCTTCGCAACGAGGGCCGAGCGCAGCGCGGCTTCGCAACGAGG
>Ga0306920_100007817_pt1 | contig 14126 bp, 10 predicted proteins | sample flu12Cox44000170_FD_204666 | JGI IMG/M metagenome (GOLD analysis project Ga0306920, IMG submission 204666) | Lab enrichment of tropical soil microbial communities from Luquillo Experimental Forest, Puerto Rico - flux4day.12C.oxic.44.000.170 (v2)... | ecosystem: Environmental > Terrestrial >...
CATCGAACACGAACCGTTTCACTGGTACTTCCACTCAAAGCGTCAGCGTTTCAAGCCTCACCGTGGGGTAGTAGCAGTGCAGGCACATTTGTGCGAAGTGGAGCGGCTCGAGTGTCCCCTTGAGGGACACCGTAATCCAACCTGGTTCAACGTGGACAAGGCCAAGCGGCGGTTGCGTGAGAATCGCAGCCCAAAACTGGCGCGCGAAGTCCTGGAAGTGGTGGACCGCGCTCTGTTGCGAATTCGAGCCCGTGCGAGGCGAGTGGCGTAACCCTCTCATCACGCCAGCCATTCCCGAGTCAAATACTGTTAATCTTCGGAGATCGCGGATAGTTCGACGCTTTTGCTGTGACGGTTGCGCGTGTAATCGGGCCACAGGAAACGCAGCGGTGACTTCAGGCCGTCAAGTATCAGAAACCGCAGGAGGTGCCACTGTTCCTGGCCGGTCACGTCGTAAGCCCGCAGACCTACATAGGCGGCAATGCTGAAGCTGACGAACAGGTTGAGAACGAAAATCACGGCTATGCCTGCCGTCGCCTCGTAAAACCAGGATCTCTCGAAGCTGCGGGCACCGAAGTGCGCTACGGAAAGCGCCAGGGTTCCTGTGGAGAGCGTAACGTGCCGCACGTCGATCGGCAGACCGAAGAAGTGGCCAATCTCCGGAGCAAATCCGAGCAGATATCCGAGGACGATACTGGTGCTCCACCCTCCGAGATTTCGGTGTATGACGCGGGCGATCTTCTTCATTCGCCCTTGCCCGATACGCAGACCCATCGGGTGCTGTGCGACAGCTTCTGGGAGCCGATAGTACACGGCGAAGTTCTCGCACCAGCTGCCGGCGAGGGCTGCCATCCAAAGGATGACGCCCGTGACAATAGCGTAGAAGGCCGTCCCCGACGAAGTGGGATTGAGCGTCTCATAGATGTACGTAGCCGACTGTGTGGAAAGGAACGAGTCCGAAAAGATTAGTCGCCAAAAACGCTCAAATATTGTGGCCCCCACGCAAACGGCGAAGACGTTGCCCAGGGCGGCGGCTAGCTGCGTGCTGGTGATGCGTGCGACGAAGTCCGTGAGTCTGCTTTCGCGTTCGACCCCCTGGGTTTCTCGAATGATTCCGGCGAATGTTGCCGCAGTGGCAGCCGGCTGTTTCGTGGCCAATACGAGCCCAAATATTTGCAGGAAAATGAAGCTGACGGCGTAATTGGTGCCTGCTGCAAATGCGTGCAGGAAGGGCGATACGGGCGCATCGTGAACCCTCACTTTGATGGCGGCGGTAAGCACCGTAAGAAGACCGCCGCCGAGGGCAGCAAGCCACATGTGTTTGTATTCCGCCCAATCATGTGCGATATAGTGCTCGCCGCTGTGGCCGGTCCGCTCAACCATCTTGCGGGCGATGAGGTTGAGGTTCTCGCGGAGTAGGTTGGAGAGGCTCAGGTCGGCCAACCGACCGCGGATCAACTCGCCCAGAAGTCCATGAACAGCGTTTACCCGGGCGTGATTTGTATCGGCAGCAAGTACTACGAGAATCGAGTCCATTCTCGCCAGGCACGCAGCAATCTTGCGTAGGCCAAAGATCAGCTCGACACTGACACCGGAGTTCTCCATGTGCTCGTGCACCTCTACCATCTCGATGCGGCAGCGATGCACGATCTTTCGCCAGTTTTCCAGCGCTTCCTGTAAGGATGCTCGATTGCGAGCATGGATTACGTCCTCGGTGGCGGGCACGATCTCGTAGAACGGCGACCCGCAAATGCTTTGAATGGAACTGCGCGACCGCATCTCCGGGTTGAGTCCGATGGCGCTGACACGGGAGCTCAGGAGTCTGAGACCTTCCTGCAGGTCGAGGTATTCGTGGCCGGCGAACTGCAGATCGTCGCTTGGTGTGAGCAGATCGACGAGCTTCTGGAATGTCTCCGGCGGCGTTTCCAGAAACCGCTGAACACTGCGCTGCGTTGGGTACATCGTCACCAGTAGCTTGGCCGCATCCGACTCTTCTCGTGCCGAGGGCAGCAGGCGGGCGGAAATGCGAAGTCCAATCTCTGAGGTGAAGCTGTGGTCTGACGGAATGCCGGCTTCCGCGAACAGGGAAACGCAGTTCATTTCGGAGAGCAGCTCGGCAAAGACCGATTGAACTCGCGATCGGATTTCGCGATTCGATTCGAGATATGCGATTAGTCCGGGTAATCCCGATAGTTCGGCCGATGATTTTGCCGGGCGCCTCGTCCAGTTCAGCAGGCCCACCAGCGCTGCCGTGCGCTTTCGGAGCGTTCTTGCCTCGCAGAAGTCGGAGACACTGCGAACGAGATCCGCGGGAGGGAGCCGTTGCAGCTCGAACGAGCGCGGCTCCGGTTCAGGTAGTTGACCCGTATCAGCAGATGGAGACGTGTTCAATGGCTCAATGGACACGCGGACATTTTCCGACAGGTCTTGCAGGAAGCCAAGCCCCCTGGCTCTAATCGCTTGCCATGATGAACACCGGCTTCATTTCAAAGCTGCCGTAATACGGGCGCAGCCGCTCGGTGTTGTAGAACTCCTTGACGTTGACCACTTTCTTGGTGGCAGTCACGACTTCGATGGGGATGTTATCGTATCGACCATTCTTTACCACCACCAGCCGGCCATGAATGTTCTTCAGCAGCAAATCGAGGGCAAGATTGCCGTACGCCATAGGCACGATGGAATCGATTGCATCCGGATCCCCGCAGCGCACCAGGTATCCAAGCTTTTGCTCGATGCACTCGACGGTCTGCCCATTGTTGTATTTTGGCGAGAGTTCCTTGAGCTTGGCAGCAACTAATTCACCGATGCCGCCCAGCTTCTTATGGCCGAAGGCGTCCGCTGCCTGGCTTTCGAAGACCATTTCACCTCCCTCAAACATTGCGCCTTCCGAAACCAGCACCACCGAGTAGCGGCTGGGATTGCGCCGCCGATCAATACTCAGAAGTTCGCAAAGCCGTTCGATATCGAACTTGTGTTCCGGTATCACACAGCGATGCGCAGCCCCAGCCATCGTAGGCAACATGGCCGTGAACCCCGCATAGCGGCCAAAAACTTCGAGCACCATGTAACGCTCGTGCGAACCAGCTGACGTCCTCAGGCGATTCGTCATTTCGATCGTGCGCGTCACGCATGTGCTGAATCCGATGCAATAGTCGGTGCCGGGTACGTCATTGTCCATCGTCTTGGGGATGGCGATGACCTTCACGCCTTCCTGGAAGAGGCGTACGCCGTAGCTCAATGTGTCATCGCCCCCAATGGGAATAAGGCGTTCAATGCCCAGCCATTCGAGATTCTTAAGGACTTCCGGTGTGAGATCGTTCTTGTCCGCGCTGTACTTATCCTGGAGATGCTTCGGCACGCTGTTCTTGCTGACTTTGCTGGGGTTGGTGCGTGAGCTGTGCAGGAAGGTACCGCCGGTTCGTCCGGCGCGATTGACCAGCTCCTCGGTAAGGACCTGATAGTTGTCGCTATTGTCGTATTCTGCGTCGCGAACCGTGTCCACCAGGCTCGACCAGCCGCGACGTAAGCCGATGACAGTATAGCCTTCTTCCAGTGACCGGATGGTGACAGCTCGGATTGCCGGGTTCAGGCCGGGAACATCACCGCCGCCGGTTAAGATTCCGATCGTGCCCTTCTTCTTGTCGCTGATGACCATGAATCGTACCTTTCTTCCAGGAATTCTTCTTATTAGGAACAGACCAAAATGAGGGACGCGCTATGATGTTTCGGACGACCGCCTGCAGGCAGGCCTACTTAGCTCCTAAATCGAGGCTCGTTACCAGTTTAAACGCTGATCTGGCGGGGTGGCGACTCTACGCGACTTCCTGCATCCAATGTCACGTCGTTATACTCACAGAGCATCTCTGGCGAAGACGCTGACAGCACAGATCGGATGGCAACAGAAACAACAACCAGGCCTCTATCGGAACAGGACCTGCGAGACCTGGGCTTTGGCGCAGTCGTCTCCCGCGAGAGCCAGCAGCGCCTGTTGAATCGCGATGGCAGCTTCAACGTTGAGCGTAAAGGTCTGAGCTTCTGGTCGTCGTTCAGCGCCTACCATGCCATGCTCACCATGCCTTGGTGGGAATTTTTTGGTATCGCGGCCGTCATGTACTTCGTCATCAATGCACTGTTCGCAGCGGCTTATGTTGCGTGTGGGCCTGACGCTTTGAGCGGTTTGTTGGGAAACGACACGGTTGGGATGGAACGCCATCCCTACCTGCGGGCGTTCTTCTTCAGTGTCCAGACAGTCTCGACCATCGGCTACGGCCATATCGTGCCTGTTGGCACTGCTGCCAACACCATCGTTGCCATCGAGGCACTGGTCGGTCTGTTCGGCTTCGCCATCGTTACGGGTCTCCTATTCGCGCGTTTCGCGCGTCCCACGGCGAAGGTGCTGTTTAGCAGTTATGCTCTGATTGCTCCTTACCAGAACATAACCGCCTTCGAGTTTCGCGTGGCGAATCCGCGCTCGAATGAGCTGATTGAAGTCTCCGCGAAAGTCCTGCTCAGCCGTTTCGAAGACGTTGATGGAAGCCGCACTCGGCGATACTACCCGTTGCCGTTGGAGCGACCAGGGGTCGTATTTCTGCCCCTGACCTGGACGGTCGTGCATCCCATCGATGAGAAGAGTCCGCTGTTCGGCGAGACGGCCGAATCACTAAAGGCCATTCATGCGGAGTTTCTGGTGTTGCTCAGCGCCTTTGACGAGACCTTTTCAACCACTGTGCACACGCGCACCTCCTATGTTACGGAAGAGGTCAAGTGGGGTTATCGTTTTGCTGATGCCTTCGTGGCAACGCGAGGTAGGCGCAACAAGGTTGCGGTCGATATGCGGCAGTTCGACCGCTTCGAACGGGCGACTCCAAGCCTTGAGCGTTGATTGTCCGTGTGAACTCTGCAAGAATGTTGCCGCAGTCTAGCGCTATTGAACCGAAGGGCGTATCAACCTAAGGGCCGAACTCACAACTCTGAACCGCAGCGACTCTGCGAATCACCGAAAGGAAGGATTTATGGCAGAAACGGCATTGGGTGTAGTCAAGCGGGCCTCAGGATGGTCCATTGCCTTGGGAATTCTGATGATTGTGGCTGGCGTTCTGGCCATCGCTGACTCCCTGACTGCAGGTGTAGTCGTGGTGATCTTCGTCGCATGGATGGCGATCTTTAACGGTGTCGTACAAATCGTCTACGGATTTCGTGCAGAAACCGGCGGACGACTGGTTCTCGAAATCCTGCTGGGACTGCTGTACATCGTAGCTGGCGGGTTTATCCTGATGCATCCGGCCGGAGGTTTGCTGGCCTTGACGCTGATCATTGCCTCGTTCCTGGTAGTGTACGGAGTTTTCGCAATTGTTCTGGCGTTCCAACTCCGACCGCACAAAGGCTGGGGGTGGGTGCTGTTCGACGCCCTCATCACTCTGCTGTTGGGCTGCCTGATCTGGGCACATTGGCCGCTTAACAGTGAATGGGTGGTGGGAACGCTGTTGGGCATTAGCTTCATCGTTTCCGGAGTCTCCCGCCTGATGATTTCGATGGCTGTTCGCAACGTGTCGTCGGCAGCAGCTTAACCGGCACATATCAAGAGCAAAGGGCCACGGTTGGATCTCCCAGCTCGTGGCCCTTTTTTTTTTGCCGCAGATTGTTCTCGCGTTGAGTATCCAGCGGATCCTCGATGTCTACAGCGTCTCCCTTCAACCGGTGCGATACGATTAAGCGGTCCGTGTCAATTCATCCCAGCACCCGCACCCGTTTCTGACGCGCGGAAGGCTGGAGCAAAGCAGGCCTGAGATGGATCTCCGTGCCGGAATTGTTTTTTTGCTTTTGTGTGCCGTACCCGGATTCGCGCGCGAAAGCACCGACGTCATCGTAATGAAAAACGGCGATCACCTGACAGGCGAGATCAAAGGCCTGAATCAGGGCGTGCTGTACATCAGCATGAAGTACATTCTCGGCACTAGTGATGTCCAGTGGTCGCAGGTGGACCATATCGAAAGCAACCAGCTGTTCCTGGTGAAAACGGAAGATGGCAATGTATACGCCGGCACTCTCTCAACTGCCAATGCGGAGAAGGGGAGGCCAATGACGATCGAGGTGGTGCAGACTCCCGAGCGGAAGGTGGAGCTCGAACGGCCGAAGGTTGTCCAGATGGATACAACCTCAGAGAGCTTTTGGCAACGGTTCAATGGGCAGATCAACACAGGGATTACGTACTCGAAAGGAAATCAATCCACCCAATTCAATCTGGGGTCGGAAATAGCGTATCCGCGGGAACGCTGGCAGGCTAGCGCCTCGTATAACTCCACACTCTCTACCAGCACTGGGGTAACGGCGACCACGCGCAACCAGCTCAACCTGGATGCAGAACGCCTGCTGCGCTGGAACAACTGGTTCTATGAGGGCCTAGCAGGGCTGTTGCAGAGCTCAGAGCAGAACATCGATCTACGAACCAGCCTGGGTGGTGGCATCGGGCGACTGCTGTCGAATACGAACCATGTGAAGATTTATGTGATGGGAGGATTTGGCTTTCAGCGGACGCAATATTCACATAACGTGGCGATATCGAACCCGCAGCAGCTAGCGACCGGTCTGGTAGGGGCCGGGGCAAGACTGTTTCGGTTCAATAAAACGACCTTGGACGCCACGATCACGGTGTTGCCGGCCATTTCGCAGCCGGGACGGGTCTACACGAATTTGAATGCGACGTATTACATCAAGATCTCGGGAAGTTTGTCGTGGAACGTTGCCTTCTACGGGAACTGGGACAACCAGCCTCCACCGACGTTTTCGGGCAGCGATTACGGCACAACATCAGGGTTGAGCATCACGTTTGGGAACCGGTAAAACCAGTCGCCAGTAGCCAGTGGCTATCGGCCAGCGATCGCGGTCGGCTCGCCTCAACATTCCCGTCGAATCTGCATCCGAACCTCCTCCTGTATGATTTGCTGTTAAAAAATCGATACTCTTCGGTTGCCTGAAAGGTCCTCATGAATCCATCCAAGTGTTGTGTGCGCTGTTTGGCGGCGCTTGCCGTCCTTGCGACCTTTATGGGCGTCGGGCTGAATGCCCAAATCGTTCCCACCAACGATCCTCCCGTGTACGGGCCTTACAACGCGACCATCGAGCAGGGTGGCGATGGCCTCCGCAAGAAAATGATGGAAAAGGACACGGTGCTGCGCGCCGATTCTCCCTGGACGATGTATGCCTGGGTGAACTTCGATGCGCCGGTGACGCAACCCGAGTTAGTCGTCGGCATCGGAGATGTGTCGGCGGAATACTCGCGCTACCTCGGACTTGCACCCGGCAAGTTGGTGCTGTGGATGGGCGTGGACAACAGCCTGAGCGCGCCGGTTACGATTACGCCGGGCAAGTGGCAGTTCGTTACGGCAACCTTCGACGGAACCTCAGTATTTCGCCTCTACAGCGATGGCGGCCAGGTTGGTCAAGGTGTGCTGGCGTTTGGGCGCGCGGCCCCGACGCTGCAAATCGCACCTCCAGTGCCACTGCCGACGCCGCCGTGGCCGACATTCACGGGCCAGCATTTCGGCGGCAAAGTAGCAGGCTTTACCGTCGTGCGCGAAGCATTGACAGCGGAGAAGATAAGGCAACTGGCGGTTGCACCTCCCGAGTTCGCGTTGCTCGTCTTCGAACAAGGCGCGAAGCCGTGGCCGGTGCAAACGCGCGGACAAGCAGGATATCGCGCGCCGCAAGATCCGGCGACCTATCCGAAGAGTCGCGCCCCATATTCCGCGCCTGTGGCGCTGCCGCTTCCGAAGGGACCCGAAATTGTAGCCTCAAGCGACAACCACTGGACCCTAGCCGGTGGATGGAAGATGACGGCGGCGCCACAGGTTAAGGCGAGTGCGGCAGATATCGCGAAACCAGGGTTCGACACCCGGGAATGGCTCGTCGCCACCGTGCCCGGAACGGCGCTGACCACGATGATCGATCGCGGCGTTTATGCCGATTCCGACTACGGGCTGAATAATCTCACCATCCCGGAGAGTCTCAACAAACAGGATTACTGGTACAGGAACGAATTCAAGGCGCCCAATGCAAACGGCCAGCGGATGACGCTGACGTTCGAGGGCATCAACTACGCCGCCAAGGTGTGGCTGAATGGGCAATCGCTGGGCAACGTCAAGGGCGCGTTTATTCGCGGCATCTTCGATGTGACGGACGCCCTCAAGCAAGGTCAGACCAACGTTCTTTTAGTGAGGGTGTCGCCGCCGCCGCATCCCGGAATCCCGCACGAGCAGTCGATCTTGGGTGGCCCAGGTGAAAACGGCGGCATCATGTGTCTCGACGGTCCGACCTTCGTTGCGACCGAAGGCTGGGACTGGATTCCGGCAATCCGCGATCGTGATACCGGAATCTGGCAGCCTGTCACGCTGACCGCAACCGGCCTGGTGAAGATCGGCGATCTGCAGATTGTGACCAAACTGCCTTTGCCGGATACCAGCAAGGCGGACGTCGAGATCACGGTGCCGCTGGAAAACGCTTCCGACGAGCCGGTGAAGGGAACAGTTCGCGTCGCGATCGAGGACGTGGTCGTCAACAAGGAAGTCACTGTCGGCCCGGGGAAGAGCGAGGTGAAGCTGGCTCCAGCGGAGTTCTCGCAATTGACACTGCAGCACCCGCGATTGTGGTGGCCGAACGGATACGGCAAGCCCGAGCTATACACGGCAAAGATCGACTTCTTCGAAGGAGGAAAAGAGTCGGACGCAAAGCAGGTGCGCTTCGGTGTGCGCGAAGTGACCTACGAACTTGGTCTGTTTGACCACAACGGACATTTGCGCCGCGTGGAGGTCTCGACGACCGCAGCGCGTGCACGCGGAGAGGTGGTTGTGAACGTCACGCACGCAGGCATGCGCCAAATTCCAGCAGCGGATCCGTTTCCGCCGGAGTATCCCAAAGATTGGCGCGAGGGGTGGATGTCCTGGGCGGCGTCGCTAACGCCTGCCGGCGAGAGCTCAACGGCGGTCACTTCGGTCGAGGACACAAAGATGGGTCACTACTTGGTGCTGAAGGTAAACGGAGTGCGCATTGCAGCGCGTGGTGGCAACTGGGGCATGGACGACTCGCGCAAGCGGGTGTCGCGCGAGAACCTGGAGCCATACTTCCGGCTGCATCGTGATGCCAACGTCAACATCATTCGCAACTGGGTAGGACAGAACACCGAGCAGACGTTCTACGACCTCGCTGATGAGTATGGAATGATGGTCTGGAACGACTTTTGGGCCTCTACGCAGGAATACAACGTTGAACCGCTCGACATCCTGCTCTTTCTCGATAACGCGCGTGACACGATTGTGCGCTTTCGCAATCACCCATCGATTGTGATGTGGTGCGGACGCAACGAAGGCGTACCTTCGGCTATTCTCAACGAAGGCCTGATCGAAGTCATCAACAAATATGACGGCACTCGCTATTATTCGCCTAGTTCAAACCAGGTGAATCTACAAAACAGCGGGCCGTACAAGTTCCAGGACCCGACCCTGTATTTCACGCAATGGAACCACGGGTTCTCGGTGGAGACGGGAACCGTCTCGCTCTCAACGCTGGAATCGTTCAGCGCATGGATCCCGAAAGAAGACCGCTGGCCTATTGGTGATGCGTGGGCCTATCACGATTGGCACCAGAGCGGGAACGGCGAGATCGACCCCTTTATGCGTGAAGTCGAGACCGAGTTTGGTGCGGGCACAAGCCTGGCGGACTTCGAGCGCAAAGCGCAGATGCTGCAGTATAACGAGCATCGCGCGATCTTCGAAGGCATGTACGCCCACCTGTGGGCTCCCAACTCCGGTCGCATGCTGTGGATGACGCAGCCGGCGTGGCCCAGCACCATGTGGCAGATACTCAGCTCCGACTACGACACGCAGGCATCGTTTTATGGAGTGAAGAAAGCGTGCGAGCCGCTGCACGTACAGCTCGACCTGTCGAACTTCAACGTGGACATGGTAAACACCACTACATCAGCACAACCGGGCGTGACAATTACAGCGAATGTATATTCGCTCGACAACAAATCGCTGCTGCAGCACACCGAAAAGAAGGACCTGACGGCAAACGCGACCACGCCCGGATTCAAGCTCGACCTTGCGCCGTTGATGGGAACCGGAGTGGTCTTTGTAAAACTCGAGGCCCGAAGCGCGACCGGCCAATTGCTGTCGGAAAACCTGTATTGGTTGGGTGCAACCAGCGCTTCCTACCGTGCGCTTACACATCTACCGAACGCCAACGTCTCAGCGTCCGCGACGTGGACGAAGAGCGGCGATACACAACACATTCGCGTGCATCTGCAGAATAGCGGCGCAGCCGCAGCGCTTCAAAACAAGCTGACACTGGTGAACGCGGCCGACCGATCGCGCATTTTGCCGGCCTACTATAGCGACAACTATGTGTCACTGCTGCCGGGCGAGAGCAAAGAAGTGGACATCGAATTCCCAGCCTCGGCGAGTAGCCAGCCCCAGGTGAATCTGAGGGGATGGAATCTGGCGCCGACCAGTATCGCGGTGACGAGGTAATTAGCTAACGGCAATTGCAATTAGGCGAAAAGCCCCTCCCTTTTGTTTGGCCGGGGGGACCAGTCAGCAACTCGTCCCATTTTTGGAAAATTCACAGAAAATCGCTTGACGCACGTAACGCCGCGCAGTAAGTTAACGGTGTTAAGTAAACACTGTTAAGTAAGGTGCTGGTGTTATGGGAGTCAAAGAACGACGCGAACGGGAAAAGCTGGAGACGCGGGAGCGCATCCTCGATGCTGCACGCGAACTGTTTATGGCCGAGGGGTATGAAGGCGTTTCCATGCGCAAAATCGCCGACAAGGTGGAGTACTCGCCCACCGCGATCTACGTCCACTTTCAGGACAAAGATCAGTTATTCCGGGAGATTTGCCACGAAGATTTTCGCCGCTTGGCGCAGTCGCTGATAGGGCTGGCGCAGATTGCCGATCCGGTCGAACGGCTGAAGAAGATCGCGCCGGCGTATGTCGAATTTGGGCGCAAGCATCCCAACCACTACCGGACGATGTTCATGACTCCGCATCTGCCGATTTTGGAATTGGACCCGGTGTTGGAGGGCAAGGGCAATCCGGAAGAAGACGCGTACGAATTCCTGCGGGCGACGGTGGAGGAAGCAATAAAGGCTGGGGCCTTCCGCGATGAATTCAACGACCCTGACCTGGTGGCGCAGACTTTATGGGCCGGCGTTCATGGCGTGATCTCCTTGCAGATCGCCAAGTCGGAGGACAACTGGGTCCCCTGGCGTCCCCTGAAGAAGCGCGTGGAGGTCATGATCGACACGCAGTTGCACGGACTGTTGAGAGGAAAGTGAGCCATGCCTCCTCTTGCGCAGCGCAATCTCATGCACGATAGAGTCCGACTCGCAGTCACGCTGACGGGCATCGTCTTCGCCGTGGTGCTGATTGTGGTTGAAATGGGCCTCTTCCTCGGCTTCACCGTGACCACGTCGAGCATCATCGACAAATCGAATGTCGACCTGTGGATTGTCTCGAAGCACACGCCATATATCGAACAGGGCGCAGCGTTCTCGGAACGTAAACTTTACCAGGTGCTGGCGACACCGGGCGTCGCCTCTGCGGAGAAGTACATTGTGCGTTTCACGCAGTGGAAGACGCCCAATGGAGCAGAGCAGTCGGTCCAGGTGGTGGGTTTCAACCCGTACACCAAGATCGGCGGACCGTGGAATGTGGTGCAGGGCGATGTCGAAGACCTTAAGACGCCTGACGCGGTGATGATTGACCAGCTATACGCCAACAAGCTTGGGGTAAAGAACGTCGGCGAAATCTTCGAGATCAACGGAAGGCGCGCTCGGGTTGTGGGCTTCACCAAGGGTATTCGCGCTTTCACCACGACGCCCTATGTGTTCACGACGTTCAAAAATGCGCAGGCATTCGGGCGGCTGGAAGAGGACCAGACCTTGTTCATCCTGGTCAAAGCTGCACCGGGAACAGACCTGAAAAAGCTTCAGCAAGACCTGCAGTCGCGTCTGCGTGATGTCGATGTGCTCACCACATCGAAGTTCAGCGCGATGACCCGCTTTTACTGGATGTTCACGACGGGTGCGGGCGTGGCTGTGCTCATCGCTGCTCTCCTTGGTTTGGTGGTTGGCGTGGTTGTCGTGGCGCAGACGATCTACGCCACCACGATGGACCACATCCGCGAGTACGGCACACTGAAAGCCATGGGTGCGCCGAACAGCTACATCTATCGTGTGATCATCACCCAGGCCGGCATTGCCGCGGTTGTCGGCTATGCGCTGGCGATGTTCGTCAGCTTCTTCGTGGTACGAGCTAGTCAGACCGGAGGCGCGGCGATTTATCTGCCTCTGCCCATGGCGATCGGGATTTTCTTCCTGACGGTGCTGATGTGTACGACGGCGGCGGTGGTCTCCATCAACAAAGTAACCAGCTTGGATCCCGCGATGGTGTTTCGCGGCTAGGAGTAGCGAATGATTCCGGCGATTTCCGTCCGCGATGTAACCAAGGTATTTGTCGAAGGCCCGAACCATGTCCCGGTGCTGCACGGTGTTGACTTCGAGGTTGAGCAGGGCGAGGTTGTGCTGCTGATGGGCCCCTCCGGCAGCGGCAAAACAACCCTGCTGTCGATCATGGGATGCATCCTGCGTGCGACCTCCGGCAGCGTGAAGGTTGCCGGCAGGGAAGTAGCGAATCTCGACGAGCGCGAATTGCCGGCAGTGCGGCTGAAGAACATCGGATTTATTTTTCAGGGATTCAACTTGTTTCCCACGCTGACGGTCGGCGAGAACGTAGAACTCGCGCTTGATCTGAAGGGTATTCGCGCGGCAAAGGCAAAAGGGGAATCTCGGCGCCTGCTGGAACAGGTCGGACTGGCAGCCAAGTACAACTCGTTCCCCTCAGATCTGAGTGGTGGACAAAAGCAGCGAGTTGCCATTGCCCGCGCCCTCTCAGGCTCGCCGGGAGTTATTCTGGCCGACGAGCCGACAGCAGCGCTGGACTCGCATTCGGGCCGCAATGTGATGGAGATGATGCGTGAGCTGGCACACACGCATGGACGAGGCGTGGTGGTGGTGACGCATGACAGCCGTGTGCTCGAGTTCGGAGACCGGATGGTAAGCATGGAAGACGGAAGAATTGCAGAAGCGCTGGCAGCGACAGCCGCGTAGGAGAGGTTGGGTGAGGACATGAAGCGTCGAACATTAATTGTTCCAGCAATACTGACAGTTTGTGGGTTGACGGCAGGAGTGATTTGGGCGCGCGGGACTCAAGTGAAATGTGCACAAACCAAGCAGACAGCGGTGCAAACGGAATTTCTGATTGCCGCGGCCGGTCGGGTGGAGCCCAGCTCGGAGGACATCAAGCTTGCCTCTCAGTTGAATGGCAAGCTGAAGTCGATCCTCGCAGAAGAGGGCGACAAGGTGAAGGCCGGCCAACTGCTGGCGGAGCTGGAGAACAGCGACTATCGTGCGCAGGTGGAGTCGGCCGCCGCCGAGGTGCAGCAAAAAGAGGCCGAGCTTCGCAAGGTCATCAACGGCGCACGCGCGCAAGAGCGCCGCGAAGCGCTTTCCACGGTGGAGGAAGCTCGGGCTGTGATGAATAACGCGCGGTCGGAAATGGAGCGCCGTCAGAAGCTGTTTGCAGCCGGCGTTATCTCGCGCGAAGAAGCCGACCGCTATGCAAAGGAGTACCAGGTCGCGAAGGCGCGTTACGACGAGATGTCGCAACATCATGCCCTGGTGGCCGCCGATGCGCGTGAAGAAGACCGCGCCATGGCCGGGGCCAACTTGCAGCTCGCAAAAGCCAGACTGGATGAGGCACGTGCCGTACTGGAGAAGACCTACATTCGCGCCCCCATCGACGGGACAGTGCTACGCAAGCACCATCGCGCAGGCGAGAGTGTTTCGAACTCCTCAACCAGCCCTGATCCGATCTTCACTATGGGCGACAAACGTGCGCTGCGCGTGCGTGTTGATGTCGATGAGGCGGACGTCAGCAAGTTGACACTCGGCCAAGCCGCGTATGTTACCGCAGATGCCTACGGCACTCGGCGCTTTCCTGGACATGTAGTTCGCATTGGTCAGGAGTTGGGGCGCAAGAACGTGCGCACCGATGAGCCCACCGAGCGCGT
>Ga0306920_100007818_pt1 | contig 14125 bp, 7 predicted proteins | sample flu12Cox44000170_FD_204666 | JGI IMG/M metagenome (GOLD analysis project Ga0306920, IMG submission 204666) | Lab enrichment of tropical soil microbial communities from Luquillo Experimental Forest, Puerto Rico - flux4day.12C.oxic.44.000.170 (v2)... | ecosystem: Environmental > Terrestrial >...
CGGTGAGTGTCCGCCACGGAATGAGCTCGTGGACGTTGGTGTAGCCTGCGTTGTAGCTGACGTGCTCGCTCTCGATACCGGACCACGTCGGCGAGCTGATGATCTTGCGCGGCTGGGCCTGCAGGTCGCGGAAGCGAATCTTTTCGTCCTCGCGCGTCTCGGCAAGATGTGTGTGATCGCGTCCGGTAGTCCGGCCGAGCGCCTGCCACGCCTTGACCGCCACCTCGCCGTTGGTCTCCGGGGCGAGCATGAGGATCGTCTCCGCTGCATCCGTATCGGTTTCGATCCTCGCCAGCCCCTGCGTCGCGCCCCGCTCCGTGACCGCGCGGTTGAGTGCCGTGAGCGTCTCGACCTCCTCCTCGGCGTTCCAGCTGATGCCTTTACCGCCGTTACCGAGCTTTGCCATGAGGGGTCCGAGCGCGGTAAAACGCTTGTAGGTGTTCGGGTAGTCCCGCTCGACGACTACGATCTGTGGCGCGGTCTTCCCGGGCACGAGCTCGCACTCGCCCCGCTTCCAGTCCTTCACCTCGAACGGCTGGGCAAGCTCTGCGGGCGTGTCATGCAGCAACGGCACCAGCACCACGTCCTTCTCGACGCCCAGGTGTCCTGCGGCGAGCGCGGAGAACTTCTTGGCGATCGACTTGTAGATCTCCCAGTCGCTGCGGCATTCCCAGACCGGGTCCACCGCCGCCGAGAGCGGATGGATGAAGGGGTGCATGTCGGAGGTGTTCAGATCATTCTTCTCGTACCAACTTGCCGTCGGCAGCACCACGTCCGAGTACAGGCAGGTGGTGGACATGCGGAAGTCGAGCGTCGTCAGCAGATCGAGCCGCCCCTCGGGTGCCGGATCACGCCAGCGGACTTCCTCCGGCCTCTGCTCCCCCACCTGGCCGAGGTCCTTGCCCTGCAAGCCGTGCTGCGCCCCGCACAGGTACTTGAGGAAATATTCGTGTCCCTTCCCCGAGGAGCCGAGCAGATTCGAGCGCCACACGAAGAGATTTCGTGGAACGTTGATCGGGTGATCAGGATCCTCACACGCCAGAGACAGCGTGCCCTGCTTCAGCTGCTCGACGACGTACGCTTTTGGATCCAGGCCCGCAGCGGCGGCGGCCTTGGCCACTTCGAGCGGATTCGCGGCGAGCTGCGGCGCGCTCGGGAGCCAGCCCATGCGCTCGGCACGCACGTTGAAGTCGATCAGGCTGCCGCTGTACGCCGCAGAGTCAGCCAGCGGTGAGAGAATATCCTGGACCCGCAGCTGCTCGTAACGCCACTGACCCGTGTGTGCATAAAAGAACGACGTGGAGTTCATCTGTCGTGGCGGGCGCAGCCAGTCGAGCGCGAACGCGAGCGCCGTCCAACCCGTCTGCGGACGGAGCTTTTCCTGGCCGACATAGTGAGACCAGCCGCCACCTGACACCCCGACGCAGCCGCACATCATCAGCATATTGATGATGGCGCGATATCCCATGTCCTGGTGGTACCAATGGTTCATCCCGGCGCCGATGATCACCATCGAGCGCCCACGGGTCTTCTCGGCATTGGCGGCAAATTGCCGCGCGAGCGCGATGGCCTGGTCTGCCTTGACGCCGGTGATCCGCTCCTGCCACGCGGGCGTGTACGGAACGTCGTCGTCATATCCGCGCGCGCAGTTCCCGCCGAGCCCGCGATCGACGCCGTAGTTCGCGCACAGCAGGTCGAAAACGCTCGCGACGTGTACCTCTCCATCCGCCAGTGTCAGGGTGCGCACCGCGACGTTGCGGACCAGCACATCCGCGCCCTGCGCGTTGGCGGTGAAATGCTCGTGCGCGATCCCGCCGAAATACGGAAACGCCACCGGCAGCACGCCGTCATGCCGTTCGATGGCCGAGAGCGCGAGGCGCACTTCGCTTCCCGACGCGCCATCCTTCTGCTCGAGGTTCCACTTGCCGAGATCACCGCGCACGTCGGGGCCCCACCGATAGCCGACCGAACCGTGCGGACACACGACTTTCCCGGAAGACTCCTCTATCGCGACCGTCTTCCATTCGGGGTTGTTCGCCTGCCCGAGAGCGTCGCTGAAATCGCTGGCCCGCAGATACCGGTCCGGGACGTAGTGCGCGCCGCGCTTGACCAGCCGGACGAGCAGCGGCAAGTCGGTGAAACGACGGCAGTAGTCCTCGAACCAGGCGACCTTCCGCTCAACGTGAAACTCGCGCAGGATCACATGCCCGAGCGCCATGGCGAGCGCCGCATCTGTGCCCTGCTTCGGGTGCAGCCAGAGGTCGGAGAGCTTTGCGACTTCCGCGTAGTCCGGGGTAATCGCCACGGTTTTCGTGCCGTTATAGCGTGCCTCGACGAAGAAATGCGCGTCCGGCGTGCGTGTCTGCGGGACGTTGGAGCCCCAGGCAATGATGAACGTGGAGTTGTACCAGTCGGCAGACTCCGGCACGTCAGTCTGCTCACCCCAGGTCTGCGGGCTCGAGGGCGGCAGGTCGCAATACCAATCGTAGAAACTGAGGTTCACGCCACCGATCAGCGAGATGTAGCGGGAGCCCGCCGCATACGACACCATCGACATCGCCGGTATCGGCGAGAAACCCGCGATGCGGTCCGGGCCGTACTTGCGGATCGTATACACGTTGGCGGCCGCCACGATCTCCGTAGCCTCCTCCCAGCTCGCGCGCACGAACCCGCCGCGACCGCGGATCGACTTGTAGGCCTGTGCCTTCTCCGGGCTCTCGACGATCGACGCCCACGCTGCCACCGGATCATGTTCCTTGCGCGCAGCACGCCACAGGCGCATGAGCCGGCCCCGGACCAGCGGGTACTTGAGCCGATTCGCGCTGTACAGGTACCAGCTGTACGAGGCCCCGCGTGAGCAGCCGCGCGGCTCGTGATTCGGCATGTCGGCCCGGGTGCGGGGATAGTCTGTCTGCTGGGTCTCCCAGGTGACCACGCCTCCCTTGACGTAGATCTTCCAGCTACAGGAGCCGGTGCAGTTCACGCCGTGAGTCGAGCGCACGATCTTGTCGTGCTGCCAGCGCAGCCGATAGGCCTCCTCCCACGTGCGGTCCTCACGCCGCAGCTCCCCGAGTCCACCCGCGAAGGGCTCGCGCGTACGCGAAAAGAACGTGAGGCGATCCAAAAAAAGACTCATGACGCTGCCTTGGGCTTCTCGATGAACTCGTAGCGGCGAACCTCGGTCAGGTAGATCAGTATCAGCGATACCCAGACCACGCCATACAACAGCATGAAGGCGCTCGACCGTATGCGGATGAGATCGAGCACCGCCCCCCAGAGGATGGGCAGCAGAAAGCCTCCAAGTCCACCGGCAAGGCCTACGATGCCGGTGACGATGCCCATGTTGTCTGGAAAGTCATTGGCCACGTACTTGAAGGTCGAAGCCATACCAAACGCGAGTGCCACGCCAAGCGCGAACAGAATTGCCGTGAAGCCCGCCGGCGCCAGGGCGATGTGGAACGTGCGTGGCCCGTCGATCGTCTTGACGGTGAAGTCCGTTTGCGGATAAGAGAGCAGGAAGAGCGCAATCCAGGCGACCCAGAGCACCCACCAGGTGACGCGTTGCGCGCCAAACCGGTCCGAGAGCCACCCGCCAACGGCACGCAGCGTACCGGCGGGCAGGGCGAAACACGCAGCGAGGAGCGCAGCGCGTTTCAGACCGAAGCCATACTCCTGTACGTAGTACTGCGTCATCCACAGTGCCAGCGCCGTGAAGCCGCCGAAGGCGAGCGAGTAGTACTGACACAGCTTCCACACGCGCCAGTCCCGCAGCACAGCGAAGCGTGCCGCCAGCGTAATCCCTGGTTTCTGCGCCACACCCGCCAGTGGATCCCGCGCGCTGAAGAGCAGGAAGATACCGGCCGTTACGAGCAACGCCGCGGCGTACACGCGCGGCACCGCCTGCCAGCCCCACCGCTCGACGAGGTGTGGCGCGATGAACATGTTCAACGCGGCACCCGTAGTTCCCGCGCCGAAGAAACCCATCGCAAATCCCCGCTGCCCGGCGTCAAAGAAACGCGCAACGTAAGGCGTTCCAATCGCAAACGACGCTCCCACGACGCCGAGCAATAAACCGAGCGCGAGGAACTCCCAGAACGCGTTCGCATAGCTCACCAGGAAGACTGGAACAGGACTCGCCAGTAACAGGATGGTAAAGACCACCCGTCCGCCAAACCGATCCGTCCAGATTCCCAGTGGCAGGCGCATGAGCGCGCCGAGCAATATCGGGGTCGCGGTCAGCAGGCCGAACTGCGTGTTGTTCAGCCCAAGCTGGCGGCGTATTGGAATGCCAATCACGCCGAACATCGTCCACACCGTGAAGCACACCGTGAACGCAAGCGTGCTGGCGAGCAGAACGGAGTACGCCGTTCGCATCGATGGCGCTGCGCGACGAGGATCGCTCCCGCCGAGGGCCGCTGGCGGCTGGCCTGACGTGTGCTCGACCTCGGCCACGAGGTTCCGCCGTTCCAAGGAATCTCCGCTCTACTGGATGCATCCCATACGAATCTTTTCAGCTTGCGCCCCAACGGTGCGCGCCGCAATACGTGTAAATCGCAGCCGCTTCTGCTGCGATACAGCGAGCCGACTCAGCTATGGCGACACGTGGCAAGTGTCGCACCCCGTCGCCGGCCCGTGACCGGTCAGGTACGCAGGGGGGTCGCGATGACAACCGAGGCAGAAGTCGTGAAAGCGCGCTTCGGCGCCGACCCGAATGGCAGCACGGCCGCTGCGATGACAACTGATGCACGAATCTTCACCGCTCCGATCGACGAAGTTGTGATGACACGTAATGCAGTTCACCGCGCGGTGTTTCTCGTGAGGAAACCCCAGGACTAAGGGCTCATTCCGGCGGAGGAACGGTTCGCGCAGGGCCAGAGCCGTTCCATCACGCAGCAGCGCAAGCAGCGCGACGAGCGAGCCAAGGACGATGGCCACCACCAGCCGCGAGTGCCGTCCGAACACGAGTCCGTCGAGGAGGCGCGCTGGCTGCTGCGCCGGCAGTCGCCCGGCGCGCTCACGCAGCAGTGCGAGCAGCACGACGCCCGACAGCAGAATGTATACGACTACATGCGCGCGGCGATGGACATAACGACCCGTCGTCAGTACGTGCACCGCGAGAGTGACCAACAGCAGGCAGGCCGCGCCGACGTGTGTGGCCTGAAAGTCCCGATGGCGGGGCCATAGCCGCCGGCGGACTGCACCGGCAGCCGCCACGGTAAGAAAGAGCAGCGTGACCAGCGCCAGGATCCCGGCATATTCGTAACGGGGAGCGGTCAGCCTGACGTGTTCAACGACCCGGTGATCGACACCCAGCAATAAACCGACGTGGAGGAACGCGGCGGCGAGCGTCAACCAGCCCAGAAGCTCATGGCCGTGCACCGTGAAGGCACCAGCGCCGCCCGCCCGCGGCCGAACCGCCAGCACGCAGAGGATGAGGCAACTGGCAACCGCGCACAGACCCAGTGCCTGCGCGATCTCCCACGCTGTAGCGAGCGGCGCCACGGACCTGGGCGAGTATAGCCCGAGGGACCGCGCCGCCGGTTACCTGCAAGCCACGTGGTCAATCTCGCCAGGCTGGAGCATGCGAACGAGTTTTGGGGTAAAAGAGCGCGTCGGACCAGGAGCGTCGCCATGTTGGCAAAAGCGAACCTCGAGCCACTCCGCCGGCTACGCTATCTCTGCCGGGGCGCCGCCCTGATGTTGACGCTGGGGCTGGCGGCCTTCACCTCGGGCCTCGCGCCTGCAGAGGCGGATGCAGGCTCGGCTGAGTCCGCTACCAGGGCTGTGGATATTGGGCACGGGGTTACCCTGCACTATGTAGAACAGGGTTCCGGCATCCCTGTAGTGTTTGTCCATGGCTCACTCAGCGACTACAGTTACTGGGACACGCAGCTCAGCGCGTTTTCCGGGCAGTATCGCGCCATCGCCTACAGCCGCCGCTATAACCCGCCGAACGAAAACCCTGCGACGACAGGCTATTCCGCGGTCACCGACTCCGACGACCTGGCCGCGTTCATAACCAGGCTCAGGCTGGGCAGGGTCTACGTCATCGGCCATTCCTACGGCGCGCTGACCGCGCTGTTTCTCGCGACGCGACACCCGGACCTTGTCCGTGCAGTCGTGTTGGCCGAGCCACCGGCGGTCCCGCTGCTCCGCCACCTTCCAGATGAGCAAGCCGTCAAGGGCAACGCCATGTTCGCCGACATACAGAATGGGATGGTTGAGCCGATGCAAAGGCGGTTCGCCGCGGGCGATGCGGAGGGCGGCGTCGAGATATTCATCAACTATGTATTCAACGACCCGCGCGCCTGGGCAGGGATGCCGCAAGCGGATCGCACGGCCGCCGTCCGTGCTGCGCACGAATGGGACCTGATGATGACTTCCGGGCAATTGTTCCCGGAACTAGATGTCGCCGTGCTTCGCGAAATCAGCGTGCCGGTGTTGGTGATGTCAGGCGGCACTTCGTTCCCGTTCCTTCAATACATCGATCAGCAACTGGTCAGGCTGATCCCTGGCGCGCGAAACATCGTCTACCCTGAGGCCGGACATCAGATGTGGCTCGTTTATCCGCAACTGTGTCGGGATGACGCGATCGCGTTCTTCAACCTCCATCGGTCACGCTGAGGCCTGCGGTTGTGCGGCAAACGACCATCGCACGACACTTACGTCTACCCTGAGAAGAAAAAGCGGTTACCCCGACAACCTGTGGAGGCAGACATGATCACGGACCTGGAGCGGACAAATCAGGCGAAGGTCGCCAGGCAGACGGAGAAAGCAGCGACCCGCGCAGTTCGATTCGATGGCGGCACAAAGGCCCTGCCCGCCTACGCCAACCCCGACCGGCGCACGGCGTTCAAGTTTTTATTCGGATCGTGGCTGGCTCTGGGTAGCGTTAGCCTTGGTGTGCCGGATGCAGCGCACGCGGCCGCGCTCACCAGGGAGCAGCGGGACCAACTCACTGCCGGTCAAATTATTGATTTGTTGAAAGCCGGCAATGAGCGCTTCCGCGCCGGCAAGATGCAAGCTCACGACTATCTTGCGCAGAAGCGGGCGAGCGCTGGCGGTCAATATCCGGCGGCCGCCATTCTCAGTTGCATCGACTCGCGTGCGCCTGCGGAAATCATCCTCGACACCGGAATCGGTGACACTTTCAACGCGCGGGTCGCGGGCAACATTGCCAACGACGACATCATCGGGAGTCTCGAGTTCGCCTGTGCCGCCGCCGGGGCAAAGGTGGTGCTCGTGATGGGTCACACGGCCTGCGGCGCCGTGAAGGGTGCCATCGACAACGTCGAGCTTGGGCACCTCACCGGACTGCTGGATAAGATCAAACCGGCAATCTCTGCGACGACATTCACCGGCGAACGAACCAGCAAGAACCCTGACTTTGTCGATGCGGTTGCTGCTACCAGTGTCCGCCGCGCCGTGGATCACATACGCCAGCGCAGCAATGTGCTCGCCGGGCTCGAGAAACAGGGTAAGATCAAGTTCGTCGGATCGATGTATCACCTCGTTGGCGGACGGGTCGAGTTCTTCGAAAGCATTTGATACTGCTGGCCCGGTAGGAAACGACCTACGATGTCAGTGGTAGATGACTTACACGACGGCCGCCGACAGGGACTCCACAATCGCGCACCAAGTTAGATTGTCCGACCGGCTTTCACATAATCACGGGGGGTTCGCATGCCGACCGAATCTCAGTTACGCGATAGGTTCCTGCGGGCTTTCATACGGCGCCGGATCGATGACGGCAGGCTGCCCGCGATGCTCTCAAAGACCATCAGCGTGAGCTTCGGATCGGGACTCGAATGCCTCGCGTGCGGCCAGCCGATCAAGCGCGGGCAGATCGAGTACCACGCCTTTGGCATCCGGTACGGCACGTCTGTGCGTGTTCACTGGGGCTGCCACGTGCTCTGGCAGCTCGAGTGCGTCGATCGATCGAGGCAGCGAGGTAGCAGCGGTGAGGAAGATCCCGAGCGGGAGACGTCGAATCCTGGAGATACTTCCGGCAATCTGCTGCGCTGGGCCTGGGACCGCGGGCATTGATACGCGTTGACCCCGTCTGGACGCTTGTGCTCATTCAGCACTGATTCAGGTTTCGGGAGCTTAACTAGCGGCATTACCTCCGAGTCGGTGGGCTCCAATGACAACCAGAATCATCGAGCTTCCGCGTGTCCCTCCCATCAACGACAGGACTGACACGAACATCCCGCTGCTCGAGGTCGCGCCCTTTGCTGCCATGTGCCCCAGGTGCAACGACGTGCGTTACCAGCACGGATATACCCCGCGTTCGCTGAGCCGGCTTCTCGGGCGTGAGCACGCGATTGAGGCGCACTGCGCGGTTTGCCGCGCGGTTTGGCCGATCAGCACCACGGAGCGGCGCGTACTGGCGGAGCGCCTGCTGTCGGCTCACCAGTGAATCGGTAGTGAGCGGTACCCGGCTGCGGTAGCAATCAGCCCGCGCAGTGGATTGCGGCTGTCACCGACGACGTGATCACATCGCTCCGACCACGTTCATGAAGATGCCGTGGCTCTTGAAGCTCATGTCGGTCAGATCTTCCGAGAAATTCGTGAAGTTGTAGCCGAGTCCGGCTTTCACGTGCTTGCCGAGGTGACGGTAGAGAGCGACCAGCATACCGGAACGCGTTTGGTTGAGGTCAGGCTCCGTGAGCGCGCGGCCCTCGATCGTTCCCTCCCACTCCTGGCGGAAGTGCCAGTCGATGCGCACGATATAGAGCGCTGCCGTGTTGTCGAAGAACTGGGGGTTCACCCGCTCGAGGCTGGCCTCCCCCAGACGGTAGGCGTATTTCCCGCCGATCGTCCACTGCCGGCTCAGGTCGTAGCTCACGTCGATCGATGCGATGTGACTCTTCTGGATGAACTGCGCCGCGGTGTCCTGCGGGGTGACCTGCCCGGCCGTCGGAACGTTGTAGAAGTAGGTGTACTTCGCCAGCACGTCGAGCCGATCGCTCTGAACCGGGCGATAACCGTAGCCGAGCACCGCCTCGGTGTAGCCGCCGTCGTAGAACTGTCCCAGTGAGGCATCGCTCATCGAGTGGTCGACCTTGCCGATCAGCCTCCAGTCGGGCGTGACCTGGTACTTGAAATTGTTCCTGAACAGCCAGGTCTTCAGGTTCGAGTAGCTCGTCGCGTCGGGTTGCTGCATCTCATCGTCCCGATACTCGACTCCGCTCGAGAACTGGATCTTGTCGTGGCCGTAGCCGACGCGGAAGCCGCCCGCTTTGCGCTTCGTCTGGGCGTCCGTCTGACTGTCGACGAGCGTGCCGAATTCCGCGTTGACACCGAAGTTCCAGCGATCGTCGGGCCTGAGCGTCACACCCGTCGCATGTGTGAGCCCCGACGCCGAGTCGATGTCCTGGTAGCGCTCCTCGACATAAACACTGCTGCTGTCCGACAGGCGTTCCTTCATTCCCGACACCAGCGTCCCCTGACGCTGGAACAGACCGGTGTCCCCGAGCTCGTTCTCCAGCGAGTAATTGAGGTACAGGGTCGTGTGATCGGAGACCAGGTAGTTGGTGCCGAGCTTGCCGCCCGGCCCGAGATTGCCCTCCGACGCTTCCGCATCGATTCGCAGCGCGTTCGTGACGCGATACGATCCGCCCACACCCACCCGTCCGTTGTCTTCCCGGTCACCGCTCTTCGAGACGGTGTCCTGGGCAAAGGTGTAGGCGCGCCATCTGGCCAGCGAGTCATACGCCAGCTGCGCCACCACATCGGTTCGCTCACCCTGCTGCTGTGTCGCCGGAACGACCGGAGAGTTGTCCTCGCGGTTGTCCTGACGCACGCCGGTGCTCACGCTCCAGTTCCTGGTGACCTTGACGGCGAGGTCGACCTCCTCGGCCGTGGTCGTGAGCCCCTGCTCCTGGGCCTTGCGGTCCGCCTTGGCGTTCACGCTCAAGCGGTCTCCGATGGGTAACTGCAAGGTGCCGCCGGAGTACTCGGTGGGGGCCAGCGTGTCGAATCCGGGCGCGGAGTAGCCGGCATCCAGGTGTTGGGTGTAGTAGGTCATGCGACCCTTGTACCCCGATAGAAAATCACCGAGCCCGACGCTGACATCCGCACGGTAGGCTTCAGCGCTCGCGTTGGCGAACGTGCTCGGGTTGTAGCTCGTGAAGCCGAAGCCACCGTCGTTCGAATAGAACGACGAGGACGAGAGCCCGTCGCTCTTCCCGCCCTGCAGCTTCACCCAGGAATCCGTGCTCTTTCGCAGCAGCACATCCGCACCACGAAGGCTGTTGCCATCGGTGCCCGAGTCGTTGGAGCTCGCCGTGACACCGAGCCGGATGTAGTTGTTGAGCCACACATCCCCCTGCCCGCCCGTCGTCCAGGTGTGAAGGTCCTCAAAGCCTGGCGTGTACTCGTAGCGCACTACCAGGTACGCCAGCTGCCCGCTGAGCCCGCTGGTGCGAACCAGCAGGTTATCGGCCGCGGTCGAGGACAGCGGCTCGGCGAGGACTATCCGGCCCTGCAGGTAATCGATCTCGTAATCGATCGAGGGGCGCAGGTTCACGGTTCCCATGACGAGCCCGGAGTCCTTGTCGCGCAGCTCGATGCGCACTTGCTCCGAGCCCGTGAGGATGTCCTGCTCGTGCAGGAAGTACAGCGAGCCACCCGTTCCCTGGAACTCGTCGCGGCCCGCGATCGTCCCTGGCTGGGCGGCAAACCCATCGAGGGCGATGCGCCTCTCACCGAAACTGGTCGTACCGTCCGAGACCCAATGAAGATTGCCGCCGTAGAGGCCACGGTCGACCTGCGTGAGCTCGTTATCGAAGTAGTTGATCCTGAAATTACCCCACAGTCCGTAGTCGTCGTGGTGCTCGACCTTCACGTAGAACTTGCCGAGCGTCGGAGCGAGCTCCTGCGTGGTGCTGTCATCGCCGTAGGTCGGGTAGTAATAAGAGGGATCGATGCGCCGGAACAGCGAGTCGGGCGTCTTGTTCAGGAAGTTGCTGAACAGATCCTTGACCGGCTCCTCGCGGGTATCCGCACTTGCCGTCACTTTCCAATCGTTGCTGAATTTCTGCGTGGCAAAGAACGACAGGCTCCCGGCGACGTGTGCGTCATAGTCGTACGGGGCGTTGGTACCCTGCATCTGCTGCTCGGTGGTGCTCGTGTGGTTCTTCGAGACGGTCAGGTCCGCCATGCCGAAGAAGAAGCGATCCTTGGGCTTGAACTCCAGGTCGCGCAGGTAGAGCGTGCCATTGCCATCCTCATCGAGCACCGCCACCTCGACGGTGTGCGCGCCGGTGGGCAGGACCTCCTCGGCGATGAAGTTGCCCTTCGCATCGACCGGCACCTGGTGGCCCGCCACCCATACCGTGTGCCCGGGTGGAATGCCGCCGCCGCGCACCGTGACCGTGCCGCCGCTCACCCGGATGCTCTGATCCGAAAGCGTGCTCTCACCGTAGGCGGCGAGCAGCTCCGGCTCAGTGTGCAGGACGGGCGCGAACGGTGGAGGTGGGTCTGCGTCCTGCGCCCCAAGGAAGGACATGCCGCCGGATGGGTCAGCGTCGAACCACGCCACAGTTGTCATCCCAGGCGCCGTGCCGCTCGCCTCGCCGGGGGAACTCGTCGTCGACGTGCCGGCGAATGGGTTGGCATCAAACCATGCCAAGGGCATCATCTGAGGCGCCGGGCCCCTCGCCCGGCTGCGGGAACTCGTCGCAGACGTGCCGCCCGGTGGGTCGGCATCAAACCATGCCAGGGGCGTCATCCCAGGCACCGGCGTCGCGGCGTCGCTCCGGCCCTTCGCGCCTGGATCTTTGCCGTCATTCCCCGCGGGGCTCGAAGCGCCACCGGAATCGGTCACTTCAAAGTCGCCCCCGCTCGGCGCCCCGGCCTTGGGGTCCTCGGGCGCGCGGGATCCATCATGAATCATCCACAGGGATAGCGGTCTCGTGTCGTCGAATTTGCCGTCCTTCCCATAAGCGCGGACCAGGTACTTCAACTCCCGCCCCGCAGCGGAAAGCTGCAGCGCGAGAGGCTGCCACTCGGCCGAGCTGTTCGGATCGATCGCGACGACCGCCAGCGGCCTGCTTTGCGGGGACTGCCCCGCTTCGAATATCCGCACCTCCGCCCGCGCGATGAAGGCCGCGTAGTTGGTGTACATCTGAAAGCGCACGGGCGCTGCAATCAAATCCTCGTACGGGGTCTTCTGGAACACGACGACGCTCGGGGTGACCGCCACACTCAGCCGGCGCCGCGCCTTGAGATCATCGAACTGGAAGCGAATGTCCGCCTTGTCCAGGGCGACGTCCGTGCAGCGCTGCACGTCGGCGGAGCTCCGGCCCGGATCGTCGATGGGCACACCGTCCACGGTGATGTGCATCGTGTTGACGCCTAAGGCGTTCTGCGGTGTGAGCTCGTGCGTGAGGCGCGTGATGTCCACGCCCTCGAGGTCATCGAGCACGGCGGGCTCGTCATAGACGACCTGGACCACGACGTACGATGACTCTCCCTGTGTGAAGCCGACATTGACGACGTCGCTCGACTGCACGAAGCCCCGGCCTTCGTGCTCGGCCTGCGAGGCGGAAAGATGCATCTGCTCCGAGACGACCTCCATCGCCCGACGCGCCCGGGCGGCGGAGAGTCCGACGTCATCGCCGTACACCGCGGCGGTGCGGCGATCGAGCCGCTCATTGCCCGTGAACCCGATGAAGCGCAACCGCACGTTGGACTTGTCGTGGACAGCCGCCATGGCACGCTGCAGGCTCTCGATGTAGCCGGGTGGAATGATTGCGCGGCCGTTCGTGAGCTGCAGTGGCGGAATGCTTCCCCACGCCGGGTCATAAACCTTCGTGACCACTTCGCTGCCCGGATTCGGGCACATCTGGGGCTCGTCGGGAAGCTCCCGCAGCGGGTCGTCGTACCAGAACTGCACCTCGATGCGGCGGTTGAGGGCGCGGCCCTGGGCAGTGTCGTTCGAGCCGAGCGGCGTCGTCGCCCCCCGACCGTCGCTTGCGATCTGCGTGCCGGGCAGCTTGAGCGCTTCCTGCACGGCAAGCGCCACGCGGCGTGCCCGCGCCTTCGAGAGCGCGAGGAGATCGCCGTAAATGCGCTCTTCGCGTTCCGACAGTGCCACCTGGTCCGTGTAGCCGATGAACTTGACCACCACGTTCGACTTGTCGCGGAGGTTGTCCAGTGCCTTTCTGATGTGCTCGATGAACTCCGGGGTCACCTGCACGTTCTCCGCGTCGTAGTGCAGTGACGGAACGACATTGCTCAAGCGCGACCGCCGTGCCGCGCCTTCCTTGAAGCGCAGCTTGCAGAGCGTCTGCACGCGGCAGACCTTGACCTGCTTGATCTCCTGTCGAACGAGCAGTTCGTCGTCCGCTTCGCGCGCTTTCGGCTGGTCGTACCAGACTTCCACCTCCACGCGGCGATTGAGAGCCCGACCCTCGGTGGTGTCGTTCGATGCAATGGGGTGCGTATCGCCGGCCCACTCGTACGCAATGGCCTCCGGCTTCAATTGCAGTGCCCGCTTGAGGAATTCCGCCACTTCGCCCGCACGCTCGCGGGACAGCCCCGTGTTGTCCCCGTAAGTTCTGGCGAGCATCGGGGACAGCGGCTGATTGTCGGCATGGCCGATCAAATGCAGTCGCACGTTGCGGTGATCGCGCAAGCCCTCGAGAGCCTTGCGCAGCGTCTGCACGTAGTTGTCCGGAATCTTTGCCACCCCGGATTCGAAGTGAATGGGCGGAATGACGTTCTTGAGCTTCACGGTCTCGAAGCTCTCGGTGAGCACCTGCCGCTTCTCGAGCCGGTCGCCCGCCTCGGTCTTGATCTGCTCGGGGTCACGCGCCCACGCCGCCGGCTGCTCAATCGACAATTGCCGCTCGACCGCGCTACCGAGCGAGGTCTCGCCGACGGTCTGCGCCTGCGCGCTCACGGCGACGAGCGTCAGACAGGTGAGGAGCCAGGAGCTACGCTTGCGCATACCGCTCACGGGGCACCTCGCAGTCGCTCGACGGGTTCCTTGGGTGGCCCGCCGCGCAGCCAGTAGACCTCGCGCTCGATCGTGAGCTCGTAGCAGCAGTTCATCGCACGCCAGGAATCCGCGATGGCGCGATCGACTGCCTCGAGGCGCCGGTCGACCAGTTGTTTG
>Ga0306920_100007819_pt1 | contig 14125 bp, 10 predicted proteins | sample flu12Cox44000170_FD_204666 | JGI IMG/M metagenome (GOLD analysis project Ga0306920, IMG submission 204666) | Lab enrichment of tropical soil microbial communities from Luquillo Experimental Forest, Puerto Rico - flux4day.12C.oxic.44.000.170 (v2)... | ecosystem: Environmental > Terrestrial >...
CCACAGCTCGTGGATCTCGGAGAACGAGCCGGCGTCCACCAGGCCGCGCACATAGCGCCGCATGTCGAAGGCCTGCCGCTCGCTGCCGGGGACCAGCCCGGCCAGGTCGATGTCCTCCGGTCCGGCGGCCGCGTGTGTCCTGGGGTGCTCCTGCCAGTTGGACGGCAGGTAGGACAGGTAGCGCCGGACGGCCGCGAGCGCGTCGGTCTCCGTCGCGGCGAGGTGGTGGCCGCACCCGGACACCGTGCAGTGCATCCGGGCCCCGCCCATCTCCTCCAGCGTGGTCTTCTCCCTGACCACCATCTCGACCATCCGCGGGCTGCCCAGGTACATGGACGCGTTGCCGTCCACCATCGCCACGTAGTCACAGAAAGCCGGGATGTAGGCGCCACCGGCCGCCGACGGCCCGAACAGCGCGCACACCTGCGGGATCGCCCCGGACGCGCGGACCTGGGTGTGGAAGATCTTCCCCGCGCCGCGGCGGCCGGGGAACATCTCGACCTGATCGGTGATCCGCGCTCCGGCGGAATCGACCAGGTAGATCATGGGGACGCCGGTCCGGTAGGCCTTCTCGATGATCCGGATGATCTTCTCCACGGTGCGGGCACCCCACGAGCCCGCCTTGACCGTGGAGTCGTTGGCCATCAGGGCCACCGGCCTGCCGTCGATCGTGGCCGTCCCTGTGACCACGCCGTCGGCGGGCAGCCCGCCGGCGAGGACGTTGGCGTAACGCCCGTCCTCGGTGAAGCTGCCCTCGTCGGTGAGCAGGGCGATCCGCTCCCGGGCGAACAGCTTGCCCGCCGCCGCCGCGGACTCGTGATACTTGCGCGCACCGCCCCGCTCGACGCCGGCGCGCACCTCGGCAAGATCAGAGTGCTCAGCCACGAGGGGACTGTACCTCGGGCCCGCGCCCGGTCGGTTCCCGGAGCCGTTCGCGCACCGCGTCCAGCCAGCCCGGCCCGTAGCCAGGACTCTCGACCCACCAGGTGGCCCCGGCGTCCCGGTAGCCAGACAGCAACCCGGCAACCTGGCCGGCGGAATCGAGTTCGCCCCAGACGGCGACGTCGTAATCCGCGGTAATCTCCCGCAGCCCCGCGATCCTGTCGCGGACGGCCGCGATCTGGCCGACGGTGGCCCGGTCTCCCGGCCGCCCAGGGTTGATGGGAATGAACCCGTCCCAGCGCGCCGCCCGGGCCACTGGCCCGCGGGCCGGGGGCATTCGGGCCACCCTGCGCGCAGTCCGGGCCAGCGGCCCCTCGGAAGGAAGGATTCCACCGACCCAGATGGGTATCCGGGGCCGCTGCACCGGGCTGGGTGAGAACCGGACCGGGCCGACCTTGAAGTGCCTGCCCTCGTGGGAGAAGGACTGCCCGCTGCACAGTCCCGCCAGGACGTCCAGCCCTTCGTCCAGGAGTCCCGCCCGGTGGCGTTTGTCGGTGGGCTCGCCGAACAGGCTGAACTCACTGTCCGGTGCGCCCAGGCCCACGCCGAGGATGACCCGCCCGCCACTGAGCAGGTCCAGCGTGGTGACCTCCTTGGCCAGCTTCCATGGCCGCCGCCGGGCGACCGGGGTGATCATCGTGCCCAGCTTGATCCGCGACGTGCGGGCCGCCACCACGGCGAGCACCTGCCAGGGGTCCACGACCGGCGGGCCGTCCCCGCTGTCGGCATGGACCAGGTGATCCCAGAGGAAGTATCCGTCAAGGCCTGCCCGCTCGGCGGCGATCCCCAGGTCGACGAGATCGGCGGGGTCTTCGGCGAAGCAGGGCGCTGACAGCCCGCGCCGCAGGCCGGCCCGCTCTCCAGAATCGCGGTGTTCAGCCACGATCGGACACTACCGTCGCGGGGGGCAGCTGCCATCGCCAGGGCGTTATGCCGGAATTGTACGAGTTCGGGGGCCGGCACGAAGCACCTGGGAGGGCAGTTCCCGGCCGACGATCCGCTCTGCCTCGGCCGCGGCGTCGATCATGGCGTCCAGGTCCACGCCCGTGGCCACGCCCATGTCCTCGACCATGTGCACGAGTTCCTCGGTGGCGATGTTGCCTGTCGCCCCGGGCGCATACGGGCAGCCGCCCAGGCCGCCCACGGACGCGTCGAAGTCGTCAACACCCAGTTCCAGCGCGGCAAGCACGTTGGCAAGACCGGTGCCGCGGGTGTTGTGGAAGTGCAGGTTCAGCGGGGTGCCCGGATAGCGCGACCGGAACCCGCCGACCAGGTCACGCACCCGCCGCGGGGTCGCCATCCCCGTCGTGTCGCCGAACGAGACCGAGTCGGCCCCGTCGGCCACGGCGCGGCCCGCGGCCCACAGCACCCGCTCCACCGGCACGTCGCCCTCGTACGGGCAGCCCCACGCGGTGGACACGATCACCTGGCAGGTCGCGCCGCGCTGGTGCGCCTCGTCGATGACCACCGCGATCTCGTCGAGCGACTGCTCGGTGCTCCGGTTCACGTTCTTGCGGTTGTGCGTATCCGAGGCGGACACCACGACCTCGACCTCGGTGAACCCCGCGTCCAGGGCGCGCCGGGCACCACGCAGGTTGGGCGCCAGCGCGGAGTACCTGACCGTGGGGACACGGGCCACCCCGGCCCACACCTCGTCCGCGTCGGCCATCTGCGGGATCGCGTCGGCCCGCACGAACGAGACCGCCTCGATCCGGCTCACCCCGGTGTGGCCGAGCCGGTCGATCAGCGCTATCTTCGCGGGTGTGGGCACCGGGTCCTCGTTCTGCAGCCCGTCCCTCGGCCCCACCTCGCGCAGCGAGATGCGGGCAGGCAGATCAGTCATGCCGGCCTCACTCCCCCGGCCATTGCGGCTGGCGCTTCTCGTTGAAGGCGGCGATGCCCTCGCGCCGGTCGGCGGAAAGTGCGGCGGTGCGCCAGGCCGCGTCCTCCACCTCCAGCCCTGCCGCGAGGCCGATGTCCGCCCCCTGCCGGATGGCCCGCTTCGCCGCCTTCACGGCTATCGGCGAGTTGGCCGCCATCCGGCTGGCGATCTCGATCGCCTCGGGGCAGGCCGTCCCTTGCGGCACGACCCGGTCGGCGAGCCCGATCCGCGCGGCCTCCTCCGCGTCCACCCGGCGGCCGGAGAACACCAGGTCAGCGGCCCGGCCCGGGCCTAGCCGGCGCACCGCAAGCTGCGTGCCGCCGCCCCCGGGCACCAGGCCGACCGAGGTCTCCGGCAGGCCGAACACGGCGGTCTCGTCGGCCACGATCACGTCACAGGACAGGGCCAGCTCGCAGCCGCCGCCCAGGGCATAGCCGTGGACCGCGGCGATCACCGGCTGGGGCAGCGCCAGCAGGCCGCCGAACGCCGCCCGGAACACCGGGCGCTGCCGCATGAAGTCGGCATCGGACATCCGGTTGCGCTCCTTGAGGTCGGCGCCCACGCAGAAGGCACGCGCGCCGGTGCCGTAGAGCACGACCGCCTGGACCTGCTTGTCCGTGGCCAGCTCGGCACATGCCTGGGCCAGCCGGAGCGCCATCGCGGTGTTGATCGCGTTCATGGCTTCCGCGCGGTCCAGCATGATCTCTGCGACGCCGGGATGCCCGGCGATCCGTTCCCGTACTATCACGCCGTCCATAGCCGGAGAATACGGGTCGCCGCCCGCGGTCAGCACTTCGGCGTCGCCCGGCGGGCCGGGCGCAGCGCCGATCCACCGCCCTCAAGTGCCGGGACTTTCCCCGGTGCCCGCCAGCTCGGCGAAGATCGCGCGGATCTCGGCTGGCTCCAAGGCGCAGGTCGCGTCCCCGACGCTGAGTTCCAGCCGTACTACGCCCGGGTCCGCGGTCAGAGCCGGCCCCCGGCCGGCCACCCAGATCTGGCGTTCCTCGGCGAGCCTGCGGGCCGCTGCGGTGAACGCCTCCGGGCTGGTCCGGATAAGCACGTGCATCATTGGCACCTGCGGCGGGTCGGGGACCACCCGTACCCCGTCCAGGCCGGCCAGTGCGGCCGCGATGGCGACGGCGTGCTCGGTGTAGGCCCGCATCCGCGGCAGCCGCAGGGCCAGGCAGGTTCGTGCGGACGCTGCGCTCGGCCACAGGCCGAACAAGGTGCCGCCCATCCGGCGGCGCCACTCCCGGACCTCGGCGATGACCTCCGCCGGACCCGCCACGCAGCAGCCGGGCAGCGCGCCGATCGCCTTGTAAAACGACACGTAAACGGTGTCGAACAGCGCCGCGACCTCCGCCGGTGCCTTACCGTATCCGGCGGCCGACTCCCACAGGCGGGCGCCGTCCATGTGCACAGCGGCTCCGTGCTCGCGGGCCCAGGCCACCTGTGCTTGGAGGTCGTCCCATGCTGGCTGCTGGCCACCAAGGTCGCGCTGCGGGAGCTCGAGCAGCAACGCTGCCAGCGGTTCGGCAACCACGTCCAAGTCGCCAGCTGCCAGCAGCCGGTCCGGGTCGCCGATCGGGCGGCCGATGAGGCCATGCAGCCGCTCGTAGCCCCGCCCCTCGTGATGGTCCAGATGACAGGCGGGGTGGAACCCGACTGTCCGGCTGTTGCGCCGGTCGGCATGCACCCGCAGCACCGACTGCTGAGCCATCGTCCCGCTGGGCAGGAACACTGTGGCAGGCTTGTCGAGCAGCCCGCTCACCTCGGCCTCCAAGGTGGCCACCACGCCGCCCTCGCCGTAACGGTCCAGGTCGGTGCCCGCGGGGATGGTGCCTAGCAGTTGCGCGGCGTCTTGCGGGCCATGCCCGCCGAGGAAGCGAGTGCAGCGTGCCCGCAGCGCACCGAACTCATCATGGTCGCTGGTCATGCACGCCATTGTGCAGTGCAGGCGGATACGGCCGGGGTCCGGTCATGACGGCCACCCCGAACGCCTAGTCTTAGCGGTCTTCCCGGGCCAGCCTGGCCTGCTCGTCCTCGACCAGCTGGAACAGCGTGGCCTGCACCTTCTCCACGTCGGGGATCTCGTTGAGCACGAGCTGCCCGTGCTCGCCCGCCGACTCGATGACGAGCCGGCCGCAGCCGAGCATCCGGTCGATCAGGCCGTGCGAGAACGAGACGTCGCTGATCCGGATCAGCGGGAAGTCGCGGCCGGTCCGGGACAGGATGCCGTAGCGCAGCCGGAACCGGCGGGTGGTCAGCTCGTAGGTCGTGGTCTTCCAGCGCACTAGCGGCACGCCGACCCAGATGGCGGCGATCACGATCGCCACGGCACCCACCGCGATCCGCTCGGCCCCCTGCAGGCGGTTGTGCGGGATCACGATGAGCAGCACGGCCGCCACGATGACGACGACCACAAGGAGCACGAACGGCCAGAGCACCGTCTTCCAGTGCGGGTTGAGAATCAGGACGGTCCGTTCGCCCGCGGACAGGTCAGCATCGGCCATGTGCACATGTTGGCACAGCGATATCTGCCTCCCTCACGGGCGGTCGGCCCTGGGGGGCCTCCCTGGCTTCGGGAGGCATGGGGGTCCGGGGGCTTGCCCCCGGGACAAGCAGAGTCTCGTTGCCGGGAAGCCGCCGCGCGGAGCGATGCGGCGTTCGGCCCGGCGGCTGCGGCGTGCCACTTTTCGTCGTCGACAAGGGTTCTAATCGGGGGACCGTACATGGACCACGTCGCCGGCGGTCACGGCGACTAGCCCGCCCGCCGTGCGCACCTCGAGCCGGCCCGCCTGGTCCACCCCGGTCGCGGTCCCGGTGACCGGTTCGGTGCCCGGCATCGTGACGGTCACCTCGCGGCCCAGCGTGGCGCACCGGCGGACGTATTCCTGGCGCAGCCCGCACGCGTCCGCATCCCCCGGGCTGGCCTGGCCCCGCCAGGACTCATACCGGCGCCCCAGTTCGTCCAGCAGGCTCGCCAGCAACCGCTCGCGCAGCCCCGGGCCGCCGGCGCCCGCCTGGCCGGTGACCCCTGCCCCGGCCGCCAGCGTCAGGGACGTGGCGGCCGCGTCCGGGGGCAGGTCCGCCCGCGCCTGCCAGACGTTGATGCCGATGCCGACCACGACCGCGGTCCCGGTCCGCTCGGCAAGGATGCCGCCCAGTTTCCGCTCGCCCACGAGCACGTCGTTCGGCCACTTCAAGGTGGCGTCCACGGCCGTCACGGCGCGCACCGAGGCCGCGGCCGCGACCCCGGCAAGCAGCGGCAGCCAGCCGAGCAGCGCGCCGGGCACGCCATCGGGGCGCAGCAGCACGGAAAACGTGAGCCCGGCCCGTGGCGGGCTGGCCCAGCGGCGGCCCAGCCGGCCCCGTCCCGCGGTCTGCGCCTCGGCCACCAGGACCGTGCCCTCGGCCGCGCCAGCCCCGGCCGCCGCGAGCAGGTCCGCGTTGCTGGATCCCGTCTCGGCCACGGCCCGGACCTCACGCCACAAGCCGTCCGGGCGGACAAGCCCCGCCGAGACCCCTGCCACGTCAAGCGCCAGGACAGCCGTATCGTCACTCATTGTTCTCAAACTTCACGAAGAGTCGTCATAACTCGCTACGGTGCGAGGTCCATCGTGCCACTTACGCACGTGCCGGCATGAATCACTGCGGCGAAGCTTCCCGCCCGGCCATGTCTGTCGGCAATTCAGGGCTGAGCGCGCATGAAGAAGCTGGTCCTCGCGGCCACAAGAGCGATTAATACCCAGGTCGATGAGCGCCGGCACCATATTGACCAGGCGATTATTGGGGTGCACCTTGACCGAGGCCGGCCAGGATATGGGCTGAGAGTTTGGTCCCAAACCTTTGATCGGCCTCGCGCAGCCTCCCCACTACTGCCTTTGGCCGCAGGCGTGTGATGTGCCCGGGCTACACCAAGGAAGGCCCAAGTCCCGGGGCCGAAAGGGGGCAACTCCGGTATGCGGCTCGCGAGGCGCTCTCGTCATTTGGCCAGCGGAATGATCCAGAAGACCAGTCCCTGAGGTTCGGTGTCGAACGGTACAGGGTCGATGGTGAGCACGGCAATCTGTCCTTCGGTGATGTCGTGCTCGTGGGCCCACACTCTCAGGCCCTGAACGATGGCGCCGATATGGGCCGCGCAGGCTTGAGAAGCGACGCATACGGGCGACGTGCCCGTTCGTGTTTCCAGTAAAGCCTGGAACCAGGGCGCGGCCTGGCAGACGGTGCCCGACTGGCAGGCGCGCGGGAGCACGGGGGCGGCAACGAGAGTCACAACAGATCCCAGGTAGGTGGCCGGGAGCAGGAAGAACAATCACAGACCGTTGTGCCGGGAGTCGGTGAGTGGCAAGAACGGCGCACTGGTGGCCGCGCCTGTGTCCCTAGGTCATGGGGCGGCATTCCCATGTGGGTTACTTCCGCGTACAGTCATAGAAGTCGATTCCTTTCCATGGGTCGACGTCTCAAAACAAGGTGACGGCCCCTGGTGCCACAGGGGCCGTTGCCATCTGGGTGACAACGGATCTCAGCCTCCCAGGCGGGAAGGTCTGCCGGGCCGGGAGGCGTGCCGTCACGAGTCATATTCTCGATACCGCAGCGCAGGCACCATCGTAATACGAAGAATGAGCAGAGACTCTGTGCAAGAGGCACAGGGCTTATCGGCGAACTAGGCACAGTGCCACCCCAGCACAGCCATGACAGCCACCAACTCGTTGGCAGTTCATGCCATGCGGTGATACATGGCAGGCCGTAGACCATGAACTGAATAAACAGTCAGCAATCGCTAGGAGTGCAGCTGCGACTTCTGAGATTATTGGGGCAGTGGTGCTGGGCAAGCCCGGGGCCGTTTGTCATGGCTGGCGCAACCATGACGAAAGAGGGTGTCATAGCGAAAGGGCCAATAACGCCCCCGGTCACACGCCGGGGAGCGTGACCGCCATCTCGCCGATGTAGCGGCTGCGCAACGAACTGGCCACGAAGGCGCAGAGCAGCTCGGTTGCGTCGATCATGTGCGACATGGGACGGATGCGCGCAATCGCAATCGCCGCGGGCAGCTGCGTCCTCCTCGCGGCCTGCTCGTCGGCCGAACACTCGGCGGCCCCCGGACCGGTCCCGGTGTCGTCGCCGGCCAGCAGTGACGCGGTCCAGCAGTACCTCAATGCGGTCAATGCGCTCTGCGACGGGCTGGCGCAGAAGATCACCGCGCTGAACGGCGGCAAGTTCGACATCCCGTTGAAGGACTTTCTCGCCCAGCTCCCCCAGCACACCAGGCTGCGCGACGACTTCGATCGCCGGCTCGCCGCGATCGTCGTCCCCCCGGCCGCGGCCGCCAAGGCGCGGGCACTTGCCGTCTACATCGCATTCGCCAACCGACTCGACGCGGCGCGACTGCGGGCCGCCCGGCAGGGTGCTGCCGCGTATCGGCGCGAGATCGGCGCCGAGCAGAAGTCCGCGGCAAGCGATCCGTCCATCGCCGCCATGGGCGCCGCCGGATTCAGCCAATCGTGCACCGCGCGCTGATCCGCGCAGACTTCAGTTAGCGGGCGGTGCGAGTGCGGAGGGTGGCGAGGATGCCGCCCGCCACGGCACCGGCGGCGAGCACCACGCAGGTCACCGTGACCGCGTGCGCCGACACCATGCGGAACCCGGCGATCGCGTCCTGCGGCAGCCGGCCGGCCAGGTTCAGGTAGAGCGTGCCGAACGTGGCCACGCCGACCACCAGGGCGAGCTGGTTGACGGTGACGATCACGCCGGTCGCGTCGGCTGCGTCGGTCACCGGCACCCGCATCACCACGGCGGTCATCAGCGGGCTGAACGCGGCCGCCATCCCGGCACCGACCAGCACCAGCGCCACGAGCAGCAACACACCGCCTTGCTCTCCGCCGCGCAACTGCGAGGCGAGCATCAGCAGACCGGCGCCGTAGATCGCGAAACCGGCGATGCTCACGCTGACGTGCCGGCCCGCGGGCAGGCGCTGCCAGTTCAGGCTCACCACGGCGAACGCCAGCCCGGCGGGCGCGAACGTGAGCCCGGCCCGCATCGGGGAGTAGCCCAGGCCGCCCTGCAGGTGCAGGGCCAGCACGAAGAAGAACCCGCCGAACACCGCCATCACGCAGAACAGTGCCGCGATCCCGGTCGCCGTCCCGGGCAGCCGCAGCAGCCGGCCGGGGATCAGCGGCGAGCCACCACGCGCGGCGGCCCTGCGCTCCACCACGGCGAACAGTGCGAACAGCACGCCACTGGCGGCCAGGCAGGCCCAGCCCCAGGTGGGCCAGTGTTCGGACTGGCCGAGTACCAGGGGCAGGACCAGGGCCAGCACGGCCGGGGTCAGCGTGGCCACCCCGGCAAGGTCCAGCGTGCGGCCCGGCTCGCCACGGCCGTTCGGCAGGGTCCGCAGCCCGGCCAGGAACAAGATCGCCCCGATCGGGACGTTCAGCAAGAATGCCGGTCGCCAGGTGAGGCCGAGCAGGTTCGCGCTGACCAGCACGCCGCCGACGACCTGCCCGGTCACCGCGCCGCCGGCCAGCACCGCCGCGTACAGGCGCATCGGGCGGCCGCGCGCGGCACCGGTGAAGGTCCGCTGGATCAGGCTGAGGACCTGCGGGATCATGGCTGCCGCGCCGGCGCCCTGGATGAAGCGCAGCGTGACCAGGACGGTGGTCGAGGTAGCCAGGCCGCAGCCGAGCGAGGCAACGGTGAACGTGGCCAGGCCGGCCAGGAACATGCGCCGGTGGCCAACGATGTCACCGACCCTGGCGCCGGTGACCAGGAGCACCGCGTAGGTGATCACGTACCCGGCGATAACAAGTTGCAGGCCAGCGCCGGAGGTGTGCAGGCTGGCATGGATCGAGGGGGCCGCGACATTGACCACGGAGGCGTCGAGCACGGCCATGAACTGCCCCGTGAGAACCACCGCGAGCGCCGCCCAGGGGCTCCGGGCGGGCCGCTCGGATGGACGTGCAGGCCGGGCAACGACGAGGCTGTCTGTCATGACTACCAGCCTGCCTTCGCCGTGATGCCAGTACCAAGAGCCTGTTTATCCTGGTATTAGCAGTACCTGGCAACCACGCCGCCGCCCCGGCAAGATGGAGTCATGGACACCGTGACCACCGCACACGTGCATCACCGCCGTGCCGAGCTGGCCGCGTTCATGCGCTCCCGCCGGGAACGGATCACCCCCGAGCAGGCGGGGCTGCCCCCGGGCTCACGCCGCCGGACTCCTGGGCTGCGCCGCGAGGAGGTCGCACAGCTCTCTGGCGTCGGCGTGACCTGGTACACGTGGCTGGAACAGGGCCGCCAGATCAACGCGAGCCCGCAGGTGCTCGGCGCGGTGGCCCGGACCCTGCTGCTCGACCAGGCCGAGCGGGAGCACCTGTTCCGGCTGGCCGACGTGCCGGACGCGGCCACCGCCCCCGGTGGCGCTACGTCCGGGTGCGAGCAGGTGCAGCCTGAGATGCAGGAGATCCTGGACGCGCTGGTGCCGATGCCGGCCAGCGTGGTCAACGAGCGGTTCGACCTGCTGGCCTGGAACGCCGCGTACGAGGCGCTGTGGCCGAACGTGACCGGCGCCGCGCCTGCCGAGCGCAACGTCTTGTGGCAGGTCTTCACCTACCCGGACTGCTGCCACCCGTACGTGAACCGGCACGAGCAGGTGGGGATGCTGGTGGCCCAGTTGCGCGGTGCCTACGGCCGGCACCTGGGCGAGCCCGCGTGGACCGGGTTCGTCCGGCGGCTGCAGGCGGTCAGCGCCACGTTCGCGCGGCTGTGGGACGAGCACGAGGTGGCCAGCCAGGCGACCTACCTGAAGGTGTACCGGCACCCGGCATACCCGAAGCTCACGCTGACCACGGCCAGCCTGGCGGTGCAGGCGGTGCCGGGCACGCGGATGGTCGTGTACCGGCCGGCCGACGAGGTGACCAGGGACGCGATCGCCAGGCTGCTCGCGGGCGAGGGCAAGGACGCCCAGTACCCCTGCTGGGAGGCGCACCAGCAACGCAACGCCGGCCTGGTCAGCTAAGCACGCATCCCGCTTAGCCGGTGTTTTGGAGGCCGGCGGCGACGCCGTTGACCGACAGCAGGAGCAGGCGCTCGAGCCGATCCCGTTCGCCGGGTTCCCCGTCGGCACCCCGCAGTTCGGCCAGCGCGCGCAGTTGCAGGTAGGAGAGCGCGTCCACGTACGGGTCGCGAAGCGTGACGGCCCGCGACAGCACCGGCCGGTTGGCCAGCAGGCGCGCGTGCCCGGTCACCTCGAGCAGCAGCCGCCTGGTCAGGTCGTACTCGGCCAGCACGAGGGCGGTCAGGTCGTCGCGGCCGCCCAGGGCCAGGTGCCGCGCGGCCATCCGCCTGTCGGTCTTGGCCAGGCTCATCTCGGCGTTCTCCAGCAGCACGGTGAGCAGCGGCCAGCCCTGGTAGGCCTTGTGCACCTCGGCGAGCCCGCCGGGCGCCGACAGCACCGCCGCAAGCCCGCTGCCCAGGCCGTACCAGCCGGGCAGGTTCAGCCGGGTCTGCGACCACGCGAACACCCATGGGATCGCCCGCAGTTCGGCCAGGTCGGCGGGGCCGGGCGCCCCTGCGGTGCCCCGGCGCGGCGGCCGGGACCCGATCCGCATCCGGCCGAGTTCCTCCAGCGGGCTGATCCGCGCCAGCCAGCCGGCGAATCCGTCGGCCTCGACAAGTTCCTGGTACGCCCGCAGCGCCGCCCCGGCCATCCGGTCGGCCACCGGCCGGAACCGCTGCGCCGCCGCACGCGACGCCGCCGCGCTGCCCGGCGCGGAGGCGATCAGCACCGCCGAGGTGACCTGTTCCAGGTGCCGCTGCCCGATGACCGGGTCCCCGTACCGCGCGAAGATGACCTCGCCCTGCTCGGTGACCTTGAGCCGCCCGTCCACCGAGCCCGGCGCCTGGGCAAGCACGGCCCGCCCGGCCGGGCCGCCGCCGCGCCCGAGCGCCCCGCCGCGCCCGTGGAACAGCGTGAGCCGGACCTCGTTGGCCGCCGCCCAGCTGGCCAGCCGTTCCTGCGCGTCGTACACCGCGAGCGTGGCGCTGACCGGGCCAAGCTCCTTGGCCGAGTCGGAGTAGCCCAGCATGACTTCCAGCCGCCGGCCGGACTCGGCCAGCCGCTCCGCCACCGGCTTGAGCTCGAGCATCCCGTCCAGCACGCGCGTCGCGTTGTGCAGGTCCTCGCCGCTCTCGAACAGCGGAACCACGTCGAGGACCGGCGGCGGCGCGCCGCGCGCCGCCAGCTGTGCGAGCCGGTGGACCGCGGCCACGTCATCCGCCGACCTGGTGAAGCTGACCACGTACCGGCGGCAGGCGCCCACGCCGAACCTGCCCTGAATCCATCCGATCGCCCGCATCGTCGCGAGCACCTCGGCCGTCTGCGCGGACGGCTCGCCGCCCGCGTCGATCTCGCGGAGCGCCTGGGCGTGCACCGCGCTGTGCTGCCGCACCTCGAGCGATGCCGCGTGGAACCCGAACGTCTCCGCCTGCCAGATCAGGTTCTGCAGCTCCCCGAACGCCTGCCGCGTGGCCCCGGCCGCGGCCAGCGACGCCTGGACCAGGCGCAGGTCGGCGAGGAAGGCTGCGCAGTCCGGGTAGGCCAGGTCGGCGTGGCGCAGCCGGGTGGCCTGGACGCGTTCCGCCAGGAAAAGCAGAAAGGTGCGATACGGCTCCTCGGGGGACCGCGCGCCGATCTGCGCAAGTAGCTCGGGGTGCTCGGTCTCGGCGGCCGCCAGCGCGAGCGCGAGGCCCTCGCTGGGCGGTGCCGCCGCGGCGTGCACGGTGAGGGCACGCCCGATCCTCGTGGTGGCGTTCTCCAGCGCGCGCAGTGCGTGGTCGGCGTGGATCATCGCCGCTTCCCTGGTCACCTGCGCGGTCACGGTGGGGTTGCCGTCCCGGTCCGCGCCCACCCAGCTGCCGAACCGCAGGCACGCGGTCACCAGGGGCGCCGGCGCCCTGCTGGCCCGGGGGGGCGACCCCCCGGAACCCCCCGCTGGCCTACGGCCCGGCTCCTCCGTCACCGGGCCGGGGCCCTGCTGGCCCGGGGGGGCGACCCCCCGCTGGCCTGCGCCCTCCGCGATTCCGTCGCGGGGGCCTTGGCCTGGCAGGCCGTGGCAGGCCTGGTCGAGTGCCCGGTAGAAGGCCGGGGCCAGGCCGAACAGCGTGTCGTCGAACACGGCCATGACCGTGCGCACCTCGTCGGCCGGGCCGATCGGCTTGACCCGCAGCGGCGAGGTGAGCCACAGCAGCCCGACCTCCTCCCGCAGCCGCCGCCTGACCTCCGCCTGCTCCGCCGGGAGCCGGGCGGCGTCCAGGTCCGCGATCAGGCGGGAGATCCGCCGCAGCGCGGCCGCCACCGCCCGGCGGCGGGCCTCGGTGGGGTGCGCGGTGAGCACCGGCTGCACCCGCAGCCGGGCCAGCAGGTCGTACAGCTGGCCGGGTTCGGTGCCGAACCGCGCCACCGCGGCGGCCAGCGACTCCCGCCGTGGGCCGAGGCCGGGGGCCAGATCGGCCTGGCCGCGCAGGGTCCGCACCCGGTGCCGTTCCTCGGCCAGGTTGGTCAGGTGGAAGTAGATCGTGAATGCCTTGGCCACCAGTTCGGCGCGAGCCAGTGGCCAGCCCGCCACCAGCGCCGCGATCTGGTCGCCGGCCAGGTCGGCCTCGTCTCCCGATGGCTTGTCCCTGGCGGCGATGACCGCGCGGCGCAGCCGTTCCACGTCGTCGAGCAGGCTCTGGCCGCCCGCCTCGCGGATCACCTCGCCGAGCAAGTCGCCGAGGAGCCGGACATCCCGCCGCAAGGGGACGGGCAGTTCCTGGCGGTCCGCTTCCCGGGTCACTGTCCTCAGCCTAGTGCGGTCCAAATCCCGGGAACGGGACGCCAGATGTGCGGGTAATGAACGCGTGGGCCACTACCCTGAGGCGCATGACCAGCCCCCACCCGCCTCCCCATCCCCCTTCACCGGCCCCGGACACCTCCGCCGCCGAAGACCTGCACACCACCGCGGGGAAAATCGCCGACCTGCAACGGCGCCGTGATGAGGCGATCCACGCCGGCTCGCAGCGCGCGGTGGAGCGCCAGCACGCCAAAGGGAAGATGACCGCCCGCGAGCGGGTCGAGCGGCTGCTGGACCCGGGCTCCTTCACCGAGCTTGACGAGCTGGCCAGGCACCGCGCCACGGACTTCGGGATGACCGCGAACCGGCCGTACGGCGACGGCGTGGTCACCGGGTTCGGCTCGATCGATGGCCGCCCGGTCTGCGTGTTCAGCCAGGACTTCACCGTGTTCGGCGGCTCGCTCGGCGA
>Ga0306920_100007820_pt1 | contig 14125 bp, 8 predicted proteins | sample flu12Cox44000170_FD_204666 | JGI IMG/M metagenome (GOLD analysis project Ga0306920, IMG submission 204666) | Lab enrichment of tropical soil microbial communities from Luquillo Experimental Forest, Puerto Rico - flux4day.12C.oxic.44.000.170 (v2)... | ecosystem: Environmental > Terrestrial >...
TACTCGGCCCGCAGTTGTCCCCGGACAACCGGAGAACAGCCTCCTGGTCCAGGCAATTCATTACGAAAACCCTGACCTGCAAATGCCGCCGAAGAAAAAGTTGACCGAAGCGGAGATCTCGGATCTCGTCTACTGGATTAAGATGGAGGCGCCCTGGCCAAACGAAGTCGCTCAGAACACGGCCGCCAAAACCTCCAGCTTTAATCTGGAGCAGCGCCGGCAACAACATTGGGCATGGAAACCGATAGAAACCGAGCGTCCTCCCGCGGTGGACAACACCAATTGGCCGGCGTCCCCGGTGGACCAGTTTATTCTCTCCAAACTCGAACAGAATAATCTTCAACCCGCACCGACTGCTGATAAACGCACGCTGATCCGCCGCGCCTACTTCGACTTGATCGGCCTCCCCCCTGCCCCGCGTGACGTTGAATCATTGCTGAATGATTCGTCACCGCATGCCTTTGAGAGAGTTGTCGACCAGCTTCTCTCCTCGCCTCAATTTGGCGAACGCTGGGCCCGTCATTGGCTGGATCTGGTCCGTTACGCGGAAACGCTTGGTCACGAATTCGATTACCCCATTTTCAATGCATGGCGCTATCGGGATTACGTCATCCGGGCGTTCAACTTCGATGTCCCCTACAACCAGTTCGCGATCGAACAACTCGCCGGTGACCTGCTCGAGCACACGCGCCGGAATCCGTCCGAAGGGTTTAATGAATCACTGATTGGGACCGGCTTTTTTTGGCTCGGGCAACGGTCGCATTCACCGGTGGATGTGCGCCTGGAGGAAGCCGAGGTGGTTGGCAACCAAATTGATGTCACGGCCAAAACATTTCTGGGACTAACCGTTGCGTGTGCGCGTTGCCACGATCACAAGTTCGATGCCATCTCCACGCGGGATTACTATTCCCTTTTTGGCGTGTTTGGCAGCTCGCGTTACGCCCAACGATCAATCGGCGCCACCGACCCGCTAACGCGAAAGACGGAAACCCTCAGCAAACTGAAAGAAGAACTTCGCCCATTAGTCGGAACTGTGTGGCTTGAGCAGGCGACTAACATGGCGGCGTACCTCGCAGCCGTGGCAGAAGTGCAATCAACCGACATCGGCGGTACCGTGAGCAATCGCATCCTGAATGTGGCCTCTGTCCGCCAACTCAATTCCAGCCAACTTGAACGCTGGGTACGCGCGCTCGGGGCCAAAGAGACTGCTCAGCCCGACCATCCGCTGTTCGTCTGGACTAAACTGACAACCTCTGACGGCCAAGGAGAAGCGGGGTCCCTCAAAGAGAAGATCCAGTCGGTAATCAGCAGTCTACCAAAACCCGCCCAAGCTGTGGCTGGTTCTGATTGCTGCGATCCTGATACGTTTGGCGATTTCTCCGGACATGATTTCGCGGGATGGTCTGTGGAAGACGAGGCCTTTGGCAAAACACCAAGTCCGGCAGGCGATTTTGTGGTGGGAGATCCGAGGCGACCGGTACTTGCGTTGCTCACCGACCCCGCGGCCAACAGTGCCTCGGTGTCGCGGCGGCTTGAAGGCGTGTTGCGTTCGCCCACGTTCACCATTCAAAAACGGTATGCTCACATTTTGGCCTCGGGTTCGGGCTGCCGCGTCAACGTGCGCGTAGATAACTTCACAATGATTCGCGAGCCTATCTACGGCGGGCTCAAACAATCGTTGGATAGCGAGCCGTTGAGTTGGATTACAATCGACCTGGACACATGGAAAGGACATCGAGCTTATTTCGAATTCGACGACCTGACCACCGCAGATCCCTCTGACGAATCGGACAAGCACTTCAGCAAGCTTGGCTATCTGACGGTCAGCCGGGTTATCTTCTCCGACAATTCGTCACCCCCCAGTTCAGCTACCCGGTCGCCACTTATTTCAGCGGATGACCTGGCCCAAGTGGCTTCCGGAGTGCAACTCCCCGCGAGCACTGGCGTCTCGCCGCCGGGTCCAGACGCATCCACACCAACGGCCAATCAACTCGCAGCCTCGTTGGCTGAGCTTTACCAGGAAAACACTCTCAACGCGGTCAGAGCCTGGATGGGTGATTGTTGCGTCCCTGATCTTACTCCGACACAAATCTCCTGGCTCAGTTGGCTAAACGTCAATTCATTGCTCGACGGCGGTCCCGAAGAAACCCCAGCCTCGAATCGGCTGAATAACCTTCTGGCTGAATTTCGCAAAATCGAAGACTCCATTCCGGAACGCGCTCGTGCCATCGCCATGATCGACGGCACAGGCCTTGATGAAAATGTCTTCATTCGTGGGAACCAAAAGACCCTTGGAGAGATCGTGCCTCGCCGATTCCTGGAAGCACTTGGCGGTACGGACCAGACTCGTTTCACCCAGGGCAGCGGCCGGCTCGAATTAGCACGAAGCATTAGCGACCCGGAGAATCCATTCTTCGCCCGCGTGATGGTGAATCGCGTGTGGTTGCATCTTTTCGGGCGCGGCATTGTACCTACCCCTGACGACTTCGGCGCCTTGGGGCAGCCGCCGACTCATCCGGAATTGTTGGATTGGCTGGCCAACTGGTATCGGACTGAGGCGGGCTGGTCGACTAAGAAACTGATTCGCCTCCTAATGACTTCACAAACTTATCGGATGTCGAGCAACCCTGCGGACAAAATCGCCGAGAAAAAGGATCCGCAAAATCTTCTGTTCCATCGTATGCCCGTTCGGCGCCTTGAGTCTGAACCGATTCGCGATGCGATCCTGGCCATCTCGGGCCAGCTCAATACTGAGATGTTCGGGCCGCCAATCCCGGTCTACCTGACGGAGTTCATGGAGGGTCGCGGACGGCCGACTCACAGCGGTCCTCTCGATGGCGCCGGCCGCCGAAGCATTTACCAGGCGTTGCATCGCAATTTTCTCCCGCCTATGATGCGGGCGTTTGATTTTCCCGTTCCCTTTAGCACTATCGGAAGACGAACCAGCTCCAACGTGCCGGCCCAATCTTTGATTTTGATGAACGATCCGTTCGTGATTGGGCAAGCTCAGGCATGGGCAACATCCGTTCTTGCTAAACACGACCAATCTGCCGAACAACGGATTGACGGGATGTACGAGACCATCTTCAGCCGGCCCCCCACGGCCAAAGAACTTACAGAAGCGCTTGCATTTTTGGGGCGACAAGGTGACGCGTACGGATTGCAGCCCGCTCAACGCTCTTCTGACCCGGCGCTTTGGGCTGACCTCTGCCAGGTCTTAATGAATGTGAAAGAGTTCATCTTTCTCAACTGACGTCATCACGCATGCCCAACACAACCCATCATTGCGGACGTTTCCTGAAACGGCCAGTGACCCGGAGGGAAATGTTGAGCCATTGCGCAACCGGGTTTGGCGCGGTAGCGCTTTGGGGCCTGCTGGGTGACAAGGCCTTTGGAAATGCTCCAGCGCCGGCGTCCGATCCATCCACCGCCCCGTGGGCTTGCCGACCGCCTCATTTTGCGCCAAAAATCCGCAACATCATTTTCCTGTACATGGATGGAGGCGTATCCCAGGTCGATTCCTTTGATCCAAAGCCGCTGTTAACCAGAGAGAACGGCCAGGCGTTCAAGATGAAGATGGAGCCGACCCAGTTTAACAATAACGGCAATACCCTGGGCTGCCCCTGGCAATTTAAAAACTACGGTCAGTGTGGAATGCCCGTTAGTGATCTTTTCCCGCACGTCGGCCAGTGCGCCGATGATCTTGCATTGATTCGTTCGATGACGTCGGAGTTTTCCGAGCATACTGGGGCGAATTATTTTCTTCACACCGGCCTTGGGATGTCCGGGCGTCCGACGATGGGCGCGTGGGTCGGATACGGGCTCGGCAGCGAAAACCAGGACCTCCCCGGATTCATTGTCCTTAACGGGGGCCTCATTCCGCCTGGTGGTTTGGAAAACTTTGGCAATGGATTCCTGCCATCTTCCTTTCAAGGCTCGATCTTTCGCGCGGGGTCGTATCCCGTTGCCAATATCCACCCATCGGAGTCTCAGCCGAATTTGCAAATCAATAAACTCGAGCTCATGCGCCAGCTGGACCGCGACCAACTGGAACGAAAAGGCCGCATCGACCAGTTGGAATCAGCGATCGCGAATTACGAATTGGCCTTCCGCATGCAAGCCGCTGTCCCTGACCTGATGGACCTCAGAGGTGAATCGGAGGCGACACGCAAGCTTTATGGATTGGACGCTAACTACGAACATACCCGCACATTCGGAACCCAGTGCCTCGTCGCACGACGTTTGGTCGAACGGGGCGTGCGCTTTGTCGAACTGACCTGTCCTGCGATCAATGGCGCCGACCGTTGGGATCAGCATGGAGGTCTAAAGACAGGGCACGAGAACAACGCCCGCGCTGTGGACCAACCGATTGCAGGGTTACTCATTGATCTCAAAGCGCGAGGGTTGTTCGACCATACTCTGGTGGTCTGGGCTGGAGAATTTGGCCGCACGCCCTTCGCCCAGGGAACCGATGGGCGCGATCATAACCCGTTCGGTTTTTCGATCTGGCTCGCCGGTGGTGGGGTCAAAGGTGGCACCATCTATGGAGCCACGGACGAATACGGGTATAAAGTCGTGGATGGCAAGGCAGATATCCACGATTTGCACGCCACCATGCTTCACTTGCTGGGGCTGGACCATAAACGGTTGACGGTGCGCTTCTCCGGGCGCGATATGCGGTTAACCGATGTCCACGGCGAGGTTTTGTTTCCGGTGCTGGCTTGAGCAAATCTGTAGGCGCAATGGCTAAAGGGCTTGCCAGGCGGCACCGAAACCGATATAAATCACACTCAAGATACCCATAAATGCACGTCAACCGCAGACGCGTCCTGTCTCACCCAAAGCCGAGCGGGTGAAATTCCGTGGACTGGTTTACGAGCACAAACTTCAGGGCTTCGTTACTGCAGGGAAATAATAATAGTCTCATAAACACAGCATGAAACTAAAACGGGGTTACGCGGAATTAAGACTTGGATTTGGTTCGATGGTTTTAGCCCTATGTTCGTTTGCGTGCACACTGCTCGCGCAGACTCAAGGCAGTGTCGACTTCGCAAAAGATATCCAACCCCTTTTGCGAGACAACTGCGTGGATTGCCATGGCCCCTCGAAGCAAAAGGGCAACATGCGGCTGGATCGCCGGAGTTCAGCGACCAAGGCATTCTCGCGGCGTGTTGTTCCGGGCAGCAGCGCCAACAGCATGGTTTACCACAGGCTGATCGGGAATGAGTATGGCACCCAGATGCCACCCAAAGGTCCGCTTCGCCCTCAAGAAATAGCCCTCCTTAAGAATTGGATTGATCAGGGGGCCGTTTGGCCGGATCCGCTGGCAAACGAGAGCGAACTGCCACCGTGCGATCCTAAGGCGATAGCCATGATCGACGCGCTTCGCAATGCGGACATGAAATCATTCATGCAAGCCGCTCAAGCTGACCCGCCGCTTCTCAATGCGCGCGGGCCGGAAGGGTCCACACCGTTCATGTACGCGGTGCTCTACGGTGATGCATCGACAGTCGCCAAACTCCTGAAATTGGGAGCCGACCCCAACAAACACAATGATGCAAACGCCACTGCCCTAATGTGGGCCGCAAGGGACCTCAAGAAAACACGTCTTCTGGTCCGCCACGGCGCCGACGTAAACGCGAGGTCCGACGACCGACGCACGCCTTTAATGATTGCGGCCCGACGTCCCGGCGGTGCCTCCATCGTGAAGTTTCTACTGGACAATGGAGCCGACCCAAATCCCAACACCAAGCCCATTGCGGAATCCTCACCCCTAATAGAAGCTCTCACAGCGGGGGACGATGCCACAGTAGAGTTGCTCATCCAACGGGGAGCCGACGCCAAAGCCACCGCCGATATGGGACTTACAATGGCAGTTACAACCGATTGCAGGAAAGGCCTGCAACTTCTGGCCACGAGAATCACGGATAAAGAGGTCTTCACCCTGGCACTACAGAACACGGCGGTATTTGGCGACCTTGAAGCCGTCCGGTTAATGCTGGATCACGGCGCGCATGTAAACGGCTTTGATCAATTTGGCCGGACGCCACTCATGTATGCAGCCATCTCTGACGTTCTGCCTCTGGACGTTATCAACCTTTTGATCGAGCGAGGAGCCGATGTAAATGCCAGCAGCAAGCACACGAAAGCCGGAGATGCCGGGCTGACTGTGCTCGATATCGCGAAGCTAAACGGAAACACACCAATCGTCGACGCGTTGGTAAAGCATGGTGCAAAGACCGGATCGGCCGTTCCAGTGGCACTTAAGATGAAACGTCAAAACACGATTCGGAAGGCGGTTGAGGATAGCCTGCCACTGCTCCAGCGGGCGGATCTAAATTTTGCCAGGAACGCCAGCTGCACTTCATGTCACAACAACAGCATGGAAGCGATGGCGGCCGGGCTTGCGCGGGAGCGCGGCTTGCACATCGACGAAGAGATCGCGGCGGCACAGTTGAGGTTTAATGTGCAGGAACTCGAGGTCTCCCGAGACAGAATGCACCAGGGGTACCTGTTCAAGGTTGGTGATAATTTCACGGATTTCGTGCTCGGCTACCAGTTGGTAGGGCTTCATGCCCACAATTATCAGCCCGACCTCAACACCGACGCTGCGGCGATGCTTATCCAGTCACGCCAGAAGTCCAACGGCGAATGGCCTTATCCGCATGCCGATACACGCCCGCCGATTTGCCTGGACTACATTGCGCAGACGGCGCTATCGATGCGCGCGCTTCAGCTTTATGCACCAAAAACAAGCAAGGCTGCCTGTGAAAAATCGATTCGACTCGCCGCGGTCTGGCTGGCCAAAGCCCAATCCTTCAATAACGACGATCGAAGCTGGCGCTTAACCGGGCTTGCATGGGCAGGAACAGATAAAGCGGCGACACAGAAAGCCATGCAGGAGGTCCTGGCTACGCAACGTCCTGATGGTGGTTGGTCGGACCTGAGGTCGATGCCAAGCACAGCTTATGCGACTGGAAGGAGCCTCGTGGCGCTACAACTCGCCGGAATGCCCGTATCTGATCCGGTGTATCAGCGCGGCATCAAATTCCTGCTGGATACTCAACAGGAAGACGGTTCCTGGTACACCAGGACCCGTGCGCTTGCTTTTCAGCCGTATTTCGACACTGGTTTCCCGCACGAGTACGATCAATGGATGTCAGCTGCGGGAACAAGTTGGGCCACCATGGCCCTCACGCTCGCCTTGCCTCAAGGAGGGCCACTAAGCGCTGTCCGACTGCCATGAAGGAGAGAAGGAATGCGAAAGATGCAAAATACACGAATCCGGTTTTGGCCTTGAAGGTTTAGCTTTGAGTTGAATCGAGTGCTCTCGGTTACGCCTCTTTTCCGCCCCTATTTCGCAATTCTCAACGCAAAGCACTAGTGCGGAACTGCATCCAGGCGATATCCGGGTTGTTCGGGGAGGGGCGCCCGTTGATCGATCCCGTGTAGGTTACGGGCGGTTTCGTTCGCGGATCGAGCCACTTCTTGATCTCCGCGTGACTATCTGCAAACGAAAAACCGCAAGCGCCATTGTGATACTGGCGGGATAATCGACAAATTGCGCGGCAGGTCCAGTGGCATCACACTTTACTGCCATATCGCCGTTGTTGATACTATCGGGATGTTCATCCACAAAGACCCAGAGCTGACTGGGAGGTGGAACAGTCAAGTCGGTTCGCTTATAGTATTGCCGGTAGGGTGGACAACCGGTCCACCACCGATAGGCCGTGCCCAGCCCATCGTCACCCAGAGTCGTATTCATAGAAATACTCCGAACCCGTGGATAGCGCCTGGAGCCGATGGTCACCGCGCTCAAGTCCGCCGGACATTTGTAAATTCCAGCTGACCGCGTATAGGGCGCCAGCGTGGCGTAGCGAGCATCGAGCAAGTAAAGGAGATTTGTGTTGTCTGAGTTAGCGCCACTGAAATCGAGCCAGCCCGACACCCAGGCGTCCGGGCCAGGCAATTTTTCAACGTTATCGTCAGCGTACATGCACCATGCCGTGGTGAGTTGTTTGAGGTTGCTCATGCAACTAATACCTTGCGCTTTGGTTTTGGCCTTCGCCAAAGAAGGCAGCAACAAGCTGGCCAATATCGCGATGATGACAATAACTACCAGCAACTCAATCAGCGTAAAACCAGCCACGTATCGGTTACATCGTGCGAAACTCGGTTGACCCCGGTTCATTATTCCTGTGTGAAGGATTTGGTAGTCACGAAGACAATACGCATATATTTTACGCCACGCAACGTCGAAGCGAACCGCCCTAACTTGGCAGTCTACAAGAATTGCGCTGACTCAGACTCCCGCTTCGGTTTCAATGACAACCAACACTAAAATCCAAAACCAAAGGAAAGACGTATGCCGAAATTTATAGTGAAAAGAAATCTCCCGGGAATCACCCGTGAAGCCCTGGCCAGCGCCGGTGCGCGCGCCAAAACCTGTTGTGCGGAGATGACAAAACAAGGTGAATCGGTTCGCTGGATTCGCAGCTTCTTCCTGCCGGAGTCCTCTCAAACTCATTGCTACTTCGACGCCGCGACGAAGGCAGCGGTGGAAGAACTCAATAAGCGTGCAAACCTGCCGTACGTTGAGATTACTGAGGTTCTTGAGATGACGCCCGATTCAGTTTGATGCACCTGGCTACAGGCTACGGTGTCCAAATCGCGCGGCGCTCCTGCCGAGCCGAAGACCGCTTCCTTCAAAGCCGGGAAATTCTCTTAGACGAAACAGTCCGTCTCCTTGTGACCGGCGGCTCGGACCTCGAACCGTGCGTCGATTTCGCGGACTGAAACGGGCGAATCTGCCCTGATTGGATTTGCTTTGTGCGCCGACATGGAAATCGCATTGAGCAGTGGAGGAACAATTGCCGCGATCATCGTCGTGGCCACTCGGTAGTGCAATTTGATAGTGCACGGTGGAAAGCTTAGCTCTCAATGCACCTGAAGTGAATGGAAGGGAAAGTCCAGGCGGATTGTCCGCACGAGAACACAAGAAGCGCATAGAACAGCCCTAAGAGCAAGGCAACGATTGAATGCCATCCGGATCGGATTTCGGTCTTCGGGTTTCTTTCGGCCTTCGGATTTCTAGTTTCTAGTGTCGGCTACGGTCTCTTCTCTATTCGTGGCTGCTTTTAGGCTGGTCTCGCGGAACCGGGGTAACCATCCATCGAGGTCCAGGAGTGAAGCCGACCGGGCCGGGTTCCGGGCGCATAAGCCCTGATAGGCGGAAAGAATTCTCGAGGTGCTTGTTCATGATAGCTTCACCCGAACCGACCTCGATCATTTTCGGGTTGGTTTGATCCGCTCCATAACCGCCTTGCGCCGCCGATTTAATATCAGGGATATAATTCGGCCATGTCCCTTCAAACCAGGTATACCCGAATAGAAAAGGTTGAGCCTCGTCCACTTTCTTTTTCCAGTCGAGTTGAAGCTGAATAAATGGTTCGCCCGGAACGGTCGCGATGACGATGTCGTCATTGATGAGAATCGTGGAAATATGAATATCAAAGGCTGCATTCTTATCGAATCGACCGGTGAATTTTAACGAATCATTCATTCGGCGGATCGTCGTTTGGTCGCCTGCTTTTGGGTTCAACGTTTTCGCGAGTTTGACGGTCTCGTAAGCCAGAAGACTACCCACCCGTTCGATAGCATTGTAATCGGTCTGGAACGGATCATTCGGTCCAGTCCGACGTGAGCTGATGATCAAGCTTTCGATATTGCCGCCGGCGCCTTGCACGAAAAGGCACGTGCAATTGGTGCCAAAGGCTTCTTCCACTTTCCGGGCTGCTACGCCTGGATAGTCAGCCGAAATGGCATAATTCTGACAGACCACGTCGGCGTGGCAGGCATAGTTCATTAGAACGGCGCGCGGCTGACCAGCCATGTCCTCAATCTTGATCACGCCCACTTCCGGATCCACGGGGCCAAACGGGATTCGCTCGGGATTCTCCGAGGTATAATGCTCGTCTGAAAACCAGGACTCGCGGGAGTGCCCGTCCTCACGGACAATAAGGCGATTAAACCCCAATTGCGGGAAACTCCTGTGCCCCGCCGAAATCCGCGCGGGGAACATATTCTTAAGCGCAGAGTCCACCGCTTTGATGATCTGCCCCTCGTAAAAAGCTGCGTAAGACTTGCCGGGGTCCGAATGGGTATGCGATGAGCTCAGGAACATCTGTTGGATGCCAAACTTCTCTTTGCAAGCGTCCACCAGGTGTTCGCTGGTATAAATCCCCAGGTCGACCGAAACGAATGCCAGGCGTTCGCTGTTAATTTCCAGAACGAGGGCGCGCGCGTTCACTTTGTCATGGATCGGCTGCGAAGGGTTTTCCGGCGTGATGCTGATTTTGGCGGTTCCGACCCGAAGCGCGCCAGTGACACTGCTACTGCCATCGGCGCTGGACGATGCGAACGAGCTGGAAGACCCGCCCGACACACTTCCGGTTATGAAATCGACAACGAGTTGGGGGTCCTTTGGGGAGAGCGGGTAGTGTCCCTCGCTATCTTTGATAATGACAGTGAGCCGTCCTCCGAGTTCTTTGTACCGCTTCTCAGCCACGCGGGTTTGGTCGCGAAGCCACGGGTCGAGATTGCCGCAGACATGAAGTATTGGCACTCCCGCCTTTGTCAGCGGGCCCAAATTCTCGAGCGGTTGAGTGCTCGCCAATTTGCTGCGGAGCACCGGGTTTTCGCCGTAAATGCAGGAAACCTTCTCGGGATTCTGAATCGCCCAGGCGTAGGCCTCGCCCGCTGCTTCCCCTGCCCCTTCCATGACGGGCTTTGCCGAGAATCCGTGGGCAACCAGGTGCTTATACACTGCATCCCAGTCCGCTTGCTTTGGTCCATCAGCGTTGTAAGGCACGGGCCCGGTGATGATATGAAAGCCCTTGGCCAGAAGTCCCAGGTCCACCGCGGCATCGCGCGTGATAAAATCGGAGCGATACACCCAGGGTTTGCCGGCGGCCTCGTTCTTGGGAACGATCACCGTCGTAGCGCCCTCAACTCCGGCGAGCTCAAACGTGTACCGATCATAACATTCTGTGAACTCGGGACCGCGGCAGGTGATATACGTTCCTTCGATGGCGTAATTGCGATAGATGCTTTGATTGCCGTAATAGTTGTTCCTGGAAACCCGGCCCACCGCGAAGGAGGGAGCCACGCGCTCGACCGATTGTGTGCTTTTGACGATGAAGTCAGCTATCGGCTTGGGATCGCGCAGACTGTGCGGGTGATGGCCGGCTCCTTCTTTGATCATAATCGAAACCTTTCCACCGAACTGCTGATAGATGCTCTCGATCGCCAGGGCGTTTTTTCCCAGGAGCGGATCGATGCTGCCGCAAATCAATAGCAATGGAACATCGTTAGAGGCTAAATCTCCGAGCCTGCTGAAAGCGTCACGGTTGATCCCCGGATTGTCCGCGTAAATTGAGGACACCTTGTCTGGGTTGGCCGTCGCCCAGATGAATTCGAACTCGCCGCCTCGGCTCATGCCGATAAACGACGGCTTTTTCGAAAGTCCCGCCTTCTCAGTGAGGAACGCGTACCAGGCGTCCCAATGTTTACTGGGACGCAACGTAGAGCTGGCCTCAATGTAGGCGATGTGGAATCCACGATTGAGGAGCTCGACCTCGCTCTGTGGCTGGTGATCCCAATAGCATCCTCTCCAGGACCACGGGTTGCCCGTGGCGGCCTTTTTCGGAACGACCAGAACACATCGGCGAAAGCCAGAAGTCGTGTGTTTGATGCCATCCTTCTCATCCTCGGCCGCCTTGAACGGTGTAATGCCGAAGTTCGTTTCATCCATCAAAAAGTCGTACCGGTCAAACCCGTGCCACGAGGTTTTTTCGCCACTAAAGGAACTGGCCAGGTCAGCTGCGCGGGCAGGAGCAAAGAAGCCGATAGTGAAAATGCTTAAAACCAATAATGTTGTTTTGATTGTCACCGAAGCCGGCTTGCGGGACAACGTCCCTTTGACAGGGCTGGGTTGCTTCATAAGAAAGGTTGATCCATTCATCCGTTGCTAACAAGACGTGCTCTGAAAGTGAAGTTCCCGCGATCGAATTGCAAGAGCGCGGTTATGGTAGTGCGCCAGTTGAAATCTGCGCTACTCCTTCTGGCTATCCAGATAATCCAAAGCCTGCGAGAGAATCTTACCTCCCGGCATCTCATGGCCCATCCCGGGGACTTCCAGATACAGCACATGCCGGAATCCTTCGCGCTTGAACCCGCTCATCGACGCGCTCTTGGTGTTTTCGCGATTTTCATCATTCTCACCAGTCAACAGGACAAACCGGTCGCTGCGTTTGGCGCGCAAAAGCGCACTCTGGTCCGGAACAAAAGTGCCAGGGAAATACTTTCCCCCGGAAACGGGCAGGTCTGCATAAAAGTTCACACCGCAGACACACAACGTTCCAGTGAAGATATCGCCATAGCCGACACCCAGCATGCTCGCCATCCTGGCTCCTCCGGAAAAACCTCCGATGTAAATGCGTCTTCGGTCTACATTGTAACGTCGGCACATATTGCAGGTAGCATCAAGCGCGAGGCGAAAACGATCCAAGGGGTGCCGGGAATTCCCCGAGTGCAGCGCGCTAATAAAGAGCAAACCATGGTTGCTCAATTCCGTTTGCCAATCGGAAGGAATGGTCGACTGATCGTTCGGACTAATCCAGACCAGAAGGCCCCATGAGCTGTTGGTTGGCGTGATACGAGGTACTAAAACACGGAAAGATTCGTTCGTAAGGGAATACGGAGGCAATTCAACCGTGTAGCCCAGATGCTTTGTTATATTCGTTGCATCTGAATAAGGCGCGCGATCGGTAAAGTGCGCTTCCTCGTTAGCGGATCCAAGAGTGTTTGTTGTTGTTTCGTCTGCCCCAAAGGTTGTTGCCTCCCAGAAGGCTGTCGACAGGAGCACCAGCAGGGTGCTCAGGTTCGTTGCGGCTTGGCCGGAACGGTTCACTCGCCCTTAATAGCTCAGACCGCTATGAGTTTCGAGCATTACTTAACCAAACGTGCCGCCCTTCCAGCCCCAATTGCTTGCCGGCACATCAGTGAAGTTCAGGAAAACTCGTTCCGATGGGATTGTGAGCGAGTCTCCGAGGAGTTTACAAACCTGCTGGGAAAGTTTCCGGTTCACATCGCCACCCAAACCTCCGATGCTTCGAATATCGACAAATGCCGCCTCACCTTCGTTGCCGGACATTATTATTGCGGCTTCGTCAGCAACCACCATGACGTATTGCTCGGGTTTGCCAATTGTTGAAGCTACCACCTTGGATAGCGAAGACATCAACGCCTTGCGTTTCTCTGCAGGGATTTCGAGCGTTGTTTGAAGTTTTAGTAAAGGCATGCCCAACCTTTACAACCTCGGAGAGGTCTGCGCAAATCAGAGATACGGACTTTCTTATCCCCAGCAAAGGGACAATCACAAAGACGCCAGGCATTTTGGCAGTTGCCGCAGAATTGTTCGGCTAGGACGGCGAGGTTGAAAACCAAGGCTAAGCTGAGCCCGATCGCACATTGCTGCGGACTGGAAGCCAGCACTCGCACAAAGGGGGCTTTGCGCTCGCGATTGAACTAAGCTCATGCGGATGTTAGCCTCCGCCCATGTTCCCTGCTCGCGCGACGATTTTTTTCTTCCTGATTTGGTTACCTTCTCAGCAATTGCGCGGCGAATCACCTCCGGCCGAGTTCGACGTCATCATCCGTCACGGGCACATCATTGATGGCAGCGGTTCGCCCTGGTACGCAGCCGATTTGGGGATTCGAGGCGGGAAGATCGCCGCTATCGGTGAATTAAGTGAAGGCAAGGCCAAGCAGGTAATCGACGCTCAAAACCGCGTCGTCGCGCCCGGTTTCATTGACATGCTGGGCCAATCCGAGTTGTCGATCCTCATTGAGCCGCGGTTACCTTCGAAAATTTACCAGGGTATCACCACCGAGATTACCGGCGAAGGCGGTTCGGTCGCTCCGCTGACCGAAACACTCATCTCGGCAGATCGTGATTACTACGCGCATTATCAGGTGACACCAGACTGGCATACACTGCGCCAATACTTTGCCCGATTGGAAAAGCAGGGCCTGGGAATCAATCTCGCCACCTACGTAGGTGCGA
>Ga0306920_100007822_pt1 | contig 14123 bp, 12 predicted proteins | sample flu12Cox44000170_FD_204666 | JGI IMG/M metagenome (GOLD analysis project Ga0306920, IMG submission 204666) | Lab enrichment of tropical soil microbial communities from Luquillo Experimental Forest, Puerto Rico - flux4day.12C.oxic.44.000.170 (v2)... | ecosystem: Environmental > Terrestrial >...
TTTGGCGACGGGAAGCGGATAATCGTGACCGCTCAGGATGGCATCGACGACGGCGCCAAGCCGCACGATGCGGCCGCGCAGATCGAGTGTTTTGACCGCAAACGGCAGGATCGTGTCGTCGAGACTGGTTGCTGCAGGCTCACGGACCGGAATGCGCAAATCGGGATTGTTCATTGCCGCAATATAGGTCCTGCATATGCGATTGTGAGGCCTGCGTTGCGAGCTCAGCGCGCGTCGGCTTCGAGGCACCAGCTCAGTATACCCTTTTGCGCATGCAGGCGGTTTTCAGCCTCGTCGAAAACCACCGAATACGGACCGTCCATCACCTCGTCGGTGACTTCCTCGCCGCGATGCGCAGGCAGACAGTGCATGAAAATAGTGTCGGGCTTGGCGCGCGCCATGAGGCGCCCATTGACCTGATAGCGCTTGAGCAGATTGTGACGGCGGCTGCCGTTGCGCTCACCCATCGACACCCAGGTGTCGGTGACAATGCAGTCGGCGCCCTTGACCGCCTCATCCGGATCGGTGCCCAAGCTGATGGCGGCGCCGGAGCTCTTGATCCAGTCGAGCAGCGGCTTTTTCGGCGCCAATTCCGCCGGCGTTGCCACCCGCAAATTGAAATCGAAGCGCCGCGCGGCGTGCATCCATGACGTCAGCACATTGGTGGCGTCGCCGGTCCACGCCACGGTGCGGCCGCGGATCGGCCCGCGGCACTCCTCAAAGGTCATGACGTCGGCCAGCACCTGGCAGGGATGCGAACGCCGCGTCAGCCCATTGATCACGGGGATTGCGGCGTGGCGCGCGAGCTCACTCACCGCTTCCGAATCAAGCATCCGGATCATGATGGCATCGACATAGCGCGACAGCACGCGCGCGGTATCGGCCAGCGTCTCGCCGCGCCCGAGCTGCATTTCTTCTGCCGTGAGCAGAATGGCGTCGCCGCCCAATTGCCGCATGGCCACTTCGAACGAGACGCGGGTGCGCGTCGAGGGCCGTTCGAAGATCATGGCCAACGTCTTGCCGGCAAGCGAGCGTTCGTTGCGGTCGCGGCGCGATTTTATCGCCCGCGCAGTGTCAATCATTCCGCGCAGATCGGCGGCTGGAACCTCGATCAGATCGAGGAAGTGGCGGACGACAGTCATCCCGCCGTCTCCGCTTTTCGCTGCGCCGCCGCGGCGGGGCGCTTGGCGCTGCGGCTAAGCTCGGCACAGGCGCGATCAAGCCGCGCCACGCCCTCGGCGATCTCCTGCTCGCTGACGATGAGCGGCGGCAGCAAACGCACAACGTTGTCGCCGGCGGCCACCGTGAGCATCTTCTGCGCCCGGATCGCATTGACGAGTTCGCCGGCGGGAACGACCGCCCGCAGACCGACCAAGAGCCCCTCGCCCCGTACTTCGGCGATGAGTTCGGGGTAACGATCCTTGATCTCGGCGAGGCGCTGTTTGAACAGGATGCCGATCCGTTTCACGTGATCGAAAAAGCCCGGCGCTAGCATGACGTCGAGCGTTGCATTGGCCGCGCTCATCGCCAGCGGGTTGCCGCCGAAGGTTGACCCGTGCGTACCGGCGGTCATGCCCCTGGCCGCGTCGCTGGTGGCGAGCACCGCACCGACCGGAAAGCCGCCGCCGAGCGCTTTGGCAAGCGCCATGATATCGGGGACGACCCCCGCGCGCTGATAGGCGAACAGTTCGCCGGTGCGGCCCATGCCGCTTTGCACTTCGTCGAAGATGAACAGGAGCCCGTTCTGATCGCAAAGCTCGCGGAGCGCGCGCAGAAACGACGGCTCGACCGTCCGCACGCCGCCCTCGCCCATGAGCGGCTCGATCATGATCGCCGCGGTCTCGCTGCCGATTGCTCTCTTGGCCGCGGCAAGATCGTTGAAGGCGACTTGGTCGAAACCCTCTACCGGCGGGCCAAAACCCTCCAGGTACTTCTTTTGTCCGCCGGCGGCGAGCGTGGCCAAGGTACGGCCATGGAACGCACCCTCGAAGGTGACGATCCGATAGCGCTCCGGATGGCCGCTCACCGATTGGTATTTCCGCCCCGTCTTGATCGCGCCTTCGACCGCTTCGGCGCCGGAATTACAGAAGAATACGACGTCGGCGAAGCTCGCCGCGCACAGCCGCGCCGCGACCCGCTCGGCCTCGGGAATTTCATAGAGGTTCGAGACGTGCCAAAGCTTCTGCGCCTGCTCAGCGAGCGCGGCAGCGAGATGCGGGTGCGCGTGGCCGAGCGCGTTGACGGCGACGCCCGAGGTGAAATCGAGATAGCGTTCGCCGTTGGTGGCGATGAGCCATACGCCTTCGCCCCGCTCGAAGGCGAGGTCGACGCGCGCAAAGGTCGCCATCAGATGCGATGTCACGGTTTTCGCTCGCAAAGCTTGCGCGTTCAAAGCTGCGCTCAAAGCGGCACGGCTCAAACGACGCGGCTCAAACGAAATGTGCCGCCTCTCCGGGCGGCACGGAACAACATTCTATGTCCGCCCGCCCCGCTGTCAACACACGATAATTGCGCGGCGCGGACCTGATTTGTACCCAGTTCATCCACACGCGTGCAGGAATATGTGGACGCACGCAGCGCGAGTCTTGCGCCAGACTCCAGCCATATTGTAGCCTTTTGCTTGTCTAGTACGACATCTCGTGCGGCGGACAGTCTTCTAAAGCGTCGTTGTTGAGTGCGTGTTGGGCGGCTGCACGCTGCCCAGCGCGAGGGGGGATTCTCGCAACGGCTTCGTCGACAGGTTCAGGGAGGGGGAGCATGTCGTGGACGGACGAGCGGGTCGAGCTTCTGAAAAAGCTATGGTCTGACGGTCTCTCGGCAAGCCAGATCGCGGCGGAGCTCGGCGGCATCACGCGCAATGCGGTGATCGGAAAAGTGCACCGGCTCGGGCTTTCCGGCCGCGCCAAAAGCAGCTCGAGTGCCGCACCGCGGCCGCGTAAGCCGCGCTCGCCGTCGCACATGCTGCGCATCGGGCGCGCATCGATCCGCGGCAATACCGCGCTGGCGCACGCCTACGATTACGAACTGGAGACCGAGCCGGAATTGATCGACAACATCATTCCGATCGGTCAGCGCCGCACCATCCTGGAACTGAACGAACAAACCTGCCGCTGGCCGGTCGGCGATCCCGGCAGCAGCGATTTCTTTTTCTGCGGCGGCAATACGGTCGCCGGGCTGCCCTATTGCGCTTATCACTCGCGCGTCGCCTACCAGCCGCCGTCCGATCGCCGCCGCGACAAACGGACGGTGCGGTAAGCCACAGAGCCCGTTCCGTCATCCTCAGGTGCGAGCGAAGCGAGCCTCGAAGGACGACGGCCCCAGCTCTTGAGCAGCATCCTTCGAGGCCCGCGCTGCGCGCGGGCACCTCATGATGACGGGCAGCAGAAACCTCGGGCGAATTTCACGCTGGCTTGCCAAAACGATCATCGAGCGAATAGCCGGCGCCGCGGACGGTGCGGATCGGATCGGTGCCGTGGCCACGATTGAGCGCCTTGCGCAGGCGGCCGACATGGACGTCCACGGTACGCTCGTCGATGTAAACGTCGCTGCCCCACACGCCGTCGAGCAGCTGCTCGCGGGAAAACACGCGGCCGGGCCGCTCCATCAGAAACTCAAGCAGCCGGAATTCGGTCGGACCGAGATCGACCGGCCGGCTCGCCCGCGAGACACGCTTTTTCTCGCGATCGAGTTCGAGGTCGCCGATCGTGAGCACGAGCGCGACCCGTTCCGGACTGGCGCGGCGCAACAGCGCCCGCACGCGCGCCAGCAATTCCGGGACCGAGAACGGCTTGACGATATAGTCGTCAGCGCCGGTGGCCAGACCGCGCACGCGTTCGCTTTCCTCGCCGCGCGCCGTAAGCATGATGATCGGCAACGTTTGGGTCTGTGGCCGCGCCCGCAGCCGCCGGCACAATTCGATCCCCGATAGGCCAGGCAGCATCCAATCCAGCACGATCAGATCGGGCGCGGTTTCCTTCAGGCGCGTATCGGCGTCGTCGCCTCTGGCGACGGCGTCGACTTCATAGCCTTCAGCTTCCAAATTGTAGCGCAGCAGCGTGGTGAGCGGTTCTTCGTCTTCCACGATCAGGATGTTGGCTCCCATCCCGGTCTCCTATTTTTGCAGGACGCCTGCCGGAAAACTCGTGGTATCACCCTTGGGACGCTGGTCGGTAATCGCACGGCCCTCGACCATGTAATAGACGGTCTCGGCGATATTGGTGGCATGGTCGCCCATCCGCTCGATGTCCTTGGCGCAAAACATCAGATGCATGCAGAACGTGATGTTGCGCGGATCCTCCATCATGTAGGTGAGGAGCTCGCGGAACAGTGAAACGCACATCGAGTCGACTTCTTCGTCGCCGTTCCAGACCGCGAGCGCGGATTGGAGGTCGCGGCCGGCATAGGCGTCCAGCACCTGCTTGAGCTGGGCCAATACCAGCGCCGACATGTGCTCGACACCGCGGATCAGTTTTTGCGGATAAAAATCGTCGTCGAGCGCGACGACGCGCTTGCCGATATGTTTGGCGTGATCGCCGATCCGCTCCAGGTCGTTGCAGACGCGCATGGCGCCGACGCATTCGCGCAGATCGACCGCCATCGGCTGGCGCCGGGCAATGGTGAGAATGCATTTATCCTCGACGTCACGCTGCAGCGCGTCGATGGTCGGATCGAGCGCAATAACGCGCTCGCCAAGTTCGACATCGCGGTCGACCAGGGCCTGAACCGAATCTGCGATCTGCCGCTCCACAAGGCCGCCCATCTCGGCGACCTTGCGGGTGATTTCCTGCAGATCGGTATCGAAGGCCTTGGCGGTGTGATCGACTCTGGTGGTGATCTCGCTCATTTGCGTCATCCGAAGCGGCCGGTGATGTAGTCTTGCGTACGTTGATCTTTCGGATTCGTGAACATGTCGCTGGTCGAGTCGAATTCGATGAGTTCGCCCAGATACATGAACGCAGTGAATTCCGAAACGCGGGCCGCCTGCTGCATATTATGGGTGACGATTACGATCGTGTAGTCGTCGGTCAACTCGTCGATCAGCTCTTCGATCTTGGCGGTCGAAATCGGATCCAGCGCGGAACAGGGCTCGTCGAACAGGATGACCTCCGGCCGCACCGCGACCGTGCGCGCGATGCAAAGCCGCTGCTGCTGGCCGCCGGATAGGCTCTGCCCATTGGCGTTGAGTTTGTCCTTCACCTCGTCCCACAGCGCGGCGCGGCGCAGCGAGGTTTCCACCCGGCCGTCGAGCTCCGATTTCGGCAACTTCTCGTACAGCCGGATACCAAAAGCGATGTTCTCATAGATCGACATCGGAAACGGCGTCGGCTTCTGAAAAACCATGCCGATGCGCGCGCGCAACAAGTTCAGGTCGAGCCGGGGCGAAAGGATATTCTCGTTGTCGAACAAGACTTCGCCGGTGGCCCGCTGATGCGGATAGAGGTCGTACATCCGGTTGAGCACGCGCAGCAAAGTCGATTTGCCGCAACCCGACGGGCCGATGAAAGCCGTCACCTTGTTCTGATAGAGCGGCAGGCTGATCGATTTCAAAGCCCTGCTCTCGCCGTAGAAAAAATTGAGGTCGCGGATCGTGACTTTCTCGGTGAGCCCGGTTCGGGCGTTCGGCGCGTGCGCGACGGAGGGAACGGCGACGGAAGCACTCATAGTCATGACTGTTTTCCCGTTGCGACGAGAGCGCGCGCGGTGATGCTCAAGGCCAGCACCGCCATGGTGATGATGAGGGCGCCGGTCCAGGCCAGCGCTTGCCAGTCCTTATACGGGCTGAGCGCGAACTGGAAGATCACGACCGGCAGGCTCGAGATCGGCGCGTTGAGATTGGTGCTCCAGAACTGGTTGTTCAGCGAGGTAAATAATAGCGGCGCGGTCTCGCCGCTAATGCGGGCCACCGCGAGCAGCACGCCGGTGAGCATGCCGGCGCGTGCCGCGCGATAGCAGATGCGGGTGATCGTCAGTGACCGCGGCAGGCCGATCGAGGTGGCCGCTTCGCGCAGCGCGTTCGGCACCAAAGTCAGCATGTCCTCGGTGGTGCGCACCACGACCGGGATAACCAGGACCGCAAGGGCCACGCCGCCCGCGAGCCCCGAGAAATGGCCCATCGGCGCCACCATCACCTCGTAAATGAACAGCCCCACCACAATCGACGGCGCGCTCAGGAGGATGTCATTGATGAAGCGCACCACTGTGGTGAGCACATCGTAGCGGCCATATTCGGCCATGTACGTGCCGGCGAGGATTCCGATCGGAGTGCCGATGACGACGGCGAGCACGGTGAGCATCAGGCTGCCGACAATCGGGTTGAGGAGACCGCCGGCGGCGCCTGGCGGCGGTGTCATTTCCGTGAAAACCGCCAGCGAGAGGCCGGAGAAGCCCTGCCATAACAAAACGCCGAGGATCAGCACTAGCCATCCCAGACCAACGGCGGTGGCAGCAAGCGCTAGCACGGTCGCGGTGGTATTGCGGCGGCGCCGGCCTCGATAACGGGATTGCAAAAGCATCTCGCTCATGCGTCACCCGATCCGGCGTTCGATGCGCAGCAAAAGGTAGCGCGCAATCGCCAGCACGATGAAGGTAATGACAAAGAGAATGAGACCGAGCGCGATCAGCGCCGAGGTGTAGAGATCGCCTACCGCTTCCGTGAATTCATTGGCGATGGTCGCGGAGATCGTGGTGCCCGGCGCCAATATCGAAGCGGCAATCCGATGCGCATTGCCGATGACAAAAGTGACCGCCATGGTCTCGCCGAGCGCGCGACCGAGCGCCAGCATGATGCCGCCGATGACGCCGACCCGCGCATAAGGCAACACCACGTTGCGCGCGACCTCCCAAGTGGTGCAGCCGAGCCCGTAGGCCGCCTCCTTGAGCACTGCGGGCACAGCCTCAAAGACGTCGCGCGATATCGAGGTGATGAACGGCAGCACCATGATTGCGAGGATCAGGCCGGCGGTGAGGAGGCCGATGCCGTAAGGCGGTCCGCCGAACAGCGGCCCGATGAAGGGAACATTGCCCAAGGTGTTGATCAGGAAAGGCTGCAATGTCTCCTGCAGGAACGGCGCGAATACGAACAGGCCCCAAATCCCATAAATGATGCTCGGAATTCCGGCGAGCAGTTCGATCGCAATGCCGATCGGACGGCGCAGCCATAAAGGACAAAGCTCGGTGAGGAAGAACGCAATCATCAGGCCAATCGGCACTGCGAACAGCATGGCGATAAAAGACGTAATCACGGTGCCGTAGATCGCCGGGAGCGCGCCGAAATTTTCGGTCACCGGATTCCAGCGTTCGCTGGCAAGAAAACCGAAGCCGAACATCCGCAGCGCCGGGATGGAACCTCTGACCAGCGAAACCATCACGGCGCTCAGAAGTATCAACACGCCTATAGCGGCGGCTCGCGTCAGCTGTCGGAACGCCGCATCGCCCAGGCGCAGCCGATCGAGCACTTTGGCGCGGCTGTCAGGCGCCGCCGCGACCAGACCGCGTTGTTGGATGGCCATGTCAGCCACGGATCGGCTCCGCGACGAATCCATCAGGACGCTCCATTGCCCGAGGCCCGCGGCGTCCAGTGAAACGGACCGCCGGCCGCCGCACAAGATGAAGGTGCGGCGAGCCGGTGGATGAAAACCGGGTGTCCCGCAAGAACGCCCGGGGCGGTGCGTAAGCGCTCAATTCAAGGTCACGTGCAGTGGCTTGCCGTCACTACCGGTGATCGACTTCGACCACATCGCCTCAATCTCTGTGACGACTTTGGCCGGCATCGGCACGTAATCAAGTTCTTCGGCCATCTTGGCGCCTTTGGCATAGGCCCAGGCGAAGAACTTGAGCGCCGAAGTCGCTGCCGCCGGATCCTGCGGTTGTTTGGGAATGAGGATGAAGGTCGCAGCCGTCATCGGCCACGACGCTGCGCCCGGCTGATTGGCCAGGATCACGCCGTAACCTGGGACCGAATTCCAATCGGCGTTGCCCGCCGCAGCTTGGAACGCGTCGCTGGTCGGCGCGACGGTCTTGCCGTCCTGGTTCACCATTTTGGTGAAGACCAGCTTGTTCTGCAGCGCATAGGCATATTCGACATAGCCGATCGAGCCTTTGGTCTGCGCGACATTGTTCGACACGCCTTCGTTACCCTTGGCGCCGATGCCGACCGGCCATTCGACCGAGGTATTGAAGCCGACCTTCGACTTCCACTCGTCGCTCACTTGCGCGAGGTAATAAGCGAAATTGAACGTGGTGCCGGAGCCGTCGGAACGGTGTACGACGGCGATCGCGGTCGACGGCAGCTTGGCGCTGGGATTAAGCTTTTTGATCGCCGGATCATCCCAGGTCTTGATGTCGCCCATGAAGATCTTGGCAAGCGTGGGGCCGTCGATCACGAGGTCGCCGGCCTTGATGCCGTCGAGATTGACCACCGGCACGATGCCGCCCATCACCATCGGAAACTGCACCAGGCCGTTCTTGTCGAGCTCATCGCCCTTGAGCGGCGCATCGGTGGCGCCGAAGGTGACGGTCCTGGCCTCGATCTGTTTGATGCCGCCGCCCGAACCGATCGATTGATAATTCAGTCCGATGCCGGTCTCTTTCTTATACGCATCCGCCCATTTGGCGTAGATCGGGTACGGGAACGTAGCGCCGGCGCCGGAAATGTCATCGGCGGCGGCAGGCATGATCGCCGCGGCCAAAAAGCCGGCGACGGCGATGGTCCTGAAGTGTTTCACTGTGCTCTCTCCTGTGATGCAAACCGGCGCGACGAGATCCCGCCTATGGTCAATGCGGGTGTCAGGCCGATCAGTCGCCGTGTGTCAGAACGCTGCATGTGAGGCTTGCCCTGCAAGGCGGAGCTGCAGCAGGCCGGACGGTTAGGCCTGACGCGTAGCCGTTCTATGAAGCTTCCATGACAGTCGGATGACAGCGTAAGTTACTGAAAATGCGGTCGTTTAGCGCGTAGATGGAGCGATCGCGGTGGGCAGGTGGACGGTGAAAGTAGCGCCGGCGCCGGGTGTGCTGTCGATGGTGAGGCGGCCGCGATGGCGGTTGAGAATGTGTTTGACCAGCGCCAGGCCGAGCCCGGTGCCGCCCTGCGCGCGGCTTTCGGTGACGTCGACGCGATAGAACCGTTCGGTCAAGCGCGGCAAATGCTCGGGCGCGATGCCTGGGCCGTAATCGCGGACGCTCACGCGCGCTTCCGGTTCGCCCTCGGCCGATGAGCCGGGACCAAGCTTGATGTCGACCCGCCGTCCGGCAGCGCCGTATTTGAGTGCGTTTTCAACCAGGTTTTCAAAAACACGGACCAATTCGTCGTGGTCGCCGAGCACTGTCAGCGCACCAGCATTTTCGACGTTGACGGCGACGCCACGGTCGCGCGCCAGGCTTTCGAGCCCGTCGGAGACTTGCCGGATCATCGGCACCAGATCGACTGGCGTATCGGGACGGCGATGCGCATTGAGTTCGATGCGCGACAACGACAACAGATCGTCGATCAGCCGTGCCATGCGCCGCGCCTGTTCCTGCATGATCGACAGAAACCGTGCGCGCGCCTTCGGATCTTCGCGTGCCGAGCCTTGTAGCGTTTCGATGAAACCCAACAGCGCGGCAAGCGGGGTGCGCAATTCATGGCTGGCATTGGCGACGAAATCGGCGCGCATTTCTTCGACGCGGCGCAGCGGCGTGAGATCGTGAAAGGTCATCAAGACGAGATCGGGACTGCTGGCATTGCCCTGCCGCCGCACCGGAGTCACCACCGTTTCGTACCAGCGGTCCAGCGGCACGCGTTCCGAATAAACCACGCGCTGCTCCGCTCCGTCGTTACCGGCACGACCGATCGCCTCGATCAGTTCCGGCGTGCGCAGCGCAAACGACACCGGCTCGCCCTGGCGGAGCGCCGGCGCCAGCGCGCGGGCGCGGTCGTTGAGCGCGATGACGCGGCCGTCGCGATCAAGGGCGACGACCGGATCGGGCAGACCAGACACAAATGTGCGCAGCAAATCGTCGCCGGTTTGCACATTCATCACCGGTCGGGCAAAGCGATCCTGTTCGCGCGTCGAACGCAGCGCAGCGATCGCGGCGACCGCAATGACGGCAAAACCGGCCAGCGCATAAGCAACGGGCAGCGTTCCCGTCGCGGCTAACAAGACAAAAACGAGGGCCGCCGCCAGGAGCACAACGCCGCGACGCCAGAGCTTGGCGCTCGCAAGCGCGCGTTCCTCCGCCAAGCTCATCGAGGCACGTCGGTCGGCCGGCGGATATGCACTTGCGGATCGGCGAGCGGCGGCAATGCCGCGTGAGCGAGCCGCCGCATGGCGCGGCCGAGCAGAATTTCGCGGGTGCCAAGCACAGCCAAAGAGAGCACGAACGGCACGATGTAATAGAGCAGGCGGAACAACAACAGCCCGGCGAGCAAATCTTCTTTATCGAATTGCCATAGCGCCACCAGCATGGCGGCGTCGAATACGCCGAGGCCACCCGGGGCGTGACTGGCAAATCCCAACAGCGTTGCGGCAACGAATATCACCGCAACCGTCACGAATCCGAGATTGGGTTCGTCTGGCACCAGCATGTACATGGCGGCGGCGCAACAGGCGAGATCGACGATGCCGATCACGATCTGCAAAAGCGTGAGCGGACCGCCGGGGAGCGTGACTTGCCAGCCCTCGCGGCCAATGATGCGCGGTTTGACCCAGACCCAAGCCACGTAAGCCGACAGCAGGGCAAGGATCACCAAAGCAAGCAGGCGATTGCTCCACAGCGGCAGCTGATCCAACGCCCGCGCCGCCTGCGGATTGTAAAGCACGCCGAGACCGAGCACGGTCGCATTGCCCAACCAAAAGGTCAGACCGGCGATGAAGCAGATTTTGGTGACATCAATGACGCTCAATCCCCAGGTGGAGTAGATGCGGTAGCGCACCGCGCCGCCGGAGAACACGCTGGCGCCGACATTGTGGCCGACAGCATAGCTGGAGAAGCCGGAGAGAGCGGCGATACGATACGGCACGTCGGAGCGGCCGATCGTGCGCAGCGCGAACAGGTCATAAAAGGTAAGGGTGAGATAACCGCCGGCGACAAAAAGGCCGGCAATAAACAACGTGCGCCAGTCGGTGGCCTCGATGGCGTCGATGAGTTCATCGGGATCGATGTCGCGTAGAATGCGATACAGCACCACGACGGCGACCGCGATTATGGTCAGGCTCAGCAACAGACCGAGCCGGCTCAGGCCGACCTTGGTGTCGAAAAAGCGCGCGGTCCCACGCAGACGTTTCAACATGCTGCGCTCCGGATCGGCTGCTTGCGCATCCATAGCGAGTTCCGCTCCGTCTCCTGTATGAACCCCGTAGCGATGGAATGTAACGGCAGCAAAGATCGCAATTCGCCAAAAGTCATTCCCGAACTAGTCGTGACATATGAAAAGTAAGCCGAGATTCGCGTTGGTGCATGGCAGGGCAGCCAGCACAGCCACCATATATGCCCGCGCTGCGCCATTTTGGGGAGTTTATGCATGAACGGTTACGAACTTCGCAATTGGCCGCCTCGTCGCATTGCCACTGGCAAGTGGCACCGGGCGACGCGAGGTGGCCGCTGAGTTATGCTTATGCGGGATGCCGCGCCCGGTTTCATTAGTGCTGCAGCGCGGGATTCGCGGAGCCATTTGTGGCGAAATGCCTAACGCTTGATCGAGAGACAAAAATGATCACTCGCCAAATTGCACGACGAACATTGCTGACCCGGAGCGGTTTCGGGCTGGGAGCCGCCATTGGCGCCGGACTAGGTTCCAGTTTCCCGCCTGCCGAGGGCAGAGCCGGGCCCGGCAGCGATGTTAGGAGCCAAAGCTATTGGGCCGATAAAGGCTCGGTGCGGCTTGCCATGTATCGCAAATGGCCCGGCAATCTGGGCGGGTCGCCCGAAAAGCCGCTTCCGGTGCTGTTCCTGGTGCATGGCTCATCCCTGTCGGCGATGTCGAGCTTCGATCTCCAGGTTCCGGGCGATGAGTATTCGATGATGAACGTGTTCGCCCGCGATGGATTCGACGTCTGGACCATGGACCATGAGGGCTTTGGCCGGTCCACGCAGACTTCGAGAACATCCGACATCGCCAGCCGAGTCGACGATCTCAAAGCGGCGATGACCACCGTGCAACGCGAGACCGGCCGCGACAAGCTTCACGTATTCGGCGAGTCCTCAGGCGCAATTACCGCCGCGGCCTTCGCCCAGGCGGAGCCGGAACGGGTCGACCGGCTCATGCTCGCCGCCTTCACCTATAAGGGAGAAGACGCGGCCGAAATCGCGCGGCGCCGCGCGCGCATCGACGAGCTGCGCGCCAGTCCGCGGCGTAAACGCGACGCCGCGATGATCCGCTCGATCTTCACCCGCGACGGACATCCGAGTCTCTACGATGCCGCCATGGTCGAGGCGCTGCTCGCCGCCGAAATGCCCAATGGCGACAGCGTGCCCAGCGGCAGCTATGTCGACATGGCGGTGAACCTGCCGCTGGTCGACCCGGCCAAAGTGCGCGCGCCGGTGCTGATAACGCGCGGCGAATGGGACGGCAATTCGACCGATAGCGACCTGCTTGAATTCTTCCGCGCGCTGCCGAATGGTGATCGTCAATATGTCATCCTGCCGAACACCGCCCATAGCCAGGGTTTCAGCAAAAATCGCCAGCTGTTGTGGTATGCGATGAAGAATTTTCTGAACGCACCCGCGGCGGTGGCGAGTTGAACCACGGCGAATTGTGAGTGGCCATGGCGAGCAGGGACGATTGATTTTTAATCTTTTCGCTATTCGCTATTCGTGCTTATTAAGCTCCCCGGCGGCGAAAAACTGCCGCAGTTCTCGATAAGTCTCCTCCGGCGCCTCTTCGGAAAGATAATGCCCGCAGGGCAGCGCCTTGGCGCCGCGAATGTCGCTGGCGTAACGGCGCCAGATTTGTTCCGGATCGTGATTGCGGCCGACGCCACCGGTGGCGCCCCACAGCAACAGGACCGGACAGGCGATTTTGCGTCCGGCGTCGAAGTCCCTGGTGTCCATGGCGAGATCGACGCCGTGCGTGGCGCGATAATCTTCGCACATCGCATGCACGGTCGCGGGGTTGCGGAAATAGCGCTTGTATTCGGCGAGCGCACGCGGATCAAAGAAGCTCAAGCCCTGCGCCGTCTTGGCGAGTTTCTTTTCGATGAAATAATCCGGGTCCGCGCTCATCAGATGCTCGGGAAAGTCGTAGGGCTGGATCATAAAGAACCAGTGCCACGAGAAAGTGCCCCACGCGCGCGTGACGTTGTTGAGAAGATGATGCTGCGGGATGATGTCGAGAATGGCGGCACGCACCACCTTGTCCGGGTTATCGAGGCACATGCGATGCAAGACGCGCGCGCCGCGATCGTGACCTGCGGCGTAGAATCGGCCATGGCCAAGCGCCGCCATGACCTCGATCTGATCCTGCGCCATGGCGCGGAATGAATAGTTCGAATGATCGGGGCCGCCCGGCACCTTTTCGGAATCGCCATAGCCGCGCAGATCGGTCGCGACCACTGTAAACTCTTGCGCCAGCCGCGGTGCGAATTTATGCCAAGACAAATGGCTGAACGGATTGCCGTGCATTAACAGCAGCGGCGAGCCCTTGCCGCCATGCACGGTGACAATGCGCGCGCCGCCGGTTTTGATTTCAGTGCGGGTGAAGCCTTCGATCATTGCGGCGCGATCACTTCCGCCGCGACTTGTCGAGGCCGAATTCGCTCCAGCGTGCTCTAACCGCCGCGATGTCTTCCGGCGCCGGCCAGACCAGCGGTGGAAAGCGCGCGCCGTCGAATTCGGGATCGGGATCGTAATCCAGATTCATCGTGGCATCGATCAGCATGCGATTCCATTTGCCGGTGCCATAAAATGACGTGTTGCGGTCGCGCTTGCGCGTCGATGGATCAAGCCCGAGGCCGAAGGTCGCCGGCATGATAACGACGTCATCCTCGCCGGCATTGACCCGATAAGCGATCGCCCAATCGACCGCGGCATAGTCGTGAATGTCGATGTCGTCGTCGACAACGGTGACATGCTTGTAGCGCACGTGACCGGCCGAACTGCCCCACAGCGCGTTCGCCACTTGCTTGGCCTGTCCGCGGTAGCTTTGTTTG